>Ga0172367_10000241_pt1 | contig 83938 bp, 57 predicted proteins | sample Lak10m_FD_114542 | JGI IMG/M metagenome (GOLD analysis project Ga0172367, IMG submission 114542) | Freshwater microbial communities from Kabuno Bay, South-Kivu, Congo - kab_022012_10m | ecosystem: Environmental > Aquatic > Freshwater > Lake | place: Democratic Republic of the Congo: South-Kivu... | reverse complement strand
CGCTCTTACTTTTAAAAGAGCCTATTTCTAGGCTATTAGGGAAGCTTCCTCGAGTCACACGATATCCGCCAACTCCTCAACTCTCTTTCCCTTGGTAGGGTCGCGAACCGGACAGGAGTGATTAGGATTCTATTCGTTCTTAAACAAGCCACAGACCGACTAGAACTCCATAGAAAATTCATGGTTTTTATTGTAGCTTCGCTTCGGTGCGTTAATTACTGGGAGGGAGTAAAATGACCGTGACTCATCAACACATAACTCATACCGCTCAAGAGTTTCTCAACCGCGATCTGAGCTGGTTGCAATTTAATGAACGAGTGCTGCACGAATCATTCGATCCACGCACGCCACTGCTAGAGCGAGTCGGTTTTTTAAATATATTTAACTCCAATTTAGATGAGTTTGTAATGAAACGCGTAGGAGGATTAAAACGGCAAATCGCTGCAAAAGTTCAGCCTCGTACAAAAGATGAGCCGGCTGCACAAGATCTACTGGATCAAATCCGGAAAACAATTAAAGAACTCCTTTTACAAGAGGCTCAATTCATTACTCAGGAACTCCCAAAGCTCCTCAAGAGCTGTGGTATCCGACTTTTAGAATGGAGTGATCTGAGCCAATCTGAGCAAGAACGCGCCCAAGAATTTTTTCATTCAAAAATTTTTCCGGTACTCACACCTCTCTCAGTAGACCCAGGACATCCGTTTCCTTTTCTTTCCAATCTCTCTACCTCGCTTGGAGTTCTGCTTGAAGCTCCTACAGAAGCTCCAGAAGCCGTTGCGTTATTTGCACGCATTAAGATTCCTGATGTTTTTCCAACTTGGATCCGCGTAGACGAAGCAGAAGAGGATATAAAACCTCGATTCATTAGCTTGCATGAACTGATTTGCCAAAATCTGGAACTTTTATTTCCAGGGATGAAAATCCTCGAGAAAATGGTTTTTCGGATCACCCGCAATGCGGATATCGAGCGCGAAGAAGAAGACGCAGATGATCTTCTTGAAATGATCGAAGAAGAGCTCCGTCAACGTCGCTTTGCGAAAGTAGTGCGTTTGGAACACGGTCCTCATCCAAGCAAAAGAATTCTTGAGCTTTTAAAAGCAGAGCTAGAGCTCAATCATAATCACATTTATGAATATCCAATCTCACTGGATCAATTAGATCTAAGAGAAATTTCTTCTCTCAGAAGAAGCGAATTGAAGTACCAACCCATTCATCCCATCACCCCTGCGTCCTTATTAGATGAAGAGGTGAATTTCTTTGATCTGATTCGCAAACAAGACCTTCTTGTTCATCATCCTTATGAAAGCTTTCATGCGACCGTTGAGCGATTCATTGAAGATGCTGTCAAAGATCCAAAAGTCATTGCTATTAAAATGATCATCTACCGCACTGGCGAAGACAGTCCATTTATTCCTTTACTCATCCGTGCTGCAGAAGAAGGCAAACAGGTCGTGTGTTTAGTTGAACTGAAGGCCCGATTTGATGAAGCGCATAACATTATGGTTGCCCAGTCATTAGAGCGCGCAGGTGTACACGTTGTTTATGGAATTGTCGGACTAAAAACCCATAGCAAAGTAGCACTCGTTGTTCGACAAGAAGAAGACGGTGTTCATTGCTACACTCACATTGGCACTGGCAATTACAATGCTAAAACAGCACGAATATACACTGACCTGGGACTCTTCACGGCTCAGCCTGAATTAACAGAGGATGTTGTCAATTTTTTTCACTACCTCACAGGACGCTCCCTTTATCATGAGTATCGAAAATTACTCGTGGCACCTGCTTCTATGAAGAAGAGTTTTCTCTCGATGATTGATCGGGAGATTGAACTCAAAAATCAAGGAGAGCCTGCTTACATCATCGCTAAAATGAATAGCCTCGAAGACAAAGAGATCTGCCGGGCACTTTATCGAGCATCACAAGCAGGAGTTCAAGTAGACCTTATTGTTCGAGGATTTTGTTGCCTGAGACCCGGAGTAAAAGGGCTCAGCGAAAATATTCATGTCATTTCAGTGATCGGTCAGTTTCTAGAGCATTCGAGAGTTTTTTATTTTCGTTCAGGAAGCAAAGATCCGATCGATGGTCGATACTGGATAGGATCAGCCGATTGGATGTATCGAAATCTTTCGGCCCGAGTTGAGGTCGTGACTCCCATTGAAGCCAAACATGCTCGAAGAAAAATTTGGGATTTCCTCAACCTGCTTTTAAAAGATCAAAGACAAACCTGGGATATGAATCCGGATGGTTCTTACACAAGAAGGATTCCAAAAAAAGCAGAAGGGAAAAACGCAGAAATAGGAGCTCAAGCCAAGCTCGTCCAATTAGCTGCTGATTACTAATTCTGATTAACTCCAAGAGATGGAGTGGGGGTCACAACTCCCCACTCCATTGCCTCGAACCTTATTGTGGATGGTAGACGCAGCGGAAGCCAACTTCTAGATCAATACTAATACTTCCCACATCACGACCGATTTCTACAGCAAATAGACCTGCATAAAATGGGTTCTGATAATCATAACCACGGATAATTCCGCCAAAGTTAGACTCGCTAGACGCAAAAGATGCCAACCCTAATCCGCCGAAGTCATTATCATAATCAGCATTACTATAGTCTCCTGCCGGACCGAATAGAAGTTTCGCATTACCAGTGATACCTCCTACAGTACCGAGATTTGTAGATGCTGCTTGGATCAAAGCTATTACCGATGTATCCCCAAAGTAATCCGTAGCGTTCGTATCATTTACCCATTCAGCTACGTTACCTGCCAAATCCCAGATCACTTTACCATTCGAAAGTACATGGGTACGGCGCTGAGAGTCCCATGTAATATCACTACAAGTTTGCTCGGTACCCGAGCAGGCATTGGCATCATTAGCATCCGCTTCTAAGAAATTTCCAGGACTACTGTCGCTATGACCATGATTAATAAGACCAGTACCAACCACACCTACAGTAGTGCCATCTAAGGTTGACCAGTTCGAAGATGTCGATTCAATATTTCGAGCAATAGTCTGCCACTCAGCATTATTAATCAAATCATATCCTGTGCCATTTGCCTGACAATAACTGATCGCCGAAACCTGCGAGACAGCTACCCATGGGGTTCCAGAAGCAACCGACAGAGCGACTGTTGGATTTTCAAGAGAATTATACTTCGCCTCATATTTAGCCACACAGAATGAGTTACTGGTATAACCACTCAACCCTGGAACTTCTAAATAGTTTACTGGGCAGAGCACTAAAACCCACCCATCCCCTTGAGCTGTTACAGTATTACCAGCACGATCGGTAACTCTGACACTGGTATAATAAGTATTACCAACAGTGAGAGCGGTCTCTGGCGTTAAACCAGTGAGCGCACCAGAGGTTGCTGAAGCTCCTAAATTTTGCCAACCTAAAACATCTGCATAACTCACCAAAGTCGATGCAAGACTGATTTCATACTTGTCAATTCCACTGCCTCCTCCATTATCCTGAGTAGCATCCCAAGTAATCAGAGGAGGATTCAACTTCATACCTTGAATGCCATCGTTTACATTAGCTGGCGCCGTAGGAGCAATAGTATCCTTTGTGATCGTTATCTCTGTCGAAATAGTTTTATTTGCAGCAAGATCGGTATGTTCAGCCGTTAACACATAGGTTGAATTTTCGAACATTGCTGCCAGAACCAAATTAGTAGTAAAGGTACCGTCCTCTTTACAATTCAATTCGCTGAGCAGTGAATTTTCTGAAGTATAGATCTTTACATTATTCAAACCAGGATCAGAACAGACTCCAGAAATCGTAAACGATCCTTCATTGAAACTATTGACGTATGGACTTTCTGCCACCAACGTGACTATCGGTGCAACTGTATCCTTAATGATCATGACAGGATCTGAATTAATCACATTTTGTGCAGCGTCTATATGACGTGCGATGACCGAATAAGTAGCAGCCTCTGGCATCACTGACTCACTACTCAAGTCAATATCAAAACTGAAATGTCCATCTACACCACAACTCTGAGTGCCAAGTAATTTATTATCTGTCGTGTAAATATTAACGTTGTCGTTTCCTGCATCAGAACAATCCCCAGAGAATGTAAACGCTGTGATATTTATTCTATTCACATAACTACCGTCAGTCCTAAGCGTTACAGTTGGAGCCAATGTATCTTTAGTTATAGAGACTGGGATCGGCGATATCCCCTTATTCAAGGCAAAGTCTGTATGCTCTGCTCTCAGGTTGAATATAGAATTTTCAAGCATGACATCTGCTGAACTTAAATTGATATCCCCACCAAAGGTATTATCGTTACTACAGCTAAAGGTAGCGAGTAAATCATTGGCGTCATTGTAAATTTTTACATTATTGTCACCGCTTTCCGAACAAGTTCCGGATAAGGTGAAAGTATCGGCATTAGCTATGTTTACATAAAGACTTTCGGCTACCAAAGTGACAGTTGGTGAAACCGTATCCTTCTCAATTTCAGGAGAACTTGCAGTAGCTTGATTGCCAGCAATATCGGTCATTACAGCTGAGAGCGTATCTTTTGCTCCCTCACTCATACCTGTTAAATCCAACTCGCCGCTGTATCGTTGACTACTGTCGCAATTTACCTCTTTTAACGTTACATTCGCCAAATTAACGATTTTTACACTTCGATTAGGTTCAGAACAATCTCCTGAGAAAGAGAATGCAGACTGATTTTGGATATTAACGTAAGGACCTGCAAGTGAAAGCGTGAGCATTGGGGCAATGGTGTCTTTGATGACTGAAACAGGAGCCGAAAGCTGTTTATTTCCTGCGGGATCAAGATGCTCTGCAACCAATGAATAGGTAGCACCCCCTGGCATAGACGTTAAATCGAGATCACCACCAAAAGATTGATCCGAATTACAACTAAATATTCCAAGAATAATATTATTTTCTTCATTCCTGATTCTTACATTATCCAGCCCTGGTGCAGAGCAATTCCCTGTCAGGGAAAAGGAAGTCACATTTGTAGAAATAACATAAGGAGATTCAGCGCTAAAACTGATTGTCGGCAGCTCAGTATCCTTTGTAATCGAAAGTGGATCTGATAAATTGCTGTTTCCGGCAGCATCTAGATGCTGCGCAACAAATTCAAATACAGCGCTTTCTGGCATGACTTCGTTATCAGATAGATTAATGACAGCAGTAAATCTACCATCACTCTGACACGAAACTGTATTTAGAATGAAGTTAGGTTTCCTAATAATGTTGACATTATTTGTACCCACATCAGAACAATCTCCAGAGAAGGAAAACTCTTGCGCATTAATGCTGTTAACATAAGGACTCACTGTCTCAAGTGTAACTATCGGCGGAATGGTATCCTTAGTAATCGATTTTTGCGACGAATCCCTGAGATTCCCAGCTGCATCAGCGTGTCGTGCAGTCAGCCTATAGGTCGAATTCTCAGGCATCGCCGTTAGATCTAAATTTAAAGTAAACTGATGATCACTTCCACAATCAGTTGCACCAAGTAAATCACTTCCTAAATTGTAAATTTTAATGTTAGAAAGACCACTATCAGAACATGTTCCAAATACTGTAAATTCAGCCTGATTTAGACTATTGACGGAGTTATCTTTCGTTTGCAGAGCAACGGTTGGTAACACTGTATCTTTGATAATAGGTACAGGGGCTGAATCCTTATTGTTTCCAGATACCTCAGTATGTTCAGCAATTAATGTATCTGGAATATCGTCAGCGAGTACTGTTAAGTTAACTGTTCCTGAAAAACGGTGATTACTCCCGCAGTTAAAACTTCCAAATAATTGATTGGTTGAATTGTAGATTTTGACATTATCTGTACCTTCGTCCGAACAGCTGCCTGCAATTGGAAAAACATCCTGATTAAGGCTATTAACATAGGTAGTTTCAGGCTCAAGCGCAACAGTTGGAAGTACTGTATCTTTTATTACAGGAACAATATCGGATATTTTCGAGTTTTCAGCGGCGTCCGTATTCTTAGCCATCAGCCCTAATGTTGCACCTTCCGCAATGACACTAGGATCACTCAAATTAATATTTCCAGAGAACTGATGATCTATTCCGCAATTCAATATAGAAAGAATAGTTTCATCTGACTTCATGATGACAACATTATCGATACCCGAATCAGAACAACTACCAGAAAAAGCAAATGCACTTTGATTCATGACATTCACATACGAATGATCAACCCGGAGAACAATAGTGGGTAACTCAATATCCTTTATGACAGAAATTGGTGTCGATAAGAGTAGGTTGCCTGCTTGATCTGATAACTCGGCAGTTAACGTAAGATTGCCATCGAGATAAAAGGTAAAATCAAAATCCCCAGTAAACTCCCCGTGGATGCAATCAAGTGGATCGCCAACGATAGAAGAACCTACTCGAATAATGACATTTTTTTGCCCACTTTCTGAACATATGCCTGACACCATCACAGCACTTTGAGTCATCTGATTAATATAACTGAGATTTAAAGGTGAATTAATAACCACCAAAGTAGGTGATTGGGTGTCTTTTTCAACATTAATTGCCGTTGATTCTACTACATTCCCTGCGGCATCGCTATGTTCAGCAATTAGACTAACTGGACCATCTACAAAACCACTAAAGTCGAAAGTTCCAGTAAACGCGCCCGATACACAGGTAAGAGAAGTACCCAAAGTGGTGCCACCTGCTTTGATAATTACAGTATTGTTAGGCTCATTTTCGGTACAGGTCCCAGAGACAGTGAAATTTTCTTGATTTAAGATATTAATATAACTATCCGTAACAGAAACTGCGATTGCAACTGATGCAGGAGATTCAGTATCCTTAATAAGCTCTACAGAATTTGAAGTTAATACATTTCCAGCAGCATCTGAATGCAGTGCTCTCAGCGTAATATTTCCGTCAGCTACAGCTGTAAAATCGAAATTACCGGTAAAAGCACCTTGATCACAAACTAATGAGTTACCAAGCTGTGTTGTTCCCACCTTAATTACAATAGAGTTACCAGAACTGTTTTCAGAACACACCCCAGTTATGGTAACCATTACTTGGCCATTATTATTGATATAAAAACCCGTTGTAGGAACTGTAATAGTAACAACAGATGGAGCTTCAGTGTCTTTATTGACAACAACTGACTGAGAAATTAGGCTATTTTCTGCCGCATCTAGATGTTCAACAGTCAAGTTAATCATCCCATCTGAAATGCCACTAAGATCAATACTGCCACTAAATACATTGTTCTGACAGGTGTATGAATTCCCCAGTGTTGTACCGTTTGCCTTAATAATAATTTTATTATTCAGCTCATTTTCAGAGCAGGTACCTTCAACCATGACAGCATTCTGATGATCTGCATTAATAAATTCTCCGCTAATTGGATTACTTATACTTACAGCAACAGGAGCCTGCGTATCTTTCTTCACTGTGACAGGACTGGAAACTAAAGTATTTCCAGCAGCATCCACGTGTTCAGCTGTCAATACAATTGCACCATCTGACAGATCACTCATCATGAAAGTTCCGCTAAATAGACCTCCGCTGCAGGTCAATGGTATGCCAAGAGTTGTTAAACCTGCTTTGACGACAACAATATTATCTGGAGTAGTCTCAGAGCAGCTTCCTGTAATCTCAAATAAATTTAAATTTTTGCTACTTATAACTTCGTTAGCAAGTAGAGGATTCAAGACTACAGAGCTAGGTGCTTGAGTATCTTTTGTCACAATCACCGTATCTGAGGTCAAAGAATTTCCAGCAGCATCTTTATGAACCGCACTTAAAAGCACAGATCCATCAATCTCAGCACTCAGATCAAATACTCCACTGAACTCGCCACCTATACAACTTAGGGCAAATCCCAAGGGAGTTTCTCCCGCTTTGATCACAACTGTATTATTCGGTTCGCTGTCGGAACAAATACCAGAAATCGAAACTGCCGCCTGCCCAGCATAATTAATATAGGCTGATGCAGAGGGAGATGTAATTGTCACGAAAGTAGGCGGCTGTAGGTCTTTATTCACGATGATCGAACTAGAAGTGAGAGAATTTCCTGCTACATCAGTCAGAACTACACGCAATCCGAGGACACCATCTAATTGAGAGGTCAGGTTAAATTCACCTGTGAAGCCTGTCTCGGTACAATCTACAGGACTACCGACAACATATTCTCCTACAATTAAGACAACATTAGCCGTACCTTTTTCAGAACAGGTTCCCGATACAGTAAAGCTCTCTTGATTGAATGAGTTAATATAAGCGTCAGCTATAGGACTAGCGATCACAACAGAGCTAGGGGGTGCCGTATCCTTTGTTACGTTAATTCCTACAGAGGATACTACATTTCCGGCAGCGTCGCTATAGTCTGCGGTAAGCGTAATCAAACCATCACTCAGCGTACTAAAATTAAAATAACCACTAAACTCACCAGATACACAGGTCATCGAGTCACCTATTACCAATGAGTTTGCTTTAATAATTACTGTATTATTGCTGCCAACGTTAGCACAAGTTCCAGATACCAAGATCGAACTTTGTCCTACAAAGTTGATGTATGAATTCGAAACGGGCGAGCTAATCGCCACAAACTCAGGAGCTTGTGTATCTTTAATCAAAGAAACTGTATTTGAGCTAACAAGATTCCCAGCTGGATCTATGTGCTCTGCAATTATAGAAATAGTACCGTCTTCAAATGTACTGAAATTGACGTCGCTACTGAACTCTCCGCCAACGCAGAAAAGCGACTCTTCGACAGTAATTCCGTTCGCTTTAATCACTACCTTGTTGGCCGGTGAAACATCTGCACAGACTCCAGAAATAACAACATGTTCTAAATTAGAACTTCCGATATAAGAACCCTCAGATGGACTACTCACAATAATAAAATCAGGAGCTAAAGTATCTTTGACAACGACAACTGGCTCTGAATTCGTTGCATTTCCAGCAGCATCATAATGAACCGCAGTTAAGCTCAAATTTCCCTCATTTTGAGCACTGAGATTGAAACTCCCAACAAATGCTCCACTTTCGCAAACTAATGGATCTCCGACAGGACTGGTATCAGATTTGATCACTACGCTATTTTTTGGTTCAATTTCTGAGCAAGTTCCGGATATTGTGATAACTGTTTGTTGAGATTGATTAATATAAATTCCTGCGACAGGAGTTGTAATCGCTACTGAGACGGGTGCCACTGTATCTTTAGCTAGAGTGACACTACCAGAAATAGTTACGTTACCCGCTGCATCGGCGTGTTCAGCACTAAGCACCACTTCTCCATCTTCAATAAAGCTCAGGTCATACTGCCCGCTAAAAGTACCACCTATGCATTCTAACGGAATCCCAAGTGAATTCGCTCCATTTTTTACAACAACGGTGCTACCTGTCATCAATTCAGAACAAGTTCCAGTTACCTGGAAATAACTCTGACTACTTAAATTAATGTAACCGCCAACTTTTGGCTCGGTAATGGCGACAGAAGTCGGTGGATTTGTATCTTTTATGACAACAACTGGACTTGACGACTGCGAATTTCCTGCAGCATCTGAATGAATCGCGATTAAATTAATTTCTCCATCTGCTAGTTTACTTAAATCAAATTCGCCGCTAAATTGTCCATCTGTACAAATGAGTGACTCTGCCAATTCTCCAGAATCCGCTACTATGACTACCTTGTTATTAACTCCGTTTTCAGAACAGTTTCCAGAAATCTGCACATTCTTCTGATTTGATAAAGCAATATAATTATTATTTAATGGCGATGTAATTATAACAAAGTCAGGCGCAAGGGTATCTTTAGTCACAATTACAGGAGCAGAAACTAAGGAGTTTCCTGACGAATCTATAATCTCTGCAGTAAGAGAAACTGTGCCTTCTTCAATCGCAATAAAGTTAAAATATCCACTAAATTGTGAATCAGTACAGACCAGAGGATCTCCAAGTACTAATGATCCTGCCTTAATGACAACAGTGTTATTAGGTCCAACGTCCACACAAGTTCCAGAAACAGTGAATGCCAATTGATGAGCATTATTGATATAAGTTCCAGCTACAGGACTAGTGATCACTATAGAGCCAGGAAGGTGAGTATCCTTATTAACTACAACAGGAATAGATACCACTATGTTACCGGCCTGATCAAAATGTTCTGCGGCAAGACTGATTAATCCATCAGGAAACATGCTAAAATCAAAGATGCCACTAAACATCTGATTTTCACAAATCAACTGTTGGCCAACTACACTATCACCGGCTTTGATTACCACCTTGTTACCCAGGACAACGTCAGAACAAGTTCCAGATACAACGAACTGTGTTTGATTCGAATAATTGACAGACGAATCCTGATCCGGAGTCGTAATCCACACAAACTGTGGAGATTGAGTGTCCTTGGATACAGTTATTGAATCAGAAATAACTGAATTTTTTGCCGCGTCCAAGTACGTAGCCGTTAATGCTACTGAGCCATCATCAAGTGAACCTAAATCAAAATTTCCGGAGAATTCGCCATCCTCACAAACTAAAGGTGAACCGATTGGATTTCCATCTATATAAATGATGACCTGATTATTAAACTCAATTTCAGAGCAAATTCCAGAAATCGTAAATGCATTTACGTTAATATTATTAATATAGGCATTTGCAACAGGAACAGCAATACTCACCATAGCTGGCGCTACTGTGTCTTTTTTGATGAGAACTACATCTGAACTAAGACTGTTTCCTGCTGCATCTGCGTGAACTGCAGTCAATGAAATAGGTCCATCCATTAAGAAACTAAAGTCAAATGCACCAGAAAACTTTCCATCTGAACAGATCAGAGGACTACCAAGGATATTTCCTGCTGCCTCGATAAGGACACTGTTATTCAACTCAGTTTCAGAGCATGTTCCTGACACGGTGAAGTTACTTTGATCATTCTGATTAATATAATCCCCAACAGCAGGTAGTGAAATAGCAATTAAGGTAGGCGGTTGAACATCCTTAAGGACATGTACTGGTATAGACTCCAAAAGATTTCCTGCAGCATCAAAATGCTGAGCCACGATGTCCATTGGACCATCTGGCAAGAGAGTCATATCAAACTCCCCTTTAAATTCTCCACCACTACAGATGAGCGGATTACCTAAAACATTCGAACGAGCTTGAATCACTACTTGATTTCCTGACTCAGTCGTAGAACAAAATCCAGATACGGAAATTGATTTTTGATTAATATTGTTGATATAGAAATTTTCTGTTGGAGAGGTCATTAAGACAAACTCTGGTGCCTCTGTATCTTTGGATATGGCTACCGCATTGGATATAGTGGCATTTCCAGCCGCATCAAAGTGCTCAGCGGTTAAATTCACCAATCCATCTTCAAAAGAACTAAAATCTAATATTGTTTCAAAATGGCCAGTTTTACAACTAATTAAATTTCCTACTGCGTTAGAATTTGCCTTGATAACTACAGAATTGCCTAACTCAGTTTCAGAACACTCACCTGATACAAGAAACTCTGCTTGGTTAAAACTATTGATGTAGGCTCCAGCAATAGGCGTACTAATCGCAATAGATGTAGGACTCTGAGTATCTTTAATAATTTCAACTGGATTAGATGTTCGAGCATTACCCGCGAGATCTAAAATAATCGCCGTTAAAACAATCGATCCTTCTGGATAAGTACTTAAATCAAAGCTACCAGTAAAGCTACCATCAGCACAACTCAATCGTTGTTCAATTGGAGTTATCCCTGTCTGAATAGTAACGTTATTTGTTCCATCTTCTGAACAACTTCCAGAAATCGTCACATCCTTCTGAATACTCTGATTAATACGAGAAGCAGGCGTGGGCGTCATTATCGCAATTTCAGCAGGTGCAACCGTATCTTTAATCACTCTAACTAGATTCGATGTAGTACGATTTCCAGCTAAATCATATACTACTGCTGTGAAATAAAGAATTCCCTCGTTTTCAAGGCTTAAATCTAAAGCGCCTTGAAACTGGCCATTCTCACAACTGAAGCGATCACCTATAACTTTATTCTCAGACTCGATTGCAACATTGCCTATGCCGTTTTCGGAGCACTCCCCAGCAACAGAAAATTGAGCCTGCTTTTCAGAATTGATATATTCATCCTGAACTGGAGTACTTAAGCCTACCGAAGCAGGCGGAACTGTATCTTTGAGAATGGCAACTAATTCAGAAGTGAGAACATTCCCAGCTAAATCAGTCAAATTTGCATTAATATTTATAGCACCCTCGTCCAGAGACTTAACGTCAAATACTCCTGAGAACCTTCCATCTTGGCAGTCCAACGAATTACCTATGGCAACTGATCCTATTTTAATAATGACGTTCTCAGTCCCAGCCTCAGAACATGAACCTGAGATTTCAAATGCTGATTGATTCGTTAAATGAATATAATCTCCAGTCGCTGGAGCAGTGATTACGACAGAACCTGGCGCAATCGTGTCTTTAATAATCGCCACTTGCATTGAGGAGACAGAATTACCTGCCGCATCAGAATGCAAGGCGGTCAGATTAATTGAACCTTCAAGTTGCGAACTCATATCTATTAATGCAGTATACCTCCCATCCTCACAGGCAACCGATGGCCCCAAAGCCATCTCTCCAGTTTGAATCACAACAGTATTATTAGGCGTGGATTCAGAGCAGCTTCCAGAAATAGTCACAGATGCTTGATCGTCATTATTGATATAAGTATTTTCTAACGAAATATCGATTGCAACAGACTCGGGAGCGACCGTATCTTTAATCACGATAACAGGTTCAGAATTAACTTGATTACCTGCAACATCTGAAAGCGCTGCAATGATATGAACAGGACCTTCAGATTGAGAACTAAAATCAAACTCTCCGGTAAACCTTCCGCCATCACAATTGACCGGATGACCGACGATTGTTGATCCTGCTTTTATTATAATATTTTCAAAACCATCCTCAGAACATTCTCCAGAAACCACAAAAGTGTTTTGATATTTAAAATTAATGTAAACCCCTGGTAAAGGAACATCAACCTTAACTATCGTAGGCGGCTCAATATCTTTAATAAGTAAAACAGGCTCTGAAGTAAGATCATTACCAGCAATATCTGTTAGAACCGCTGATAAAATCACTTCACCTTCTTCTTGAGTTAGATCAAAAGAACCTGAAAATTCACCTGCAATACAATCCAACGACTCACCCAAAACCTTTGACCCAGCCTTAACTATTAGATTTTTTGTACCGTCGTCAGAACAAGTTCCGGAAATAATTAATGAAGACTGATTATTTAGATTAATGTAGCTTCCAGTTAATGGTCGCGTAATGACAACAAAGGCAGGGGGCACAGAATCCTTTGTCACTGTAACAGGAGTAGATTCTATAAAATTTCCAGCCAAATCAGAATAAACCGCAGTTAAGGTAATCGGTCCATCATCAAAAACACTGAAATCAAATAAATCACCAAATTTTCCATTATTACAAACTAATGAATTACCAAGAACGCCTGAACCTATCTTGATCACAACACTACTAGTTGGAACTTCAGTTGAACAGTCTCCTGAAATCCTTACTGAACTTGAAGCAGATTGACTAAGATAAGTGCCATCAAGAGGTTCAGCGATAGTTACAATACGGGGAGCCTCGGTATCTTTGTTGATCTCTACTGGATCCGAGTTCAACGGATTTCCAGCAGTATCTGTATGAACCACAGTAAGAGCAAGCAGCCCATCGAGCTTCGCGCTCAGATTAAATTTCCCATGATAACTTCCTCCTTCGCATGCGATTGGATCACCCACTTCTATATCACCGATTTTAGTGATAATCGCTTCAACGCCATTCTCAGAACAGGTGCCAGATACAACGAACTCAGTTTGATTTCCATTGTTCACATAAGCCCCAGCAGCAGGCTCTACAATAGTAACGAAGGTCGGAGGAGTAACATCTTTAACAATCGTAACTTGACCTGATTCACGCTTATTTCCAGCTGCATCAAGGTGCTCCACAGTGAAAACATATGAACCTTCCGCTTCTAAACTAAAATCGAACACATTCCTAAACTGGTTATCAGCACAATTCAACGGTTGACCAATCTGAACTGAATCCTTTTTAATGACGACATTGCCTATACCGTCGTCCGAGCAAACTCCATAAATGGAAAACATATTTTGATTTAAACTACTAATATATAGATCACGACCAGAATTACTGATCGTAATCCATTCAGGCAAAACAGTATCTTTGATTACTGATACAGAATTTGAAATCTTCACATTGCCAGCGACATCGAGATGATGAATGCGAAGATCAATGTTTCCATCAGCGATTTCTGTAAAATCAACATCATCACCGAACGCACCTGACTGACAATTAAAAGTTTTTAAATACTGATCATCATTATAAAGTAAAACATTATCGGTACCATCTTCAGAGCATTCGCCTGAAACATGAAGGCTCGAGTAATTAGATCCTGAGATATAGGAACCAGACACAGGTGTGTTAATTTTAGCTAAACTTGGTGGATCAATATCTTTAATGACTACTACCGGATTTGAAGTCAAATCATTGCCTGCCGCATCCCAGTGAACAACACTCAATGACAGAAGGCCTGTATTTTCGAGGCTCAAGTCAAATTGACCGCTGAACTCGCCAGATTCGCAACTGATCCGTTCACCAACTAACTTGTCCCCAACCTTGAGTCCTACGTTTTTAATTCCATTATCCGAACAAAGACCAAAAACGATCAGTGCGCTCTGATTTGACTCATTAATATAGGAATCAGCAAGAGGACCTTGAATCAGTACGAGTTCAGGTCCGACCGTATCTTTCACTAACATCACTGGCTCAGAAGTGAATGAATTTGACGCTTTATCAGTCTGTGAAACAGTTACTGGAATCGATCCATCTGCATAGCTACTAAAATCATAGGTGGCAGTAAACTCGTGTTGATTGCAATCAACCGGATCGACTAGGAGAGCCCCTTGTGATTTAATCGAGACATTCGCCGTACCATTTTCTGAACATTGCCCCGTAACTACAAATTGAGCTTGATTCGAAACATTAATATAAGAACCCGCTACGGAGTTTCCAATACTTACGACCGGAAGGACTGTATCTTTAGTTAATTCAGCCGATTCAGAGGCGACAGAATTACCTGCTCGATCGAAATTGTATGCCTTTACCGCAACAACTCCTTCTGGAATATTAGCAAAATCAAAACTGCCACTAAACTCACCTGCAACGCAATCTACAGCACTGCCGGCATCAACACTTCCTACCCTGATCACGACATTGCTCACACCATCTTCAGCACATGTTCCAGAGATAGCAAATGCTCGATTTTTTTCGTTATTAATAAAGCGCGGATCTGCTAGGTGTCCAATTGCAGCAAATGTCGGAGGTACTGTGTCTTTCGTTACTTGTATCGCATCAGAAATTCCTGCATTCTTTGCGAGATCTGTAAGAATAACAGTCAATGTCACAGAAACTTCATCTTTAGAGCTGAAATCAAACTTTCCACTAAATTGACCACTCACACAATCTAATGATTCACCAATAACTTCAGCATCAGCTTTGACCACGATATTTTTGGAACCATCTTCTGAACAACTGCCTCCAATTGTAAATTTAGCCTGATCTTCAAAATTGATATACCCGCCATTTAATGGCGTGGTAATACTAACAACTGGAACCTGCGTATCTTTAATAATAATAACCGGCTGAGACGTCCCTTCATTGCCCGCCAAATCAATTTGTTTTGCTGTTAGAGTGATTGAACCGTCGCTTTGAGAAGTCAGATCAAAAAAACCTGAAAAATGACCCTCTTGACAATTCAGAGCATCACCCAAATTGTCTCCTTGGGCCTGAATCACAACATTAGCACTCTGCTCTGAACAAGTACCAGAAATTTCAATTTGTCTTATAGCATTTTCATTTAAATAAGCGCCAGCAAGAGGCTCAAGAATCCTTACCTGCGGAGGAATAGCATCTTTTACTGTAGGCACAGCATTAGAAATAATCGAATTTCCTGCCTCATCGAACAAGACTGTGGACACATTCACAGAACCATTATCGAGACTGCTGAAATCCACTAGGCCCCTAAACTCTCCATCAGAACAACTGAGAGTTCCTGCTAAGGTTGAATTACCATACACTCTGAGATTGTTATTTCCACTTTCTGAACAACTTCCACTTACAAAGTAACTATACTGGTTTTGAAAATTAATAAATGCACCTGCTATTGGCACAATTACACTTACGGAGGTAGGCGCTTCAGTATCTTTCGTAAGATGAACTGTAGTTGATGTGCTAGAATTTCCGGCTAAGTCAGAAAGGATAACCGCCATTGTAAGAGAGCCTTCACCAAGACCACTTAGATCCATCGAACGAGAAAAGACTCCATTGTCGCAATTCAATGGACTACCTTTTGTTACTCCATCAATCTGAATCAAAACATTAGCCGAACCATTTTCGGAGCAGATTCCAGAAACCTCAAACGTGGTCTGATTTGCCTGATTAATATATGCTCCATCAAGAGGAGTCACAATCGCCACTGCAGCCGGCACGGCCACATCTTTTGCTATCACCACTGGAGCTGAAGTCCGACTATTTCCAAAATCATCGACATATTTTGCAGCTAAACTAATGGCACCATCACTTTGAGAACTAAAATCAAAAACACCACTAAAGTTTCCGTTCGAACAATTCAATGGGCTTCCGATTGGATTAGACCCAATAAAAATAATGACATTAGATGTTCCGTTTTCTGGGCAATTTCCAGAAATTCTAAATGCCGTATAGTTCGAATGATTTATATAAGCACCTGCTACCGGAGCAGTAATCACAATCGACTCTGGAGCAGTAGTATCCTTCAACAAAACAACTGAAGCTTGTACAGCAGCATTCCCAGCTAAGTCGCTATGATCAGCAGTAATGCCTACATTGCCATCAGCTGCCCTTGTCAGATCTAAAGTTGCACTCCAAGCTCCACTCGCACAGAGAACAGTGGAGCTAACTCCACCTGTGGCAGCCAAAAGCACATCCTGCCCATCTTCGGAACAAGTTCCATTGAGAGAAAGATTTGTCTGATTTTCAAGATTAATTCGACTATTCGCAATAGGAGTCAGGATACTCACTGATGCGGGAACAGAATCTTTTCGTACGGTAACACTTACTGGAGTAGCTGCATTTCCTGATGCATCCGAATGATTGGCCGTGATTGTGACATTTCCATCATCAACTGCTGTGAAATCGAGAACAGTAGCGTAATCATTACTTGTAGAACATGAGACTGTTGCACTCACCCCACCAGTCCCAGAAAGAACCACATCTCGCCCTGCCTCAGAACAATCGCCAAGGACGTTTACGGTCGAAGAGAAGTAGTTCATGGAAGTGGGACGATTAATAGACACAGCCAATACATGCTGCTGCCCACCTGTATTCTCGGTATTTTGGCCTCCGCTACAACCATTAATCACAAGAACAGCGCCAACCAAACTCATGAACATCTTGAGGCTCATGAGTCTTGATAGATATTCTGACTTCCTTGTTCGAAGCACTGCAAGAAAGGAAACGCATCTGTTCATAAACTTTAGTCCTTTTTTAAATTATTTTCAAAAAAGAGAGTCTTGTCTAGTCAGATCTCGCATTTAGAGAGGACAAAATATTATTTTTAAAAGCGCATTTTTATTTTCGATAGAAAAATGACATAAAATTTAGATAATTTAATAAAAAAATAAAATAGTATTCAGAATCGTCAAAAATCCAGCAGAAAATTCGTCAAAAAACACATCAACCGCTCATCAGACTTGTGATCTACAAGTCACGCTCTGCGACGAATCGATAAAAGTTTTATTTAAAGATCAGAAACGAGAATGCGCTTCTGCAATCAGACTAAATGATTCGTCTCGAAGTTGTCGAAAATTAGCTCCGTAAACAGGGTGAAGAACAGAAAGATGCATTTCGATGCTCTTGAGCCTTAACAAACGAACAAAATGTGAGAAAAACTGCATATCTCCATAATAACAAACAGAATCGCGCATCTCTCGAGTCACAGCACTCTGATTCACCTTAACTAACCTAAGGTGCATTGGCAAAACCTCTACCCCCGCCTGAACTGCGGAATTAAACATCGACGCTTTAAATGGAAGCACAGTCTCACCCGAAGAACTCGTTGCCTCAGGGAACACAACGACATTCATTCCGTCAGCAAGAGTTTGAGCCACGGCCCCAACTTCCAGATGAGTTTTTTCGCGATTACGCCGCTCTACAAAAAGCGATCCGCCCAGTTCACTCAACTGTCCCAAGACAGGCGTTTTCTGCACTTCAACAGAAGTTACAAAAACGGCGCGAAAAAGAGAAGACATGACCAATATATCAACATACGAAAGATGGTTACAGACCACTAAAAAATTCCGCTGATTAAGGTCAAAATCCGAAGAAAACTTTACCGTCACGCCGAGAAGCTTCAAGGCTACTTTACAATAAGCTGACAACAATTTTGTCCGAAACCGCCTTAGATGAGTCTCGTCTCGAACAAGGCATCCACTCAGGCAGGAGTGAACTGCATAGAGCACCATCAATCCCACCATGAGCGGACCTTTAATCAGAAGCCTCAACACAGCTTAAACCGCCTCTCAAACATTTGACTCAGCTCCTTTGTTTTCAAAAGAGTCAAAAAGTCGACGCACTGAAAATCGAGATCCAGAATCGGCTCACCACAGATCTTTCCACCCGCTTTAAGATATCCGTCAAGCAATGATGGAACCAGTTTACTCGCCGACTCAGAACAATAAGAAGCTTGACCGTCATTGAGTTTTTGAAACGCAGACTGGAACCCTGTCATTTTATATTTTTGGGTAGGAAAGACTGAAAACTCGTCACTGACATGCCCCTCATCACCCAAATATTTAAATGTAGCAGCCGCCTCAAACGGGTCTGTTGTTTTAAGGCTACTACAACCAAATAAAATTTCAGCTCCCACCTCACGAACATACGTTGACAGACCTGCCCACAAGAGTCTCATGACTGTCCCTGTTCGATAATTGCGATCAATGCAGGCTCGACCTAGCTCCAGTTTTGCGCCTGGATAATCCAGAATCGACTGAATCACAAATTCTTGCTGAGAATAAAAAGAATCACAAAATTCGGATGAAAGAAGACGATAGGTTCCCACTGCTTTGCCTGACTTCAGATCAAATACGGCAAGATGGTCACACTTTTCATCATACTGATCTACATCGAAACCAGCTTCTTCAGAAGTCTGACGATATTCCTTATGGAAAACATCAAATCGCAGACTCAATATACTGCTCAACTCCTCATGGGTCTCTGCTGTTTTGACAACATAGCCCCCTGCTTGAATCGATAATGGTACCTTTCTTGAGAACTGCTGTGGACTCATGAACATACCTAATACCCCCCCTTTTTTTAGGTGTAGTCTACCTGCCTTCTGAGGAATTAGAAACCGGCAATGTCAAGAAACCGTCAGGGTCAGAACAAGATCTCAAGTAGATCATAAATATTCATAAAAAAGGGACTATAGTTGTCTGTTAGAATCATTTTTTCTTCACGCTCCCAATAGTGAAGACGCGCGGCCGTAAATCCATAACCAAAGCCATAACTCGTTGGATTATTGTGTTCTAAAAAAATCATTGCCTCAGGATAGCGACTCCATTCTTTACGCATCTGCTCCATAAATAATAGAGCCTGCTTTCGAATGCTCTCAGCATCCTGAATACCGGCCGTTCGACCTCTTGATCCTACAGGCTCCGATAATGCAACTCTCAGAGCAAGCGCATGTCGAACACGCGCCCATGTCGATTGCAGCAAAAGACGCAGCTCAGGGTTTCTGACCTGCTCAACAGGAGGCAATGCACGGACTGCTTCCTCTAGAAGTTGAATCTGCCCCATCAGAATGGGTCTTTGACTTGGATCCGCGAGTGTTTTTAATAAAACTCTCTCATGAACCGAATGCCCAAATTTTGGCATCTCATCTAAGGGAGTTGTACTACTTAAAACTGAAATTAATCCCTGTTTCTTAAAATAATTATATTGAAACTCAACAATGCTTTTCCAAACATCTAAATTTTCGCCTAAAAGCTCGAGACCAATCTGAGGTTTTCCACGATTCTCTGCATTTGCAAGAAGCGCCACCGTCCAATCCATCAACCAGTAACCGAGCTCATGCCCTGTTGTGAAATTCATTTGACCTGGTATTTTATTTTTCTCTAGAAAATCAAAATCCTTAGATCGTGCAACTAAATAATCAGTTAAAAATAGGGGGATATCTATATCCATCGCAATGTAATAACTAGTTTCAGGAAAATACCAAACTGGTCGCCTTAGCTTTTCTCTCTGCGCAAATGCTTCAATATCTTGAAAATTTTTACGTCCATAAACAGGGGTCCAGTTATCTTCGAGCCCATAGAACATCACTGTATGAGGCCACACTCCTGCAGAAAGAGGTGCATATTGAGGTAGAAAATTATAATTTCCGTATTTAGAACTCACTTGATTTGAAGATACGTGAATTTTAAAAAAGACTTGTTTCCTTAATTCTTCAAGAATATTTGAAGCCGTATCGATCCACTTCAAAGTGCTCTCAAATGGATTAGATGTGAATTCAGAACTCCCCAATTCAATTGTCATAAAGTCGAAAGGAATAGATTGAGCCAGATCTAGAATAGATGCCCGAATCCACATCTTGGCATCAAGATCATCAATCCCTCCCCAACCCCAGACATATCCATGATCAATCAAACGATATGACTTTTGTTGCTGCATATTAAAACTAACACTGACACCGGTCAAAATGCCCAAAGAATGAGCAAATTCAAATGGAGCTCTGATATTTTTTTGGATTTCAGAAAGAGGCACTGTTCGCAACAGAACAAGATTAAGTGCATTTTGGCCATTACGAGCCAACCATCGGATCATATCATGTGCAATCTCACTTTTACCCATCAAAAATCCATGCACCCATTCATTAGGATGTTGAGTGTGCAGATGAAATCCTCGGTATTTCAGACGCGGTTTCCACTCAAATGTTTTACCGCATTGCGCCCGAATCTTTTCAATCGTCGGGCTTATCTGAACTCGAGGATGAGGAAATAGAAACCCTAGCTTTTGAAGCCCTAGATAAAAAGTAGGGCCCCACTCCTGGCGCTGAGCGCTAATCACTAAACGGACTTGACGAGGAGTACATTGAATAGTGACTCGATTCTCTCTCACGTTCGAGAATACTAGAGGCGATTGATCAATTTCAACTTGATCCTGACGCAATCTGGCTTTTTGCAAAATCTGCCTAAGATCTTCTCGAACAACTTCAACGTCAGCATAGGGAAGAACAATCTGAGCATATGCAGAAAAAGAAAAACACAAGGCGATCAAGATCGCGGCTTGTAACCCCATCATCCACTTTTTAATAGAATTCATTAGGCTCTCTGAGAAATCCAGTCGAATACTTGACGAGCGAGCCACTCAGGATCATCCAATGGAAGATCATGGCCCGCCTGAGGATGCTCAATTTTTTGAGCTTGGAAATGCTGCGCAAGACGTTCTGAACAACGCGGATCTGTGAAATGATCTTTCTTAGAGCAAACAGTAAGAATCTCTACTGGAGTGACTTCTGAACGCGCCGGAGCCACGAATCGAAGTGCTGCCCAAAACTGTCTCATCCCTGTACTCGAAGAAATAGGCTGTTCGGCAAAAAAAATAGCCCAGATTTTTGCAACTTCGTCCATGTCTGAACGAAGCCGAGTGGTCATTTTGAGTATTGCTAATTCTCGCTTCACTTGCTTGTTCAATGATTGGCCCATCATTGCTGACACAAGTAAATTGGGCACAACCTGAAGCCTCATTCGAAACCACGGGGGAGAAAGATTAGCAGCACTTGAATTAACAAAAATGAGTCGATTGAAGTCGTGAGGGTTTAAGGAACACCACTCCATCGCAATCATCCCACCGAGAGAGACTCCAAGAATATTCCAATTTTCTCCTTCTTTACGAATCTTGAGCCAACGCTCTCTCACGTCTTGAACTATTTCCATCACAGAAAAAGGACAAGACCTTTGAGACTCGGTACCTGTCCCTGGAAGATCTAAACAAACTACTTCAGAACCTGGAACTTGAGCTTGTAAAATACGAGGAAACTCGCCCCAATGACGCTGTTCTCTCATGAGACCTCTTAGCAAAAGAAATTTCATATCGCCCCCTCCGGACTACTTAAGCCATGAACCATGATTGAGCGTTGCCTTCAACAAAAAATCAATGAGTATAACATGACGCCTCATAATCCGCTTGTAGCGGTGAGGCTTAATGGGATTAAAGGGTCCACGAGCCAAGAAAATTTGCGACGGGTTTTTTCGTACCCATTGCCAAGATCCCATTTCGAGAGTCCACGGGAGAAAAATATTTTTATCCGCATATCGATTGAAATGACGATCAAAAAGGTAATCCCACAGATCGCCATGAGTCGTGTAATTCTTAGATTGGGGCTCCACTCGATAAACATGATAGGGATAACTTTGATCTAAAAGCTCCTTCATTTTTAAAGCCTGATTGATTCGAGGAAATGGCTTTTTCGATTTAGCATAAGGATACCAAAGTCGATCCTCAATTCCAAAACCTGAATGACAATCAAGAGCTAATGAAAAGCTCGCTTCAAAAAGTTCGCGTTCTACGTAATCGGTCAGAATCTGCGCTTCTTTCTCCATTGGCGATCCTTCATGTCCTCGAAACCAAGGCAAGAACGAACCATAGCGATGCCCGCCAGCTAACCAAATAGGATCTTCGCCTTCAATAGGAGCATTTCTATTGAGGTCCACTCCATTTCCATTGCTTCTTCGATTCATGAACATTCCAACTGGATTCACCAATGGAATAGATACCAGTCTCACTTCTTCAAACAACTTTTTAAAACTTTTCTCCCACTTCAACTGAGCAAAAAGAGCTTCGAGATACGCAAGCACCACATGAGTTCCTACATGCTCAAGTCCATGTACTCCTCCAAAAAGAGCAAAAGTCGGCTGCTTTCGATCCGTGGTACCTACTTGAAAAGAAATTAATGGAAACCGATTCTCTTGCGTCCCTACTTCGCCGAGAATTTCTACCCGAATTAGATCACTCAGACTCTCGCTGTACTGATCTCCCAATTTTTTAATTCTATTTAGTTCAGGCAAGCTACGCATGATTCACTCAGATTTTTCCCATTTACTTTCAAAAAAAGTGCCGGATAATCTTTTTAATTTCATCATAATAAATCCACTCTAACCAGGAGAAAAATCCCATGGAAAAAAAGGGAACATCAAAATACTGGTGGAACGGTTCTAAATTATTTGCCGTCGCCACATTCATTGCTTGCTTTAGTTTTACGGGGTGTGCAAACACCACTCCATCTTCAACCGATAGCTCGACCGCTTTATCGATCACCGGAACTCTTAAGACATCAACAGTATTTTCGGTTTCTTCTTTTTTAACTTTAAACCAAACTGCGAGCATTACCTTTTCAGACCTTTTGGTTTCCTGCGTGACATTTACGATCCCACCTGTAGCAGGCAGTGGAGGCAATCCAGATGCCACTGGAAAATTCACCGTCACCTTCGGGAACGGCACCATTGGTAAAAGCTTTGGTTGCTACATTACTCATCTTTCTGACGACGCGTTTATCCCTATCCCGATGACTTTTAAAGATGGAACCAAAAAAAGTATCGATGGAACCTCCGCCACAAGCGAGCGACTTGCCGTTGCAAGTAAAATTACGATCCCTGAGATTCATCTCGACCTAGAGGAAGGAATTGCAGAAATCGACACCTCGACGATCATTAAAACAGATGATCCAGAAAGCTCTGGTCAAGCGGTGATCCCGATTGCTTCTGGCACCCCTTTCGATTTTACTGGTAAATGGACCATCGAATCACCGACTGACAATGACATTACGGTTCCCCATGGCTATTTTGGCCTCTGCTCTACCGAAGAAGCATTTGATGACTACTGGTCGTCTCTAAAAAGCAACGATATGAGTGCTCGAAAATGTCATGGTCCCATCGGCGGAGGAAAGATCTACATCCAACGTTTTAAAGGACAAAGCTGGACACCCGGATCCAGCTGCGAAGCAGAGTTAACGAAACAAGCAAATGGAGAAACAGCTGACCTCTCAGTTTGCAACACAGACGGTGCAGCAGGCACGGATGAGAAGTACGCAATTCAAATTTGGAAATCTAAAGAAGGCGATCTCACTGATCTCTGCCAAAGAAACGAACCCAAAATCACTTGCTATGCTAAATGGCGTCTTCTTCAAGAGACTATTCAAAAACCGGATCAAGTTTATCACGCCTGCGGAAGACGCTTAGGCTACACAAATACCGAAGCGAAAGCTTTCGGACATATCGATTTTTCAATCGATCCTAATTATAGCAATTCGGGATCATCGACGGGCGCAAGCGATACCAACTACTATGATGGACCCTTTACTTTCTTAAACTCTGCCACAGTCGATAATGAATTAGTCGACGGCACTTGTTCAGACGACGAATGTAAACCATTTAAATCAGCAGAAAACACTATTACGGACGGATGGAAGATGAGCCAAGCTCAAACGACGCATTCAGAGTCTGGCAGTTGCATGCCAGTAAAAGTCCAAGTAGGAACTTCTAAACTCAAGGCAACTCGATGTTATGGCGATTATTATCCCAATAACTTGTCTCGGTTCTCTGGTAATCACATCTCCGCTTTTTATGAATTTTTTGATGGCGGATGCAAGGACGCCAACGGCAAACCTGTTATTTTTGAAAACACAAATGATTACTGGTGCACAGATCCCAATGCTTCCCCAAGTCAATGCACCAATCAATGTACACCTATAGGCTATGTGAACTGGATCAGTAATGAAACAACTGTGAACGCAGGTTACCAAGCAATGGTGTGTCAACCCAAGTCCGGCTCTACTGTGACTGACAGCTTCGTTCCCAAAAATGAAGACAACCAAGCCATTCCAGGAGTTGTTGGGACCATTCAATGTAAAAAAGGCAGTTGGATTTTTGATAACACCAACCCCAATACACCTCTGCCCATTGAAACACCTGACTTTCAGAACTTTGATTCAGGCAACCTTGCAAAAGGCGTTCTTTGTTCTGACATCTCTACGAATGGGACAGACACAGCAAAGGACCGCCAGATCCTGGCCCAACTTCAATGTTATGCTCACGCATACGAAGAAGCCTCAAAAGATTTAAACGGCTGCGTTCGCGAAATTTCTTTTAATCGAGGTGCACAAAACTCTTGGAACTTCATCTCGCAAACTCATGGCCCAACTCGAGCGCGCGGAGAAATCATGTTTGAGGTCTTCAATTATACTGACAATAGCTCTGGAACATTCTCTCAGGCCCGAACCTATGAGCAAGAAGTTCGAGTAAAAAATGAGCACGGCAAGAAGAAATCAAACTATTGTCGCTTAAACGTCAACGATACCTTAACGATGACAAGCATTTCATCTGATAAAATGTTGGTTGAAATGACAACCACCACTCAACTTGCAGATAAAGAAAATTTGATCTGCAAGGGTACAGCTCAAAAACAGAAACTCCCTATTGGCCAAAGTAAGACGATGTTCGTTCTCAGTAAATAACTTGTCAGGCGCTCCAATCTTCAAAAATTGGGGCGCTTTGACTCACTTCCATTGCACTTCGTATTGGGCGTTCACTTGTGCTAGGTTCTCCCGCATGGATTTAATCAAGCCAGACATTGAAAACTACTGTCTCAAACACACTACTCCACTTCCTGAAATTTTTACCCAATTGAGAGACGAAACCTACCGGAATACCGAAATGCCTCAAATGCAAGTCGGTCCCATGGAAGGCTCTTTTCTCAAGCTTTTGATTCACCTGATTCAACCCAAACTCGTTATCGAGCTAGGAACCTTTACCGGCTTTAGCAGTCTAGCAATGGCCCAAGCACTCCCCGAAAATGGGAAAATCATCACTTGTGACATTGACCCTGAAAGCACTTCAATTGCCAAAACATTTTGGCACCAATCCCCTCATGGCAAAAAGATCGAACTTCGACTTGGACCTGCCTTATCCACCCTAGAAAGTATTCCTAGACCAATTGACATGGTCTTTATTGATGCAGATAAGGTCAACTATTCCCACTATTGGGAAGCACTTGTACCCAAAGTACGCGCTGGCGGTTTAATCATTGTCGATAACGTTCTTTGGAGTGGCCGGGTCCTTGCCCCTCAAGATGTCACCGACCATGAAATCTGTGCTTTTAATCAACGCGCAAAAGAAGACCCCAGGGTTGAGATCCTCATGCTTCCAATCCGAGATGGGATACTTCTCGCAAGGAAGCTTGACTTTTCTCAGTCCAATCAATAGCGTAACGTGTCAAATATGGCCCAAACTCCATTTTCTCCGGTGAAGCCCGATGTTCAAATTCCCGCCCTTGAAGAAGAAATCCTAGGATTCTGGGATCGTGAACAAATTTTCGAAAAATCGATGACAGCGAACCCCGCTGCTAAGTCGTTTAGCTTTTATGATGGGCCACCGTTCGCAACAGGCCTTCCTCACTATGGTCATTTACTCGCAGGCACTCTCAAGGATATCGTGCCGCGCTACTGGACTATGATGGGTTACTCAGTCCCTCGCCGTTTCGGGTGGGACTGCCACGGCTTACCGGTCGAATACGAAATCAACAAAGCCCACAAACTGGACAGCCGCAAACAAATCCTCGATCTAGGCGTCGACAAATACAATGCACTTTGTCGGTCCATCGTGAACCGTTATTCCAATGAATGGAAAAAAACCGTCCGAAGAATCGGCCGATGGGTCGATATGGAAAATGCCTACTTCACCATGGACGTCAGCTTTATGCAGAGTGTCTGGTGGGTTTTCCAAGAAATGTGGAAAAAAGGGCTCATCTACGAAGGCTATAAAGTTGTCCCTTATTCGGTTGGCATTTCAACCCCACTTTCAAATTTCGAAGCCAACCTCAATTATAAACAAGTCCAAGATCCTGCGATCACAGTGAGTTTCCCAATTGTGGGACAACCTGATACTTCATTCCTCGCATGGACGACCACTCCATGGACATTGCCTAGCAATCTTGCACTGGCAGTTCACAACGACATTGACTATGTCAAAGTACGAGAAAAAAAATCAGGCCATAATTACATCTTGGCTCAAGCACTCGTGAACGCGAACTTCCCTGCTTCTAAAGAAGCGGCCGCAGAAATTGAAATCCTCGAAACCTTTAAAGGCAAAGATTTACTAGGTCTACGATACGAACCCCTTTACAACTATTTTACGGACCGTATCGGCAATCAGGCTTTCTACGTTATCGCATCGGATCATGTCACTACTGAGAGCGGTACAGGCATTGTTCACATGGCTCCTGCCTTTGGCGAAGAGGACTACTTAGCTTGTCAAAAAGCTGGAGTTCCGATTGTCAATCCTGTCGATGATGATGGGATGTTTACCTCTGAAGTATCTGATTACGCCGGCAAACGAGTCAAAGAAGCAGACAAAGAAATTATTGGTGAACTCAAAAAACGAGGTCGCCTCTTTAAACAAGATACCTTAGTCCACAGCTATCCTTTCTGTTGGAGAACCGACACCCCTCTCATCTACCGAGCAGTTTCGAGTTGGTTTGTTGCTGTAGAAAAAATCAAAGATAGTCTCATTAAAAATAACCAAACTACGCAGTGGATTCCTAGCCACCTCAGAGATGGCCGTTTTGGAAATTGGCTCGAAAACGCCCGCGATTGGGCAATTTCTCGAAATCGTTTCTGGGGCACACCCATCCCAGTCTGGCGCAACGAAGAAGGCGAAGTCATCTGCATAGGATCACGCGATGAACTCGAAAAACTTTCTGGCCAGAAGATCGAAGACCTCCACATCGATGTGGTGGACCATGTCACTATCCCTTCTCCAACAGGAAAAAGCCCTCTCAAACGGGTCAACGGCGTGCTAGATTGCTGGTTTGAAAGCGGTTCGATGCCTTATGCGCAATGGGGATATCCTCGCGATAACATGACCGAGTTTGAACGCAATTTCCCCGCTGATTTCATCGCCGAAGGACTCGATCAAACTCGCGGATGGTTCTACACTTTGATGGTGATCGGAACGGCTCTTTTTGACCAAGCCCCTTTCAAAAATGTTGTAGTGAATGGCTTAGTCCTTGCTGAAGACGGCAAAAAAATGAGCAAAAGTTTACGCAATTATCCAGATCCAAACGAGGTTCTGAATAAGCACGGTGCTGACGCTCTCCGACTTTATATGATCGACTCTCCAGTCGTTAAAGCTCAGGAGCTTCGTTTCTCGGAAACTGGAGTCCGCGACATTGCTCGCCGAATTCTCATTCGCTGGTGGAATTCTTATTCATTCTTTGTAAACTATGCCAATATTGATCGCTTTGAACCTTGCGGTGATGCTCACAAATCTCCGAACATTCTCGATCAATGGGTAATGTCCCGTTTACATACCTTGATTGAAACCACTCAAAACGAAATGTCAGCGTATCGACTTTACAACGTCGTACCTGGTCTCTTGCAGTTCATTGAAGACCTGACCAATACCTATATTCGATTCAATCGAAGCCATTTCTGGCAAGAAGGAATGCCCGAAGACAAGCGCCTCGCCTATGAGACGCTCTATGAAGTCCTTCTCACTTTGAGTAAGGTCATGGCTCCCTTTGCGCCTTTCTTAGCGGAAGTCACTTACCAAAATCTCGCTCGCGTTTTCCCCAATGCAAAAGAAAGCGTGCATCTCGAGAAATTCCCAACTGCTAATCCTACACTCAAACGGCCTGATCTTGAGGAAGCAGTGCGTGTGATGGAAACCTTAGTGGCATTAGGGCGTAATCAGCGTGAGAAGATCAACGTCAAAGCCAAAATCCCACTTCGATCGATGAAGATTATTCATCGTGAACAACGTGTTCTCGATAATTTAAAAATGTTTGAACCTTATTTTAAGGATGAGTTGAATATCGAAAAAATCGATTACGACGCTCATGAGGATCAATACATTCAGATCACTGCTAAAGCGAATTTCCCGGTCCTAGGAAAACGAGTTGGAGCCAAGATGAAGGCCATTGCTGCGGCTATTCAAACTCTCTGCCTCCAAGACATCATGAAGCTTGAAGCAGGTGAAACTCTCCATCTCGAAGGCGAACCTATTGTTTTGAGTGATATGGAAATTCGTCGAGCCCCAAAAGGAGAACACCCCAATCTCGCAACTCATCAATTAGTTTCGATTGAACTTGATCCGACGGTAACCCCCGAGCAAATGCAACATGGCTTAGCTCGCGAAGTCATCCGTAAAATTCAGGCCGCTCGAAAATCAGCAGATTTTAATCTCGATGATAGAATTGCACTTGAACTTGCTTGCTCGGGTGATTTCCTTGCTGCCGTACAAATTCACCAGCAGCTTATTTGCAATGAAACACTCGCACAAAAGTTCAAACTCGCAGAAAATCCGAGTGGTGCGTTTATCGAATCTGTTGAAATCGATGGGGAGATTATTAAGATTGGCGTAACTGCACTCCCTCGTTCCAAATGAAGTTCGAACCTATTGGGATTCTGCATTCTTGTTTTAAAGAGAAATTCGGAATCCCTCGTCAAGCTGGTTTAGTAAAAGAAGCCCGAGCGGTGATTAAACTCAGAGATGACCCTTTTATGCGAACTGCCCTTCGAGAAATCGAAGGCTTTTCGCATCTTTGGGTAATTTTTGTATTTCATGAGCATGGAAGTCGAAACTGGAAACCCAGCATTCGACCTCCGCGTTTGGGTGGTGCAAAAAAAGTAGGAGTACTTGCATCTCGCTCTCCCCATCGTCCGAACCCGATTGGACTTTCTGCTGTAAAACTCGAACGAGTCGATTGGGATGCTCCCCATGGCATTGAAATTCATATCTCGGGAGTAGATATTTTAGATCAATCTCCTGTCTTAGACATCAAACCTTATCTTCCTTACGCAGACGCAATCCCTAATGCATCGAGCGGCTGGGCTGACGAACCGATTGTTCGCACGCCGGTCGTATTTTCATCTCAATCTGAAAACGCAATCTCTGAACGTGTCAAACAGGGCTACACGAATTTAAAAAAACTGATCGAAGAGATGCTCACCCTCGATCCTCGACCTGCCTTTCAAAAAAGAAGATTCCCTCCCCAAAACGATGAAGCACAGGGAAAAAAATTCGCATTTCTTTTGCTTGATTTTGATATCAAATGGGAAATTCGTAATCATCAATTTCATGTTTTGGATGTAATCGACTTATCTTCAAACCAAGTGTCTTTTTAAGGTCTCAATTTTACACACCTTTTTAATCAAAACTTTCTTCTTTAGAAAATCACTCTATCGACCGAAATCATTTTAAGAAAGGTTCTTTGATATGAGTCAAAATAAATCTTTAGTCTGCTTAAGTCTGTTGGCAATCTTCACCACTCTCTCTGGTTCATCGCTCATGGCAGAGGATCAGGACTTAACCCCTGAAGAAGAAGCAAGTTACGCCGGATCAGAAAAAGGGGACAAACTCATGATTAGTCCCTATTTCAAGAACCTCTCTCTAGGAAATAGCTACCGCTTTTCAAGCAGCGGAGGAAAACGACCTTATCGTTTCTCTATTGTTTCTGGAAACGGCACAATCAACCCCAGTACCGGTGACTTTACAGCCTCATCAAATCTAACTGGAACCACAGTCATCAAAGTTCGAGATGCACTAGGAAATATTGCTAAGGCCAATATTATGGTCCGAAGTCCGCTAAAATTATCTATTCCCAATAGAAAGGTAGAAACAAGTTCATCAGTCCGAATTTCTGCAATAGGTGGAGTCGGCAGATATCTATTCTCAATCCCTTCAGGCATTGGAACGATTAATCACCACACAGGAACTTATACAGCTCCTAATACTCCTGGGGTAGCCGCAGTCCAAGTCAAAGATTCGATGGGCAATAACGATGTTGCCATTCTGAATGTCTTTGATCCAGTCAGAATCAAGCCAAATAAAGTCACTTTATCTAGAAAATCTGATTTTAATTTTAAAACTTCAGGAGGCACTCCTCCTTATTCTTTTCAAATTGAGTCAGGTGGCGTAGGCACTATTGACGAAAAAACAGGCGCATTTCATGCACGCGCCTACACTGGCCCATCGACGATCCTCATTACTGACGCCGTAGGCAATAAGGCAAAGGCAGAGGTTAATGTAGTAGAAAATCTTGCTTTTAATCTCAGCCAATTGACGTTAGTGGTTCAAAACAGCTTTGATTTTAAATCGAGAATTGGTGGCGGAGTCCCTCCCTACACTTTCTCCGTCGACCCAGGAAATGGAAGCTTCAAAGGCAATGTATACACAGCGCCCACTGAACCTGGCACCTATACAGTCACTGTAACGGATTCTCAAGAACAGAATCCCAATACTGCCACTCTCACAGTTACAGTAAATCCAGAATTAACAGTGAAGAGCGAAAGTGCCACCTTGGCAAAAAATGCAAAAACCAAACTTTCAGTCACAGGAGGCGTCCCTCCTTATACCTACTCCATTCAATCTGGCGAAGGCACAGTCAACGAGTCCGGAGAATACCGGTCTCCTAACTCAACCGGAAAAACATTGATCCGAGTGGGCGATGCTTATGGAAATTTTGCGACGGCCACCATCTCTGTAGAAGACATCACGAGAAGAGAGCCTCTCTTCTAATTAATCGCAACTTTGCCAAAATGCTTTGAGATCGTTAAGAATACTCTTTGAGACCAACTCATGAGGAGTCACATCGAACCAATCTTTTGGCATCGATTGAAAATAATTAGGATGAATAAAACGGTTGTCCATCAATACGATTAGGCCACGATCAGTTTCTGACCGAATGACACGTCCTGCCGCTTGAATGGCTTTTGCCATAGCAGGATAGGTATAAGCATAATCAAAGCCAGAACCGTAATTCGCCTCGTAATATTCTCGCATACCTTCGCGTTCTAGATCAAAACTAGGAAGGGGCGGACCTATCACAAAGGCACCAATGATCATATCGCCTGGGTAGTCGACTCCCTCAGAAAAAATTCCTCCTTGAACAGCAAAAATCAATGTCGGTTGATCATTTTTTTGGAGATGCTCAAGAACAGCCTCTACATCTGAAAACTTCATGTCACGCTCTTGCCTTAAAACCGTGAACCCTTCAGGCCACCGAAAAATAGCGAGAACTCTTTCGAGAAAATCAAAACTAGGAAAAAATGCAAAATAATTTCCTGGTCTCACTGAAATGATCCGTTGAATTGCATCTGCGATTTTCGGATAATTCCGTTCTCGCTCCGAATATTTAGTAGAAATTTGAGGAATCACCAAAAGCTTACGATGCGCTTTCTCAAACGGAGATTGAAACTCTGCTAATTTGACCATTTGAGGATCTAAGCCTGACAACTTTGTATAATATTCAAATGGCTTGAGCGTTGCCGAAAAAGCTACCACATTTTGATATTGATTATAGCAAGGTTCGAGCATTTTCGAAGCATCGCAACAGGTAATCTTGATCATGCCACCGGTCGGATGATGATGAAACGTCGTGAAAAATTCCTTACGTTCTGGATCACTCACATACTCAAGCACTTCAACAAATTGAGACCAATAAAAACAAAGTCTCAAAATAACGTCTCCAGGCTCAACCTCGATCACAGAGTCTATATATCGAGAAAAAAATGACCTAAGACTCGAGTCCTGCTCCAAAAAAGGACCTACAGGAGGCTGAATCCTACTTCCACGACCAGTACTATTCTCCGGTTTGCAAGAAATCACCGCTTGAATACAGCCGTCTAATAGTTCCTCTGCTTCCTGTTTAAAAAACCCGCGGATCTCTCGGATTTCTTCTCGCATTTTTTCTAAAACAATACTCGATATCGCCGGAGAATAATAATCCATCGCACGAGACGGGAGATTATGCGCTTCATCAATCACAAGATTAGGTAGACCTTCTTGATCTAGACCAATTTCAGCGATTCTTTCAAGCGAGCTTCTAGGAGCAAAAACATAGTTATAATCACAAATAACTGTGTCCGACTCATGCGCAACATCAAGCTGAAGCTCAAAAGGACAAACCTCGTATTTTTCTCCAATCTCTCGAAAATTTCGCGTTTTGAGTTTTTTCTTAGCAGCCAAAAGATCAATGAGCTGATTCTGAGCTACTTTTCCATAATAATCCCGTGCGTATTCGCAATATTCTGGATTACAAATAGGCTCGTTCTTAAAACAAATCTTTGCCTTTGATGTAATTGTTAACGATTTGACACGCGAACCCGTGTCATGAAATCGAGTGACCGCATCTTCAGCGACCAAATGTTGGCTATTTTTTGGAGTCACATAGACGACTCGCTGTCCTCGACTCAAAGCCTCTTTCAGAGAGGGGTACAAAACTCCTGCTGTCTTTCCTAATCCCGTAGGAGCTTGGATCAACATTCTTACACCTTGTTGAAATCCCTCTTCGATTGTTTGTATGAGCTCAACCTGACCGGAGCGAGGTCGATCGAACGGAAAAGAAAAGTCGCCTGCAATTTTTTTACGCCGTTGAACCCGCTTTTCAGCTTTACGAGCATCTTTAACTAATTCGTCAAGACGTAAATTCAGCCAGGCTTCATAGGAATTGATATCGAATTCAACTTCCAGATCCTCGGACTCCCCATTTCGAGTTGAAACCAAGTGAAATTTCAAATCAGGTTGAACGTCATGGTCAAGCCAATAAAAATATCCATAGGTATGCAGCTGCAAACCATACGGATGATTTAATTTGAGTCGATCGAGCTTAGCTCGAAGCTCACGGACGCTGAAAGTGGTTTTGATCTCTTCTATTAAAGGGAGCGATTCTCTAAAAAGCCCGTCCATTCTACCACTCACCCTAAAGAGAAAACCCTCTCGCTCAAAATCACGAGAGAGAGAAACCTCCGCCTCATAACTAGGCTCGACCTCCATCCGCTTTTGTTGGACCAGTTGGTGAATTTCCTGACCTTCCTGTGCTCGAGCATACCCCGAATGGGTCTCAATACTGCCAGTCCGGGGTACTGGCACAGCAAAATCTCGAATCGAGAGGGCAATCACCTTCATCTGTATGACTCAAATAGCTCTAGTCGAAAATGACCGTTTTATTTCCGTAAACAACAATTCTACCATCTAAATGCCAACGAACCGCTCGGGAAAGAACTACTCGTTCCATATCTTTTCCCTTTTCAACAAGCTGTTCTACTGTATCTCGATGAGAAACGCGAATGACATCTTGATCGATAATCGGTCCATCATCCAAAACTTCCGTCACATAATGGCTGGTCGCACCAATTAATTTTACTCCACGATCGAATGCTCGATGATAAGGCCTCGGACCGACAAAAGCCGGGAGAAACGAATGATGAATATTAATAATTTGAGATGGAAAAGCTCTCACAAACTCAGGCGAAAGAATTTGCATATAGCGAGCAAGAACAATCAAGTCAACTTGATGATCCCGTAGAAGATTCATCTGTTTTTTCTCAACTTCTCGCTTACTTGAGCAGCTGCCATTCTCAACCGGAATACAATGGAACGGAATCCCATTGTACCTAACTAGATCCTCAGCATCTGGATGATTTCCAATGATTAAAGGGATTTCGCAACGAAGCTCACCACAACGATGTCGATAAAGGAGATCAGCTAAGCAATGATCTTGCTTAGATACCAAAATCGCCATTCTATAGGGAGAATAACTATAAGAGATTCTCCAATCCATTTGGAATGGTTGCGCGATCTTGGCAAAAGCAGCCGGAAATTCCTCTGGAGATATCTGAAATTGATCCAGTTCAAACTCAATTCTCATTACAAAAAGTTTGTATTCTGCATCTTGATGCTGATCCGAATGAAGAATATTGGCATTATTACGATAAAGAAACTCAGCAATTGTCGCTACAATGCCTTTACGATCAGGACAAGTTATCCGAAGCGTTGCTCTACGTTTTAATTGTTCGTTCATCATTCCCCCTTCATGAGTCTTATCTTTGACTATACAGACTCAATAAAATCTTTTCAGCCATACAAATTTTAAACAGTTATTTTGCGCCATTTAGTCCAAAAAACCCTTAGTTTTCAAGGCGACATCCATTGGCATTTGACTTGCTCAAGGACGATGCGATTTGCCATTCACAATGCATATGCCGCGATTACATATGCAAAAAGCCACTCCTGACCGGATCGGCGATGAGAACGCAATGAGAAGAGGAATAAAAAGAGGTAGATATGAAAAATAAAAGTGGTTTATTTATTGGAGCAACTTTCGCACTTCTTGCCTTTACAGCTTGCGGCAGAAGCTACCAAGGGAGCTATCGTGGTTACGCCACAATGGTTCCGAATTACAGCGGCGTCACAACGGGGTACGGACAAACTTCGACCACTACAGGCGCCTATTCACAGACACTCACACTGTCACTCAATGACCAAGGTCCTGAAAATGTCACTGGTACTTTTACCAGTGAATCAAATTCAGGAACAATTCAAGGTCATGCTAATGGAAGCGGTATCGATAACGTGGTTCTTACCCTAGGTTCATCTTACTCGAACTATAATAATACCGGTTACAACTCGGGTTATAACTCAGGTTATAATTACGGATATGGGTATACACAGCCTTATTATGGCAATACTTCAAGCTGCACGGGCACTTTCACTGGTAATCTCACTCTGTCAGGAAATCGACTGACCGGCAGATTAAACGCAATCAATACGACTCTTGCCTCTACCTGCACTATCAAATCTATCGACATCGATGCTCAAAAATAAGTTTTCAGATTTGACATCTACGCTTACGGTCAGTTAAAAAGCTCCCTTTCGATATAAATCGAGACGGGGGCTTTTTTTATGCGTCACTCAATCTCTCAACTCATTCGCGTAATTACATTTTTCAGTCTTGTCATCCCTATCTCTTCTTTTGCTCAAATTTATTCTGAATTAAATGACCTTCAAAAAGCTGCTCTTCAAAAAGGGGATCAGGTCTTTGTTACTGAAAATATAGGCCATAGTTGGCCTAAAGTCACTGTTTATCAAAGAATTGAAGCTACCCCTGAAGAGTCTATGGCGGTTATGGCTGATTGCGACCGTCATGTGAACTTCTTTAAAGGGATTTTAAAATCAAAAGTAACTCAGTACATTGATATATCTACATTTATTGTTGATTATACATTGCATCTACCCTGGCCATTTTCAGATGAAAACTATAGTTTAAAAAATCATTTAAGCCAGATCAATAACCGCTCGACCTATCTTCTCACTTGGAACATGGTACGTGCTGATACTACGCAAAACATCCAAGGTAATGTCCGATTCGAAGAACTCGGTAGCGGCACGATCATGGCTTATCAAAACCTGGTCGTTCCAGATTCTGGCTTTGCCAGCGTCATTAAAAATCAGGCGATCCAGTCTGTTAAAGATGCTGCAAAATCTCTCTCAAAACAAATCCAGAACGAAAAATTGAGTGATCCCGCACTTCTTCAACGACAGATCCATCATTTAAGGAATGCGCTGAATTAAACATCGGCATACCCATTGCTGAAACTTTTCGGTGCCTTTGCGGAGACAAAACACCGAAGTAATTCCTCTTCATTGCGTCATTCAAGGAAGAGCCCGACTCAGGGTAAAGGATCTTTATCGTTCTGAAGATTTAGCTCATTGGCTTGAATTTAAACTCAAAAGCGAAAGATGGATTAAAAAGGCGTCTGCAAATTCTTATACATCTAATCTATTGATTCGATACGATTCTGAACACATTCAGCTCGATGATATTTTAAAAAAAATTAAAGAATGGGTACAGCATGCACGAGATCCCGCTACAGCAGCGCAAATTCGAAAATTTCGTCAAAAATCATTCAACTCATTTACAACGCGCGAACCCAACACAGCATGGCATCTTTTGGATGCTAAAGAAGTCATCAGACTCCAAAGAACATCCAAAAAAAACGGATTAACCCAAAGAGAAGCACAGACAAGACTTGACCGATTTGGATTCAATCAAGTTCCTCCTCCACCCATACGCGCAGCTTCAGAAATTTTTAAAGAACAACTCACGAATCTACCGACTCTACTCCTGATTATCTCAGCCGGCCTCTCGGTCTTCACCGGCGGAGCAGGAGATGCAATCCTCATTCTTGCTGTAGTAGCTGCAAATACATCTATCGGCTATGCTACTGAAAGCAGCGCAGAGGAAATTGTAAGAAGTCTCTCACAAACAAAGAGCTACATGACTCAGGTCATTCGAGATGGAATTCTCAGAGAGATCCCTGTTGAATGTATCGTTGTAGGAGATATTCTCCATTTAACTCCAGGAACATCGGTCCCCGCTGATGCACGCCTGATTGTCGCAAACTCAATTACTGCAGATGAATCGCTCATTACAGGCGAAAGCCTTCCCATTTCTAAATCATCAAAAAAATTGAAACAAAAAGCCCTTCCCCTGGCTGATCGAGTCAATATGATCTTTTGTGGAACTCAAATTACAGGCGGAGATGGCCGCGCGGTGGTCGTTCATACAGGATCTGAAACAGAAATTGGAGGGATTCAGGCACTCATTGGAATATCACGCCGCCCTCAGACATCACTTCAAATCCAGCTCACAGAACTTACTCAAAAACTGGTTTTCGCCTCGCTTGGTTTTTCATCCGGAGTACTCATTTTACATCTCATTCGTAGGCAACCCATTCTGGAAAGTTTGAAATCTGCAATCACTCTAGCAATAGCCGCAATCCCAGAGGGTTTGCCTACTGTAGCAACAACTATTCTCGCTCAAGGAGTCAAGAATCTCAAAGAAGGCGGAGTGCTAGTGCGTCGCATAGGTGCCATTGAAAATTTAGGCACGATCAACCTTCTTTGTCTAGACAAGACGGGAACTCTCACTCGTAATCAAATGACAGTCACTACAATCCAAGCCGTTTTCAACAAGTCCAACGAACAAACTCAGCTCATGCGAGTCGCCATTTTATGCAATGAGGCAAATGAACACCAAGGCAGCTCCACAGAAAAAGCACTGATTAAAATGGCAATTGATGCAGGCGTTTCAGTGAAGGATATTCGCGCCAAATACACTTTAGTCAAAACTCGACATCGAAGCGAAAGACGCGGAATAATGTCTACTTTGCACAACACTCCTTCTCAAGGCCGCTTTCTGGCCGTAAAAGGCAACCCTGAGGAAGTCCTTGCGCGCTGCAAATGGTATCTTCATAATGACCTAAGCAGCCCCATCACAAAAACTATTTTTGACAAAATCCAAGCACAAAACAAAGAGATGTCTGAAAATGGACTGAGAGTCTTAGGGTTTGCTTTCAAAGAAAGCTCTACTCAAAAATTAATCAAAGAAGACCAATTGACATGGCTCGGCCTTGTTGGGATGAGCGATCCGATCCGCTTCGAGGTCCACCGATTTCTGAAAGATTTAAAAAGAGCAGGAGTTCGACCTGTCATCGTAACGGGCGATCAAGCAACAACCGCGTTATCCGTCGGGAAAAAACTCGGATTAGGGAATAGAAAAGCTATTTCCGTCATCGAATCAACCCGCCTAGAATCTGCGTCACCCCATGAATTCTCTCAAATTGCCGGCCATGCTGACATCTTTGCTCGAGTGAGTCCTGCTCATAAGCTCAGAATTGTTCAAGCACTCCAACGTTCCGGAAATATCGTAGCAATGACCGGAGATGGAATTAACGATGGACCAGCGCTTAAAACTGCCAATGTAGGGATTGCGATGGGAGTCAATGGCACTGATGTCGCACGTAAAGTAGCAGATATCGTTCTTGTAAAAGATAATCTCTATTCGATAATCCTAGCCGTCCAAGAAGGCCGAAAAATCCGGGAAAATCTTAAAAAGTCGATAGACTACATTATTGTTCAGAACCTAACAGAGGTCTTACTCACCTTTATCTCAACGCTATCTGGCCTAGGCTCTCCCCTCAGTCCAATGCAACTCCTCTGGATCAACCTCATCACAGACATCCTTCCTGAGCTAGCACTGGCACAAGAGCAGCCGGAAGACAACCTCCTACAACGCAAACCCGAACCTGCATGGATGAGGCTAGTTCCAAAAAAAGATGCCCAGCGCATTGGCTTCGATTCGACATTGCTAACAGCAACTTCACTTGGAACCTATCTTTATGGCATCCGCCGCTATGGAATGGGGCCAGAAGCAAAGACTCTGGCATTCCTTTCTATTAATACCGCGTCACTGCTTTATACAGTAGCAGCTCGTTCCAAGAGAGTGACTATTTTTGATCGCCAAGGACTTGAAAAAAACAAATACATCCCAGCCGCTCTCGGAGCTGGGTTTTCTGCAGAACTTTTAATTACAGCTATCCCTTATTTTCGCGGATGGCTCGGAGCAGGAAAACTCAGTCCACTTGATATTTTTGTAGTCACAGCAGGCTCTACATTTCCACTTTTTTTGATCGAAATAAAAAAATTCATTTCGGTACGCCTTGGCACCGACTTACAGCGATAAAATAATCTGTTCAGACTGAACTTGCTGACACCGATCGCAAAAAGATATCTTGCCGATAGAAAGGAGAAAACCATGCTATTTAATGGAACTAGAAATTTTATTTTTGGATTCGCTGTAGGTTTTGGAACTGGATATATCTCGAGAGAGCTCACACCCTATCTGAAAAATATTGCCAGACCAGCCGTAAAGGGGGTCATTAAACTCTCCGTTCGCAGTTTTGAAAAAATGAAAGAAGGCTTATTTCACTTTGGTGAAATGATGGAAGACATCACTGAAGAGGTAAAAGTCGAACTTAAAGAAGAAAGTCGTAAAGCTAAAAAAGTAAAACGTCCCCGTGTAGTCACGCCGCTAGTTAGACCTGTCGAGACAGAAGCGCCGATCGAAACTACCACGCCTACAAGGAGACCTGCATGATTCTTCCAAAAGCTTATATAGCTCACTCACTCAAACATCGAGTTCGCATCCGCGTTCGATCGGTTCGTGATCCCTCTAAATATTTTCCTAAGGTAAAAACTGAGCTCCAACAGCTTGACCGAATTCACTACGTCAAAACAAATCCAGTCACCCGAAGTCTTGTTCTTGCTTATGACGGCAATATTGCGACGATTAAAACCTACGCAAAAGAACATAAACTTTTTGATCTGGACATCACTCCAAAAGAAAACGTGATTTCTAAGAAATGTTTATCTAAGAAAGTACGCCACCGACTTAAACGATTTGACGAACGACTTGCAAAAGCGAGCGAAGGAAGCCTCGATCTTTCATCGGTTGCATTTACAAGTCTGATTGCTGTAAGTATTTTTCAAATGTACCGAGGAGTTTTTTTTCCACCTGCATTATCTCTTTTAGATACAGCAGTCCGCGCCCTAATTAATGCAAAAGAAGTTCGTCAATATGAATAATATTTATGGAAGATATTTTAGAATACCCTCTGCACTCTTGATCTCCTCGATTATGAATTAATTTTATAACAAGGAGCAGAACTCATGACCTACCTCTCTTCAAAAAAACTCCTTTTATTTCCAGTTGCCGTTACCTTTGCCGCGCTCATTTTTACTCCAGAGAGTCGCGCAAAATATGAACGTGGATTTATGGGTGCACGATTAGGCGGCGTGTCTGTCAATCGAGGTATTGGATCAGGATTTGGCTATGGGTTAAATAGCGGCTACTTTTTTACTCCAAATTGGGGAGGTGGAATCTTTGTTCGAAGTAGCAACCATGACTTGGGAGTTACTCAATTTGGCTTTGGCGGAGAGGCACTCTTTAAATTAGAACGAACACTACCTGGTCTTTCTCTCGGTGCAAATCTTGGGGGTATAAAATTTTCTGGTGGAATGAAGGCAGCCTACGACTATTTTCTGCCCACAAAAACTTCAATCTCTCTTGGGGCAGACACAGGGGCACAATGGACAAAGCCTACAAATCGATTACTTACAATTTTCCATATTTTACTCACAGCTAAATATCATTTTGGATGAGTGAGCTCGATTCAAGTCGCGTCAGCTTCACTGGTACCAGCGTTGCATAGGTAGATATTCATGAGATCTAATAAACTCAGAATCGTTTTCTTAAGCTCCCTGCCAGTTTTTATGACAGTCTTCACCACAATCTTAAGCGGGTGTTCAACTACACCGGTCACTTCTAACATCATTGAGGCCAAGGTAACACCCACAGGTCCTACGGTGCTGAATGCGCGAAGTACCCCTTCGACCGTTGAGCTTGATAACAATCTTCTCGCGAAGCAGAATCCACAAATTCTTGCTGATGTAAAAGACTTTTCTGCACCTGTATATAAGGTTACGGCGAGATTTACAGATGTCCCTATCGAAGTCGAAATGCAGAAACTCCAGGGAACAACATGGGAAGCCACCTTAACTTCGGAACAGGTTAAGAAACTAGCGATCAGCGGAAGATCTGTCAAATATCGGGCTGATGTTATTGCAACAGACGACCAAGGTCGTTCTGCAACAAGTGCCGAACCGATACAAATTATAATTATAGCACCCGATCTCGCTCGAACTACCGGTTAATTAGAATAAAAAAAATTAAAAAAAAAAGGGGGCTTAAAGCATTCCTATGAGAAAATATATTTTGATCACTGGAGGTGCTGGCTTTATAGGAACACAGCTTGCTGCAAGATTTGCATCACAAGATCAGAAAGTTTTAATTTACGATAACATTTCTAGAAAAGGTGTAAAAAAGAATCTCTCCTGGTTAACTACTCGATATCCCGAGCTGATTCATTCAGAAATAGCAGATATTCTTGATAAAAAATCATTAGAAAAAGCGATCCACAACTCGTCTTTTATTTATCATCTAGCTGCCCAGGTATCAATGTCCCGTAGCCTCGAAGATCCCATGTTGGATTTTGAGATCAATGTTCGAGGAACATTAAATCTTTTAGAGACACTTAGAAAAACACATTCTGGAATTGGTTTGATATTCACTTCACCTGAGTCCATAATCCATCATCCTTATGGCTGCTCAAAAAGATCTGCTGAACAATACGTATTGAATTATGCGCGCAGTTTTGGAATTCAAAGCACTGTCATTCGCACAAACCCCATCTATGGTCCTCATCAACATGGAACAGATGAACAGGAATGGATTACTCAATTCATCAAGAGTACCTTAGCCGAGGAGCCTATTGTCATTTATGGGGATGGAAAAAACACCCAAGACTCTCTTTACATTGATGACCTTGTTGATGCTCTTCTTTTAGCGAAAGAAAAGCTTCCATTGCTTAACGGACAGAGATTTACCATCGGAGGAGGATCTAGAAATTCAATTACTCAACTTGAACTCATTTCAATTCTAAGAGAACTCCACGGAAAAGAGCTCGTCATTAACTTTAAATCGGCTAAGCATCCTATAGAAAAAGCTACATCTCTGGATAGTAATGCTTTTAAAGCAATTACCGGCTGGTCTCCAGCAATCCCCATACATCATGGCATCCAAACTCTTTATCAACACCTAAAGAATGGATCTTCCAGATTAGAAAAATATCAATTAAGTCATTCCCAATGTACAAATCTTGAAAAAACCTCCCTATCTTGAACAGGAATTTTTTCGAGATCTGGAATCATATAAACATTTTCTTCAACATCGAGTATCAACCTACCTCTCTTACCGAATTTTCGTGCTGAGTTTCTTGAATTTCGAATCAAAAATTCTGAATCTCCAAATTCAGTGCATGCAGAGACTGCTAGAAAATGTGAAAACCGACGAATGGAGTAAACTCTACTGACCCGATGAAATAAGTAGCGTCTTTCTAAAGTTCCTCTCAATAGATTTGCCGACGACTCAGGCCATTGAGTCGGATCTTCAATCATTCCGACTTCTTGTACTTGGCCTCGTTCATCAAAACGTCGAATACTTACGAAATCTTTTGGGTGATGAATCGGAAAACACCTCAGTGGAAAAACGCCAGAATGCAACTGACTACCTCCTGAAGAATTTGAAATATGACATCTGAGATCTTCTAATAGCCCCCTACTTAAGGATGCCACTTTTGGATCAAGCCAATGAATGCACTGAGGAGAGTCCGACTCAAGATGAGAATCCGATAAATCTTTTTCAGCAAAGTGAGACTCAGTTGAGAGCTGCTGCATGCGGACCCATTTTGCATAGCGTCCTTGTAACTGTAACAACGCCCAGTGATCACCTGACTCAACAATCCGACCTTCTTCTAAAACTAAAATGCGATGGCATCTCAGAAGAGTACTTAAACGATGTGCAATAATGATCGTTGTTCGATCTCGAGTCACCTCATCAATAGCTGATTGAACAGCAAGCTCGGACTCGGTATCAATACTGCTTGTCGCCTCATCTAAGATGAGTATCGAGGGAGCACACAGCAAAGCACGCGCAATACTAATTCTTTGCCTCTCTCCGCCAGATAGTTCATTTCCTCGCTCACCTACCTGAGTATCGTATGCAAAGGGCCGCTGCATAATGAATTCATGTGCATTAGCCGCGCGACTGACCTCAATGACCTTTTTAAGATCGGCATCAGGACAGCCGTATGCAATATTCTCTGCCAAGGTCCCACTAAAGAGAAACGGCTCTTGGAGCACAATGCTCATATTTTTCCTGAGTTCCTGACGACTGATCTGACGAATATCAATGCCGTCTAATAAAATTTCTCCAGAGCTTGCCTCATAGAAGCGGCAAAGAAGATTTGCTAAAGAGCTTTTTCCTGAACCACTACGTCCAATAATTCCGATTCGCTCTCCAGCCCGAATCTTAAGATTAAAGTCTTTGATGACAAGACGTCCAGGATGATATCCAAAAGAAACATTTCGGAATTCAATATCCCCTTTTAAAGATAAGGTTGAAGTTGAATTCTCAATGGGAGGCGAATACACGGGTGTATCAAGAATTTCAAAAATTCGATGAATCTGGGTACTAAATTCCGTCAGCCAAGTGGTCAGCTGAGTCAAACTACTCAGTGGCCCATAAAACATGCTGAGGTATCCAAAAAATGCCATCAATGTTCCCAGACTAAGTTGGCCTCCAAGTACATTGCGACCACCCACATACCAAATAACCCATCCACCTATCTGAAAAACGATCGCCATTGCAGGATAAAAAAGCGATCCAGTGCGCTCCACAGAAGATCGTGAATCACGAACCTCTGCGGATATGCCTTGAAACCGCCCCATTTCAGTATCTTCTTGACCAAATGCTTTGACGACTCGAATTCCAGAAAGGATCCCATTCAACACAGCTGCCTGGCGTGACGAACGATCCCAGAGTTTTTCGAACCGAGGATGAACATAACGCCAGTAACCAAAGGCTCCAAAAACTACAAATGGAGCAGGAATCATTGCGTATAAAGCCAAATGAGGCTCTAAGCTAAACATCATTCCAAAAGAAATGACGACAAGCAAAAATTGCATCAAAAAGCCGGAAGTGATTTGGCTAATAAATCCATGAATCGCTTCGGTATCATAAGCAACTCTACCTACCAAAGAACCTGTTTCGTGCTTACTATAATAAGACAGCCCTAATTCCTTAAGTTTTTTTACTAATTTATTTCGAATCTCAAAAGTCATGAGATTTCCGACTCGGCTAGAAACCATGCCTGTAAGAATATTAACCAATCCTCTGGAAATATGAACAAACCCCAAAGCTCCGACAATAAACAATAAGGCATTTTTTGGAGCCATTTTCAGATCGCTCCTGAGTTGAACTATTTGATTGGGATCTGAGATAGATAATACGTGATCAACAAGAAAGCGGGTTAAAAGAGGCCAAACCATATCGAGGCCCACACCTAGGATGAGCAATAGTATGATCACGAAAGCAGATTTCCAATGACCGCTGAGAAGCACAGTAACACGACTTAACGCAGCACCTCGATCGATACACTTAGGACAAAACTCGCTGGGAGATCCTAATCGAATTCCACATTCACCGCAGCATTGAAAATCAACACTTGGGTCCTCTTGAAGAGCGGGATCTTCGTCTTTTTTAAGTTTTTCTAAATAATAAACAACTTTTTCAAATCTATATTTCAGACGATTACTAAAACGAGCACAGTCAATCCATTCAGAGCCAATCAGCACTTGAATCAGTGTTGATCCTACCGTTTGAGAGGTTCTAGATTTTTTAATATTTGAAATAGGGACCTCTAACAACGTTTTCATTCCCATGACATCAAAAATAAGAAGTTCTTTTGACGTCAGAACCATCCAATTTCCAAATCGAAACGTCTCGGGAGAAATACCAATATCGGCAAAAAGACCGATAAGAACTTTCGATGAATCAATTCCTTTTAAACCAAGAGTTTTTTGCAAAGAAAGTGGAACTTCTTCTCTGAGAATATTACTGTGCATCTTTTTCAAAACAACCCCTCCGCTCTCCGCCGCAAAAGATACACATAAATTATTTACATTGCACAAAAAAAACGGCCGCATTCTTTTTTGGTAATGCGGCCGTTCGGCATTTGATAAGATTAAAGGTTCTTTTTAATTTAAGCAGCCTCGGGAGTTTCCCAAGCTCTATTCTCAATCGCTCGACGGATGAACTCCAGATGCCGTCTTTCATCTTCGCGATTTCGTTCGACAATCGAGCGAACGTCCTGAGGAAGATCCCAACTGAGCGCCTTTTCGTAGCTAGAATTAGTAATTTTTTCATTGGTCTCCATCGCATGCAAAGCACCCTCAGTGCCAGTGACGCTTCGCAAAGCTGTGAAACCTTGGAGTACAAAACCCTTAAAGTCTTTCTTAAACTCAGGAGGAGTTCCTCCCATTTTTTTCACTTCTACCGAAAGGTCATTGACGTGACGAAAATGATCTTCTCGAAAAATCTTTAATTGATTTTTGATCGACCGAATTTCAATTTTTTCAATCGCCTGATCGTATGCATGAATTGCGTCAATATCGAGATGCACAAGTGAAATTAAATCATCTACAATTTTACGAGCCATAAGTTATTTCTCCTTTTTGACTCTATGAGCAAAGACCAGGCCAAAACATTTTTGCCGGCAGGTCTTTTGCATATTCATTTTCTTATGATTATGAAATCGATCAAAGCCCCCCAAGAGTTACCAGAGCTATTTGACGTTGCACAGAATTTTAGCCAAAACTTGACCCTTGCCAAACGACTTCGAGGAGAGTCCAGTAGCCTTGTCATTAACTTTGCAATGGTTGAAAGATGGAAGCGCTCGTTAGAGCAATCTCCCACGCGCGTCATTCTAGTTACTGGGCTGCTTACCGGGCTTCTTGCCAGCCTATTCATCGCCGCTGGAATGACTGGAATACGAGTTTATCGAACTCGAAAAAAGCAAAGACACCCAACATTAAGAGCAGCATAATCGAGGTTACTCGCATGGCAACCACTGCAGCAGATCTTTTAGTAGAGACATTGATCGATTGGAATGTGGATACGGTTTTTGGGATTCCAGGTGATGGAATCAACGGAATCGTCGAAGCATTGAGAAAAAAACAAGAACAGATTCGGTTCATTCATGTGAGACACGAGGAAGCTGCAGCTTTTGCAGCATGTGGTTATGCAAAATTCACTCAGCAACTTGGAGTATGCCTCGCTACCAGTGGACCGGGAGGTGTTCATCTTCTCAATGGATTATATGACGCTAAATTCGATGGGGCGCCTGTCCTTGCCATCACAGGTCTCCAACCTCACGACTCACTTTCGACATTCACACAACAAGATATCGAACTCGACAAGCTTTTCGAAGACGTGGCCATCTACAACGCAAGGATTATGGGGCCTACTCATATTGAAAATGTTGCAGAACTCGCATGCCGAATGGCACTTGCTCGCAGAGGAGTAGCTCACATCACGGTACCGAGTGATTTTCAAAGGATGCCAGTTGAGCGGAAAACTCGCTCACGCTATTTTCACGAAATAGTAACCTCTACACGAGAACCACAAACAGGTCCCTTAATTCGAGCTGCAGAAATAATCAATGAAGGTCGAAAAATTGCAATCCTTGCAGGCCAAGGTGCACTCAATGCCACAGATGAATTACTTCAAATGGCGGAGCTATTAGGAGCACCCATCGTAAAATCTTTACTCGGAAAAGCAGTAATTCCTGACGATAGCCTTTATACCACAGGAAGTCTGGGCTGGTTAGGAACCAGCCCTTCTGAAGAAGTGATGGAAAATTGTGACACGCTATTGATGGTGGGCACCTCATTTCCTTATTTCGAATACCTACCCAAGCAGAATCAATGCAAGGCCGTACAGATCGATATCAGTCCCGTACGGATCGGCTTACGATACCCAGTCGAAGTTGGACTCGTTGGAGACAGCAAAAAGGCCCTCCAAGCTCTCATTCCTCTTTTGCATCGAAACGATTCCCGTGACTTTCTTTACAAAACACAAGAAAAAATGAAGACATGGTGGGACATAATGAAGAGTCAAGGCACTCGTCAGAGTCACCCCATGAAACCGCAAGTCGTAGCATGGGAACTAGGTCAGAGAATCGCGTCCAATGCCATTGTCACTAGTGATTGTGGAACCGTTGCAACCTGGTTAGCGCGACAAATTCCCACCCGACGTGGGCAGATGGTTTCACTTTCAGGAACTCTTGCATCGATGGCCTGTGGTGTACCTTATGCACTAGGTGCTTCACTTGCTTATCCAGGACGTCAGGTGATTGCGTTTGTGGGCGATGGCGGGTTTTCGATGCTCATGGCAGAGTTTTCGACACTCGTAAAATATCGCCTTCCCGTCAAAGTAATCATCCTCAAGAACAACACTCTTGGACAAATCAAATGGGAACAAACCGCCATCGAAGGAACACCTGAATACGGCTGTGATTTGGAGCCCATTGATTTTGCCGCTTTTGCTCGAGCTTGTGGAGGAACCGGCTTACAGGTTGAAGATCCAGCACAATGCGGACACACAATTTCGGAAGCTCTCGAAACACCGGGACCCGTAATCGTTGAAGCTCAAGTGGATCCCCTAGAACCTCCGTTTTCTAAAAGCACGATTCGAACTCATATACGTCATTCCAAGTGATTTTCATTTAAATAGGCAAGGAGTTCTTTTCCAGCCCAGTACCCAAGAGAGACACAACCTTGGATTAGAAACCCTCCTGTAGGAGCATCCCAATCAAGCATTTCACCAGCAAGAAAAACACCAGGGTATTTCTTGAGCATGAGCGAATCATTCAGTTCATGCCAATGCACTCCTCCTGATGAAGAGATCGCTTCTTCAAGAGGTTGTCTCGCTTTGAGTTCAAGCGGAAACTTTTTAATCCGATGGATCAAAGAAATCAGATGATTCAATGTCTCCTTTCGAGTGAGATGGAAAATCAGTGCAAATGCCGCTGGACTTAAATTCAGATATTTTTTTACTCGTCGGATAGGTGAAAGATTTTCCTTTGAAGATATGAGTTTTTTTTCGATCTGCTCCAACGTCAAATCGGGTTTCAGATCAAGAAACACCGTTCCAACCTCACCTGCAAAATAAGCGGGAGTTCCTTCAATTCCATAGCCAGTGATTACCAACTCACCCTGTCGAGTTCCTCGAGAAGAAGTAAGAACGACATTTTTAATTGGCTTTCCTTCAGCTTCTTTTAAAAACTCCGTCGGCCATTTTACTTGAAACCCACAATTCGATGATTGAAAGGGGGTAAACCCAATTTTTTTTCGTTCAAAGATACTCGGCCATCGAAGAGGAACTTCGTCTTTCTCCCAGCTTCCCCCTCCAAGACAAATACATACCGCTTGAGCATGAATTTCTTGCCCTCCGGAAAACGAAACTCTAACCGTGCGCTGAACTGGATCTACGTCGAAGTTTTCGAGTTCTTTTTGGAATTGAAATACGCCTCCAGCACCCTCAATAGAGCTCGTCCAACTTTTTAAAAGAACAGGAGCTTTCATGCCTTCAATAAAATAGCGCCGACTTGTTCCCTTAAATGTACCAATCCCTAGTTTTTCAATAAAAGCTAACCAATTCGCGGGGGTAAAGCTCTTCAGAATCGACCCAATCCGCTCTTTGGGAGCTGAATAATTCGCAATGAACTCTGGCAAGGGGCAATCGAAAGTGATATTTAATCCGGAACTACCAGCGACGAGAAGCTTCCGACCAAAAGACTTTCTTTTTTCGGCTATAATCACCTTTTTGCCGGCAGAGGCGATCACAGAACTCGCCATCAAACCAGCAGGGCCAGTACCGATAACAACGATCGGAAGTGAACGATTGAATTCTGACATGAGGATTTCAGTAATCTACAGTAATCCAAATGCTCAGAAAAAAATACTCATTTGGGTGTGGATAGAATGAATGATCAGCAAAAGAAATCCATGAATTCGTGGAAACCAGCCTTCATCATCTCTTTGGGAATTTTTTGCGTAACCCAGTCTCAATCTTTTGCACAAAACGCTTTCTCTGAATGTGGTCAAATTTTTTCTGTTTTTAATTTTCCAAAACTCAGTCCCCAGCTGAGTCAAAATAAACCGATCAGCACTCTCAACTTCAAAGAAAAACAAGCTTTTTTCGATCGTATTGGAATCGACGCTCTCGACTACATTCAAAATCGATGCATGAGCAGCGGCGGAATCCTCACCTGCTTTGCTAGCAAAAATGAAGACATGACCGAGCAACTCTGGGTTCGGGACAATATGATCGTCTTAGGTGCACTTGCTGATCGATTGACCCTCATCCTTGGATATCAGTCCCGTCTTAAAAAAGAAATGCGTCGCACCGTCAGCATTGACTCCCGTTACTTCGAGCTCAAGAAGCAGATAATGCGCAACGAGGAAGATAAAAAAAACATCATCCTTGAATTAAAAAAAACTCTCACATTTTGGAAAACATTCCAAGAATCTCCTGTACCTATACGTGACCATGGATTCTTGATTTGGGATCAATGGCATCTGAGAACTACTATTGATCCGGGAGAGCCCATTGCTACAATTGATGGCAAAATGGTTCGAAAATCTTGGGGTTCTCCGCAAGTGGACGGTCCAGGCTACGAAGGGATCGTTGCGACAAAATTTTTCGACCTCATTTCAAAATATGCGACCTATGAAGGCAAAGGTGACCCTGCGTTCTTAGAAGTCTGGCCTACCGAAGAGCAACGAGATGCTTTCTTGGCTTTACTTTATAAGAAGGACTTTCATGCACACACCCCTATTCAAGGTAGTCTCGCTAAAACAGCAGCTGAATATTTGCTGCGTTATGCTCTTCATGCTCAATTTGATTCGTCAGGAAATTTGATTGGACTTCGTTTTCCAAAAAGCAAAGATCTCTGGGAATGGACCGGATTGACGCCCGATGTTGCGCACTTCCATACCAACACCATCATCTTCACTGGCCTCAAAGCAATTGCTCGATTGGCAGAAACCCAAAAAGATCCTTTAGCGGCTCGCGCTTATCGGCAAGTCGCTGATCAGCTCCGACAAGAGACATTAAAACAATTCTGGGATCCTCAAAAGAGGATCTTAATCGCCCATAGCAAACCTCACTTAGTTCCGTTTAAAGAAGATGGATTTGACCTTGGAGTGATGGAAGGCATCCTAGGAAGTCACCGTGAAAGCGACGATAATTTAATCTCCCTCACAGATGACCGAGTTTTTTCAACCATTCACGAAAGTGAAAAAGCTTTTCGAAATTCTATGGAGATCAATGCAGATCGCCAATTAAAAGATGGCATCTACATTCCTCGCTATCCAAAAGATGATTATGATGGATTTGACGTAGGCCAAGATCGACGGGGAAACCCATGGGTTATTGGTAGTTTTCGATGGGCAGATTACTATTATCGCATCGGAAAAGAACTTCGTAATCAAACCATCGAAATCACGCCTCTGAATTATGGTTTTTTTAATGAAGGTCTTGGCCTTCAGTTCAAACAAAATAGCGTGATCTCGTCAAAAAGTCAGGATCATCAAACGATCCTTGAAACTCTCGAGAGAAAAGGCGACCTATTTATTCAAAAAATTTTAGAATCCTCGCTCAACCCAAGTTTTCAAAATCCTAAACTCCCCCAACAACAAAAAAATATCTTTTACTTTCTTGGCGAACAAATCCATCGAGTCAGTGGAGAAAATACCGGCTCTCAAGGACTCACGTGGAATGCTGCTGCTGCACTCTCAGCCGAGCAGTCCTGGCATGAGCTCCAGAATGCTAAGAAAGCATCACACATTTTTTAAAAGCTGAGTTGAAGGAATAACTTCAATTCCTAATGCACGCATTTCAGCCAGACTTCGCACACCATCTTCAGGCTGGAGATTGACCGCACGCACACCATCTTCGATCACTTGTGTCATGAATCCTTCAGACAGAGCATCGATGGCAGTATACTTGACACAATAATCCGTGGCTAAACCAAGAATGGTGACCTCAGTCACCCCTTCTGATTTTAGATATTCACTAAGACCTGTGGATTTTAACTTTCCTTGATCAAAAAAACCACTGTAGCTATCGATCTGGAAATCTGACCCTTTTCTAAAAACACGATCAATCCAAGAACAATTCAATTTGGAAGCGAGCTCCGCACCCCAATGATTTTGAAGACAATGTACTGGCCAAAGAATTTGGCTAATCCCATTCAATACAATGACATCTCCCGGCACCTTTTCAGGATGTTGAATAGCAAAACTTTGATGATTAGCTGGATGCCAATCCTGAGTAGCAATCACAAGATCGAAAACTAAACCTTTTAACTGCATTAATCGATTGACTACCTCAATCACTTCATCCCCATGAGGCACAGCTAAAGCCCCGCCCGGCAAAAAATCGTTTTGTATATCGACTAGAATAAGTGCTTTTTTCATACATTCTTTGATCAAGAAAATTTGATTTCATCCATTTTTTGAAATCTTTGCTCATCAAAAGAATAAAGAATAGGAGAACGATGCGGCACAGATTCAAGTTTCTTTGAAAGAGCAGTTAAACATCCTAAACCTAATATTTTTTTTCTAAAATTTCTCTTATCAAGTGACTGATCCAAGATCGCTTCATAAATTTTTTGTAATTGACCGAGAGTAAACTCTTTTGGCAATAGCTTAAATCCAGCTTGTTCATGAAGTAGTTTTTCACGTAAACGGATTAGAGCTTTACTAATAATACGGTCATGATCAAAAGCTAACGATGGAATATTCTTGATCGAAAACCATCTTGCGTCTTCCGCATCACTTCCAGTTCGAAAAGCCATTTGATTCGGCCTTACCAATGCAAAATAAGCCACCGAAACTACTCGTTCTCGAGGATCTCTGCTCACTTCTCCAAAAGTATGCAACTGTTCCAGATTAAGAGTTCGAATCCCTGTTTCTTCCCACAGTTCTCGTTGAGCTGCATTTTCTAAGTTTTCATCCATTTCTACGAATCCGCCCGGTAGAGCCCAATGCCCTTGAAAAGGCGGCCCACCCCGTTGAATCAAAAGTACGGATACCTCTTCATTTTGATATCCAAAAACTACTGTATCAACGGTAAGCGCAGGACGAGGGTACGTATAACAGTAATTCATTGGACTAAACCTTTGGTCCCACGTTTTTTCTCAAGCTCTTCTAATTCCTCTACAAATCCACTAGAAAGAATCGGAAAACGGCACCAGGTTTTTGGATCTAAACTTTCGTCATCCAAATGAAAAGCTGGCGCATAACGCTCTCGCTTCCACTGATTGCGACACCAGAGTTGAAAAAAACGCTTTACCCAAACTAACAACTGATTTTTTGAAATATTCGGCATTTGAACCGAAATTAAATCAAAGACCTCAATTGGGGAGCGCTTATCTCGAATAGCAAAGCGTTCGACCCAATCTAGGACTTCATAAGGCATGAGATCTTGCTCATCAGTTTGATGCTGACTCTCAGGACGAAGTTCCGCTGTAGGAGATCTCTGCGTGATCAGCTCTAAAGCAGCAACCGGGCCTAATCCTACGGGCCCATTCAATTGAGCCCAACGAATCCAGACTTTCAAGAACGCTTTATCAATTCCAGCAATTGGACTTAACCCACCACATGTATCTCCATCCATAGTGGCGTAGCCTACAGCTGCCTCAGAACGATTACTGGTTGCAAGCAACAACGCATTTCTTAAATTAGCAAGCATCCAGATCGATGGAGCACGGGACCTTGCTTGAATATTTTGTAACGCCAAATCATGCTGGCCCCAATTCAAAGAAACTCCCGCAGATTCAGAGATCAGCTTAGAATACGCCTCTACAATAGAATCCACGCTCCAATCATGAAACGAAGCGCCGATTGCCTGAGCCACTGCACGTGCAGCTTCAAGAGTTGCCGACGAACTATTTCGAGTGGATTGATAAGCGCAAATCAAAAGTCGCTCAATCAATTGAAATTCGGTACTCGCTGCTGCAATACCCGATATAAATTGAAGCTTAGCTTTGACTCCTTCAATTCCAAGCTCCTGCACAGCAAATCGAACGCAATCAGCGGCAAGTAAAGCTACAACGGCGGAGTCGATCCCACCACTTAAAGACACAACAAATCCGTGCTGACGACTCTTTCTAAGAAAATCAAAAAGCCCCAAGCTGACTGCTCGCGCAAACTCTTCTTCTTTGCGGTGCTCCCCTGTTTCCCATGAGGCCAGTTGAGAAAGCTGCTGCTTAGCTTCGGAAGGCTTTATAAACTGCCACTGCAACTCGGCTTTAACGCATCCTCGATCTTCAGACTCAACCCAGGGTCGATGTCTCGCACTTCGTCTACGATAAGTCCTCAGATGATCAATATCCACAACCGCCGAGGTGATGCCAAAGTCAGAGTAAGAGAATCTTGGTCCTTGAACCAAAAGTTGGCCTTCGGAGGCAATCAAGATCCCTCCGTCGTAAATAATCCTGCCTGCTTCATTCCCTACGAGATTACTGTAAACGTAGGCGACACCGAAGGCGCGAGATCCTTCTGTGACAAAGCCTTTGCGCAAATCAATCTTTCCAAAAGCAAAATGGCTCGCGCTTGGATTTAAAATGAGATCGATATTTTGTTGAGCAAGCCTTGCTCCTGGACGATCAGCAACCCAAGCTTCTTCGCAAATTTCTAAACCAATACGAACTCCACTCAAATCAAAATGAAAATCTCCGAATGGGAGTTTTACATTTCCTTTATGGATTTGATCAAATGAGCCCAATTCCCAAGCTTTAAACCATCTCTGCTCATAATGAACACCGTCACGAGCAAGAACTTTCTTAGGAATTAGCCCAAGAATTTTTCCGTCCGCCACAAGAGCAATCACATTAAAAATCATCCCTCGATGAAGCACCGGCAACCCCAGAGTCACGACTAAGCCTTGTGTTGCCGGAACCAGACTTTCTAATGTTTGCCACGCACTTTCCAAAAGATGTGGATTAAAAAATGCATCTTCGCATCCATAACCTGTAATACAGAGCTCTGGAAGACACAGTATCGCCACGCTCTCAGAACGCGCCTTCTCAAAAGCACTTCGAATCCGCGATTCATTACCGCGCCAATCGAGCGGAATCTGATTAAGAAAACCTCCTGCAATTTTGAGATATCTCACTGTTTTTTCCTTTCAGAATTTTCACTCGGAGCAAAACCACGCGTTTCAAGAATCATTCGACTCTTCAGTTCATGCAATCCTTGCTCTAACCCAACAGGATATTGGTGAGGATTCATTAGTCTCAGAATAGTCGGATGTAACTGACTCAAATCAGATTGAACACGTCTTTTGATTTCAGAAAGAGGGGGCCGAGAACAAACTACTTTACCCGATCGAATTACAGGGACTAAAAGATCCTCAAAAGTAGCGTCATGCGGAAACTGTTTGCGCCGCGTATAATCTAAAGGATCAATGATGATTTGTTCGACCTCTGCGGGTGGTTGATCCAGATTAAAGATCATGTCCCCCTCGAATTTACCTTGATAAAAAAACCGCCTGACTTGATGAACACCTGGAGTAGTCGTTTTTGCAACTTGTTCAGAAATTTTGATGCTATATTTCCACTCATCTTGATCACGAATAGCGACTAATTTATAAACTCCTCCCAGCGCAGGCTGATCAAACGCTGTAACTAAATGTGTCCCAACTCCCCAGGCAGAAATTTCTGCGCCTTGTTGACGAAGACTTGCAATCAAATGTTCATCCAAATCATTTGAGGCAAGAATCGCAACATCCTTAAAATCAGCCTCATCTAACATTTTTCTGGCTTGAATACTTAAATAAGCTAGATCGCCCGAATCAAGCCGAATCCCTGCTAATTGATTTCCATGCTCACGTAGCCACTTTCCTACCTCAATCGCATTTTTTACGCCTTCAACAGTATCGTAGGTATCGACCAGAAAAACGCAGTTATTTGGCATTGCTTCGGCATATTTAAAGAATGCTTCACGTTCACTATCAAAAGACATCACCCAACTATGCGCATGAGTGCCTCGAACTGGAATACCAAAAACCCGACCAGCCAAAAGATTCGATGTTGAGTCCATTCCGCCAATATAGGCGGCACGGCTCGCTGTTAATGCACCGTCTATTCCTTGTGCTCGTCTCAGCCCAAATTCCATGAGAGGCGCATGACCTGCGGCAAATCTCATCCGTGCTGCTTTAGTGGCTATTAAACTTTGAAAATTAATAAAATTTAGAAGAGGCGTCTCTAAGAGCTGACACTGAGCTAATGGCCCTCGAATTCTCAAAAGGGGTTCTTGTGCAAAAACAACTCGACCTTCTTCAATGGCATCAATATCAACTTCAAGCCGAAGATCGCGCAAATAATCTAAAAACTCTTTTTCAAAGAGGAGGTTTCCATCATGACTAGTCAGACTCGCAATGTAGACTAAGTCTTCATCAGTGAATCGAAAATTTTGGACAAACGAAAGAACATCATCAAGCCCGCAGGTGACTGCATAACCACCCGAAAAAGGATGAGTTCGAAAAAACAGCTCAAAAACGCTCTCTTTTTGAGATTGCCCACATTTCCAACCAGCATAGGCCATTGTCAACTGGTAGAGATCTGTTAGCAGGGAGAGGGACGTTTGATAGATAGAATGCATGAATCCTCCGCAAACTCAAATAGTGTTCACTATACACTAAGTAACACATTTGACGCAAATCATCTCAAGCCTCTACTACAATAAGTTGCACGTAATGAGCAGCCTAGGAGTCGGTGAGACTAGCTTTTTTCGGAAGCAATCCGTATAGTTGGAAATCATGGCCAAACATCATGAGTTAGTTGAGTTGGCAGAAGAAATTTTAAAACATCCAGAAAGCGCCATTGAAGCAGGTCGAATTAAAAATCTACGAGACCTCCTTCGCTCGGACGATCTCAATGCATGGTACTTCCTTGCTCTTTATCTGCGCAAATATTCCAAGACCTCCAAAGAGATTCTCTGGATCTACGAGGAGAATAAAGACTCCCATCGTAAACTCGTTGCCTATCCCAGTGCGATTGCACCTCCAGAGATGCTCGCAAAGCTCCCGCATATTGAGCATCGGGAACTGCTCAAATCCGAGGATCAATACCGCAGCAAAGCTCAAACCGCGACTCTGTGGATCAAAAAGATGCAGGCAGGATCGGGGACTTCACTTAATCGCCGATCCTATCTTTCAAATACCCCCACGAGGCAAAATGTTCGAATCGGCGCTAAAGGAACTGATCTTTTTATTCAGGTTCCAAACAATTCTGAGATCTGTTTAGCTGAAGCACAAATTCTCCAAGCCATTCAAGATGCTCGAGCTCGTAAATTCAAAACTATCATTCTTCACGATCTAGTCAGTACTCAAACTGAATGCTCAATTTCTGAACTCTGGAATAAACAATCTTTAATTGACCCCCTGCTCACCTATCATGAATTGATAGAGCAGCTCAGTCATGAAGGAATCATTCAACGTTTTGGAAAAAGCATTCAAACACTCATCCCCACACTAGATCAAAAGGATCGCTTCAGCTTTAACCGAGTTGCTCCCGGAGGCCATGCACTTTTTGCTTTAGATGCCCTCAGAGCCGCTTATGTGGACGGAATTATTCCTGAGGTCAATCATTCAAGCCTCATTTCTACCATCGGAAACGGAGAAGATCTGAGCAGCACACCTGATCAACTCATGGTGGGTTGGATGATCAAAGAAAAAATTCCAATTGCTATGGTGACAACAGAAAAAACCTCAAACGATCTTAAAGGTGGTCAGATCGCTCTCGTCCGAGAAGAAACCAACAACACTTACGTCACGATCATCGAACAAGCTCAAGCTCAAGAAACAGGACAAGAAGAGCTATTTAAACAACTTGGATTAGAAGTCCGAAAAGACGAACAGATTGCCTTTTTTAACACCAACATGGCACTCTTTAATTATGATGTCCTCCGGCCTAAACTCAAAAAGCTGGTTGGAGAAATCGGAGAGACCGAGTTTCTAAAAATAGTCGCACCTGATCTCATCTTGAACACCAAAGAACAAACCGATCAAGATGGTGTGAATAGAAAATACACCCAACTTGAAGGAGCGATGGGCTCTAGTCTTTTAAATTTAGATCGTTACTGGCGTTCACGATTTCAAGAACCACTCGTCCATTTTATTAATGTGGACCGACAGGCACGAACTCGCTTTTTTCTGCCAATCAAAACAGCTTTTGATTATTTTATGCAATTCCACAGCGATCTCTTTGACCTAGATCTCAAACAAATGCGTCTCATTGATCGTCATCCCGGAAAATTACCAACGATCACACTAAAAGATACTCATACTAGCGATAAATTTTATCAAGATGTTCAAAACGTTTTGGAGTCTTTTGCTGGCACGAGCCTAATTAACTTAGATTCTCTCGAGATTCATGGCCAAGTTTCTTTAGTTAAAACAAATTTTCGAGGAAAAGTCAGAATCTATAATCAACGTAACGAGAAATTTGATTTAACAGACTATTTCTTGAAAAATAGTGAAATAGTACCTCATAAAAATGGACGCATCATCCTCGAGAATATATCTATTTACATAGATCAAGATGTAGAAGTCGTCCGAGATCCACTCTCAAAAACTAATCCAAAACGATGAGCAACATCAGGCCATACCTGAAGCAATGATATTAAAATCGCCATCAAAATAGGACCCACAAAAACGCCAACATATCCAAACATTTGGATTCCGCCAAAAATCGCAATTAAAGTCACCAAAGGATGAAGGCTACTTCTCCCGCCTAAAACCCATGGCCGAACAAAATTATCAGAGATCCCAATGATAAAACCGAAAGTCAACATCAAGATCGAGCGAAAAATATCCCCTTGAAAATAGAGATAGATAACCGGAGCAACCCAGACAGGAGTACTTCCGACAATAGGTATCCAAGCAAATATAAAAGTTGCCCCCGCCGCAAGAAAGGCCAAAGGAATACCTAGAACGATGAAAGATAAAAAAACTAAAACTGCCTGAAATGCCGCAGAAACAACTGAAGCCAATATAACAGAGATTGCAGTACTCCTAAAAGAATGAATCAGACGATTTCTCACATCCCAATCTACGGGCACTTTATTTTCTGCCCACAAAATAAATCGTCTGCCGTCGATCAGGAGAAAGTAACAGGATAAACATGCGAGCAAAATCTGGAAAAAAAAAGCCGGAAGATTCGCCGCAAAAACAAGAATAGCACCAGTAACACTGGTCACCGCTGATTGAACCCATACCCTCAGTTGATTTTCGAGGTTAGCTGGATCTCCCACCCAAAATTGAAGTGGAGGCCATTGGCTCAAGAATTCAACAATCAACGGCATAGTAGGTAATTTTGCGTTTGAAAGCTTCTCTCCTAAGGCAGTCCCTTGTCGAACCGCGATTAAAATGAATGCAGATATAGGAGTAAGAATCAGCCCGAGAATCGCCGAGGTAACAATAAAGGATGCTAATTGAGGACGAAGTCGATGTCGGAGAAGAAATTGATATCCCCGTTCACCTAATACTGCCAAAATAGCTCCCATGAGAATGGCCAATAAATAAGGCCGCACCATGCGAAGAGCAAAAATAAAGACCAGAAGAAGAAGACCTACAAAGGTATACAACGTGGCCCCGCCTCCTCGAACAGAAGAAGGAGAACGAGGCTCCCCTGAAATCATCACCTTGAAGGTCCTCCAACTAAAGTTTTTTTCAAAACCTTAGCCGAAGGTGCAAAATGTAGTCCTGAAAAAATTAACGAATTGCAGTGTAAATACGGTGCACATCATCATGGTCATCGATGGCACCTAAGAAATCCGTAACTTCTTTTTTCTGATCATCTGAAAGATCAGTAAATGACTTAGCGAGATAACTGAGTTCAGACAATGTAACTATCCACTGTGTTTGGCTCAGATTTTTTGATACTGAATCGAGATCGGTAGGATCACAGAAAAAACGAGCCCCGGTCTGTCCCGCTGCAACTTCTTCAGCTTCAAGTGACTCAACGTTCTGAGCACCTGCTTCAATTGCAGCTCCTTCAATATCCATCCCTGCTTTTGGAAAGGTGGCTTCAACGACGCCGAGTCGATCAAACATCCAACTCACGCTGCCGATCGATCCGAGCTGGCCCTTACGGAAAAGCATACGAATATCTGCAGCGGTGCGATTTTTATTATCTGTGAGGCATTCTACAATCACAGGCACTCGATGTGGCGTAAAACCTTCATAAGAAATGAGTTCATACTGCACCTGTTCATCTAATAGCCCGGCGCCCTTTTTAATAGCTCGTTCAATCGTGTCACGCGGAACCGAGGCTTTCTTCGCAGATTCAACTGCGGCGCGTAATCTTGGATTATTATCCGGGTTTGGATCTCCTACCTTAGCAGCAACAGTCAGTTCTTTAACCAACTTGCCAATTAACGCACCGCGCTTACTTGAATTGCTCAAACGTCCTGCATGTTTCCATTGAGCGCCCATAAAGAGTCTCCTAAAAATAAATTCTGATATTCAGTTAAAGTTGCTTAAATAGTTTACAACGAGATTAATCCTGGAACCAATGCGCTAGCTTTTTGGTAAAGCTCGATGACAGCATCACTGGAATCCATCCGTAAAGTTATTGTCAAAGAGACATAATTCCCTTTGGCAGATTGCTTGAGCTCCTTCTTTCCAGTGGCAAATAAAGCGCTCAACTTTTCGATATGAGAGCTGCTACAGACAAACTTAAAAGTATAGTCCCCTGGCCATTGATGCCGTACGTCAAGAAGCTCCTTAAATCGAGTTGTATCCATCATGGGCGAAGCTATAGCGAAATGACCCTTCTCAGTCAATTCGCGCTCAAGGTTCTTACCTTTTGAGACGAAAAAGAGAACATGAAACGCACGTCAAATCTGCTTTGCTTCGGCTATCAGTTCGCCCTTTTATTTCTTATAGTAGACTTTTCTCACGCCTTAGGCAGCGATTCCGTCTCAAAAAATGAGATTTTTTACGCTCAGATCCCTTCTGGAAAAATGGCACTTCATACATATGGAAAATGGAGCTGGTCCGACTCCTGTCACTCTCTTAAAGTGCCTTGCTATCTGGGAACACTCACAAATTCCAAAAAATCTTCTCAACTAGGCACAGCTTATCTAGTCGCAGCCCCACTTCTTAAAAAAAACAATTCCCACTCCAAGCAACCTCCCCTCTGCCAAGGGATCTATGATCATCAACTCAAACTCTCTCAAACTACAGCTGAGGAAGCCAAACCTAAGGCATTTCAATTGAAAAAAACCTCTCAAGGCCAACCTTATTGCTCCTGGTCTCAAGGCAACACTTTAACCTACTTTTGGCAAGCTAAGGGGGCCATGATTTCGATTTCATTTTCGGGCTCAAACAACGAAGGCACTTTTTTAAGTGAAGTAGAAAAACTTGCGTCTGAGGTCACCTTCGATGAAAAATAGTCGTCGGTCCTCCATAATTGCTATTCTCATCTCCTATCTCCTTTTGATGGAAAGCAAAGCATTCGCAGTCGAAGCATCGACAGCCGATAAAAACAGCTGTCCTTTTACACAGTCTTCGGGAACTTTTCAGAGCGTCAAAGACCAAATGACGCAATTCTCGTTTCAAGTTCTAGAGCAAGGTTCACAAGCAAAAAATACGCTTTGCCAGAATTATATGAATACCTTGAATACAGCACGAACTACCTACACCAGCATCCTCAGAGGTAAAAGCCTTGCTGCAACGGTTGCCACACCACCAACTGCAACAACGGCTCTGTCGCAACAGGAAATCGCTGGCATTAACGCTCAAATTCAGATGAGTGACGCAATGCAAGGACTTTTGGGTTCAGGTTGCCAAGTTGATAATCAACAAGCTCTAGGTGCGGCGGCCCTGAATATTATCGATTCTGTTGCAGGAACAATCACTCTTGCAGGACTCGTTGACCCTCGACTTCTTCTGGTTGGCGTATCCATGTCGGCAGTAAGTCGTCTGGGTGTGACTTTAGCAAATTGGATGCTTCCAAGAAAAGAAACCGCCCGAGATCGTCTTCAAGACGATCTAAAAAATTCAGCATTTTTAGATCGCCTTTGTATCTTTCGTAGTCTTGCCTACAAAGTAGATGAGCTCAATCCTACTCCTAAGGATTTAGCCACTCAACGCCGAAAAACAACATATCGCTTTGAGCAGACTGAATTAGAGCTCTATGACCAAGCTCATTTTCGATGCCTCCTGAATATGGAAGCAGCTCAATCTTCTTATCAAAAACTCAGTGCCGAACTTCAAGAAATACTCGCACTTGCTCAAAGCAAATCCGATGCAGAAAAATGCGCCAATTATAAATATTCTCTAGAAACCGAAGGCAAAACAACGGGTCGTTATCGAATCAGCCATCTCTTTGATCTCGTCTGGAGAATCGGCTGCGAAGATATCGGCCTCCCTGGTGAGTCTGATGCAAGCTCTAAAGAACCTTCTTATCCCAGTCAAAGAATTGCAGATTATTGTCGCAATTGGCGAAGTCTCGTAGATACGACCAATCAAGTGGATTGTTTCGGCAAAGACCAAAAAGCGATTCAAGCTTTCAATTCGACGGCAGGATATCTCTTTGATCAAGCCGCCATTGTTGGCGAGGACGCCCTGCGCGAAATTCGCGAGGCGGATTCCGATATATATAAAATGTACCGCCAGCTCAAAGATCAAAGAGACCTACTCGAAGCACAGGTCAACCGCCTAGAGACGCTTTCCAGCGACCAATCCGATGGGATTGTCCAAATCGAAAGTATGCTCACCAATTTGGGAAATATTATCTTAGGAGACGGTCTACATAACTACGTTGAATGGAATCTAGGCGCAATTGCACGAAACATCGATGAAAGTACCGCCAAGCTCAAGTCTATCCAAGAAGGCTCAAAGCAGGAAAAATGTTCTGCTGGTCAATACGCTTCGCAAAGAATTCGACAAATTGAACCTCGCATTCATGCGCTCAAAAAAGTATGTGAATACTTAGGCTCTAAAGGAAAACCTCCAAAGCCGCCATTTATCGATCCAACTCGTACTTTTTCAAGCATCATTGATCTTGAGGAATCGCCATTAGAACGCATTTGCACCAAGAGGAATCTAGAGACCCCTAGTGAATTACCTAAATTAACCAAGCTCACTCACGAGAACTTGAAGGAATGTGCGCCTTAGAACTGCCCACATGGAGCCAATAACTCCCCCAGCGATTTGCTTCAAGAATATCTTCTTGGCGATTATTCAGAGTAGCATATAACTCCTCCTGCAAATCAGTACTTTGTTCTAGAAGTTCTGAAAATCGACTCAATTCTTTTTGCGGTTCTGCGCCTACACACGAAAACGTTTTCAAAGGATTTTGACATCCGTGCGATGCCATAAACTGCTCGAGATTCTTTGTAATTTTTTCTTTCTCAAGCTCTAGCTTTCGAATCATTTTTTCGGCAACTCTCAAATTCTGCTCCATACCTGCCGTGGTTCGACTGTAAGAAGACTGAATCATATTCACAAAATCAATCACACCTTTAGCTCTAGAATTCCCATAAACTTGCTCAGCATTAAGCAACAAGTTCAACATTTTCCTGTCGCTGTATTTTAAAACATACGGATGATTTCTTGAATCACGACCATAGTTACCTTCTACCTTAGCCTGGAGATCGTCAAATACTTCAAGTAACGCCGCATGATGACTGACTTTTTTCTTTCCATTTACAAACTTGCTATGAAGCTGCGGATCACGAGTCTTTAATAATTCTTGAATACTTTTTTCTATTCCCTGAGTTTCCTGTTGCTGACTTTTCAAAAAAGACCAAGCCAAACGATGCAAAGTCAGCTGACCTTGGATCTTTAAATAATTTTTTATTTTTTCTCGATTCCCTTCGCCAGAAAAATACTCTCTCAAAGCATCTACGCACCCCTGACTCGCCTGACTCGCCTGACTAGCCGCAAGAAGACGATCTGCTGCCGGATTTACAGGCATATCAGCTCTTGTCTCAGAAACTCGTTTAATAGCAGGAGTCTCTATTGCCTCATCTGGCGTTTGGTTTATCGAGGGTAAAGAAACCGCTGACTGCTTGACAGACATTGGATTGAGCTGATGAGAAGATGCAACCGCCGGCTCACCGTTTGTCTGTATTACATAGTCTTGCGAATCAGGATGAATACTCACTTGTGGCAACTGATGCGTGTACTCAAATGCGTCATATCCCTTTTTAAGATTTTTCCAAAAATCGAACCATTTATCCCCTTTTACTTTTTCGAGATTCTGATCTGTCATAGGAAATGGAAAAATCTGAACAGGAATCTCCTTCTGACCATTTTGAAGTGCTCGATGAGCAAGATCATAAATTTCATCAATCTGATTATCCATGGCGAGACATCCATCACTTCGATGATCTCCATGAATTTCAATATCGCCCCCCGTCCATCGAGGTGATTGATTCACATCGTGCTCGTTAGGGTAGTTTAACCAAAGACCTTTTCCACCATACTTACTTTGACTATTGAGATGACTAATCGAATAAAACCCTTCGGGGGTTTGGTGATCTCCCTGCTGTGTCTTAGGCCCAATCAACCCACGATACGCGGTAACCGGAAAAGTTTTATAAAGACGATATCGATTTTCTGAGGGAGACCATATCCAGGCCTCAACGACACCGCGATTCCAATTGGACATCACGCCATCTGATTCTAATCCTGATCCTGCCTTCACATAATTAGGGTCAGCACCATCTGCTTGTTTAAAAACCCTAAAAAACAACCCCTGTTGAGAATCACTCGCATGAGATCGAGGCAAAACCATCATCATCAAAATAACGGAAACACACACGAATAGTACACAGAGTGTGTTTAACTTATTGATGATTTGATTTAAAACTTGATTGAACCCCATCGGGCTAGATACTCCCCTCACCCTAAGAGAAGCAATAGCCATGCCCCGCATTATTTCTGAATAAAATCAAAGAATTTAGCATTATAAATGCCCAAGTTTTTGACGTATTTACAATGATTGAACATATATATAAATCCATGGCCTGAAAGATGCACTCGCCTGTTTCATGAGGTTAGGGATAACGCTAGCGGTGTTGTCAATGTGGGTTATCTCTCCCGCATTATATGCACAACATTTCGGAATCGGAATGATTCTGAATCCAGAAGGCTCCAGACTTTTTCCACAATCAATCTTATTTCCAAGACACCCTGGAAAACCTGACCCTCGATGGCGCGAATTCAAGTGGAACTTCATCGAAGAAAAATACGACAACACTCGCTATCGTCTTTATCTTTATGAACTCGAGGAACGGAGCGCACAATTTGCTATCCCTCAAATCAACTCTGGAATTGCACAGCTTGAAAAGCTATTTTCTTATAATCCCACTCATCCTTTTTCTTATCTCCTTTTCACATCTCGAAGAGAATTTCACCAAGCGAATATCTTCGACATCTCTGAAGGAGTACAAGGCATCACAAGTACGCAAGAAGCCACGATGGCCATCCCTTATTGGGGCGAAAAACAAAGTTTTGATCACATCAGTACTCATGAGCTCACCCATCAGTTTCAAGTTCAAAAAATCAATGACTTGTCAGGGATCGACGGAACAGCGCAAGCCTCAGGATTACCTCTGTGGTTTATCGAAGGCATGGCAGAGTACTACAGTCTTCATGGAGTAGATGCCGAGTCCCGAATGTATTTGAGAGACATCCTGATCAATCCTGACCTTGAAAATGATTATGTTATTCCAAAATTTTTTGACGATGGGACAGCTCAGTTCATTCCTACTTACAAGGTAGGTCAAGCTAAGATCGATTTCTTGGAAACGAAATTCGGAAAAGGAACTTCACAAACAATTCTTGAAAAGGTTGCAAGTGATGTGAACCTTCAAGAGCCCAGATTCAAAGATTTAGTTGTGGAACACCTGAAGATCTCATTAGAAAAAATAGAAACGGAGTGGCAATCTTATCTAGATCAATACAAAGCTGAGGCAAAATACTACAAGCAACCCATTCAAGAGGGAAAACACATCCCCCTAATCGACAATCAGTCTCAAGAAGTGATCGATTATTTTGATATTTCACCTCAGGCAGACTTTATCGTAGTACGTCTCATCGATAAATTATCTCATATCGCATCATTCAGACTGATTGACCTTAAAAATCCTGATGAAACCTACACTCTGATCGAAGATAACCAACCGAATGCCTTGTCACTATTTTTTTTCCAATCACAAACGCTCGCAATCTCAAATAACTACATTGCTTATATCGTGGATACAGCTTCAGGTCCGGAAATTGAGGCGCGGCATATTCAACGGTTGAAAAATGGCAAAATATCAATAGGAAATCCTCTACGTCTTAAGCTCAACCATTTAAAAATCCTTGAAGCCTCGTCATTGGCAATCAGTCCCGATGGTCAGCAGACTGCTTTAGTTGCTATTGGACCCGAAGGTTCACAAAATATTTGGATATTGGATGGCTACCCCTCTCAACTGAAATATCAAGCTCGTAAAATCACTCAAGCGAATTACAGCTGGAAAAATCTTTCTTGGGATTCTCAAGGAATTTTAGCGGCAGGAGATCGAACAGCTAATGGTCAATATGCAATTTTTAGAATTGATCCTAAACTCGGCTCATTCTTAAAGTTAACTTCTGCTGATTCTAACCAATTCGTTCCATCCGCAACTCCCGAGGGAATCCTTTTTCAATCCTGGCAAACAGGAAGTTCTCAAGCGCATCTTTTAACTAAAGAAACTGAGAAACAAATCACCTCTATCCCAACAGGTATTTTTTATCCACGTCTGCGAGGAAATGACATTTATTGCCTTGTATTCGAAAAAGGTCACTATCGACTCAGTCGTTTCCCAATCCGTACGTGGTCTGAATGGTCAAATCCGGATATTCCAGAAATTGAGATAGAAGAAAAGCCTTGGAAGCCTCAATTGGCAAAAATATATCCTCAGTCCTTACATTCATATCGACCTTTTCTCTCTCCCGGAAGTAGCCGACTTGATTCCATTGGAGCTTTTTTTTCAACAGGTGGATTTCTCGGCATTTCAGCAATGATGAGTGATTTAATGAGGGAGTCTATTATTACCACCAACCTCCTGATGTTAGGTAAATTAGATCGAACAAGCGCATCCGCTTTTCTCACAAACAGAAAAGGACGAAACAAATGGACCTTGGGTGCTTATCGTGAAATATTTTCTCGACTCGACAACATTTTTCCACGCACGTCTCCAGTCCGAACCTACCTTCATCGCGAAGCTGGAATTCTCGGGTCAATCAAGTACCCATTTGATCCTTTCACTTTTTTAGATCTTGAACTCAGAATTGCGAGTGTAGATCGAGCAAATTTCAGTGATCCATCGTTGTCTCAATCCTGGCAGGTTCTCAACCCTGGTTCAGAACTGCTTCTCGCACCGACATTCAGATTAGGTTACGACCGATTAATCTACGAGACCTTTTCTGGTCCACTCAAAGGATTTGGAGCACTCTTCGAAGTCGACAGCAGCTTTCATCCTCATAGAAATGCTGTATCTCACCGAGTTCGAGCAGATATTTCTAACTATTGGCATCTCCCAGGTCGAACCGTACTCCAACTTCAGGGAGTTGGTGCAACCACTTGGGGAGATCGATACCGAAACACATTTTTTGTTTCCAGCGATGATATTTTAAGAGCGTATCCGTTCAATGATGAAAGACTTTACAGTGACTCACTGCTAGCTTGGAAATCAGAACTTCGTTTTCCAATAGGTTCCTTATTTAGCTTTCACTACTTAAGAGGACTCCTTGCCTATGATCTAGGGACAAATTTTTCAAAACTGAGAGAATTTGACTCTAACGCATCCTCTTCAATAACAGGTGGTCTTACTTTTAATATCCCCCCCCTATCGATGAATCTCATGTTGAGCCATCCTCTTCAAAAAGCCCCTGGACCTAAAGATCACTTAGTTTGGCATTTTACCTTAAGGTACCTTTACCTTTAGAAACTCATTCCAATACGGAAGCAGTACAGAACCAACAAATTAGTCAGCGTCTCAGATTCGGGTGCAAGCCACGGAATCTTTGGATTCTCTTACTCATTTACCAAACGAACAGATGTCTTTGCTCAATACAATCGCATCTGAAACAAGTCGGTAGCTACTTATAATTATCAACTCGATCCAATCAATCCATGAGTAGGTTTCGGAGCAGGAGCAGATCGACAAGTCATCGCTTTTGGTATCAGACATACATTCTAAAACAGAGCGACATTAAGACGGGCACCTCAACTGAGGTGCCCATTTTTTTTAAATTGAGCGCATAACTATTGCATCTTTTTACAAAAAACACGTTAAAAGCAGGTAAAACTGATGCAATCTCTCACCATTCCAACTAGACAAAAGGCAGGCCGGCTCCTTGGCCTTAAACTTAAACGCCTTAAACTCTCCAATCCCATCACCTTAGCCATCTCTCCCGAAGCCGTCCCTATCGCATTTGAGGTTGCTCGATTTTTAAATAGTCCTCTGGAATTAGAAATTTCAGAGAAAATCATCCATCCAAAAAACTCGCACATTGTCATCGGTGTCGCTACCGAAGAAGATTTTTTTTTAATAGAACCCAAAATTACTGAGACTCTAAATCTACATCCTGCCGATTTAGAAACTCTTCTCATGAGTGAAGCTAGAAAAATTCAAAAAAAGTCTCATCTCTACAAAAAAGATGATCCTTTGCTCTCGATTGTCGAACGAAATGTAATCTTAATAGATGAGAAGGCAATTACTGGGAGTACTGCTCGTGCAGCTATCGAAACAGCCCGAATTCGTGGAGCACTTCAAATTCACTTAGCCCTTGCTCTCTGTGTAGATAAAATCGAAAAAACTATTGATAAACAAAGCTCGCCTGACTCCATCACTATCCTCTCTTTTTTATCGAGAGAACAGATCACAGATACTCCTTGGCCTCCGGTTACTGAGGAGGAAATCATTGAACTTTTAAAAAAATCAAAGCGACCTAGCCTTACAGGCCGCCACAAGCGAGAAGCTGCGTAGTCCTCACTCATATACCCTTCTTATCCTTCTAAGATAAAGGTGACAGGTCCGTTATTCAGCAAAGATATTTTCATATCCGCTTGAAAAATACCGCCACAGGTCGGGATTCCTAACTCTTGGCTTTCTTGAATCGCTATTTCATAGAGCTGTCGCGCGATCTCCGGTTGCTCTGCACGCGTAAAAGAAGGCCGTCTCCCCGAACTACAATCCCCCGCCAAAGTAAATTGAGAAACAATAAGATGACTTCCCTGAATATCTTTCAAAGAAAGATTCATTTTTCCTTGATCATCTTTCTCAATCGGGTTTCATCATCCCCTTTTTCTATCCCCAGCAACGTCAATACTCCCCGACTTATCCGAGACACTTCTTTACCGTCGACGCAAACGAACGCTTCACTCACTCGCTGAATCACAGTTTTCATGATTTTGGGTGAGTGTATTTTAAAAAAAGAAGATCGCGCTCTTTTTGACTAACAGGATAAGCCTCAACACCTGCCTGCGTTCTCACTTTTGATAGAACTGACGCCTCATGCCGCCAAAACCGCACTAAGTCATTCAGCTGAACTTGTACCTGTGCTTTTCCTTTTCTTGCTGCAGCGTTTTCGACCAAAGCAAGAATCAATAGTTCTAAAACCTGTTTTGAATCCCCTCGTAAAAAATCCGTAAAATTCTTGTCCCATTCTTGAGACAACTGTCTGAAAGAATAAATATAAGCGTACTTTCCTTGAACTCGCGCTTTTGTTGCGACTCGATGCCCTATGTATTTTAGTAAATGCATCAAAGAGAAAAATGCATCCCCAACTCTTCGACGAGAGCGATAAGCTCCATGAAATTCAAAATCAGAGAACTCCTCCGGACAAGTCGTATAGCAAAAGGTACAAATTCCATCTGCTCTACGAATCCCGATCAGCGGATATAAGAAAAAAAATGCCCCTGCTACATTCCATTTTGGGCGAAATTCTTGGATCAAGCGAAGTTCTAAAGCTAAAGCCTCCATCTCGGATTCGCAAACTTCGTACTCTAATCGAGCTGCATCACGAATGATCGAACGCATTTTTTCATGTTTTTTTAATCGTTGCGCGTTTCGATACTGCCCAAGACGTCGTCTCAGATTTTTAGCCTTCCCCACATAGATGATCCTGCCTTCTGAATGATAAATTCGGTAGACTCCAGGCTTCTGAGGAGCCTCCTTGAGAAATTGGGAACCAAATTTTTGATCGAAGGTTTTGAGTCGGGGCACAGCTTTTATTTTCCATGTTTTTCGGTCGATAGCCGAGAGAAAAAACTCATTATTCAGGACCATTGAATAATTTGATATATTTTGCTAAGTCTAGCTCATTGCTCCCGTGGTGGAATTGGTAGACACGCTGGTCTTAGAAGCCAGTGCCGTAAGGTGTAGCCGTTCGAGTCGGCTCGGGAGCACCACTTGTTGCTCCAATTCAAAGCAACCAAAATAAAAACAAATAAAAAACCCCTGGATATCCAGGCCTTTAAAAGAGCCTAAACCCCAGGGGTCAAATGACATCCTCAGATTAGATCTATTGAATCAATCTGAATTAATCTAATGCAAAGATTTCAAAACGAGCTTCTTGAAAACCATTTCTTCGGCTCTGAACGGTGTGACCAGAGATCAAAATCTCTTGAATACACCGACGCTCTCCCTCTAGATCTTTAACAGCCGAATATGTCCCTTCCTCAAAGAAACGACGAACATCAATCTCTTGAGCTTGGCCATTTCCAAAAACTACCAGGATATGATCAATTTGAGCATCGTTTTCGGTTACACGGAATTGAAGAGTCCGTACCACATCACGTCCGAACATCCCCCCTGCTGGACGATGACGGCAATTTCCAAGAGGAATACGATCGTGATCGTGATGACCGTTCAAGTAGGTTGCCCCCAAAAAACGATGTCCATGAAAGTCGTCATCATAGTCTCGATCATGATCGCCATGATGGCCGCGATCGTGATCGTCGCGATCGTGATCATCATGACCGCCGTTCCCGCCGTAAAACCGAGAAGCATAGATAGCCACAACTGCTTGAGGAGCGAAGATCTCTAATGTTCTACCCGTCACGAAAATTCGACGGACACAGCGACGATCTCCATTCAGGTCGATCACACGAGAGGATGCTCCTGGATTAAAATATTCGCGAACGCCTAAGTGCTGCTCGGTTCCATCACCGAATTGCAAAACTACTTCATGCACTTCAACTGAAGCAAATCGAACTTCGATCTGCACCGAACGAACTGGGGAATTTTGAGGAGTTCCACACTGTCCAAGATCGATGATATCAGAGTCATGAAAAACCTTACCTAATGAAGTTCGACCGAGAAGTTCCATTCCTGGTGCGACTGCAGCAGAAGCGGACGGAGAGTAAATAAGACCAAGAAAGGCGAAAACTGCGCCAACCACCACAGGTACGGAACGATATCCTTTGAGCATGGGTGAGTATCCTCTCTTTTAAAAATAAGTTTATTGATTTTGTCGCCTGTTCTATAGCAAAGTCGATAGATCAGGTACCCGCTCTACTAAACTGCTCACATCCCTCAAGTCAAGAAGCAATTAACGAATTGCACCATAAGACTTCATCACTCTCTTCTTGACGAAGCAAAAGATGAGAAGAGATCAATAAATAAAACGAAAGGTCGGTGTTGAAGAAATGATCATGAAAAAAAAGATCAAAAGCCTTGCCGTCACGGGAGCAGTTATATCAAGCTTTATTGCATGCAGTCAGGCACAGCTGCATCCCAATCTCGCATTATCCTCAATAAAAAATCGACAGCTAGCAAACAAGAAAGAGGTCTCGAATTTGATCCGCTCTGATTACCCACCTGGTGAAATTTCCGCTCTTTGTGATCAAGCCATGCAAACTGCCACTGAGCGACTCGATGCGATCAACGAAGATTCTGCGCTACTCTCATTCGAATCGATCCTTGCAGATCTGAGTGACCAAATTTCTCCACTCACATTCATGGGCTATGTCTCAACCAATGCTAAAATAAGAGAAGAAGGCTCGAATTGTGAGCAACGAATCGCTCAATTTCAGGTGGAGATTTTTTCACGCCGAGATTTGTATGACGCAATCAAAAAGGCAACTCCTGCCCATCCTCACGAAAAGCGCTTACAGGCCAAGACTCTCGAAAACTTTGAAAACAATGGCCTCAATCTCGCAGATGAACAACTCAATCAGGTCAAAAAAATAAAGCAAGAACTTGCCGCGCTCGAGACACAATTCGCAGCAAACCTCAATAACGACACCAGTTCAGTCACGTTTGACAAAAATGAACTCGAAGGCGTTCCTGAAGATCTCTTAAATCGCGTGAAACAAACTCCAGAAGGTAAATACATCCTGACCACCAAGGTCACTGATTACACTCAACTCATGCAGAACGCCTCTCAATCCGAAACTCGCAAAAAAATGGCACTCGCCTATCTCAACCGCGCTGCAAATCAAAATGTCACTCTTCTCGAACAAGCCATTTCTCTTAGACAAAAAATTGCTGCGCTCATGGGATACAAAAATTGGGCGGAATTCCGTATTCACGGACGCATGGCAAAAGACTCGGCTACGGTGCTGAAGTTTTTAGAGAGTCTCAAAAATAAACTGGCCGAAAGAAATCAAAGTGACTTAGCGGGCCTATTGAAATTAAAAAAAGAACTGGACCCAAAAGCAACTCAACTCAATGCTTGGGATACAACCTACCTCGACTATCAACTCAAAAAACGCAATTACAGTCTAGATGACGAACTCATTCGTCAATATTTTCCAGCAGACACTGTGATTGCAGGTCTTTTTAAGGTCTATTCAAAACTATTAGGAGTCAATTTCACAGAAATCTCTGGAGCTCAAACGTGGTCTCCCGATGTAAAACTCTATCAAGTCAATGACACTGAAACTCAGCAGTTAATCGGTTACTTTTACGCTGATTTTTTTCCACGCACTGGAAAATATGAACATGCCGCTGCTTTTACGCTGATCTCTGGTCGAACTCTAGCCGATGGAAGCTATAATCATCCGATTTCGGCTATTGTCGCCAATTTTAATCCTCCTTCTAATGGCAAGCCCTCATTACTTAATCATGATGAAGTTGAAACGATCTTTCACGAGTTTGGACACATCATGCATCAAACACTGACCCGAGCTCCTTATGCAAGTCTTTCGGGATCTTCGGTTGCTCAGGATTTTGTAGAAGCTCCTTCACAAATGCTAGAAAATTGGGTTTGGTCACCCGAAGCACTTGAACTTCTTTCAGGTCATTACGAAAATCATGAAAAGAAGCTCCCGAAAGATCTGTTAAGAAAGATGCTCGATTCACGTGATTTCAACGAGGGCCTTTTTTACACACGGCAGCTCCTCTACGCGCTCCTCGATATGACCTATCATACGGCATCTGGACTAGTAAATACAACTGAAGTACTCGAAAAACTGAACAAAGAAATAGTAGGCATTGATCCTGTCCCAGGAAGCCATTTCCAAGCAGGCTTTGGTCACTTAATGGGTGGATACGATGCGGGCTACTACGGATATCTCTGGTCAAAGGTCTACGCAGAAGACATGTTCACTCGCTTTGAATCAGCTGGTGTTCTTAATCCGAAAGTCGGTACCCATTACCGCCGTGTAATTCTTGAAAAAGGTAATATGTCAGAAGGTCAAGATCTCCTCCGAGAATTCCTCGGACGAGAGTCAACACCCAATGCATTCTTCAAGAAATTACATATAGGAAACTAAACAGACAGAAGCGCTGAGCAGCTGAGCAGCTGAGCAGCTCCACATCTCAGCGCTTCTATCCCCAAATTGCCTGGATCGATCGTCCAAAAATTTTTTCAAAAAACTCGGACTTTTTTTCAACATTTCCTGTCTCAAGCCCGGTAATTTCCTGCCCGGAATATGCAATCCTAACCTGTTTCTTATTCAATTTCACACTCTTGAGCTTTAATCGACATTCTGGGCCAGCATCGAGTGCATCGGCAATGCGTAGAATCGCAAGTAATTTTAAAAATGCATCTCGTTTAGCCTTACCCTTCATCCAAGAAAGATCTCTTTGACTCCTTTTCGAGCCCTCGTGATGAAGACAAAGCTGTGCAATGAATTCTAACTCCCAATCCTCCATTGCAGGTAAGTCCGAATTTTTTACAATGTAATAAGAGTGCTCAGGATGTTGGTTCACATGAATCGACTCTCCAATATCTCGGAGAATCATTGCTGCCGATAGATAAACCTTCCATGAAGGCTTTAATTGATGAAGACGACTGAGGCGATCAAAAAGTTCTTCAGCAACTTGCGTCGTTCTTTTGAGATGATCCTCATCCCCTCCCAAATGAATTGCCTTTTCATAAAGCTCAGAAAAATGAAGGGCAAGATGAGACTCACTCTTTCCTTTTCTATAGAGATCTAGTTCTTCTTGAAGAATACCGTCCCTCATCGAAAATTCAGTAGCAATGCACCTCTTTGCTCCGAGTGTCTTCATGCACTCATCTAGAATCAAAACTCCTGGCAAAATCATGTCAGCTCTCTTTGACTCTAATCCGGGAATACTGACCAACTCAGGAGTATTCATTAATGAGATCTGATTTAAGAAATCAGAAATCTCCTCCTGCTTGATGGTTTTATCTAAAGATCGTTTAAATTTGAGTCGTAAGATACGATCAACAGCACGCGCTGTACCACTTGATCCAAGAACCTCCTGAACCTTAGGCCAGTGATGGGGTAAAGTCACTTCTTGCAATGCACTACCAATGTGCTGGCGCGCTTCATTCAAAGACTTAGGATAGGGAGGTGTTCTTTTCAAAAAAAGTTGCTGAATCCGGGCTGTTCCTAACGGGAAGCTTTCAGAAAACAAAATCTCTTTTCCATGACAAATATTAATTTCAGTACTTCCACCTCCGATATCAACCAAAGCAAAATAGCCCTTGATCCGATCAATGCGATGTTTGCGCCGTTCACCTCTCAGAATCCCATGAGCAATCAACTTAGCTTCTTCAGATCCAGATATGACGCGAATCGCGATCCCCGTTTGCTCTTTAATCGCTGTAACAAATCTTTCACGATCCGATGCTTCACGAAGCGCACTCGTACCAAAGGCAATAGTCTTAGTTGCTCGAAGTTTCTTTGAAAGGTGCTTAAACCTCTTAAATGCATGAAGTGTACGACGAACTGCATTTCGATCGAGCTTTCCATTGACAAAAATCCCCGTTCCCAAACGGACCATGATCTTTTCACGATGAAGTCGCTTGACTCGTGTCCCTGGACCGATCTGATGAACGTCGTACCGCACTGAGTTAGTACCTAAGTCAATGATGGCAAGTCGCATGATGTAAAAGCCTAATTGACTGAGGACTTTCCTGCCAGCGTAAAAAAAGTAGAAATTCAGGGGAGTGTTATGTCGTCAGATTCTCGGAAATTCACAAACAAAATCTGAACCTTTTCCAACTGCACTCACTACCCAGACAGAGCCTCCATGTCGCTGCATGATGTGTTTGACAATGGCCAAACCTAAGCCAGTTCCACCTAGCTCACGAGAACGAGCCTGATCTACTCGATAAAATCGTTCAAAAAGACGAGGTTGATGCTCTTGTGGAATTCCGGGACCGTTATCAATCACATGCAATTGAACTCCCATTTGACTTGGGATCCAACGTACTTTTAATTGGCCCGCCGTAGGAGTGTACTTAATTGCATTTTCGAGAAGATTAACAAGAACCTGCTCAACTCGTTCTTCATCGGCTCGAACAAAATCGACTTCATACTCAGTTTCAATGTCTTGACTCTTTTCAATACAACGTGGCTCTAATTGCTGAAGCACTTTAGTAGTCAGTTCGCGAAGATCGACTTCTTCTTTTAACATTGAGCTCGACATGGAATCTATTGAGTGGGACTCACTAGACTCTAAAGACGAAAGATCCAATAAGTCTTCAATCAAACGCATGAGCCGATCTGAATTGCGGGTGATCACTTCTAAAAACTTTTCGGCGGAGCCGTAATCACCCCGTGCAACATCTTGACGAAGCGTCTGAAGATAACCTTTGATTGAAGTAAGTGGAGTTCGAAGCTCATGAGAAACGTTTGCAACAAAATCGATACGAATCTTTTCAGCTCTTTTGAGCTCTGTCACATCATGAAAAACCCCGATTGCTCCATACACTGGACCGTTTTCATGCCTCAGAGGAGCAACAGACAGTGAAAAATGACGCGCAACAGGATCCTTCTTAATAAAAAGAGGGACATCTGCCTGTTGATTCACCCCTTGCTTCAACACCTGATCAAAAGCTTGCAAAACACTCGGCGCACGAAAAATTTCGCCCAATCGAGCTCGCCCCGTGCTTAAGCTATTTCCAACCTTATCCGTAAAAAGGAGAGAAAACTGAGAATTATAAAACATGGGCTTGCCCTCAGGGTCGACTGCCAAAATAGCTTCTGACAGTGCACTCATCAAAGTAGCAAGTTCCTCACGCTCCCGTACTAACGCATCGGTCTTATCCTTAAGATCAGTGCGAATCTGATCTACCGCAAACTCAAGTTCTGCCCAGTCTTCTGTTTCGCTTCGAGTGAGTTCTTGATCAGAAAGATACTGAACGGGATTTTTTACTTTTTTAAGCAAATCCTGCAAGGGCGCATAGAGATGCCGCCCTACAAATAACGATCCTGGCAGAAAAAATATAAAAAAACTCGCAACAATTCCCCAAGAAACCTGTAAAATAGAAAGGAGAACCGCAATGAGCACCACTTGAAACGCTAATAAGCGTACAATGGTATTGGGCGTTTTAGTCATTAAGATTGAATCACTCCTCAGCGATTTTAATACGGTAACCGATACCTCGCACGGTCTCAACGATATCTGCACAAGATCCTAGTTTTTTTCTTAACCCAAAAACATGTGTATCAATGGCTCGATTCACAATTGAAATATCGATTCCACGAATCATATCAATCAATTTATCACGCGTCAAAACACGACCCCGATTACGAACCAATGCCAATAGTAGATTAAACTCCGAAGGCGTTAAATCTACTTTCTCATTGTGACAGAATACTTCATGTGCAGCTAGATCCATCTGAAGATCTCCTAAAAAGATTTTTTCAGCCGCATTTTTAGGAGATTTCTGCGCAATACCACGCCGAAGCTGAGCTCTAACGCGTGCAAGAAATACCGGCACATCAAAAGGCTTTGTCAGATAATCATCGGCGCCTGATTCAAGACCTAAAACAATATCAGCACTCTCTACTCGAGCTGTTACCATCAGAATGGGAACCTCCATTTTGAGATTCTGACGAAGTGCGCGAGTGACTTCTAAACCACTCAATTTGGGCAACATCCAATCGAGAATAATCAGCTGAAAACTTCCGTTCTGAGCCTTTTTTAATCCTTCTTCGCCATCATAGGCTTCAACTGAAGTAAAGCCTTCTCGCAATAAATGAAGAACCATGAGCTCACGAATATCGCGCTCATCTTCGATCACTAAAACATTTGTAGGATTTGATTTAAATATTTGCATGAGGAACCCCTGAAAGAGGGCTTTTTCTTAAACCATGACGGATATCTTTACCCGTTATAGCGAAAATCACATCTTCGGCAATATTGGTTGCATGATCACCGATGCGTTCAAGATTTCTTGCAATCAAAATTAACTCAAGTGCGCGCTCAATCGTTCGCGGATCAGCGATCATATAGGTGATCAACTCACGAAAGATCTGATTTTTAAATGCATCGACCGTGTCATCTCGATCAAGAACATCTTCGGCCAATTGAATATTCCGAGTGACTAAAGCATCCAGTGCCTGACGGACCATCGACTCGGTTTCTTTAGCCATCCGAGGAATATCAATCAATGGCTTAAGAGGAGGCTCAGAAAGATATTTTTTACCGTTCATCGCAATATTAACAGCCTGGTCCCCCATTCTTTCTAAATCACCATTGATTTTGATAATTGCAAAAACAAATCGAAGATCTGTAGCTAAAGGGGACTGACGAGCTAAAAGCTTCAAACAAGCCTCATCTACTTGCATATGAGCTTCATTAATCTTACGCTCCAGCTGATGAACTTCCTCAAAACGTTCCACCTTACGATCAAGTAGCGCGCTCACGGCGAGTTCGATCGCACGTTCAACGTTTCCACCCATCGCTAAAATCTGCTGCTTCAGATTTCTCAACTCGATTTCAAAATATCTTTCCATTTTATATGGTCCTCCTTAACCAAACCGTCCTGTAATATAATCCTCAGTTCTATTATCCTTTGGATTAGTAAACATTTGAGAAGTTTCAGCCAGCTCAATCAACTCTCCCATTAAGAAGAAAGCCGTCGTATCAGATACCCGAGCTGCTTGTTGCATATTATGAGTCACAATCACAATCGTGATCTCTTTTTTCAGCTCAATCAAGAGTTCTTCAATCTTAGCTGTAGAGATGGGATCAAGTGCACTTGTAGGCTCATCCATAAGAAGCACAGGAGGACTCACCGCTAATGCACGAGCAATACAAAGTCTTTGCTGTTGCCCCCCAGAAAGCATCGTCCCCGGCGATTTTAATTTATCTTTAACCTCTTCCCAAAGTGCAGCCTGCCTGAGAGATTTTTCGACCACTTCTATTAATAATGAACGTTTATTAATTCCAGCCAGCTTTAATCCAGCTGCAACGTTGTCAAAAATACTCATCGATGGAAATGGATTAGGTTTCTGAAAAACCATGCCAATCTTCCGTCGAACTGAAACAGGATCAATGCCTTTGGTATAAATATCTTCGCCATTAAGTAAAACTTGACCCTCAATTCGTGTTCCTGGAATTTCTTCATGAAGCCGATTCAAGCAGCGAATAAAGGTCGACTTTCCGCAACCTGATGGGCCAATCAATGCATTGACCGTATTTTCAGCTGCTTGAAAGTGAATCCCTCGAGTTGCATGAACCTGCCCGAACCAAGCATTCAGGTCGATCGCTTTTAAAATTACCTTTTCAGAGGCACTGCTTTCCATAAGAGTGTTTACTCCCTGACCGTCGGCTTACGCTGGAGAATCAGCCGAGTCATCACATTTAAAAGTAAAACAAAAAGAACGAGGACTAACGCTCCAGCCCAAGCTTTTTGATGCCAATCATCATAAGGACTAATCGCGTAGTTATAAATCTGTACTGGAATCGAGGCGATGGGTTCAAAAATCCCTTTGGGCCAGAATGAAGTGTTGAATGCCGTAAAAAGGAGGGGTGCTGTTTCACCAGCTGCACGTGCAACGGCTAGCATCACTCCTGTCATAATTCCGCCAATACTTCCTCGGAGTACAATTCTTAAAATGACCTTTCGTCGAGAAAGGCCTAATGCAAGTCCTGCTTCACGAACATGAATAGGAACCAGTTTCAAAAGCTCTTCTGTCGTTCTGGCTACGGTGGGGATCATCATGATCGCCAAAGCAAGCGAGCCAGCTAAAGCTGAAAAATGCTTGAGAGGCACAACGAGAAGGGCATAGGCAAATATCCCAATGATGATCGAAGGCGTACTCGCCAACAGATCAATTGCAAATCGCAGCCACACGGCAATTTTTCCAATCCCATATTCAGATAAATAAAGTCCTACGCCAATACCAAGCGGAATACCCACTGCAGAAGCCATGGAGATTAAAATGAGCGTACCTAAAAATGCATGCCCCATCCCTCCACCTACTTCTCCAACGGGTCGTGGCAAGAGCAGAAACAAATCTCGATTTAAAGCAGGCCAACCTTGTTGAATGACATAAACTAGCACGCTAATCAGAGGAAAAATAGCGACCACTGAAGCCAACATTAAAATCGTTAGCATCAATCGATTAACCATTGTCCTTCGGACATCCCGTACAGAGAGCCGATCCCGCAAAGCAGAGATCATCATAGTGCTTGCCTCTTCTTGGCTTGCCAAATCACTAATCGAGCAAACAAATTGATCACAAAAGATACGCCAAAGAGAGCTAACCCTACGGCCGCTAACGCCGACAGATGAACATCACTAGTTGCCTCAGTGTATTCATTAGCAATCACACTCGCCATCGTTTGTGCAGGCGCAAACAAAGACCAAGAAATTTCATCACGATTACCAATGACCATTGTCACAGCCATCGTTTCGCCAAGAGCTCTACCTAACCCTAGCGTCACCGCACCTAAGATCCCCAATCGAGAGCTTCTAATCACAGCAAGTCGAATCGTCTCCCAACGAGTTGCACCCAATCCTCGAGCAGCTTCTCGCTGAGATCGTGGAATAGCTCGAAAGACTTCTCGACAAATTGCCGATATCGTTGGGGTGATCATGATCGCTAGGATCATGCCAGCTGCCAACATTCCTACACCAAAGGGTGCTCCTTTAAAAAAGGGAAGAAAACCCAGATACTTCCTCAAACAAGGCTCGATAGAAGTCCGAAGCAAAGGAACTAAAACAAAAATTCCCCACAGCCCGTAAACCACACTAGGAATGGCTGCAAGCATCTCCACCAAAAAACCAATCACCGCAGCAGGTCGACTAGGACTCAATTCAGTTAAAAACAGAGCAACTCCAACACTGACGGGTACAGCAATTAAAAGAGCAATTAAGGACGAAACTAACGTACCAAAAATAAAAGCAGCAGCACCAAACTCTTCACTGACAGGATTCCACTGATCATTGACCAAAAAATGGAACCCAAATCGCTGTAAAGCAGGCCAAGAAAGATGAAAAAGATAAATAATGAATAAAGCTAAAAGGGAAAGAACAAATATACCTAACCCTCGCAAGCTATAAAAAAAAAGGCGATCCCCCGCATGGACGTCACGTTTTTTAGACGTTTTTTTCACACGAGGGATCACCACTCTCAGACCAGCAATAACTGCTTTAGTCATAAAATAATGAGAAAAATAATTCTGATTATTCGGTTTTAATTTCACCAATGCGACTCTTAACACTAGCAATCAACTGCTTAGGAAGAGGTGCATAATGAAGCGGCTCCGCAAAAGATTGCCCTTCAGCAACTGCCCAATTCATGAACTGAGTAATCTTGGCACCTTTCTTAACATCCATCTTTCCGTAAACGAGAAGATAGGTGAATGAAGAAATTGGATAAGCTTCTTTTCCTTCAGAGTCAGTGATTGAAACGCGAAAGTCTTTAGGCATCTTTTCGAGTGCAGAAGCTGCAGCAGCGGTCACTGATTTAGGAGACGGTGCCATAAAATTGCCTGCTTTATTCTTAATCAATGCAGTAGGAAGCTGATTTGTTTGTGCATAAGTCAGCTCAATATAACCTAAGGATCCTGGGCTCTGCTTCACTAAGCCTGTCACGCCTTCATTTCCCTTGCCGCCCAAGCCAGTAGGCCATTTAACAGAGGTGCCTGATCCCACTTTTGTTTTCCACTCAGGACTAACCTTGGAAAGGTAGTCTGTAAAAACAGCCGAAGTTCCACTTCCATCTGAACGATGCACAATCATGATAGGCATATTAGGTAAACTGACGCCTGGATTGATTTTTTGAATCCGAGCATCCTGCCATTCAGTAATTTTACCAAGGTAAGCATCTGCGATCACATCTGGAGTCAATTGAATGGGCTTGGTCACACCAGGCAAATAATAAGTCACAACCACCGCCCCTAATGCGGTCGGTATATGAAGAATCGGCACTTGGCTCTTAGCCATTTGCTCGTCTGTCATCGGAGCATCACTTGCGCCAAAATCGATCGTTTTGTCGAGAAGTTGGCGAATTCCTCCACCACTCCCAATCGACTGATAATTGATTTCAACCGTTGGATCTACTTTATGAAACTCTGAAAACCATTTTGAATAAAGTGGATAAGGAAAAGTTGCGCCCGCGCCATTGATGGTCTCAACTGCTGCCCCAGCATTACTCATCGCCGGGAGAATAGACATACCGATCAAAATAGCTAAAATGGATTGATTCAACCTCATCTCATGACCCTCTGTGTCATTTACATCAATTTGTAATGAATTACGCTTTGCGCCTGTTTACCATCAAAGCCAGGAGGTTGTGTTAGGAATTAATTAGGTTCGCTAATTAGTTGCCGTCAGAATCAGTCTTTGCTAGGGTGTCTCCTAGTGACCATACCGGAGGAGAGATGGCCGAGTTGGTCGAAGGCACTCCCTTGCTAAGGGAGCAGACGGTAAAACGTCTCGCGAGTTCGAATCTCGCTCTCTCCGCCATTTTTCAAAACCCTTCATTTCACTCAATGTGACGAAGGGTTTTTTCATTTCATATCGTACAGTTGTCCCATCCAAAACCTGGTTCGAAAGTACCTCATTGAGCAGTTCCTTGCGCTCCACGGGGGTTCTGGTTTTCCATAGCAATTCCGCATTGGTAGCCAGTTCGATAATGAATTTTACGGTGGTCATTCCCGTGTCGTTGATCATGAGTTGAGCATGCTCCAGTTGTCTGGTGAAATCGTGGCGCTGCTCTCTCACTCGTTTGATTTGCCTGTTGTGTCCATCGGCGTCTAGCACACCCTTTTTATAGTCGGCGTAGATATTGTCCTCTTCGCCTTCGAGGTTTTTCAGAGCTTCGCTGTAGGATTTGATTTCACGCTTGATGGCCGACTGAGCCTGATGATGGGCTTCGTTGACCGCGTCCAAGATCTCTTTTGCAAAGTCCTCGGTGAGAGAAATCTGGCCGACTGCGGCACCAAACTGATCCCAGAGCTTCTCTTCGTGGATGCGCATCCCAGCTGAGTTGCCGTGGACCCTCTTGCCGTTCGTGCAATGGTAATGATGGTAGGTTTTCTTCTCGCCGCTCTTCAGGATTTTATCCTTAGGGTCGTAGACAACGTGACAGCCACAATCGGGGTGACCACACTTCAACCAACCGCCGCCGAAGATGCCATCACTTTTCTTTTGATATGGATTTCTGATTCCAAAGGTTTCTTGAACTCGCCAAAATAGCTCCTCTGGAACAAGTCTTGGTTGGTTGCCTAGGTATTCGACCCCTTTCCAGTCGAAACGCTTGTCATAAAACTTATTGATAAGTCGCCTATGAATGGTTCCGATATGATAGTTTTTCTCTTCACCAGCGGGGATGAATCCTTCTTTGATGATTTGCTCGCGAATCTCGCGTAGAGGGCGCGCACGCTTGGGATCGTCTGGAAATACCTCGCCCCTTAGTTCGAATTCGCGCACAATCTGGTCAACGTCTTTTTTGTTGGGTGAAGCGACGACCTTGGTTCCGCGACGTTTCTGTGCCCCACGCTTGTTTATTTTCTTTTGATGAATATAACCAAGTGGAGTGTGACAACCGGGATAGTCGCCTTCTTCGCATTTCGTGATCGCTGCGGTTCTGACCTTCGTCCCAAGAGCGCGACTATAGTGCTTGTTGTTGACGGCTTGGTAATCGCGCATCAAAAAGTCAACATCTGGACTATTCTTGTGAAGAACCTTGTCCTCCGAAACGTAATGAATAACGTACTTGTCCTTGCGTACATCCTTTTCGACAGTTTCTGTGTCGGTCAGATTACGTGCTTCGCGATCTAGAATTGCAAAGACGCGGTGACGGATTTTGTTCTTATCGGCCCACTCCTGGGCCGCGCGATATTTATCGCGAGTGTCTGCGTCCTTGGCGCTTTCGGTAATTACAAAAATTTTCACCAAATTCAGGCGGTGTTTGGCGCAATACTCTTTTAGTGCTTTGATCTGACTCTTTTGAGAAGTGTTGCCTTCTTGTCCTTTGGAACTGCGACGAACAGTTCCCATTGCATCATTACTGTCACCCATCCATTCAGGTTTAGAATTCATAGCGGCTCTCTTCATACTTTATCTCCCATAAGAACGCCATCTGCGTTCGGTTCGAAAGTTGTCTCAAACTCCCTAATTTCAGTTTAAAAATACGGTGTATGACACAAGCTGGAGCAGTTTCTGAAAACCACTCCAGCTTGCACGTGGATTTATGAAGCCTTTTTGACTTCACCTTGTTTCTTCTTCGGCGGGCGCCCGAGGCGGACGCCACTCGCTCTTGCGGCGGCTAGCGCGGCCTTAATCTTTCGACTGAGACTCTGATGATAATGGTTTGTAAGAACGTAGTGCAGATCAGCGAATAGCTCATCTCTGATCTGCGTATTTAGGTTTCTGTTTTTCATAACACCTCCCCAGTGTTGTTTAAATTAATGGACTGCCAGCCTTCGACGGGGCCTTTTTCCAGGGCCTCGTCGTACCAGCGTTTCAGCATCAGAATGACTCGCACCGCGCGATCGTGTTCTTCGCTGTCTATTTGTGTTGATGTTGGAACTGAATCTCCATGATCTGGTTCCGTCGATAAATCAACGTCGCCTGACTCATCGTCTGCGAGATGTGAAATGTCGGCAGTAGATTGCTCACGATAATCCTTTTTACGTTTTGCTTTTCGGCAAACGCTGCAGGTCTTGTCGTATGCGTTTCGATCCTTTTTGAAATAGAACTCTGCGAATGACTTTTTCTCGCCACATTTATCGCAGGGTTCAGGATTCAGGTGATGTGAAGCTGAGGCTTCAGACTCGCTAATTCCGGTAACCATCGTTGGCTCCCGGAGACGATCAAAAATTGAGTCTGATTAGTTCAAGTCGGAGGGGCGTTGCCTCAGGAACAGTGGCGGGACTTTCAATTACCCACAAGTTTGACAATTAGATTTAAATAAAATCAAATACCCGGATGACCTCATGGATTAATGAAGAGCTTCAGGGATGTGAGTTTCGGGATAGGCGACTGAAGAAGCGTTTT
>Ga0172367_10000240_pt1 | contig 84275 bp, 77 predicted proteins | sample Lak10m_FD_114542 | JGI IMG/M metagenome (GOLD analysis project Ga0172367, IMG submission 114542) | Freshwater microbial communities from Kabuno Bay, South-Kivu, Congo - kab_022012_10m | ecosystem: Environmental > Aquatic > Freshwater > Lake | place: Democratic Republic of the Congo: South-Kivu... | reverse complement strand
CGTATCGCCAGGGAGCGCCTTCTGGCACCCCAAGGGGCAACTACTCTGGCGCACCCTTGAGGGGGCGATGCGCGAACTCCAAGATGCGCGCGGGTATCAGGAGATCTCCACTCCGATCATTGTGAGCAAGCGCCTCTGGGAGAAGTCTGGACACTGGGACCTCTACCGCGAGAACATGTTCATCATTGAGTCAGAAGGTGAAGAGTTCAGCCTGAAGCCGATGAACTGCCCCGAAAGCACCGTCATCTACAAGACAAAGACGCGGAGCTACCGTGATCTTCCACTGCGACTTTCGGAGTATGGCCGTCTCCACCGCAATGAGCTGTCTGGAACACTGAGCGGCCTGACCCGCGTGCGTCACTTCATCCAGGATGATGGGCACATCTATGTACGGCCAGATCAGATCGAAAGCGAGATTGACGCGCTGCTCGGCGAGGTCGCTACGGTCTATGGTTGGTTTGATCTCCCCGTTGAATTTGTCTTCTCGACGAAACCTGCCAAAGCGCTCGGTGATCCGAAGCTTTGGGAGACGGCCGAGTTGATGATTGAATCGGCGCTTAAGCGGTCGGGCGCCGTCTGGCGCCTTAGCCCAGGAGATGGTGCGTTCTACGCACCGAAGATAGATATCATTGTTCGCGATGCCCTTGGACGTGAATGGCAGACTGCAACCATCCAAGTCGATCTCGCCATGCTCCCTGAGCGCTTCGATCTTGAGTATGTTGATGAGGCGGGAGAACGCGTCCGACCGATCGCGATCCACCGCGCTATCTACGGTTCACTGGAGCGCTTCATCGGCATCCTCGTTGAGCACTTCGCGGGAGCACTCCCACTCTGGCTTTCACCTGAACAGGTGGTTATTATCCCCATTGCGGATCGCCATCTTGATGCGGCCAAGGCTGGTGCCGCGATCTTGCGCCGCGCTGGGATTCGCGTGAGCATTGATGATTCGTCGAATCGCATGCAGAACAAGATTCGCCTTGCGCAAGAGCAGAAGGTGCCGCTGATGCTAGTCCTTGGTGATAAGGAGATTAAGGCGGGCGGCGCTGCGCCACGCTGGCGAGATGGGAGCCAGGAGCCAGCGACCAGCTGGGATGCGCTCGCGGCGAGGCTCGCTGCACTTGTGTCTTCACGAAGCGTCTCGTGAGACGAGCCTCGGGCGGCCCCCTTTTGTTGAGGTGCTACGATGGCAGCTCCCGCGGAAGTTCTCCGTGTGGTTTGGCCTAGACGATTGTGAGGGTGTAGCCGATTAAGGACCTGCGCATCAATCTGCAAATCCGCGTACCGCAAGTGCGCGTCCTTGATGAAGACGGCAACCAGCTGGGAGTCCTCCCCACACACGAAGCACTCCGACAGGCACAGGAGCGCGGGCTCGACCTTGTCGAGGTCGCTCCAACGTCGGCCCCGCCCGTCTGCAAGTACCTGAATTACGGTCAATACAAGTACGAATTGCAGAAGAAGGAGAAGGACTCAAAGAAGCGGCAGAAGATCGCTGAACTAAAGGAGCTCCGCTGCACCCCCAAGATTGGCGAGGCTGACCTTCTGACGAAGATCCGCCAGGCCCATAAGTTCCTCGCGGCGGGGGATAGGGTCAAGTTCTCGGTCAAGTTCCGTGGCCGTGAGGCGACCCATCCAGAGATCGGCCGTGCGATCCTCACCCGGGTTGCGGAGGGGCTCGCCGATGTGGCCCAACTTGAGCGCCCTCCGCTCCTTGAGGGGCGTTTCCTCTCGATTCAGCTCCTTGCGCTGCCCAAGGCGAAGGGTCGTGAGCCATCTGCCCCGAGTTCCGCTACGCTACCCGAACCAACCGCCAGTTCACCCGAAGGGGAGTGACATGCCGAAGATGAAGACGCACAAGGGGGCCTCGAAGCGCATCGGCTTCACGGGCTCTGGGAAGCCGATCCACGTCATGGCCTGGCGTGGCCACCACCTAGAAATCAAATCACAACGCCGTATCCGCCGTTACGCGGGCAAGGCGGTTCTTGGACGCACCCATCACAATCAGATTTCGCGACTGCTGCCCTACGGCGGCTAAGCGAGGGGAGTAGAGAGAACATGGCACGTGTAAAGCGGGGCGTAGCTGGACATAAGCGCCATAAGCGCCTGCTTGAGACTGCCTCCGGCCGTCGCGGCACGCGATCCAAGCTTATTCGGCCTGCCCGCGAAGCCCTCCTCCACGCGCTTGCGTACGCTACACGCGACCGACAGCAGCGAAAGCGCCAGATGCGTGAGCTCTGGATTCACCGCGTGAACGCGGCCGCTCGGCTGAACGGTCTTTCGTACTCTGTCTTTATCGCCGGCTTGAAGCGCAACAACGTTGCCATTGACCGGAAAATGTTGGCTGACCTCGCCGTTCGCGATGCTGCGGCCTTCACTGCAGTCGCGGACGTAGCGAAGCGCGCTTGACGCGCTAGGTCGCAGCCGTGGAGCTTGCGGCGCTGGAGAAGCAGCTTCGTATCCTTCAGTCCGAATCCACCGCGAAGATAGAGGCCGCCACATCACTCGCAGACCTTGATGACCTTGGCACTTCGCTGCTGGGTAAGAAGGGGGCGTTGACTGATCTGCTGCGTGGGATCGGTTCACTCTCTGCAGACGATCGCCCGAAGATCGGCGCACTTGCAAATGAGGTACGCGCGGCGATTGAATCGGCCCTGAAGTCTCGTCGCACCGTTGCGGGAGCCGCTGAACTTTCCGCGCGCATCACCAGTGAAACTGAAGATGCAACAACACCAGGTCCACTACCAGCGTTCGGCTCCCTTCACCCGATCCCAGAGACGATCTCGGCGATCGCACAGATCATGGGTTCCTTCGGATTTACGGTTGTGGAGGGCCAGGAAGTTGAAGATGATGTCACAAACTTTCAGCTGCTCAACATACCGGAGGACCACCCTTCTCGAGATTTGTGGGACACGCTCTACCTGCGTGAGCCGGGCCGTCTCCTCCGCACCCATACGTCGCCAGGCCAGATTCGAACGATGCGCACCATCGAGCCGCCAATTCGAGTCATCCTTCCTGGGCGCTGCTACCGATACGAAGCGGTGGATGCGAGCCACGGGTTTGAGTTTCATCAGGTGGAGGGGCTGCTCGTTGATCGCGGAACCACGCTCGCCGATCTAAAGGGGATTCTGGATGAACTTGCTCGGGGGCTGTTCGGTCCAGGAACGCGCACCCGCTTTCGCCCCGGCTACTACCCGTTCACAGAGCCTTCGGTCGCCGTCGACGTCTCGTGGGACGGCTCAAAGGACGGCTGGATGACGATCCTTGGTGCGGGGATGGTGCACCCGATCGTCTTGGAGAACGGTGGCATCGATCCCGAGAAGCACCAAGGCTTCGCCTTCGGACTCGGCGTGGAGCGAATCGCCATGCTGCGTCACGGGATCCCAGACCTTCGCGCGCTGCTTGAAAACGATCTGCGCCTCCTGCGAGGCTTGCGATGAGGGTCCCGATCTCCTGGCTGCGAGAGCTCGTGGATGTACAGCTGACCCCTGAGCAGCTTGCTGATGCGTTAACGCTGCGTGGCCTTGAGGTACGAAGCGTCGAGCGTTGGGGGGGCGCTTGGAACAAGATGGTGGTAGGCGAACTCCTTGAAGTGGGACCACACCCACGCGCTGACCGGTTGCAGTTGACGAAGGTGCGTGTTGGGAATGATCAGGTGTTGGAAGTCGTATGCGGTGCGCGCAACATCGCCGCCGGTCAACGCGTCCCTGTGGCGCTAATCGGTGCCCTCATGCCAGATGGCCGCAAGATCGAGCGTGCCGAGAAGATGGGAGTCGCTTCTGAAGGGATGCTCTGCTCTGGCGCAGAGCTCGATGCCACGGATGACGGCGATGGCATTCTGATCCTTGACGCAAAGGCCCCGCTTGGTGCGCCACTCGGTGATTATCTCGGCGAAGACGTCATCGACGTTGATGTGAAGCCGAACCGTGGCGATCTACTTTCCGTACTTGGCCTGGCGCGTGAGGTTGCTGCGATCACCGGTGCCCCTGTGAGCTATCACACGCGCAGCATCAGTGAGTCCGGAGAGAAGGCGAGCGACGGGCTATCACTCTCGGTGGATGATGCAGGACTCGCCCCGCGAGTTGTGCTTCGCATCGTTGATGGCGTCAAGGTCGGCGCTGCCCCAGATGCGGTGCAGATGCGATTGAAGGCGGCGGGCCTCCGTTCAATCTCGAATGTTGTGGACGCCACGAACTACATCATGCTCGAACTTGGGAAGCCGACGCATGCCTTTGATCGTCGCGCGGTTGGCAGCACGATCCATGTCCGGTTGGCGAAGCGTGGAGAGACACTTGAGACCTTGGATCACGTCTCACGAACGCTTGATGGGAGTGACCTTGTGATTGCGGATGAGCGTGGCGCCCTCGCCCTTGCAGGAGTGATGGGGGGAGCATCAAGTGAGGTAGGGGCTCAAACAAACAGCGTGATCATTGAGAGCGCCGTCTTCGCACCGACATCTATCCGCCGCAGCGCCCAGCGGCACAGCCTTCGTTCCGAGGCCTCACACCGCTTCGAACGCGGGCAAGAGCTCGATTTGGCACCGGTGGCCGCTGAGCAGGTTGCAGCGCTGATCAGTGCATGGGCTGGAGGGAGCGTATGCGCGGGTTCGCTCGATAGCGATCCGAAGGCGATCGGTAGGTTGCGAACACTCCCGTTCCGACCCGCTCGCGTCCGGTCACTTCTTGGCGTTGAGATCCCGAGTGAAACGCAGGCATCACTGCTCGCCTCCATTGGCATTCAGTGCACTGACGTAACCAAAGCATCGCCAGTCCAGGTGACACGGACACGAACTGTAAACGCGGAAAAGGGGAGTCTCCTCCTTGCAGCCATACCCGCGTGGCGGCGTGACATTGAGTTTGAAGCGGATATCGCGGAAGAGGTCGCTCGCCTCTTTGGCTATGACCAGATTCCGCCAACGCTCCCTGGTCGAGACCTTCCTAGCTACCGCCCACAGCCAACGACGCTGCGAGATCTCGTGCGCGCACAACTTGCCGCCGTAGGGGCGAGCGAGGCCGTCACCCACGCACTCGTGTCTGAAGCGATAAGTGATCGACATGCGGAACCGATCGGCCTTGTCAGTGGGGAGCTCGCTGAGAGCGAAGGTGCTGCAAGCAGTGCGCTCCTGACACTCGCAAATCCGCTCTCCGTAGATCACGATCGATTGCGGCGCTCTCTCTTGCCGAGCCTCCTTGACCGTGCAGAGGCAAACGTTCGCTATGGTGCGCAAAGCGGCGCCCTCTTCGAAGTCGGTCGCGGGTACGGTGGCGGGAGCGGCGGTCCACAAGAGTGGACACGACTCGCAATCATCGCATGGGGCGAGATGGGCGCTGCGGCGCCAGGGGAGAGGCCGCGAGTATGGGATCTCAATGAGATGAAGCGAGCGATCACGTTGCTGACAGTCGTCACGGATGCCTCACCTCGTTATCTGCCACCGGTGGATGGCGACAGCACGCTGTTGCACCCAGGGCGCTCCGCGCGCATTGGGGGAGACGGAATCGCTGGCCTCGTGGGCGAGCTCCATCCGGGAGCCCCAGAGTGGCGCGAGGCACCGCGTTTCATCCTCGCTGAGTTTGCTCTTCGCGGACTGCGCGCTGGCGTGCCGAAGGTGCGCCAAGTCACTCTGCCCCCAACCACACCTCCAGTTCAACGTGACGTCGCGCTTGCGGCTCCTGCCCGTGTAGGGGCTGGAGACCTTGTGGCACTCGCACGTGAGACCGTTCCTCTCGCTGTACGTGTTGAACTCTTCGACCTCTTCTCTGGCACTGGTTTGGCTGAGGGCGAGCGCTCTGTGGGGCTCCGCTTCACCTTCCAGCCTCCACAGGCAACAGGACTCGACGAAGCGATCAGCGACCAGCTTGCGAAGTTCACCACAGGCGCTGGAAAGAGGTACGCAACGCGGGTGCGCGGGGCTGAGGCAGAGTGAGCCTCACGGTTGCGGCCGACGCGATCGTCCTCTTCGGCATCGTGATCGCCGTGTGGTCTGGATGGCGCACTGGCGCGGCACGAATGATCGTGTCGACGCTTGCGGCAATCGCAGGATTATTCCTTGCGGCACAGGGGAGAGGGCCACTCGCAAGCCTGATCTCACAGGTACTTCCGGATGCCGATGAAGTGCTAGTAAGCCTTCTGATCTTGGTTGGAGCGTCGTGGATCTTTCTCGGTCTCCTCTCTTGGATTCTTGGCAACGTGCTTCGTGGAGTCTTGCGCACCATTCGACTCGGTCTCCTCGATGACGCACTTGGCGCGGCGCTCGGACTTCTGCAGGGACTCTTGATCTTTGGCGTGCTTTTCATACTCCTAAGCACGTTGGCGGGCGTTAGTGGCCTCCCAGATCCGATCGTTGAGGTGTCAAAGGCGGCTCAGGGGTCGCAGGCGGCGGGCCTGCTGCGCGAAACGATCTACCCGCTCCTCTGGTCACTTCTCGGCGCTGGCCTGCCGAGCGAGTTGCAGCAGATCCTCCGCCCATAGGGGCGAGATGAGAGCAACGCGACCGCCGTATGACGAGCGCTCTCTCCAGCGCCTGGAATGGAGTGCGCTCCTCTCGCTGATCGCGGTGAAGTGCGCCTTTGCCCCTTCCCGTGAACGTGCTCTCGCAATGCGCCCCGCGCTCGGCGATGCGATGGCAACTCGTAGACGCGAGTTGACGCAGGAGATCACGGCGATCCGTCAACGAGGCGTGGATCCACACGTGGGTGGCGCCGCGGATCTTCGTCCCGCGCTCGATCGCGCGGAGAAGGGGGGCGTCCTTGATGGCGGTGCGCTCTTTGCAGTTGCCGAAACGCTTCGGGTGGCAGAACGACTGAAAGGGGAACTGGCAAGCGGCGGGCCAGCTCTGGTGCGAGTCGCCGATGAGATCACCCTGAGCAGGACGCTGCGCGGGCAACTTGAGCGGGCGATCCTGCCTGACGGGACGCTCGCAGACAATGCGTCTCCGCTTCTGGGAGGTCTTCGCGCTAATCATCGCGGCGCACTTGAGCGGCTACGGACACGCCTTGAAGGGCTTGCCCATGCAAAGGCGTACAGCCCACATCTACAGGAGCCGATCGTTACCCTTCGCAACGGGCGCTATGTTCTCCCAGTCCGTGCGGAGGCAAAGTCAAAAGTTCCGGGGATCGTCCACGATACGAGTGCGACGGGTCAGACGATTTGGATCGAGCCGCTTGAGGTCGTTGAACTTGGGAACGCTGCGCGTGAGGCTGAGGCGGCTGTGCAGGGGGAGGAGGCGCGGATCCTCGCCACCCTGAGCGCGCTCGTAGGCGGGGAGGCTGTACTCCTGCGTGTGGCGGTTGCGCTCATTGCCGACATCGATCTGGCCCGTGCAACAGCTGATCTTGCGGCAGAGGCTGATTGGAACTTTGCAGCAACGCGAACGGACGACCACCTCAGGCTTCTCCGCGCACGCCATCCGCTGCTACTCGGCGGAGTGGTCCCCATTGACCTTGAACTTAGTGACAGCCAGCGCGTACTGCTCATCACTGGTCCAAACACGGGAGGTAAGACGGTCGCCCTCAAGACCGTTGGTCTCCTGATCGCGGCACACCACGCTGGCCTCCCTATACCCGCCGATGTCGGCTCTGGGATACCGCCTACAGGTGGTCTTTGGGCGGACATCGGTGACGACCAGTCGATCGCGCAGAGTCTCTCCACCTTCTCGGGACACTTGACCTCGATCTTGCGGATCCATCGAGCGGCAGAGGCCGGCGATCTGATTCTGCTTGATGAAGCGGGAGCGGGCACTGACCCCGCGGAAGGGGCGGCGCTCGCTGCCGCAATCATTGATGACTTTCGACGTCGTGGGGCGCGCCTCTTGGCAACAAGTCACTATGCGGAGTTGAAGCAGTACGCGCATGTCACGGACGGAGTTGTCAACGGCGCCGTCGAGTTTGACCTCGCCACGTTGCGGCCAACGTACCGACTCCTCGTTGGCACCCCAGGCGGCTCGCAGGCGTTTGCGATTGCCGAGCGACTTGGCCTTCCAGCCCATCTGCTGGATGCGGGACAGGCGCGGCGGAGCGATCAGGGGGTAGCGCTCGACGCGTCACTCACTGCTGCTGCAGAGGCACGCGAGGCTGCACGTGAGGCGCAGCGCGTTGCTGAGGCACTCCAACAACGTGCAGATGAGTCGCTCCAGCAGGCCGTGGCGATGCGGAGGCTCGCAGAGAATGAGTTGCGCGATGCTCGCCAGCGAGCGAGTGCGGATGCCCAGGCGTCAGCCGAGCAACTTTTGGCACATGTTGAACGACTGCGTGCTGCCCTCAACGATGGGGCGCTTACCCCTGTGGTTCTTGATGCAGAGGCCGCCCTTTCTGAAGCGCTCGCGCCGTATAGCCAGCCTCCCGGTGACGACTCATCGACCGGTCACAGGAATGAGTCGGCTGAGATTGGCGATGACGTCCAACTGCACGGTGGCGTACGCGGCGAGGTCGTGGAGCGCTTGAGTGGTGGGAGACTGGTCATCGCCCTTGGGGGGATGCGCATCACCGTTGAGGAGCACGAGCTTGCGGGACTCCTCGGCAAGGCAGCATCGCGTCGAGGATCTGTCGTTCGGCCCCAGGCTTCCGCTGACGCAACCGCGCGTCTCGATCTTCGAGGTGCACGCGTTGAAGATGCGCTTGCCGCCCTAGAGTCAAGGATTGACGCGGTGCTACTCGCTGGGGGTGACCGTCTCGAGATCATTCATGGCGTGGGCACAGGCGCGTTACGGGATGCGGTGCGGCGACGCCTGCGGGAGTTGCCTGAGGTTCGTGAGGTGCGAGATGCTGATGCGCCTGGTCGGGACGGAGTGACGATCGCGATCCTTTAGGGGAGGGGAAGGGGAGAGAGGCACGAGCGTGTCGGCGCGATCTCGCCACCCCATGTGTTTCCGAGTGGCCGCCAATAGGACTCGTAGAAGTAGGTCGTCTTCCCCAGCTTTGCTCCCCCCTCGATGTTGATCCCTAGTCGCGCGCGTTCGGCCCATTCAATGTTTGCTGCTTGCCAGGTTGGCCACTCCGTTTCTAGGAGGCTAAGATCCATGAACTCCTTGCTGATCTGCGGTCCTGAGCATCCGCTATCCCACAAGAGCCCTGTGGCCTGATCAATATCAAGCGTGCGGTAGCTGCTGCAGGCAGTTGTCGGAGCGGTTCCCGGAAGGAAGTACTCTTCAACTGTCATCGTGGTGCATGGCCCAGGGAGTTCACCCGTATGGGCATCGATGACGATCTTCTCAACGCCCTCTGGCTCTGGGAATCGAGCGATCGGGAGGTTGCGTGTGATCTCGGTGAAATACGACTGCCAGAGACCACCCGCCGCCGAAAGCGAAAGGACGGTGGTTGGTGAAGCATCCGAGTTGCCTGTCCACACCCCTGTGACAAGGTGTTGTGCATTCGGGTCCGCTGGCGACGCAAGATAGCCGAAGGCAGCAAGATCCTTCGCCTGATCGGTAGTCCCCGTCTTCATGGTTGCAGGCCGGCGCTTCCCGTTCTCAGCGATCAAACGACGAGATGCCCACACGGGGTTTTGCGATGGATCGGTGTTCGCGGCGATGATGTTCGTGATCACCTCAGCCACGGCGGGTTCCATCACGCTCCGTCGCTCACTCTCTGGGCTCGACGCCTTCCAGATCAGTTCTCCGTTGCGATCCTCGATTCTCAACACGTAGCGTCTTGGCACTGCGTCGCCCTTGCTCGCAAGTGCGCTGTATGCGGAGAGCACGTCCACGTAGCGGGACTCAAGTGTGCCGATCGCGATGGAGGCGCCAGCGTAGTTGTCATTGCCAAGAAACTTGAAGACGCCGCTCCGCATGTCGTTCCAGATTCGATCAGCCCCGGTGCGCAGCGCTGTCTTGACAGCGGGAATGTTCAGCGAACCTTGCAGCGCATGGCGCATGCGCACTGGACCGCGTTCAAGGTTGTCCCACTCTCCGGGCGTCCATCCCTCACCAAAGTCGACAGGTACATCCATGAAGAGGGAGGCTGGTGTGATCGCTCGCTCTTGAAGCGCGTAGGCATAGATGATCGGCTTGATCGCCGAGCCAGGCTGACGATATGCCTTCAGCACGTCGTACTGGGGTTGGAAGGCAGGCGAAGTAGATTCGGCATAGTAATTTGCCGAGCCCGTGTATGCGAGAATATCGCCAGTTCGTGCGTCCATGGTCGCGATCGCCGCGTTGTGGATGTTTGACCCCCGGATCTTCTTGAGCCAGTCGGTCGGCTTGGGAATTCCGAGGCTCTGCAGATACGGCTTGTAATCCACAATGTCAGCGGAGAGGACGGCTGCCGCCCATTTATCAGCGCTCTGCTGCATGCTCCAGTCGAGTGTGGTCGTGATCTTGTACCCGTCGGTGTCGAGCCTGGTGCAGACGGCCGGATCATCGGGGCAAACGACTGCCGCTGCCGCCTCGCGCACAATGTTGATGAAGTGTGGTGCGCGGACCTTTCGAAGGGGCGGCTCAATCAGGGTGATTGACTCGACCAACGCCGCATCAATTGCGGCATCCGTTACGGTTGGATCCTCGAGCAAGATTCCGTCGTTGCGCGCATCTCGCAAGAGGTTAAGCACGAGGGCTCGGCGGAGTGCAACGGGTGTGTCGAGGGGCACCTCAAGGATGCCATTCCCATTGCGTGCCGCCACGTTGCGCAGGTCATACTCGCTCGGCGCTTGCGGGATTGCGGCAAGGACCGCAGCCTGCCCGAGCGTGAGGAGCGAGAGATCCGTGATCCCAAAATACTCAGCAGCCGCCGCTTGAATCCCGTACGCGCGCGACCCGTAGTAGTTGTTGTTCATGTACGCCGTGATGATCTGCTCCTTCCCAGCGCGCTCAGGGAACTCCTTCGTGAGTCGAATCGCTTGGATGATCTCTTTTACCTTGCGTTCGTAGATGCTCCCCTGGAAGGCTGTTTCAGGAAGGAGGATCGCGCGCACCAGCTGTTGAGTGATCGTGGAGCCGCCGCGCCCTGAACCGCCGAGCGTATCGAGGGCCGCGGCGATGAATCCAAGCGGGTCGAACCCAGCGTTCTCCCAGTAGGTCTTGTCTTCGATCACGGTCGTTGTGTCAATCACGTGTGCAGGGATGGCCTCAAAAGGGATTGTCTCACGAAGATCGGTGCCGAAATCCGCGAGTTTCACTGTCCCGGTGCGATCGAAGACGCCAGAGTTTTCACCGAGCACGATTGAATCCAGATCACGCGGATCTGGCAGGTCGAGAAGGACACGGTCATAGACGCGAGTGATGCCAAAATAGGCAATGGTGGCGATGAAGAGGCTGATTGCCAGGAGGGCAAGAGGGAGGAGGACGGCGAGACCGCCGGTTCGGCGTCGCGCTCGTCCGGCACCTTCAGGGCGGTTCGAACCAGCCATGCTCATCTCTCTGAAGGTAGCATAGGGGCGTGGTTGCTTCGTATCGCTCGAAACTACTTGCCGAATTCTCCGAGCGCGGTCTCATCCATGAGGTGAGCGCTGGGCTAGATGATCGTTTGGCAAGAGATCCCGCAATCTCTGCCTACATCGGTTTTGATCCGAGCGCTGATTCGCTCCATGTTGGACACTTGATGGGCGTCCTTGCACTGCGGCGTCTGCAGCTAACGGGTGGCCGCCCGATCGCGCTGGTAGGGGGCGGAACGGGGATGATCGGCGATCCGTCGGGTCGCTCCGCCGAACGGAATCTCCTTGATCGTGCCACGTTGGATGCGAATCGCGGCGCGATAGGGTCTCAACTCGCCCGGCTCCTCGACTTCTCTGGCGCATCTGGCGCTCTCCTGCTGGACAACCTTGAGTGGCTCGGTGGTCTCGGAATGATCAACTTCCTTCGCGACACGGGGAAGTACCTCACGGTCAGTTACATGCTCGCCAAAGACTCCGTGAAGAACCGGCTCGAAGGGGGCCTCTCCTTCACAGAGTTCAGCTACATGCTGTTGCAGAGCTATGACTTCTTGATGCTGCGCAAACTCCATGGGGTTGAGCTTCAGATGGGTGGTAGCGACCAGTGGGGGAACATCACCGCAGGGAGCGAACTGATCCGGCGCGTGGATGGCGACGGGCGCGAAGGGGCTCCGCTCGCATTCGGCCTCTGCTATCCGCTGCTACTCGCAAAGAGTGGCGAGAAGTTCGGAAAGACGGCAGAGGGGGCCATCTGGCTCAGTGCCGAGCGCACCAGTCCATTCGCATTCCGGCAGTTCTTCATGGATCAGCCAGACGAAGTGCTTGAGGAGCTCTTGCAGCGCCTCACGATGGATGAGGGCGCAGCGATTCACGCGCTTCTCCAAGAGCATGCGAAAAACCCTGGAGGACGCGCGGGGCAACGACGCCTCGCAACTGCAGTAACGACACTGGTTCACGGGGAGAGCGAAGAGTTGCGTGCGCGACAGGTTGCGGAGACCCTCTTCGGTGGTCCTGAAGGAAGGGGGAGCGACCCGCGCGCACTGGATGCGAGCGGACTCGCCACCCTCGCCGCGGAGTTGCCAACAGCGCCGCTCCCTTCTGCGGCAGAGGCCACGCTGATTGACCTGGTGATCGCGGCCGGCTTCGCCGCCTCGAAGAGCGAAGCTCGTCGACTCGTGGAGCAGGGGGGCATCTCTATCAATGGTGACGCCGCCGCCGATCCGAACGCGTTGGGGAGCAGCTTCAGCCGCCTGAACGACGGATCGCTCCTCCTGCGCAAAGGGAGACGCGACTATCGGATGTTGCGAGCGGGCTGAGCCCCTCGCCTATACTCAGCGCATGTCTGGTCACTCAAAATGGTCAACCATCAAGCGCGCAAAGGGTGCAACTGACGCAAAGCGTGCCGCGCAGTTTACGAAGGTCTCTCGCGAGATCACAATTGCTGCACGCATTGGCGGGCCCGATGCAGCCTCCAATCCACGACTGCGCCTCGCCGTTGAGAAGGGACGTTCCCTCAACATGCCAAATGACAACATCAAGCGCGCGATCGAACGCGCGTCCGGCCTTGGACAGACAGATGCCTACGAGGAGATCACCTACGAGGGCTACGGTCCCGGTGGCGTGGCAGTCCTCGTCGAGGCGGCAACAGACAATCGAAATCGCACCGCATCTGAAGTCCGCAGTCTCTTCACGAAGGCGGGTGGTTCACTCGCGAGCAGCGGGGCCGTGGCCTGGCAGTTCGAAGCGCGCGGCATCATTGAGTGCAGCGGCGATTTTGCAAAGGTCGGCGAGGCCGCCATTGAGGCTGGTGCTGACGATGTTGACGAGGCAGGCGGGAGTGTCTTTGTGTACGCTGACCCGTCGGCACTTGAGAGCGTGCGCGCTGGTATCGAAGGCGCTGGGGTGACCGTGAAGTCTGCCGAAACGAGCATCGTGGCGAAATCGACGATTGACGTCAACGCGGATGACGCGCGAAAGAACATGAAGTTGACTGATGCGCTCGAAGAGCTGGACGACGTGCAGCGAGTGACTGCAAACTTTGAGCTCTCAACAGAGCTTTTTGCTGAGCTGACGCGATGAGCCTACGGGTCCTCGGGTTGGACCCTGGCACCGCAACCTTCGGATGGGGGATGGTGCAGGGAGGCGAGGAGCGACCGCGCTATCTTGCGCATGGGGTAATCACCACCTCACCAAGCCAGTCGCTTGGCGAGCGCCTTCTTCACATCAGAACCGAGCTCACGCAAATCGCTCGAAGCGAGCGTCCAGACCGGATTGCGATTGAGCGCCTCTTCACGCAAGGTAATCTTCAATCTGCGATCGCAGTTGCCGCCGCGCGCGGACTCGCGCTGATGATCGCGGCTGAGCTACTTATTGAAGTTGTGGAGGCAACCCCTTCTGAAATGAAGCGCGCAATCGCTGGTGATGGGCGTGCCACGAAGAGTGGCGTGATTCGTGCCGTGACGAAGCTGCTCAACATTGCAGGAACGCCACTCGTTGATGACGCAGCCGACGCACTCGCCCTCGCGATCTGGGGTGGCGGTGCCGCTCGGATGCAACAACTTGCGGGCTCCGCGCGACTTGATCGCTCGGCGTCCTCTGGGGCGTCCAAGGAGAGCGGATTCGATCGCGCGGTCCGTCGGGCACTGCGTGAGGAGCGAAGGTAGCCGTGTACGCGTTCGTTGCCGGGAGTGTGCACTGGATCGAAGACGACGCTGCCGTGGTCTTGAGCGGTGGGCTTGGTCTCCGCATCCGCGTCCTCCCAAGTCTCCTCTCCACCCTTCGCGAAGGTGACACGGTGGAGCTCTTCCTGCATCACATCGTGCGGGAAGAACAGGAGACGCTCGTTGGATTTACAAGCCGCGACCAAGAGCGCCTGTTTGCAACTCTATTGGATGTGAGTGGAGTCGGGCCCAAGGTGGCACTCGCCCTCCTTGACACCCACGGAGCAGAAGGGCTGCGCCGAATGCTTGTGGATGGCGACGAGAAGCTGCTCGCGACCGCTCCTGGCGTTGGTCGTCGCCTTGCCGCGCGTATCATCGTGGAGCTTGCCGATCGAATCGCGCGTGGCAAAGCAGGTGAGGGCACCCCAAGAGCGGGTGAGAAGGGGCGAGACGGAGGTGATCTTGCAGCAGCACTTCGGAGCCTCGGATTCCCGCCGCGTGATGCGCGTGCACTCGCTGCCACGGTGGATGAGGACGTCGCGATGCGCGGTGAGTCGCTTGATGTGCGGCTGCGCGCCGCGCTCCGTGAACGAGCATAGGCCCGCAGGGGGTATGTGGTGACGAAACATGCGAGCAACGATGTAGAAGAGCGAAGCCTTGAGGTCTCGCTGCGCCCCGCCACGCTTGAGGAGTACATCGGTCAGGGTGAGGCGAAACGTTCCTTGACCACGCTGCTGCAGGCTGCGCGAGAGCGCGGCGAGGCGGCCGACCACCTGCTCCTGCATGGCCCGCCAGGACTCGGGAAGACCACGCTGGCCGCGATCGTGGCCCACGAGCTTGACGTCCAGATTCGCTTCACCTCAGGAACGGCGATTGATCACGGCGGAGATCTCGCCGCAATCTTGACGAACCTTGCGCCACGACAAGTGCTCTTTATTGACGAGATTCATCGCCTCGGACGCGCCGTGGAAGAGGTGCTCTATCCCGCCATGGAAGACCGCTCCATCGACATCGTGATTGGGAAGGGACCCTCTGCGCAACCGCTGCGCCTGGAGGTGCCACCCTTCACGTTGATCGGAGCAACCACTCGCATTGGGATGCTCTCGGCGCCACTCCGAGATCGCTTTGGCGCATCGCAGCGCCTCGACTTCTACACGGACGGCGAGCTCGCTGAGATCGTCCAGCGCTCGGCTGGGATTCTCGGCGTCAGCATCACGGAGGATGCCGCAGCGCTTATTGGAGCACGAAGCCGCGGAACGCCACGTATTGCAAATCGACTGCTTCGACGCGTACGTGACGAGGTTCAGGTGGCCGGCTCCACGGAGATCACAAGGGAGCGGGCCGCAACGGCGCTTGCGGGACTTCAGATTGATGACGCGGGGCTCGATGCAACGGATCGAAAACTGTTGCAAGTCATGCTCGACAAGTTTGACGGTGGGCCAGTAGGCGTTGCGGCGATGGCGGCGCTTCTCGGCGAGTCGCCAGACACGCTGGAAGACGTGTTCGAACCGTACCTGCTCAGGGTCGGCTTTCTTGACCGCACACCTCAAGGACGAGTCGTCACCGAGCGCGGTCGCGCACACCTCGGCCGGGGCAGTAGCTCGCTTTGGAGCGGGAGCTGAGCGAGAGCGCGCGGCTCGCCGCACTCTCTGACCCATCTACGCTTCCCGCGCGCGCATCACGCTCGCTTCGCTTCACCGTAACCGCAACCGACTCGCATTCACGTGCCCGCGCTGGCACGCTTACACTGCCGCATGGCTTGGTCGAGACGCCAGATTTCATGCCGGTTGGGACGAATGCGTCTGTGAAGTCACTAGACCCTAACGACTTGCACGCGATCGGTGCCCAGATGATCTTGACGAACACGTACCACCTCTATTTGCGACCGGGGCACGAACGGATTCAGCGTCTTGGCGGGCTGAACAAGTTTGCTGGCTGGAGTAAGCCGATGCTGACTGACTCCGGTGGTTTTCAGGTGGTATCGCTTGGACCCCTGATGCGAATTCGTGAGATCGGGGCGCGTTTTCACAGTCATCTAGACGGGAGTGATCACCTCTTCACCCCTGAGCGATCGGTGGAGATTCAGGAAGCGCTTGGACCGGATATCGCAGTGGCGTTCGATCAGCCTGTCATGCCTGGGTCAACCGAGCGTCGCGATGTGCTGCGCGCGATGCAGCGAACCCATCGCTGGGCGGTCCGCTCGCTTCGGGCGCACTCGCGGGGCGACCAGGCGCTCTTCGGCATTGTGCAGGGTGGAATTGACCCTGAATTGCGGGCGGAGTCTGCCAACTACATTCGTTCACTCCCTTTCGAAGGGATCAATCTTGGTGGACTTGCCGGCGATGAAACCCCTGAGGAGCGCAACACCGCAGTCGAGGCGACGATTGCCGCACTAGATGGTGATCATCGTGTGCGTTACCTGATGGGTCTCGGATCGCCGGTTGACTTGCTTGAGGCGGTTCTGCGCGGCGTCGATCTCTTTGACTCGGTCCTCCCAGCTCGGGTTGCGCGCAACGGTCAGGCGTGGGTCACTGGAGGTCGATTCAATCTTCGGAACGCTCGACATCTCGATGAGGACCAACCACTGGACGCCAGCTGTGACTGCACTACCTGCCGTCGGTTCAGCCGTGCCTACCTGGCACACCTCTTCCGAGCGGAGGAGCTACTTGGCTATCGCCTCCTCACGATCCATAACCTGCGCCATCTGAGTGCCTTCATGGGTGCCATTCGGTTGGCACTCCGCTCGGGTACACTCGCAGCCGAGCTGCCGCGGCTTCGCGCCGCGGCTGGGGGGCCGGGGACCCCTCGCTTAGGAGCTGGCGACGAGCCCTCCGAAGAGCCCGCTCGCGGTGCAATGCGTCCACGGTACGCCGAGGATGGCAGGCTTCGCGGAGTCAATCGACAGAGGGCAACAGCAAGAGAAGGCAGGGAATAGAGATGGCTGAGAAGAGCGAAGGGAAGGGCCCGAAGTCGGCGACGCCCGACAAATCTGAACCGAAAGTTGATGCAAAGGCGTCCACAGAGCGGAGCCGTGCGGTAGACGCAGCAATTCTCACGATCGAGAAGCAGTTCGGTCGCGGCGCGATCATGAAGCTTGGCTCGCGAGAGCGACTTGAGGTTGACACCATTCCAACCGGTGCAATCTCCTTGGATCTTGCACTTGGCGTAGGGGGCCTGCCACGCGGAAGGATTAGTGAGATCTTCGGGCCAGAATCATCTGGCAAGACCACGATCTGCCAGCACATCATCGCTGAGGCCCAGCGTCGCGGCGGCGTTGCCGCCTTCATTGACGTGGAGCATGCGCTTGACTCTGCCTATGCGGCTGCAACTGGCGTGAATGTTGATGATCTCCTCGTTTCGCAGCCAGACACTGGTGAGCAGGCGCTGGAGATTGCGGAGACGCTCATTCGATCTGGTGGCGTCGATATAGTGGTGGTTGACTCGGTGGCGGCACTCGTGCCCCGTGCGGAAATTGAAGGTGAGATGGGCGACTCGTTCGTCGGTATTCAAGCGCGACTGATGAGTCAAGCGTTGCGCAAGCTCACTGGCGCAGTGGCGCGTTCGAACACAACGCTCCTCTTCACCAACCAGCTGCGTGAGAAGATCGGCGTAATGTACGGCAGCCCAGAGACCACACCAGGCGGCCGCGCACTGAAATTCTATGCGTCGGTCCGGCTTGACATTCGTCGCATCGAGACAATCAAGACCGGCACAGAGTCAGTTGGATCACGCGTGCGCGTGAAGGTGGTGAAGAACAAGGTCGCTGCGCCATTCCGTATCGCCGAGTTTGACATCATGTACGGCGAAGGGATCAGCATGGAGGGTGGCCTCCTTGACGTTGGCGTTGCGGGGGACATTGTCTCCAAGACCGGCGCATGGTTCAACTGCGGCGACGTTCGACTTGGGCAGGGACGCGAGCAGGCGAAGGAATTCCTCAAGGCAAACCCAACGGTCGCTGCGGAGATTGATGCGAAGATTCGCGCCGCCACCGCCACGCTTGACGTGCCGGTCGCACCTCCAGGCGACGGGGAGTAGTCGCGACGCGCGGTGAGACGCCGCAAAGATCCGGCGCTCATCAAGGAGCGCCATGCAACTGCAGACGTCGCAGCGGTCTTAGAGGCCGCTGCGCGTTCGTTTTCTGGTGCCCCGCGCACCAAGCGCGCCCTCGCTGAGCGGCTGATCAAGGCGGGGTACCCAGAGGAGCACGTGATCACCGCCACTGATCGGCTGGAAGCGATTGGCATTATTGACGACGAACGCCTAGCGCGCTCGCTGGTTGAATCACGCGACCGTTCTCGACAGCGTGGCGATCGTGCGCTGGCGCAAGAGCTGCGTCGGCGTGGCGTCCCTGAAGAGATTGCTCTTCGTGTGCTGGCAGAGCGATCAGACGAAGCAGCTGGCGATCCGCTCGGTGAAGGAGAAGGGACACCGCTCAGCGCCGAGGAGCGTGCCGCCTATGCGGCAGCTGCAAGGGTGCGCCTCCGTGGAGGCGATGCGCGTGCCGAAGTGCAGCGCGTGGCCCAGGCGCTCGCACGGCGTGGGTTTCCATCTGGACTCTCCTGGCGCATCGCACGTGAACGGGTTGCTGGGGCGGGGGAGGGGATCATCCCCCCGCAGCCCCTTGAGGGGCTGGGCGAGGCGGATTGATGCCCTGCGGCAGCCTCCCGAGGGCCCACGAGGCGTTTGACCGCACGGAATCAAAGCCGTAGCCTTCAATCCCCAGCCAGTTGGCTGGTCAAGTGACCAATTACCGCGCGTCAGCCCGCGGAGCACGGCTGACAAGAGGGACCAATGGAAGACCTTAACGGGGTTATCCCCGTCGTTGCCGCCGTATTCGGCGTATTACTTGGCATTCTTGTTCGTCAGTTCATCGCCGCGGCGGGGATCCGCGCGGCGACCGTCCGGGCCCGCAGCATTGTCGAGGAGGCTCGGCAGCAGCAGAGCGCACTGATCATCTCCGCGAAGGGGGAGATCTCGCGGATGCGTGTTGCAGCCGAAGACGGCCTTCGACAAGAGCGAGAGCAGATCACGGCTGAAACAGAGCGGTCGCGCCTGAGGGAAGTGGCTCTTGGAGAGCGAGAGGCATTCTTCGCTGAGCGTGAGGTTTCTATTGCGGAACGCGAGCGCGGCCTTCTGGAAGAGGCTGCGAACCTTGATGCGGCTCGAGCATCTGTGAGCGCGCGACTTGCTGAGGTTGCGGGACTTGACGCTCAAGCTGCGCGCAAAGAGGTCCTCGCACGACTCACTGAAGAGGCCGAAGCTGAGGCGCAGCGCCTGCGCGCGACCCTTGAGCGCCGAGCGTCTGAGGAGGCCGCGGATCGCGCACGCGACATGATCTTGACAGCGATGCAGCGGGTCGCGGCTGATCACAGCACGGAACATTCAGTGACGCACATCAAGCTCGCAAGCGAAGAGATGAAGGGGCGACTTATTGGCCGCGAAGGGCGCAACATCCGCGCACTCGAGGCTGCAACCGGTGTGGAGCTGCTCATTGATGAGACGCCGATGCAGGTGACGCTCTCCTCCTTTGATCCGGTGCGACGCCAAGTTGCACGGGTCACCATTGAACGCCTGATGCAAGATGGCCGAATCCATCCCGTGCGCATCGAGGAGATTGTCGAAAAGGCACAGAGCGAAGTGGATGCCACCGCCCTCAAGAATGGAGAGGAGGCCGCACTTGAGGTAGGCGTAACCGGAATCCCGACCGAACTTCTCCGGATCCTTGGACGGCTGCAGTGGCGCACTTCATACGGCCAAAATGTGCTTCTGCACTCAATCGAAACTGCACAGGTTGCAGGCGCTGTTGCAGGGGAGCTTGGCATGGATATTCGCGCAGCGAAGGTTGGCGGGCTTCTGCACGACATTGGCAAGGCGCTTGATCACGAGATTGAAGGCACACACGCCGCGATTGGTGCAGATCTTGCGCGCCGGCACGGAATGCCGGAGGGGATCGTCAATGCGATCGCTGCGCATCACCAGGAGGTTGAGTGCACCGCACGAGAGGCCCCGATCGTCCAGGTTGCGGATGCGATCAGCGCCGCGCGCCCTGGAGCCCGCGGCAATCAGGCTGAAGCGCATCTACGACGACTTGAGGATCTACAGAACATTGCGATGAGCTTCGAAGGCGTTGAGAAAGTGTATGCGGTTCAAGCGGGGCGAGAGGTTCGCATTCTCGTCCGACCAGACAGCGTGGATGATGATCGTGCGAGGGAGATTGCACGGGATGTGGTGAAGCGTATTGAGGAGCAGCTCTCGTACCCTGGGCAGATTCGAGTCACGGTGATTCGCGAGACGCGGGCGGTTGATTACGCCCGCTGAGCGGGCAACGCCCCTTCTCGCGGTCGCGGGCCCAACCGCGGTTGGGAAGAGCGCGGCTGTGCTTGCACTCGCTGAGTTGCTTGAGCGAGATGGGGCCAGTGCGGTGCTGATTTCCGCGGACTCACGACAAGTGTTCCGAGGCTTTGACATTGGGACGGACAAGCTACCTGCGCAGGTGCTTGCAGCGCGAGCCCACGCCGGAATCGATGTGGCGGAGGCGGATCAGCCATTCACGCTCTATGACTGGCTCGCGGTCGCGCGTGATGCCGCAGCGAGTACGCCTGATGGTGAAACGCCACAGATCGCAATTGCTGTGGGCGGCACCGGTCTCTATCATCGCGGACTCCTGCGCGGCTTCTTGACCGGCGGCGCGCGACCACATGACCCAGAGCTTCGAAAGCGGCTCGAGCGCGACCTAGCCGAGGAAGGACGAGAGCACATCGAAGCGCAGCTCCGGGGGCTGAACCCGGCAGCGGCAGATGCAGTTGCGAATGCGAGCCCGCGACGAGTCCTCCGCGCGCTCGAGATTGCACAGTTGGGAGGTGACTCAATGGCAACAGAAGAGGAACCGTGGTCAGGTCCGAGCGCATATGTTCTCCTCGATGAACCTGATCTTGCTGCACACCGGACCAAGATCGCGGAGCGAGCGGCAGCACAGTTTGCTGGAGGTCTTGTTGCCGAGGCGAAGGCGCTCGCAGCACGACTCCCAGTAGGAACGCCCGCGCTTTCAGGAATTGGATATCGCGAGGCGCTGCAGTATCTCGCGGGCGAAATCAGCGAAGAGAAGGCGGTCACGCACTCGTCAGGGCGAAGCTGGGCCTACGCGCGCCGACAGCGTACGTGGTACCGTGGCGAGCCAATCACGCACACCATTCACGCAGGTGCACGCCGATCTCCCGAAAAAGTTGCGGCGGCCCTTTACCCCATCGCGCGCAGCTTGATTGATCAGGGTGGCCAATAGGTGGGGGAGAAGAGGGTGCGACAAAGGCGAGCACCGATCTTGATCGCGCCGCCAGTAGAGCGCGCCTTCCTTATCGCGGTAGATACTGGCAAAGATGCTGGCTGGCCAGCGGTTGATAGCCTCGAAGAACTAGCCAGCCTCGCGCGCACCGCGGGCGCTGAGATAGTAGGTGCAGAGTGGCAGCAGCGTCGTCACGCCGACCCAGACACATACATTGGAGCCGGTAAGGCTCGTGAACTTCTTGCCGCAAAGGTGGAGACTGGGTTCACACTTCTGATCGCAGATGACGAGCTATCCCCAACCCAACAGCGTGGACTCGAAGAGATCCTTGAAGTGAAGGTTATAGATCGAAGCCGCTTGATCCTTGACATCTTTGCGATGCATGCACGCACCCATGAGGGTCGGCTGCAAGTTGAACTTGCGCAATTGGAATATCAACTTCCGCGCCTCACACGACTCTGGACGCACCTTTCGCGCACTGGTGGTGGTATCGGAACTAGAGGACCCGGCGAATCACAGCTTGAAACTGACAGACGATTGATCCGTGATCGGATTGCTCTCATGAAGGCGCGCGTAGACCAGGTTCGACGCAGTCGCGAGACCGGCGCAAGAGCTCGGGCCGTGGGCGGCGTACCGACCGTGGCAATCGTTGGGTATACGAATGCTGGCAAATCCACGCTGCTGAACAGCCTTGTCGGAAGCACGGAGGTTCATGCGGAAGATCGCCTGTTCGCCACGCTCGACCCAACGAGCCGCAGGCTGAAACTCCCCAGCGGAGCTCACGCAGTCCTCACCGACACGGTAGGCTTCATCCACAAGCTGCCGCATCAACTCGTCGATGCCTTCCGAGCAACGCTTGAAGAGGTTGAGCGCGCGGATCTGCTCCTTGAGGTCATCGACGCATCGGATCCGCACTGGGCCGAACACAGGGCCACCGTTCAAGAGGTTCTGGAAGAACTGAGGGTTGACGAGAAGCCGCGCCTTGCGGTTGCGAATAAGTGCGATCGCCCGAATGCGGCAGCGCTCATCAAGGGGGCGATCAAGGTGGCGGCGGCAACAGGGGAGGGAGTCCGGGAGCTCCGCGTTGAACTTGAGGAGCTTCTACAGCGGCAAGGTGTGGCGGTGGATCTCGAACTGCCATACGGGGTGGTTGGCGAGGTTGAGGCGCTTCGAGCCAAGGCCGGCATTCAGGTGGCATATGAAGACTCGGCACTCCGCGTCACAGGGTTCGCTCCAGTTGAGGTTGCGAAGGCGTTGCATGCGCTGAAGCGGCGGGCGATCGGACGAGTGCTGTAGCCAAGGGAGATGGGCTGGCCGGCCTCGTAGCTGCGCTTCCTATTGCTTCCGATAATGATAGTTATGTGATGAAGATTTGGCGCAGCTGAGCACGAACGGCACGGCAAACACGTATCCTCTTCCCCATGCGGATCGAATTCATCGCTCAGGCCGGCGTGAAGATCCATACCGCGCATGGGTCAATCCTTTGCGACCCTTGGTTCAACCCGGCGTACTACGCGAGCTGGTTCCCATACCCTCGGAACGACCTCCTCGATCATGCGGCACTTGGAGCGACCGACTATCTCTACATCAGCCATCTTCATAGAGACCATTTTGACCCCAAGTGGCTCGCTCGCTGGTGCAACAAGGATGCCACCGTGATCCTCCCCGCCTACCCGCTCCCTGAGCTTCGGGAGGCGCTGGTGGCCCTCGGGTTCCACAGTTTCATCGAGACTGCATCTGGGGTTCCGGTACGCCACGGCGGCCTGACGATCGTGGTTGAGGCGCTCACTGCCCCTACGGACGGCCCGATTGGTGATTCGGCATTACTTGTAGATGACGGGAACGAGCGTGTGCTGAACCTCAATGACAGCCGCCCCATTGACCCCGATCGCCTCCTGGTCCAAGGGGCGATCGACATCTGCCTGCTCCAATTCAGTGGGGCGATCTGGTATCCAATGGTCTACGATATCCCCGAACGCGCCAAGCAGGCGTTCGCGAAGAAGAAGCGCGCCGCCCAGTTCGCCCGTGCAGCCCGCTACACCGAGATTATCGGCCCTCGGGTTGTCATCCCTTCGGCGGGGCCACCGTGCTTCCTAGACGATGACCTATTCCGTTGGAACGATGTCTCCAATGCTGACGACTCCATCTTCCCCGATCAGCGCTTGATGGTTGAATATCTTGAGCGTGCTGGCCAGGCCGCGGTACTGATGCTCCCTGGCAGCACAGGTGAGTTTGATTCGTCCGGTCGCTTCTCGGTGGAGCACTTGCAGGGAGACCTGTCAGTGCAAGATGTCTTTGCGGATAAAGAAGCGTATTTGCGCACGTACGCAAAGGATGTTGCACCGCGGATCGCTGCAGAAAAAGCCTCTTGGGTCGGCCCGCGCACAGATCTCGTTTCGGAACTACGAGCGTGGTTTGAACCTCTTATGGCACTCGGCCCTCGAGTCTGTGACGGGATCGGGACCGCTGTGCGAATTGAAACTGACGATGAGAGCGTGCTCCTCGACTTCCCGGAGCGTGAGGTGCGTCCTGACGATGGTCGCGACGTTGACTTCCGATTTACCATCCCCCGCCTCCTCTTGGATCACCTTGTTCGAACTCGCACGGATGATTGGGTCAACTCGCTCTTCCTTTCGCTGCGGTTTAAGGCCTGGCGGCGTGGCGCGTATAACGACTACATCTACACTTGGTTCAAGTGTCTCTCGGTGGCCCGAATCCAGTACGCAGAAGGGTTTTACGCGGAGAATGGCCCAACAGAGGGGACCTTTGAGGTGGCTGGCTGGCAGGTCCAGCGCCGGTGCCCGCACATGAAGGCGGACCTCACCCGATTCGGCACTGAGGATGATGGGACTTTCACTTGTAGCATTCACGGCTGGCAGTGGGACCTCGCCACGGGGCGTTGCCTCACCTCTGATGGCCACCCGCTCTATGCTCGCCCCCTGAGCGCGGCTGCACAAGAGCACGCGGCGCGACTTGCTGGGAGGGAGCCACCGAATCCCGATCAGTACGCAGGCGGGCCTGAGGGTAGCTAGCAGCCCCCGAGGACGTTTGCGAGGCGGGTAGCGAGCTCGGTCGAACGCCCACCCCCCATCACGAGCACGACAGCGCCTTCGGGAAGCGTGTCCGCGATCTGGTCAGCGGTTGCTTCAACGGATCCAGGAGCCTCCGCCGGCACGCCGCGGCGGACAATCGCCGCAGCGAGCGCCGCGGAGTTTGTGATTGAGAGGTCCGTATCGCGCACCGCGAAGATATCAGCCACAAAGACGCGATCGGCTGCGGCGCATGATTGCGCGATCTGTTCCAGGAGTGCCGCCGTGCGGTGGTATGTGAGCGGCTCGATCGCGAGCACAAGGGGGCGACCTGGATATCGAAGCCGAACGGTTGAGATTGTCGCGTCGATGGCGGTGGGGTGATGACCGTAGTCGTCCAGAATCGTGACCCCACCCTGCTCATAGCGAACCTCCATCCTCCGTCCGACGCCCCTAAAGGATGCAAGTGCATGGCGAATTCCATCAGCGCTACCGCCCGCTGATGCCGCAAGCAAGGCGACTCCCAGAGCGTTAGCGGCGTTGTGAGCTCCAAGAAGGCCGATCGAAAGCACATTGTCCAGTAGGCCGCTCGCAGCTGGCGCGAGGCGCTTCGCCCCCGCGCTAAGGCGAAGGTTCTTGAGCGCGACCCTCCCCTCCCCAGACTCAACGAGCTCTGCGCTCGCGTCTGCCCGGCTGAGCTCGACTGTCTCTGCGCGTCTGTGTGAGCGGACAGCGTACGTCAGGAGGTTCCCGTGGTCCCGACTGTGGAGCGCAGTTGCAATCTCGTATCCCCCGAGGTCGGCAACATTCACGATAAGGGGCCCCCGCTCAAGAATCGGTGTTGCCCAGCCAAGGAAGGTGCGAACGACAGCGGAACGATCGGCGAAAACATCGGGATGATCCCAGTCTGCGTTCAGGATCAGGGCCCCGTCCGCCAGGTATGAGTCGAAATTCCCGCCGTATTCGTCCGCCTCCACAATGAAGCCAGGCTCGGTGCCGAGATGAATGGGTGCCCCTGCAGGGCTCCCCTCCCCCTCTACGAGGGGCCCGCCGACAAATGCCGATGGGTCGCGCCCAGAAGCTCGCAGCGCTGCGAGGAGCCAGCCGGTAGAGGTCGTCTTCCCGTGCGTTCCTGCAACCCCCAGAAGTGTGCCTCCGCGCGTTGCGGCGGCATCTGCGATCACCTGTTGGACTGAAACGAGTGGCAGCCCCGCCTCTCGCGCCGCTCTCAACTGAGGGTGGTCGGGCTGCGTGCTCGTGATTGCCTTGGAAACCGCCACGAGGTTTGCACTGCGGATCGCGTCGAGATCCCCTTCAGCGCAGATTTTCACCCCAGCCGTCGTGAGCATCCGCGCCGTGTCAGATGAGAGCTCACGGTCATACCCAGTGACTTGAACGCCAAGGGCGGCGGCATGGAGGGCGGCGGCTGTTGCGGCGGTCCCCCCGACGCCAACCACATGGAGGCGGAGCGGGAGGGAGAGCGGAGCACCTCGCCGAACGGGGGCTAGCCCCGCGCCGATCTCGTCGATCCGGCGAGTCACCAGGTCACCTCAGCGGTAGTTTTCAAACTGGAGGGGTCGGTCGACCTCCATTGCGCGCAAGTAGTCAATCACCGTCTGGAGCTCATCGCGTGATTTCCCTGTCACACGGACAGCCTCACCTTGAATCTGTGTCTTTACCTTCGGGAAGGTGTCGCGAATCGCTTTGGTGATCTTCTTTGCCGTTGGGTCATCCAGTCCACTGCGAAGTTTCACGTGAATCCGAAGAGTCTCGCTCCCCGCAGCCTCTGGCTTCCCCCAGCCGAAGGTGCGTAGGTCGATCCCCCGCTTTACCGCCTTCGATTCAAGGATGTCGCGGAGCGCCTTCAGGCGCAACTCCCCGTCAACCCTGACCACCAACGCATCCTTCTCCTCCTCGATCTCGGCCACCGCCCCGCGAAAGTCGTATCTCGTGGCCACCTCGCGACGGGTCTGGTCTAGGGCATTCTTCATCTCCTGTCGGTCAAAGTCAGAGACGACGTCAAACGAGTTGTCTGATGGCATTGTTACCTCCTACTTTCGGGTTGAGCCAAGGACGCGTCCGTCGCTTCGGAAGCTCCAGCTCTCGGGGACCCCCGCTACCCCGAGGGCTTCAAGCATACGACCGTTGAGCGTGATTGCAGCGCCACGCGGGTTTCCAAATCGGATGTCTATCGCGGAGTTGCCCCTCAGCGTGCGACTTTCACCGTCGCGAAGCGTAATCCCGGTTGGTCCTACGGTTGAGTCGATCGCGCCATCGGTCCAGACTCGGATCCACGTCCCGCTGCCACTTCCGCTTACGGTAACTGTCACGCCTGCAAAGACAACCTCGACTTCACGAAGCACTTCACTCACAGTCCCGTTCGGTCCAGTTGCTTGGAACTTGATGCTCCAGGAGCCAGCTGGGAGTGAGAGATCGCCCTGGATCGTGCCACCACTGTCGGCGGTGTAGGTGGCCATAACCACTTCTCCGCCCGCATCGGTTGCGTCCACCTTCACGATGGAGTCCGGATCGGAGGTAAGTGCTACTGGAACGGCCCCGCCGCTCACTCGCAGCCCCGCCGTGGGACTGGTGACATCAAGGCGAGGTGCATCGCTGACCGGAAGATCAACGATGAACACGCGACGCACGGCTCCTCCACTCGAGGAGCCCGTGGCTGGGTCAAGGGCACTGATATCAACCTCGGTGCGACCTCCTCCTAATGGAACCTCAACGCTCCAGATCCCGGCGGAGTCGGCCTCGGTGGTTACCGAGTCACCTACCCCACTCTCGATCAGGACGATCGTCCCCGCACCAGCAGTTCCGCGAATCACCACCACTCGTGTCTCGGCAGAGAGGGTCAGGACCTCTTCGCTCGGGCTCACCACACTAAGCCCTGGTGGGCTCGCAAACCTGATCAACTGAATCACAAGAAAAGTAGCCGTCGCGAGAACGCCGAGCCCAACAAGTCCAAGTCCAAAGAGGCTTCGCAGTGCCGCGCGCAGGCCATTTGACGCGGCTCGTCCGCCCTTCGTTCCTCCCCAAACCTGGGGCTCTGATTCGCGTGCCGTCGCCGCCAGGACTTCACCACCCCATGCGGCCGATACCGCAGCGGGATCAAGCCCAAGATGTCGCGCGTACGTTCGCAGGAGGCCCAGCAGATAGACGCGTTCTGGGAGGGCCGCATGATCCTCACGCTCAATCGCCTCAAGTATCACTGAGCGGATCCGCAGCTCGGCGGCAACTGCCTCAAAGGTGAGGCCGCGAGCTTCGCGTGCATCGCGAAGCCTCGCTCCGATACTAGGTGTCACACCTGGTGGGAGTTCACTCTGGTCGGTCATTTGAATCACTATCTGGAGCACTGTTCGTGGCGCCGTCGCGACGTACGACACGTGCGTTGGAGCCGTCAAATGCGCCGATGTAGCCACTCACCTCTAGCTGATCAATGATTCGAGCTGCCCGAGCGTACCCGATGCGAAGTCGGCGTTGTAGAAGCGACGCGGAGGCGCGGTCATGCTCCTGAACCACCGCCACGGCCTCATCAAAGAGTCGGTCACGGTCGCTCTCGTCCGCGGTTGCGCCTAGTCCTCCGTTCGCGCCTGGCGCGGACTCAACGATCTCATGTCGATAATCCGGAAGCCCCTGCGAACGCCAGTGGCCTACGACCGCCTCGATCTCCTGGTCAGAGACAAACACACCCTGGAGTCGAATCGGTTTAGGTGCGTCGGAGGGCTGGAACAACATGTCGCCGCGTCCAATCAAGTCCTCGGCGCCTGGAGCATCAAGAACGGTGCGCGAATCAACCTGACTTGCCATTGAGAAAGCTATTCGGCTCGGGATGTTCGCCTTGATTAGACCCGTCACCACATTGACCGAAGGTCGTTGGGTCGCGAGCACGAGATGAATGCCAGTCGCGCGCGCCTTCTGTGCGATGCGGACGATCGGCTCTTCGGTGCTACGACCATCTTGCATCATCAGATCTGCCAGCTCGTCAATGATCACGACGATGAACGGAAGCCGATCATTTCGGTCCACGCGACCATCGTTATAGGCTGCAATGTTTCGGGCGCCCGCTTCTGCAAAGAGTCGATATCGATTCTCCATCTCTGACATTGTCCAGCGCAGTGCTGCCGATGCCTTGTCAGCTTCTGTGATCACGGGAACAAGGAGATGTGGAAGGCCGTTGTATCCAGAAAGCTCTACGCGCTTTGGGTCGATCAAGATGAGCCTCAGTCCGTCTGGCCTGGCACGGAAGAGCAGGGAGGCGATGAGCGCGTTCACCATGACGCTCTTTCCAGATCCAGTGGCACCAGCGATGAGGAGATGCGGCATCTTGGTGAGATCTGCTGCACGCGCCGTGCCCGCGACATCTCGCCCGAGTGCAAAGGTGAGCCCTTGGCTGGAGTCTGCGAACTCTACCTCCTCGAAGATGCGCTTAAGTCCGACCACGTTACCCTCGCGGTTCGGAATCTCGACGCCAACCACTGAGCGCCCCGGAATCGGCGCTTCGATGCGAATTGATCGTGCAGAGAGTGCCATCGCCAGATCGTCCGCGAGAGCCTCGATCTTGCTCACTCGCACGGATGCATCGGGCGCGAGTTCATATTGCGTCACCACCGGACCAGCGCTGATCCCCACAACCTGCGTTGTGATGCCAAAGCTCGCAAGCTTGGACACGATGATCTCGCTATTTGTCTCATGATCCATCCCTGCTCCGGCACGAGCGGGGGCGTGCGCGGTAAGGAGTTCAATGCTTGGAAGGATGTATTCGTGCCTTTCGCCACCTACTGGAGGAGCAACTCCCTCGACAGAACGCGCTGACAACCCGTCGCGCACGGACGAACCCGCAACTCTTGCTGGCGCGAACGTCGATGAAAGCGGCGGCACAGATTCTGCAGGAATGCCCGGGGGGCTCGTGAGCGCGCGCGCTTCGACGAGACCCGCTTCGTCACCCCCCTCATTCGAATCGTTAGTGAGCGTGATCCGATTGCTGGTTTCGTCACGGTTCCCATCAACGTTTACCGAGGCGTTCGCTCGCGCCGCCTCACGATCTCTTTGCGCCTGCTCGCGACGCTCTGCGAGCTCCTCTACTCCTCGGGCAATCGCCTCTGCGCTGGCGAGCGCTCCCGCCTTTGCGCCGCCGAAGAGTGACGTGAATATCCTGCGGACCGTGGATTCCGCGAGGATTAGCGCAATAGCAATGAGCAGTGCGCTCCACGCAGCGAGTCCGCCGATCGGTGTCAAAAGATTGGAAACACCGCCGCCGGTGATCCCCCCGATGATGCCACCTCGACCAGGGAAGAGAATCTCAACGATCGCCAAGAGTGCAGGTAGCGCAGCGATCGCGAGGAGCGCGCGGAGAACATCACGAGCAGACTTCTCACCGCTGCGCTCGAACCAGACGCCGAATGCGATCAGCGCGGGAGGGAGCATCCAGCGGCCAGCCCCGAACCATGGTGCGAGAATGTCACGCAGTGCATCGGCTAGGAGTCCGCGCCCTGGGAGTATGAGACCAACAGCGAGCACGACTCCAGTGACCGCGAACACGAGGAAGACGATTGTGCGCGCCGCCGCACCACTAATCACCCTGCCACCGCTGGCTCGGCTGCGGCGCCCACCTCTTGCCACGTTAGACCTCGACGACGACTGGCACCACGAGTGGCCGTCGTCGTGTCTCTCGACTCAAGAATCGAGAGACTGCTTCGCTGAGCTGCGCCTTGATCAGACCGGTCTCGGCGCTTCGATCATTCTTTTGCTGGATTGCCTTTAGCGCAATGCTGATCGTCGCCTCAACCAGCTTATTGTCCTCATCTCCGTTCAGGAAACCCCGTGTGACGAGCACTGGGCGCCCGACCGGCTTCCCAGACTGCGCATCAACCGTCGCGAAGATGACAACAATCCCGTCATCTGCAAGGGTGCGTCGGTCCCGAAGCACGATTTCACTAATCTCGCCGACCGAGGAGCCATCAACGAAGACAGCACCATGCGGGATCGGCGTAGTGCGTCGTGCGCTGCCATCGGCGTAGAATTCTATCGGCGTACCGTTGTCAATAATGAAGACATTTGATGCGCTCACACCCATCTGCGTGGCAAGCCGACCATGCGCCACTTGCATCCGCATCTCACCGTGCATCGGCACAAAATGACGTGGCCTGGTGAGCGCGAGCATCATCTTGAGTTCTTCCTGCGACGCGTGCCCGGAGACGTGCACTTGTGCGATTGAGTGATAGATCACATTCGCTCCAGACTTGTAGAGATTGTCGATTGTTCTTCCAACCGCCTCCTCATTCCCTGGGATTGGCGATGCCGATACGATCACCGTGTCGCCGTTTTGAATCTCGACGTTGCGGTGTTCGCCGTTCGCCATCTTCGCCAGCCCCGCCATCGGCTCTCCCTGTGCGCCTGTGGTGGCAATGACGAGTGGCTCCCTGCTCCGCCGCCCGATCTCCTCCTTTGCAATCAGTGGGGTTGGAAATGTCAGGTAGCCAAGGTCTCGAGCGATCTTGACGTTTTGTTCCATGGATCGCCCCACAACCGCGACCTTGCGTCGGAATTCGCCCGCTGCATCTAAGACCTGTTGTATCCGTGCAATGTTTGAGGCAAATGTCGCTACGATCACGCGACCAGGCGCATCACTGATGATTGACTTGAAGGCTTGACCGACCACCTGTTCGCTCGGGGTATAGCCTGGTGCCTCTGCACGGGTGCTATCGGAGACAAGTGCCAAGACACCCTGGGCGCCGAGTCGCGCAAGCACTGCGAAGTCAGCCGCCTTGCCATCTGCTGGCGTCTGATCAAACTTGAAGTCACCCGTGTGCACGACCGTCCCAACTGGCGAGTGGATCGCATAGCCCATGGCATCAGGGATCGAGTGCCCTACTCGGAACGGCTCGATCACAAACGGTCCGATCTCAATCTGATCTCCCGGATCAAGGGGACGGAGTGGATTGGCGGTGACTTTGTGCTCTTTCAGCTTGTTCGCGAGGAGACCACGCGCAAGGGTGCTCGCGTACACAGGGACGCCAGGAAGATCAGGGAGTATGTGGGGAAGGGCGCCAACATGGTCTTCATGTCCGTGCGTGATCAGAACTGCCTTGACCGCGCTCTTTCGCTCGCGCAGATAAGTGACATCGGGAATGATGATGTCTACGCCGAGCGTGGTTTCATCAGGGAATGCGAGCCCGCAGTCGACCAGGATGATCGTCTCCTGGTACTCGTAGAGGTAGAGATTTTTTCCAATCTCGCCCATTCCGCCAAGCGGAATGAGCCGTAGCGGCGACCCGCTTGGCGCTGCGCGGTCGGGACGCCGCCGAAGCGCCGGGCGCTGACCCATTGTTTGTTTCACGGTGCCTGATCTGGGCTGCGGCCGTCCCTCGTTGCGCCGCTGAGGACGAGCGGGAGGACGCTGCACCGAGCCTCCGGAGCCACGCTGTCTCATTCAGCCTCCCCTTCAAAGAGGCGGAGCTGTGCCTGCTCCGCGGTAGGTTCTTTGCGCATCAGCCTAGCCTCCCCCGCTTCTCCGCGAGCGGAGGCCCAGCGAGCGCGCGCAGCAGGGAGTTCTCGGACCAGCGCACCCATGTCCCGCTCAAGCGTCGGACGCAGCGCGCCGTTGTGGAGCGCCGCAGCGGGGTGGTAGAGCGGAAAGAGCGTTGCGCCGAGCGGGAGCCCCACTCCGCCTAGCAGCGGGTTCCCATGGACTGCGGAGATCTTCGCATCAGGGGCGAAGGCGCGGAGGGCGTGACGGCCAAGCGGCGCCACGATCACGGGGCTCAGGAGGGCGAGTTGGCGCTCGAGGAACGATGCGCAGGCGGCGATCTCCTCGGGCGCTGGATCGCGGTTTTCGGGTGGGCGGCACTTGATGACGTTCAGCACGAAAACATCCTCTCGCGCATGGCCAGTGAGCCCAAGGAGGAGGTCAAGAAGCCTTCCGGCTGCCCCAACGAATGGTCGACCGACCGCATCCTCACTCGCACCAGGGGCCTCTCCAACAAAGAGCAGCTCGGCGTTTGCGTTCCCCTCACCAGGGACGCTATGCGCTCTGAAGGAACCGAGGGGACAGGCCCGACAGGATTCAATCTCGTGTACGAGGTTGGCGAGCGCCGCCGCTCGCCCTTCAAGCACGCGACGCGCTTCCCCAGAGCAGCTGGCGCTGAATCAGTAGTTCGGCGATCTGCACTGCATTCGTCGCTGCACCCTTGCGAACATTGTCGCTCACAACCCAGAATGCGAGCCCGTGCTCAACGCTCGCATCAACACGCACGCGGCCCACGAAGATCCCGTCGCTACCCGATGAGGTTGCCGCGAGCGGATAGGTGTGTGTTGCTGGGTCGTCCTGTACAAAGACGCCTTCTGTCTGTGCAAAGACTGTCCTTGCACGGACAGGAGTGAGCGCTCGCTCAAGTTCAACGTGAACAGCCTCCGAGTGACTCACCTCAACGGGAATGCGCACTGCCGTGGCACTGATCCGTAGGTTTGGCAGGCTGAGGATCTTGCGGCTCTCACGCACAACTTTCTGCTCCTCTTTCGTGGAACCATCCTCCAGGAAGACATCGATCGCGGGGATCGGACTGAGGACAACCGGGTGTGGGTAGATGGTAGAGACAGGCGGCATCCCTGCCACTACCGCGGCACGCTGCTGCTTGAGATCATCAACAGACTCCGCACCGGCCCCAGAAACAGCTTGGTACGTTGCGACCACTACCCGTCGAAGGCCCGCCTCTTCCTGCAGAGCCTTTAGGAGTGGCGCAAGTTGCATCGTTGAGCAGTTTGGGTTCGCAATGATTCCACGGTGGTCGCTGAGTGCTTCAGGGTTCACCTGAGAGACCACGAGGGGCACCGACGGATCCATACGCCATGCGCTGGAGTTGTCTACGACCGTACATCCACGTCCCGCCGCTTCAGGAGCAAGCTGCAGACTCACGTCAGCCCCAGCGCTGAACAGCGCAATGTCTACGCCAACAAATGCATCCGGAGTCGCCTCTTCCACCGGGATCTGCGCTCCACGAAATGAGACGGATCTCCCCCCTGCAGACGCGGCCAGGGGCAGGAGCGTGCGAATGGGGAAGCTTCGCTCCTCAAGGACGCTGATCATGGTGCGACCAACAAGGCCAGTTGCACCAACGACGGCAACGACATACCCGTCGCTCCCCGTTCCCGCGCGTTGCGATGTGCTGCGATTCATGTCGCGAGTATAACGAACGACCCGCCGCTCTGGCGACGGGTCGTTCACTTGGAGATGAGCTTGTGAATGGCTCCGACGCAGGCTACTCGCGTGGCGTAGCCTTATGGCGCTGCATAGCAGCTCGTCGGGAGAGGTTCACTCGCCCTTGACGGTCGACCTCCATGACGACGACCATAATCTCGTCGCCAACAGCAACCTCGTCTTCAACGGTATTGACGCGGTAGTCAGCAAGCTCGCCAATTCGGACGAGACCCTCCTTGCCAGGGAGGATTTCAACGAAACAGCCAAAGCCCATGATGCGAGTTACCTTGCCCATGTACAGCGCGCCTACCTCGACCTCCTTGGTGATGCCATTGATCGCATCAAGGGCACGCTTGGTCCGCTCAGGGTCGCTGGAGGCAATCTGCACGGTCCCGTCATCTTCAACATTGATGTTTACCTGGAAATCATCCTGTAGCTTGCGAATGACGGCTCCACCCTTGCCAATGATGTCACGAATCTTTTCAGGGTTGATCTTGATCGTCGTGATTCGGGGCGCAAAGTCTGAAAGTTCAGGTCGCGCGGTAGAGATTACCGCATCCATCTTGTCGAGAATCTCAAGCCGCGCGGCTAGCGCATCCTTGAGACCTGTTCGAATGATTGCTCCTGTGATGCCTTGCACCTTAATGTCCATCTGAAGGGCAGAAATTCCCTCCCGGGTGCCTGTCACCTTGAAGTCCATGTCGCCAAATGCATCTTCCTTACCGAGAATGTCAGTGAGTACAACGAATTCGCCATCTGGTTCCGACATCAGGCCCATCGCCGCGCCAGCAACCGCCGCCTTGATGGGCACGCCAGCATCAAGCAAGGCCAGGCTTGAGCCGCACGTGGAGGCCATTGAAGTTGAGCCATTTGACGTGACGCATTCAGAGACGACACGAATCGTGTATGGGAATTCTTCGGCCGATGGAAGCACTGGCAAGAGGGCTCGTTCCGCGAGTGCCCCGTGCCCGATCTCTCGGCGGCCAGGTCCCCGCATCGGCTTGTTTTCACCCGTGCTGTAGGGCGGCATGTTGTAGTGATGCAAGTAGCGCTTGGTTGCAACTGGCGAGATCGTGTCCAAGCGCTGCGCCTGTGCGATCGGACCTAGGGTGGCGATGCTGAGCGCCTGTGTGTCGCCGCGCGTGAAGAGACCCGTGCCGTGGGCGCGTGGCAGGAGTCCAACCTCAACGGTGATCGGGCGGATTTGATCCACCTTTCGACCGTCAATGCGGATCCCCTCCTTCATCGTGAGGGCGCGACCGGTCTTCTTATGCATGTAGCCGAAGAGGTTCTTCCCGAGGCGCGCCTTGCGACGTGCCGCTTCGAGAAGCGCCTTCGGTTCGCCCTTCCCGCTGCGTGCTGCACGGATTGAATCGCTGATCCCCTCCTTGAGGGTGGCGAGTCGCTCCGGGAGCTCTGCGGCGAGGAGGAGTAGCAGTTCGGCGGTTGCCTCCGCATCGGTCCCTGCGCGGTGCGTTGGGGCCGTGGCTACGCCGTAGATGCGCGCCAGATCGCCGAGCTTGAACGACTCGCTCTCTGGGTACGCCTCACGGAAGAGGACGAATGTATCGAGGTACTGCCCCTGCTCCGTGGCAAAACTGCGGCCCTTGCCGAGCGCCTCGTCGAGGAACGAGACATCGAAGCCAAGATTGTGACCAACAAGGATTGCTCCCTTTGCGAAGTCCGCAAACTTCTCTGCCGCCTCCTTTGGCGCGATTCCCTTCTTCAGGTCGGCAGTGGTGATGCCGTGCATCTGCACGCCTACGATCGGATTGCCGGCATTGACGAGTGCGCTCCATCGGTCGGTGATCTTGCCGCCCTTGATCTTCACTGCGGCGATCTCAACGAGGTCCGACAGCTTTGAATCCAGCCCTGTGGTCTCAGTGTCCAAGACGACGAACGTCGCGCCATTCGCAACTGCCTCAGAGAACGCAAGCACGCTTTCAACGCCAGGTTCAATATACGGAACTCGTTTCGGCTTGCCGACCTTCGCGCGAAGCTGCTCTTGAAGGGAGATCAGCGCCTTGATGGCGTCGTGACCGAACTCGATCGCCTCGGCCATCTTGGCTTCGCTAATGAGATTGGCGCCGGCTTCAACCATCATGATCGCATCTGTGGTGCCAGAAACCACGAGGTCGAGATCGCTTGTCTCCAGCTGCTCGAAGGTTGGGTTTAGGACGAACTTGTTGTCGACCAGCCCGATGCGAACTGCACCGATTGGGCCAAGAAATGGGATCTCTGAGATTGTGAGCGCCGCTGATGCAGCAATCGTCCCGAGGATGTCCGGATCATTCTCCTGATCCGCGCTCAGTACCGTGATAACCACCTGGACGTCGTCCTTGTAGCCCTCAGGGAAGAGTGGTCGAATCGGTCGGTCGGTAAGTCGAGCAGAAAGCGTTGCGTTCTCTGAAGCCTTCCCTTCGCGCTTGATGTAGCCGCCAGGGATCTTCCCCGCCGCATACATGCGCTCTTCAAATTCAATCGTGAGTGGGAAGAAGTCGAGACCCGGTCGTGGGTCGCTTCGATTTGCGGTGCCGAGGACGACCGTGTCGCCGTAGCGAACCGTCACGGCGCCGCCTGCAAGGCGAGCCATTCGCCCCGTCTCAATTGTGAGTGTCTGGCCGCCAAACTCGGCGGATACGGTTGTGATTTCCATGTTGCTCCTCTTCAGGCCGCGCCCATATGGCGCCCGGCCGATCTATTTGCTCAGCGGTGCTGAGCGGGGGTTAGCGACGAAGGCCGAGCTTCTCGGTGAGTGCGGCGTGTCGGGCCACATCCTCGCGTCGTAGGAAAGTCAGCAGGCGACGTCGCTGGCCGACGAGCTTCAAGAGCCCCCGGCGCGAGTGATTGTCCTGCTTGAATGTCTGAAGGTGCCCAGTGAGCCCCTCAATGCGCTCCGTGAGGAGTGCGATTTGGACCTCGGCAGAGCCGGTGTCCTGAGCGTGTCGCCCATTTGCAGCGACGATTCGCTCGGTCGTTGTTCTATCTAGTGGCAAGGTCTCTCTCTCCTGTCTGGGGGGCTCCAAGGCCCACCCCATCTCAATTCACATCTCTTGGATTCACGGAGCGTAGCAATCAGCGCCCACTCCGTCCAGCGAGCCGCCTCAGCAGGGCTGCGCGCAGCCGCCCGCTCCCCTCAGGAAGTCGCTCAGTGGCAGCGCGGTCAAGGCTGAGGGTCTGCTCCGCAGGGTCAAAGCGAGCGCGAGCTACCCGCCCCGTGAGGGGGAGGCGGCCCGAGCGGTGGGCTGCCACGCCGATCCGGATCTCGTACTCCCCTGCTGGCGGGAGGGCGAAACCCTCCCCTTCAACCTGCAGATCGAGGCTGCCTGGGGTGCGCAGTGCCGTGATCGCATGCGGTCGGCCGAGTGCCCGGGCGGCTCCGGAGAGTTCCCCGGCCGCTATCGCAGCACGAATCGCCGTGCTCCGTATAGGGGCCCCCTCCGCGCGCGCCTCCGCAACAGGGTGTACCTGAATCCCGCGAGTAGCCCCCCAGGAGCGAATCCTCTCAAGGCGCCCCTCTCTGCCGCGCCCAAGCGCGCTCTCTGGCGAAAGCACAATGCTCCGGGCCCCCGTTGCGGTGACCAGGCGAGCAAGGAAGGGCTCCCACTCTGTGTCGCGCATCTCTGCGTCAAATGGGAGATCGCACGACTGTTCAACGCCTGCAGATGCGAATCGCATCTCAAGCTCGATGGGATCAAGGAGCCGGAGCGGCGCAACACCGCGGAGGAGAAGGTCGGGGTGCGGGTCAAATCCTATGTGGATTCGATGAAGCCCCGCGGACGCAGCGAGGCGCTCAGCAGCAGCCAGGATCCGTTGATGTCCTCGGTGTAAGCCATCAAAGATTCCAATCGTGAGAATGGCGCCATCCTCTCGCGCACCAGCGAGCGACGCACCCTCAAGCTCCTCCCATCCGAGAAGGCGTGATCCGCTCGCCGCCTGGTTAAGGCTCACCCTGCCTCCACTGGATGCCGTCTCCCCGGCGGTGTTGCATTAGGGGTGATGAACACGCGCTCTGGTTGAACGCCAGCATCCGTGCGCCGACCAAGGGCGGCAAGACTGTTAGCAACCATCAAGCGAACCTGATCACCCATCGGGATGTTCTCAATTGAAGGTCCACACAGGTGTGCCGAGATCAAGGCGCCATCTTGCAAGAGTCGAATTGCTGCTCCGTTCAGATCGATTCGTGGAATGGTTTCGATGCCAGCGTCAAGCGGAAGGAGCATCTCAGACAGCCGACCCGCGAGCGCCGCCTCCGCAATGGCGGTCATCGAGTGGGCCTGGGCGACGTCGAACGCTCCAGAACCGATCCGACGCAACGCCACCAGGTGCGCACCGCTTCCTACTGCGGCCCCCAGATCGCGAGCGACAGCCCGAATGTAGGTCCCTGAGCTGACATCCAACCGCGCACCCATAAGAGGTTCGTCCGGTTGGCTCTCGTCCCATGCGGACATCTCGAAGCGGGTGATCTCAATCGAGCGGGGAGCAAGGGTGACTGTCTCTCCTGCGCGCGCACGTTCGTATGCCCGTACGCCGTCGGTTCGCTTTGCGGAGTGGCTTGGGGGGATTTGCTCAAGGGCGCCGCGAAACCTTGGGAGAAGCGACTCAACGTGCTCACGAGTCACTCGAGCTGTCGCACCCCGAATCAGTTCGCCATCAAGGTCATCGGTTGTGGTTGCACCGCCGAACGAGAATGTCGCCTCATAACGTTTCGCCCCTCCTAGATGTAGCGCGGCGAGACGCGTTGCGCGTCCCAGGACGAGCACGAGAAGGCCAGTCGCAAAGGGGTCGAGCGTGCCGCCGTGTCCGATTCGCGGTTGACCTGTGATTCGACGCACCTTCGCAACAACATCATGGCTCGTTGGTCCGTTCGCCTTGTCGACGAGCAGAATGCCGTCGATGCCAGGTGTACTTGGACGTCGGCGTGCCACAACTTAAGCCTCGGCGCCGTGCCCCGTACGAAGTGAGGTGACCGCGCGAAGCACTGTTGCAACCGCATCATCAAGGGGAGCTGCAACACTCGCTCCCGCCGCGCGCGCATGTCCGCCACCCCCAAAGAGTGCAGCGATCTTCGTCGCGTCGAGTCCTTGCGCCTTTGTCCGTATCGATAGGCGCGTCGCGTCTGCCCCCTCCTCCTTGAAGAAGAGCGCAACATCCGCCTCGTCAATCTGGGCGAGCGTGTCAACAATCCCTTCGGTTTCATCTGGCCTCGCCCCAGTCGCCTGAAGGTCAGATTTCAACGCAGCGACCCAGACGGTGAGCCCCCCATCTGACATTTGAATGCGATCGAGCACGCGCGCGTGGAGGCGTACCTGCGCCGCCGGCTTCGAGCGGTAGAGGCGACGGGAGATCTCGCTGATGGGTGCACCCGCCTCAAGCAGAAGGGCAGCCATCTGCAGGGTCCGTGGGGTCGTGTTGCTGTGCTGGAAGGTCGCGGTGTCCATGATGATTCCAGCCGCGAGTGTGGCCGCGAGGTTGCCATCTTCAGCAGCGAGATCGGATCCAAGCGCAACGGCTATCAGCGTGATCATCTCGCATGTCGCTGCCGCAGTCGGATCGATCCACTGCAGGGGTGAGTTGCTGCGGTTGGAGACGTGGTGGTCAATGGTTGCTCTCGTCACACTGCTCGGCAACGCTTCCATGAGCGCGCCCGCGCGCCCCGCACGGCGTGAATCACCACAGTCCACAAGGACAACCGCGTCTGGAGTCCACGCAGGTGGCTCGGTGAGCACACGATGGATCGTCGGGATCACGTCGTATACGGCTGCAGGGGTGTCCGCACAGAAGACGGCCACCTCAGCACCTCGCTGCTTGAGAATTGATTGAAGCCCTAAGGCTGCGCCAAGCGCATCCGCGTCTGGTCGTTCATGCGGGATGATCCAGATCTTCGAGGCACTCTTCAGTAGCTGCAGGAGTTCAGCAGGCACAGTGACGCACGCCTCGGCGCGAAGAGCAGCGGCACGTGCACCCAGCGTCATGAACCCTCCCCGGAAGGTCGAACCGTGCCGGGGTTCGGGAGCGGGGCTAGATCATCGAGCGGGTCGTCGCCGCGCTCGATGCTTCCGAGCAGTTGCTGGATCCGGCTGCCGCGATCACTCGCAGCATCAAGCTCAAAGTGCAGCGCTGGAACGCGCCGGATACGAAGGCCCTTCGAGATGACCGTGCGTAGGTATGGGGTAGCACTCCTCAGTGCTAACAGAGATGCCACTCGTTGCTCATCCGTGCCTATCGTGCTGATGAACACCTTCGCATGGCGCAGATCGGGTGACGTCTCAACGCCAACGACGGTCACAAAGCCCAATCGTGGGTCACTCACTGATCGCGAGATATGGGTGCTGATCTCCTCACGAAGGAGTTCGTCGACGCGCGGCATTCGCTCGGTCACTAGAGCACCCTACGAGTTGACTGCTCCCCGACGACCTCCAGGATGTCACCCTCTTGGATTGCAATCGAAGGTCCAAGGCCAATGCCGCACTCCTGACCCTCTTTCACCTCGCGAACATCGTCACGGAATCTTCGGAGCGACTCCACGACATCTGTGGCTACCACAGCTCCGCCGCGAATGAGGCGAACTTTAGACCCACGCGTGACGCGACCTTCTCGAACAACACATCCAGCAATGACAAATCCCTTCGAAGGGAAGAGCTGCTTGACTTCGGCGCGACCTTCGACAACCTCAGACCTCTCCGGATCGAGCATCCCTTCGATCGCCGCCTTCATGTCGTCAGCGAGTTCATAGATGATCTCGTAGAGCCTGACATCTACCTTCTCAGTGTCCGCCATTCGTCTGGCACCTGGAGTGAGAGTCGTCGTAAAGCCGAGCACTATTGCGTCTGAGGCGGAGGCGAGCAAGATGTCGTTTTCGGTGATCTCGCCCGCGGCCGACATGAGCACATTGATGCGAATCTCATCGCTCTGAAGCTTCTCCAATTGATGTTCTATTGCGCCGAGGGAGCCCGCAACATCTGACTTCAAGATGACGCGGACCTCTTTACCGCCCCCTGACTGGATGCGCCGGTAGAGCTCTTCCATGGTCGCCCTGCCGCCGCCGTCGCGGGCGGTCGCCGCCTCGTTCGTTGCGGCTTCAGCAAGTTCGCGTGCCTCTCGATCATCGGCGGCTACCCGGAAGATGTCCCCGCTCGAGGGGACCTCGGGGAGGCCAGAGATTACGACAGCTGTGGACGGACCTGAGCTCCTTACGCGCGCGCCGTCAGGGGTTGCGAGTGAGCGGACCTTTCCTGAGATCGCCCCCGCAACGATCGCGTCGCCAACGCGAAGGGTTCCAGTCTGGACGATCACGGTGGCGATCGGGCCACGCCCCTTATCGCGTTGCGCCTCGATCACGGTGCCGATAGCGGGGCGTGACGGATCCGCCTTGTAGTCACCAAGGTCAGCGACGAGTAGGACCATGTCCAGCAAATCGTCTAGGCCGATCCCGGTCTTCGCCGAGACCGCAACGAGCGGAACGTCGCCGCCATACGCTTCTACTAGCACATTCGCTTCTGCAAGTTCGCTCTTCACTCGTTCTGGGTTCGCCTCGGGCTTGTCTACCTTGTTCATGGCAACGATGATCGGGACATTAGCCGCTCGAGCATGACTGATCGCTTCCGTCGTCTGAGGCATCACCCCGTCATCCGCGGCAACCACAATGATGGCGATGTCTGTGACCCGCGCGCCACGTGCGCGCATCGCAGTGAATGCCTCGTGTCCTGGGGTGTCAAGGAAGAGGATGCGACGATCTCCGCGCTTCACCAGACTTGCGCCGAGGTGTTGCGTAATCCCACCGCGCTCTCCCGCTGCAACGGTTGTCTTTCTGAGCGCATCGAGGAGGCTCGTCTTTCCGTGGTCAACATGTCCCATCACTGTGACGATTGGCGCACGTGTCTCGAGCGTGGCGGTCGCTGACTCCTCAAAGAGGATCTGCTTGGTCGCCGCGGGTGGGGCTTCCGGTGCCTCCGTCGGTTCCTCTTCTACGACTTCAGGTTCAGGCTCTGCCACATTGAACCCGAGCTCTGTTGCGATCAGCGCAGCGGTCTCGCGATCAATTCCCTGGTTCATGGTGGCAAACACCCCACTGCGGATGAGTGGGTTGATGATGTCGGCCGGGTTAACGCGGAGGGATTGTGCGAGTTCACCAACGGTCATGGATGGTGGTAGCACCAGCACCCCTGTCTCGTGAACCTGCTGCGGCTTTGGCGGACGCGGTTCAGGATTTTCACGGTCAGGCCGAGCGGGTCGCACGCTCCTTCTCTGCTTGGTCATGCACCCCTCCTCTCGTTCGAACTCTCTACCCAGGCGCAGCGCGCCTCTTCGATCACGTCAAACTCTTTATCGCTTACGGGGCCCCGCAGCCCCTGCCGGATCGCGGCTCGAATGTCATTCCGATGCAAACCCCCGCACATCCATACTCCGCGACCGCCACGCTCTCCAAAACGCAGCGTGCCATCACCGTCGCGACTGACTCGTAGCAACTCCTGACTGCCGAAGCGCCGCCTGCAGAGCACGCACGTGCGCTCCGTCAATCTGCGCGTCCCTATGCCTCACCCTCCACCGTTACCGCCTCAATGCCTACTGGAGCAACCGCCGCTGGGCTGGCAGATCCGTCGCTGGCAATATCAATGCGGTAGCCAGTTAGGCGTGCGGCAAGTCGGGCATTCTGCCCTTCGCGACCGATTGCCAGCGAGAGGGCATGCTCTGGAACGGTGACGAATGCTGACTTGGCACTCTCGTCAACCACAACTGAGGCAACGGGGGCTGGCGAAAGCGCTCGACTGATCATCTCTGCGGGGTCATCGGTAAATGCGATGATGTCAACTTTCTCACCGCCGAGCTCCTCAACCACAGCCTGCACACGCGCACCACGTTGACCGACGACGGTGCCAACCGGGTCAAGCCCCACTTGGCGTTCGCTCACAATGACCTTCGAACGGTGTCCGGGCTCACGTGAAATTGAGGTGATCTCAACGAGGCCCGAGCCGAGTTCCGGTACCTCAAGCTCGAAGAGCTTCTTCACAAAGTTCTTGTGGGATCTCGTGAGGAGGATCTCTGGTCCGCGGACGGTGGTGCGAACCTCTAGGAGCAGTGCCTTGACGTTCTCTCCGATCCGAAACGTGTCAAGCGGCGAAAGCTCTGTTGAGGGAAGGTAGGCTTCTGCACGACCAAGATCAAGGACGAGATTCCTGCGGTCGACGCGCATGACAATGCCGGTAAGGATCTCCCCTTCGCGCTCAGCGAACGAGCGCATCACCTGCTCTCGCTGAATCTGAACGAGGCGTGCCTGAAGGGTTTGCCGGGCCTGCGCAGCTACGATGCGCCCGATCTCTGGGCTCATCTCTTCGGTCTCGATGAGCTCCCCGACCGCGGCCCCTGGGTGCGTCGCTCGAGCCTCCGCGAGCGTCCATTCAGCCCCCGGCACCGAGACCTCTTCCACCACTCGACGGGCTCGGAAGACCCGCATCGAGCCCGTGTCGGGGTCGAGCTGGACGTGGATATCGACTGCACCGTGACGTCGATTGAGAGCTGCGGCATACGCCTCTTCGGCCGCCTGAAGCACACTTTCGCGATCAATCCCGCGCTCAGCACCCAACAGTACGAGGGCGCCAACAAGCTCCTTGCTCATTTCTGCCTCCCTTCTCGCTTGGCAGCCCCGATAAAAAAAGACGCGGGGGTCACCCACGTCTTTCGTCCGGCGGCCGTTATCAGGACCATCATAGCACGACTCCAGAGAGGCTCAAACTGTGCCATCCGCCACGAGGCGAACACGCAGCGTCTTCTTCGGGGGGAGTGGGTCCCGCTGGGGCGGCTAGCGGCTTGGGTAGTGCTCGGCAACGTAGCGGTCGAGGATCTCCATGAATTCGGCAACGATCCGATCGCCTCGCAGCGTTGTCAGCAGTGCACCGTTCTTAAAGACGGGGGCAACTGGCTCTTCAAAGGTTCCTGGCAGACTGATTCCAAGGTTCGCATGCTTGGACTCCCCTGGCCCGTTGACCACACAGCCCATCACCGCCACCTCCATCGCCTCAACGCCCGGGTGGCGATCGCGCCAGACTGGCATCTGCGACCTCAGATAGTTCTGGATCTGCTGAGCCATCTCTTGGAAGAAGACGCTCGTCGTCCGCCCGCATCCAGGACAGGATGTAACTTGTGGTGAGAAGGCACGCAGACCGAGGGACTGCAGCAGCTGCTGCGCTACCTCAACTTCAAGGGCGCGATCGCCTCCAGGCTCTGGGGTCAGCGAGACGCGAATGGTGTCCCCGATCCCTTCGTTGAGAAGGATCGCGAGCGCAGACGATGTTGCGACGATGCCCTTCATTCCCATCCCCGCTTCAGTGAGACCAAGGTGGAGCGGGTAATCACACCGCGAAGCTAGCTCTCGATACACGTCAATCAGATCGCGAACGTTCGACGTCTTTGCTGAGAGGAGGATGCGGTCATGCGGCACCCCCGTCTCTTCAGCGAGCTCCGCGGACTGAAGAGCGCTTCGAACGATGGCTTCGATCGTCACGGCTCGAGCGCTCTCTGGCGAACTTGACTTTGCGTTCTCCTCCATGAGTTGGGTGAGCACAACCTGATCGAGCGATCCCCAATTCACACCGATTCGCACAGGCTTCCCATGGTCATTGGCAATCTTGACGATCGTCTGGAAATTCTCATCACGGCGCTTCGTGCCAACATTTCCCGGATTGATTCGGTACTTTGCGAGAGCAGCGGCGGTTGATGGATAGGCGGCCAAGAGCTTGTGGCCATTGTAGTGAAAGTCGCCAACGATTGGCACGGTTACACCTTCGTCCGCAAGCCTACGAACGATCTCAGGTACGGCTGCTGCCGCCTCCTCGTTGTTCACGGTGACGCGCACGATCTGGCTGCCAGCACGCGCGAGGTGCGCAACCTGCGCCGCTGTCCCCACCGCGTCTGCAGTATCCGTGTTTGTCATCGATTGCACGACGATCGGATGGGCCGAACCGACAAGTACCCCGCCCACGCTGACAGAAGGCGTTGGACGACGCGTCGGGCGCAGCAAATCAGGTCGATCAGCGGCGGGGCGTGGGACAACAGGAATATCCCGACGCATCACGCCCCCCCGCCGAAAACAGTTGCCAGATCGCCAAGCGTGATCCAGAAGAACAAGAGAAGCATTGCGAGCGCCCCGGCGGTAACCAGCGCCTGTTCAACCCTTCTTCCACGATCACCGCCGAGCGCGCGACGAAGGAGGAGTGTGGCGACGCGTCCGCCGTCGAGCGGCGGGATAGGCAATAGATTCAAGATTGCAAGATTTGCGGAGAGGAGGGCAGCAATCTGAAGGAGCCCACTGAAACCGAGCCGCTCTGCTGCCCCCGCGACGCCTACAGCAATCCCTACTGGTCCTGCGAGTGCAGGCCCATCTTCAGCATTGCGAATCGGTGCGATCAAGAGGTCAGCGAGTCCGCCGATGATCGCTCCCCCCGCCTCGATGGTGCGTTCTGCAGCGAGACGGACCATCTCTGTGAGCGGGCGTTCAAGCGGGCCAGCCGCGAGAAAATTGCCAATACTGACACCGAGCACACCCTGACCGGCCGCCTCTTCAATGGTGCGTAACCGAAGCGTGATCTCGCGGGAAACACCGTCGCTGCTCAAGACAGTCAATTGCGCATCGGTCCCTGCCGCCTCGCGGAGGCCCACGAGCGGAGTCTCGAAGCGATCAAATGGAACGCCATTGAGTGAAGAGATGCGTTCCCCAGGCAGGATTCCAGCATTCGCAGCTGGTGAGCCAGGCTGCACATCGGTGAGGAGGATCTCACCTCGCTCAGCAAGTGGGCCCGCAAGTACGAACATAAGTGCAAATGCGACGAGAAGATTGACGACAACGCCTGCCAGCATGACGAACACTTTCGACGTGAGTGAAGCGCGCTCCCAACCATCAGGTTCGCTGCTCCCTTCAGTGGCGCCCGCCATGCGCACAAAGCCACCGAACGGAAGTGCGTTGAGCGTGAGGAGGGTGCGGGACCCCCGATGCAGTACCGCGATTCGCGGCGGAAAGCCGATCCCAAACTCCTCCACGGCGATTCCTCGGCGACGAGCCGCAACGAGATGGCCGAGTTCGTGAACCACGATCAGCGGAACGACTAGAAGGAGGAGGACTAGAAAGGGTCCTAGCACTCCACCAAACAGGGCAATCAGTTCAGCCATGGGTTCAGACTACGCCCGCTGCGGTCCGGTTGCTCGGCACGGCCAGGACCTGCTCATACCGGGCTCCAGGCTGTCGAGTAGGCGCGCACCTCATCTCGCAGGTTGATGAGTGCCTCCAAGCTCTCAGGGGCGGCGCGCCCACCGAAGCGTTCACACGCATCGTGAAGGAGCGCAGGGATGCCACCAAAGGTGATTTCCCCCTCAGCAAATCTGCTGGTGGCAATGTCGTCAGCGACAATGAGCGTGGCTGGCGCCGCCCCGCCGGCCAACCCAGCCGCAAGGGCTATCGCGAGACCAGGGAATCGTTGCGGATCCGGCGCGTCGAAGGTGAGCTCGCGCAGGTCAGCAAGGTTGACGGCTCGAACTGGTTGTTCGCTACGCTGTGGGTAGTTCATTGCATAGCTGATTGGAACCCGCATCTCAGGGGCACCGATCTGAGCCTTCATCGAACCGTCGGTGAAACTGATCGCTCCGTGGATGAGGCTTTGAGGATGCACCGCGATCGAAATCTGGTCCATGGGCGCATCAAAGAGGCGGTGTGCCTCAATCACTTCCAGCCCCTTGTTGACAAGCGAGGCCGAATCTATGGTGATCTTTCCGCCCATCTTCCAGGTCGGATGCTTCAGAGCATCCTCGAATCGCGCGTCGGCGATGCGCGCGGCATCCCACGTTCGAAAGGGTCCACCACTCGCGGTCAGCCAGAAACGCTCCACACGATCGATGGATTCGCCGGCCAGACACTGCCAGAGGGCTGAATGTTCGCTGTCTACTGGGCGAAGACGCTCGAGGATATCTGTGCCACGTCGTGCGGCAGCGCTACGCGCCGCGCCGATCACGAGTTCACCACCAGCAACAATCGTCTCCTTATTCGCGATTGCAACGGCCACTCCAGCCTGGAGTGCATCAATGGTTGCATGCAGGCCCGCGATCCCTGTTGCAGCAGCGACCACGAGATCCGGTGCCGCTCCGAGAAGGGCGTCACTCAACTCTACGCCACTCTGCCCTACGATTCGGCGTGCGCGCGGATGCGCGGCTGCGAGCTCCTGCACTGCAGCGCTCTCGTGGCCGACCGCGTACGCAACGAGCTCAAAGCGGTCTGGAGAGTCACGAAGTACCTGCAGCGTCTGCGCACCGATCGATCCGGTCGCACCGATGATGGCGACTCGCTGCCTATCCATCAGCTGCCAGGAGACTTAGCCCGCGCAGCTTCAAGCACGATCGCCGCAAGAAGGGCCACCGGTGCTGCAAGAAGCAGGCTATCGATTCGATCCAGCACTCCGCCGTGCCCTGGGATCAGCGTTGCGGAGTTCTTGATGCCGGCCGCGCGCTTGAAGAGCGACTCGATCAGGTCGCCGGCCTCGGCGGCAGCGGCAACGAGGAAGCTCGTAGGGAGCGCCCAGACAAGCGGGGCGTCAAGCCAGCTGGCGGCGGCGGCTGCGCCGAGGAGTGTCGCTGTGCACAGTCCCCCAATCAGTCCTTCGACGCTCTTACGCGGAGAGATGAGTGGGGCAAGCTTTCGCCTCCCGAATCGTCGCCCGACCAGGTAGGCCCCCGTATCGGCGCTCCAAACTACCGCAAGAAGCCATGCGATCCATGGCGCGGGTGTCTCATCGCGAACGGAGCCGAAGAGCGGTATGAGAAGAAGTGGGGAGAGCCAGACGGCCGTCGCCACTGTGCCAAATAGTGAACGAGCGTATGGCGCAACGCTCCCGCGCTTCACGCGAAGTGCCCGGACAAGCTGAAGCGTGATCAGTGCGAGCAGGACGAGCACCCAGCTGGCCACCGCCTCTATGGGGCCGACGGCGACAAGTGAGGCGAGCGGCAACACGAGAAGAGCCGCGCTCCACACAGCCGACGCACCACCGGAAATTGCCCCAACGATCTGCGCCCCTTCTCGCGCCGCTAGCACGATAAGAAGGGCCGTCAGTGGAAGTGTCCCGTATGGCCAGATCAACAAGCCAGCCGCGAACGGAAGGATCAGCAGTGAACCGATCGCGCGCTCAGCCAAGCTGTTGCGCTTCCGCCTCATCGTCCGAACCGCCGTGTCCGCGCCGCGTATGCGCGCATCGCTGATTCAAGGTCTGCGCCGCTGAAGTCCGGCCAGAGCCCAGGCCAGGTCACGAGTTCGGTATACGCAGTCTGCCAGAGGAGGAAGTTCGAAAGTCGCTCCTCTCCGCCGGTTCGAATCAGTAGGTCTGGGTCTGGGATTCCACGGGTGTAGAGCGCGCCGCTGATCGTCTCCTCGTCGACCTGTTCCGGCTCCACCCTTGAGCGCACGATGGCGCGAACGGCATCGACGAGCTCCGTTCGTCCACCGTAGTTGAATGCGACGTGCAGCCGCATACTCCTCCCTGCAGCCGTCGCATCACACGCGCGCTGGATACGTTGCGCGGCGTCCGCTGGAAGTTCTTGAAGCCGACCGAGGAAGTCAACCGCAATGCCGTTACTCACGAGCGTGGCCGTTTCACGTTCGATCGTTTGCGCGAGCAGGGCGAAGAGTTGATTCACCTCGCGGTCATCACGACCCCAGTTCTCGCGACTGAAGGCGTAGACAGTCAGGTGCTCAATGCCAAGCTCGGCGGCGCGAGTGATGACGCCTCGCAGCGTTTCGGTTCCTGCCGTATGCCCGTCTAGTTCATCGCGACCCTGGGCTTTGGCCCAGCGACGATTTCCGTCCATGATGATGGCGACATGGCGCGGCAGGCCCTGTGCCGCCGGTCCGCGATGGACGAGCGGTGGAGCGTCAACCGGACGATCGACGCTACGCTCGGTCAACCTTCGAGAACCTCGCGCTCCTTGGAGGATGCCAAGCGTTCGATCTCTGCGATCTTTGCGTCCGTTGCCTTCTGTAAGGCGTCGAGTCGGCGCCGAGAATCATCCTCCCCGATCTCCTTAGCCTTCTCACGCTTTTTGATGGCCTCTTGCTCGTCACGACGAGCATTCCGAATCTCAATGCGCGCCTCTTCGGTCCTCTTCCCCATCTGCTTCACAAGGTCCTTTCGGCGCTCCTCCGTCATCGATGGGACGCGAAGCCGAATGATGTTTCCGTCAACTGCGGGAGTCATTCCTAGCTGGGCGCTGTTGAGCGCCTTCTCGATTGCGGGAATTGCGGTCGGATCCCACGGCTGCACGACGAGGAGCGTGTTCTCCGGGACGCTGATTCCAGCCATCTGATTCAACGGCGTTTTTGCGCCGTAGTGGTCCACCGTGATGTGCTCGACGAGTGCCGCGCTCGCCCGCCCGGTGCGAAATCCACCGAGATCCTTGCCGAACGCCTCGACAGCTCGGGCCATACGCTCTTCCACGCTTCCGCTCATCGAGTCCCCTCCTTAGAAATCATCGTGCCCACCGCCTCACCGCGCACTGCCTTCAACACGTTTTCATGGGTATCCAGATCAAAGACGACGATCGGCAGGCTGTTCTCCATGCAGAGTGAGACAGCCGCCGCGTCGAGCACCTTGAGGCCCTCCACAAGGACACGGCCGTAGCTAATCGCTGGAATCCTGACCGCATCGGTGTGCACGTGGGGGTCCTTGTCATATACGCCATCCACCTTGGTTGCCTTGAGCATGACTTGGGCGCCAATTTCAACGGCGCGAAGCGCTGCCGCAGTGTCGGTGGTGAAGTACGGGTTGCCGGTTCCAGCAACGAAGACCACCACACGGCCCTTCTCAATGTGGCGGATTGCACGGCGACGGATGTATGGCTCAGCAACCTCGTTCATCTCGATTGCCGTCATCACGCGCGTCTCAACGCCTGCGCGCTCCAAACCATCTTGCAGCGCGAGCCCGTTCATGACTGTCGCGAGCATGCCGATATGGTCTGCGGTGGCGCGCTCCATCCCAGTCGCACTTGACGCGGTCATCCCTCGGAAGATGTTGCCACCGCCCACGACGATGCCAACCTCCACACCCAAGGCGCGAACGCTCTTGACTTGCTCGGCGACGAACGAGAGAACCTTCGGATCAACGCCGTACTGCTGGTTGCCGAGGAGTGCCTCCCCAGAGAGCTTCAGGAGAATGCGGGAGTAGCGCGGCGTTTGCGTCATGGCTGTGCCACGTGGCTCGCCATGGTCCGTCTCAGAGCTCCTCGCCGAGCGCGTAGCGCACGAAGCGGCGGACACGAATGTTCTCACCGATCGTTGCAATCGCGTTGGTGATCAATTGCCCAACCGTCTCTTCGCCATCGCGGAACGGCTGGTCGAGAAGGCACACCTCTTCGAACCACTTACGAAGCTGGCCGTCAACAATCTGCGTCCGAACCGCCTCTGGCTTCTTTGCAAGCGCCTCATCTGCTTCGAGTTCCGCGCGCTTTGCTGCCAATACATCAGCCGGGATCTGATCCTGGCTGACATACTTCGGGCTGAGGCCAGCGATCTGCATACCGATGTCCTTCACAAGTTTCTGGAACTGTTCGTTACGCGCTACAAAGTCTGTTTCGCAGTTGACCTCAAGCAAGACACCGACGCGACCTCCGGTGTGGATGTAGGAAGAGACGAGCCCTTCACGCGCGTCACGTCCGGCCTTCTTTGCAGCGGCGGCGAGCCCCGCCTCTCGAAGGGCGGTTACGGCCTTCTCGACGTCTCCACCAGCCTCTTCCAGCGCTCGCTTGCAATCCATGAAGCCCGCACCAGTTCGCTCGCGAAGATCTTTTACCGCTTCTGCCGTAACCGCCATGACGTACTCCTCTTCTTCGCTCTGCGTTATGCGCTTGGGGCGCTCTCGTCTCGAACGGCCGCTGGAGCTGGCTCCTCGTCAGGCGAGAAGCTCAACGTCCCCGCCGCACTCAGTGCCGCAACAAGATCGTCCTGAGCATCAGATCCCGCTTGGTTCTCTGGTGCAGCTGCGGCCGCAGCTGCAGCCTCCTGCGCCTCAATCTCGGGGAGCCGAGCGGCACGCTCTGCCGCGCCCTCTATGACCGCATCGGCGACCGCCTTGCAAATCAACTTGATGCACTTGATCGCGTCGTCGTTGACTGGAATCGGGTATTGCAGCTGATCTGGATCGACGTTCGTATCAGCAGTGCCAACAACTGGAATGCCAAGCTTGTTGGCCTCAACAGCGGCGAGGGTTTCGCGGCTCGGGTCAATCACGAAGACCATGCCAGGTGCGCGGCGCATGCGGCGCATGCCGCCAAGAACTCCGCGCAGCTTTTCAAGCTTGTCGCGAAGTTTCGCCGCCTCCTTCTTTGACATCAGCTCAAGCTCGCCAGCCTGTTCGCGTGCTTCAAGCTGCTCGAGAAGCGTCAGTCGCTTCCGAATTGTGGTGAAGTTTGTGAGCATTCCACCGAGCCAGCGCTTGACGACGTAAGGCTGACCGGCGCGAGTCGCCTCCTCAAGAATGGGGGCTTGAGCCTGCTTCTTTGTGCCAACGAAGAGGATCGTCTCGCCATTTGCAGCGGCTTCGCGAACTGCAACGAGGGCAGCATCAAGATGCTTTGCACTCTTGGCAAGGTCGAGGATATGAATGCCGTTTCGCTGGGCATAAATGAAAGGCGCCATCTTTGGATTCCAGCGCCTGGTCTGGTGCCCGAAGTGGGCACCGACCTCCAGAAGTTCGCGCATCGTAACTGCGGCCATGGTTCTCCTCATCACGGTTATGCCACCGCGGGACGCCATCGCGACCCCGAGGGGCCACCGTTGCGAGGCGACATGCTCCGCGTGCGTATTCCCTGACCGGGGTCAAGGGCTCCCAACTGGGTGCCGGGTGATCCTACCACCCTCCACCCACCTCGTCCCCCGCTCGGCCACCCCCCGCACAAGACGAAACCGACGTTCCCCAGGGGGTCCAGCAACCAGAAGTAGATCAACGCGAGCCAGGCCGCTGATCGCTTCACGCTGGCGGCGCAGTGCGGCGCGCTTTCTCTTGCCAAGGATCTCCGCTGGAGTGACCGCTCCGACGGATCTACGGGCACGAACCTCAACCGCAACCAGTCTGTCGGTCTCGTCACGCGCAAGGATGTCGATCTCTAGCCCTGCGACGCGCAGGTTACGCGCCAGGATCCGCCAACCTGCACTTGCGAGCACAGTTGCCGCCTCTCGCTCTGCGGCTGCTCCGATTTCCGCCCGATGGTTCGACACAGGGAGAGACTCAGTGGTTGGGCGTACCGTCCGCGTATTGGCTAGGCGGGGCCTCCGCCGCTGCGGACGATTCGCGCCGCAACTGGGGCATACGTTCGTCGGTGATGTGGTGTTACGCCAAGCTGATCAAGGGCGGCAAGATGGAGCGGTGCGGGATATCCGGCATTGGAGTCCCATCCATATCCTGGATATCGCTCGGCGAGCCGCGCCATCAACTGATCACGAAGCACCTTTGCCACAATGGACGCGCAGGCAATCGAATAAACGCTGGCGTCTCCCTTGATAATGGTTTCGTGTGGGCCGATGAGCGCACTCAGTTCGTGCGCGGGCGAACCGTCAACAAGTGCGAACTCAACTGGCCGACCGAGGCGACGTTCAAGGGCGTGGACCGCCCGGTGCATGGCACGGTGGGATGCAGCTCGTGGATTGAATCGTTCAACCTCTCGCGCCGATGCGGCACCGAGCCCATAGGCAACCGCTGCACGACGAATGATGGGGTCAAGGTGCTCACGTTGGTTGCGTGACAGGGCTTTAGAGTCACGAACGCCGCCAATCAGCTCGCCGTCCGGCATGAGGATTGCGCATGCAACAACAGGACCAGCGAGTGGAGCGAGCCCAACTTCGTCAATGCCGATAACGGCACGTTCAGGCGAGCCGTGGTGAATCTCTCGCTCGCGTGTTGTTTGTCCGCGGCCACTGCTTGGCCGGGGAGAGATCACGCCTTCGCCTGCTCCGAATCGTCTGCCGCGGCTACCGCTGGCTCTTCTGCAGGCGTCTCCTCAGTGGCGGGAGCTACTGGCTCTTCAGCGGCAACCGCATCCCCTACCTCTGCCGATGGAGCCTCGGCAAGAGCTGCCTCTTCGACAGCGGCCTCAGCAACCGGCTCTACGACGGGTTCGACGTATACAGGATTGAGGACCTCGCCAAGCTCAGCGCGCTTTTCGCGTAGCGATGACTGCTTGCCGACGCGATCGCGGAGGAAGTAGAGCTGCGCGCGATGCGATACTCCGTGGCGAACGATCTCAATCTTCTCAATACGGGGGCTGTGCACCTTGAAGGTTCGCTCGACCCCCACGCCCGAAGCGATGCGTCGAACGGTGATCGTGAGTCCAAGTCCGCCACCGCGAAGGCGCATGACTGTCCCCTCAAACACCTGGATGCGCTCACGATTCCCCTCAACCACCTTTGCCGACACCTTGACGGTGTCGCCAGTCTTGATCGGAGGCAGATCGCGCTTCATCTGCTCGTTCGTGATCGTTCGAACCAAATCCATGGGTTCTCCGTGATGGCTCAGCAGGATCCTGCTGGTGCGGAGCGGGAGGATAGCACAGGGAGGCGTACCCCTCCGCTAGTCGCCCTTCTTGCGAGGTTGTGCTCTCGGAAGGAGATCAGGGCGGCGGGCAACAGTCCGTATGCGGGCCTGCTCGCCTCTCCATGCCGCAACTGCAGCGTGATTGCCCGAGAGCAGGATCTCTGGGACCGCCACCCCGCGAAATTCGGCCGGACGCGTGTACTGCGGGTATTCAAGCAGGTTCGCGGAGAATGACTCCTCGGCGAGCGAGGCGGCCTCAATTGCGCCGGGGAGGAGGCGAAGGAGCGCGTCACAGAGGACGATGGCACCCGGTTCTCCGCCGGAAAGGACGTAGTCGCCAATGCTGATCTCAAGATCAACATAGGCTCGCACACGCTCGTCAACCCCTTCGTATCGCCCACAGAGAAGGATCAGGTGGCCAGAGCGTGCAAGGGTTCGCAGCCGTGACTGCTGGAGTCGTTCCCCGCCAGCATCCAGGAGAACGACCGTGCTCCCCTCGGTTCGCAGTGCCTCAATCGCGTCAACAAGTGGTTCGGGGCGCATCAGCATCCCAGCACCCCCGCCGTACGGTTCATCGTCCACCGCGCGATGCTTGCCGATTCCCCACTCGCGGAGGTCATGGACACATAGCGATGCGAGACCACGTTCGATGGCGCGTGCAGGGATGCTCGCCGAAAGCGCGGAGAGGATCGTGTCAGGGAACAGAGAGACCACGTCAATCCGTAGAGGGCGCGCCTGCTCGCTCATGGATTTCGGTCCGAGCGTGCCGGGCGAGCCGACTTCACGCGCTTTGGACCTCTTGGGGTGAGGTCCGATCCGGTGAGGTCCGCAATGATCACGCCCTCGCGCGGTGTAAAGCTGACGATGACCGAGGCGACCGCTGGTACGTCAAGTTCTCCGCCATCCGCTGTGCGGACGATGTAAACCTCCGCGCCGCCCGCACGGTAGCAATCGATGACTGTTCCGATCAGTTCGCCCACTCTATCTCGCACCTGAACGCCGATCACTTCATCCCAATACACCCGTCCCGAGTCGCCCGTGTCCGCAGCGAGCGGAAGCGAGAGATAGCGCCCGATCAGGATCTGCGCAGTACCACGATCTGCGATCTCAGCAAATCGTGCGAACCCGCCTGGCGAGGCGGGGCTCCACTCGGTAAGAGTGAGCCTCCGATCACTCTCTTCAACACGAAACTGCTTCCCCACGACAAAGCGCTCAGCAGGATGATCGGTAAGGACCTCCAGGCGGAGCGTGCCATCAAGCCCGCGCGCACCACGTACCTGCGCGACGCGCAGTTCGCGGACAGCGTCAGCCGATTTCGAGGACGTAGTTCTCTCCGGTTCGATTGGAGATCACCTTGAGAAGGCTGCGCATAGCTTTTGCGATACTGCCGTTTCGTCCGATCACGCGACCCATGTCATCTTCATCAACGATCAGGCGAAGGACAACGGCATCGCCATCCTCTTCCACCTGTACGCTCACCCCATCAGGATTGTCTGCTAGTGACTTCGCGACATATGCCACAAGTTCTGCTGCTGGCACTTACGCCTCCTCTGCTGGTGCCGCGTCGACGGCCGCCTCTGTGGCCTCCTCAGTGGCAACTTCTGCCGCCGCTTCAGCGGCGAGTTCTGCGGCCGCCTCTGGTGCAGCCTCGACAACGATCGTCGGCTCTTCAACCACTGGGCGAGTGCCTGGGGCTGTGTAGCCCTTCTCTGCGGCCTTCGGGCCCGTCTTTCCGCCAGGAGATGTTTCGCCTGCGCGTGCCTTCGCAATCAACTTGCCGACAACTTCAGATGGCTGAGCACCCTTTGAGATCCATGCGTCCACCTTCGGCAGGTCAAGGACGAGTGTCATCGGTTCGGTGCGCGGGTTGTAGTGCCCGAGAGTCTCGAGCGAACGACCATCGCGCGCGCGGCGCCGATCGGTTGCGACAACTCGATACGACGGCTGTCCTGTTGCCCCTACCCGTGTCAGTCTGATTCGAACGCTCATCCGTACAACTTCCTCCGTGGGCCTGGCGTTCGCCAGGCGAGTAACCCCGAAGCGATGGGGTATGTGTCTGGGGATAGTAGCCGCTCAAGGTGACCTGCGCATCAGGGTCGCAGTAGCCTACCGCCGGCCACCCTTCCGACGGGCCTTCTTCGCCTTCCGATCCTCCTTCGGGCGGATGTACCCGCCAGCATGCTTCCCTGGAAGCCCCTTGCCCCCTCCAGCGAGCCGCACAGGATCAATCCCCCCAGTTCTTCGAATCAGGAGGCGCATCTCCTCTAGGCGCTTGACCAGACGATTCACCTCTTCAATCGCGTGACCGGCCCCAGCAGCGATGCGGCGACGTCGAGGGATTGAGAGCAGCGCTGGGTTCTCCCGCTCAGTCGGCGTCATGGAGAGGATGATTGCCTCTGCCCGCTTCAACTCCCCCGCCGCAACAGCCTCCTCGGCTTGGGCAGCCACGCCTCCCATGCCTGGAATCATCTTTACGATCTGCCCAATCGGGCCCATTGACGACATCTGTCGCAACTGTTCGAGCAGATCGGAGAAGGTCATTTCGCCCTTCGCTGCGCCACTCCCGCCCTTTGTCGCAACGGGTGCGCGTGGATCGCCCCCCGCATCGCGCACGATCTCTGCAAGCGTTGCCAGATCCCCCATCTCGAGGATGCGTCCAGCAATACGATCGGGATGGAAGCGCTCAAGCGCTTCAGGCCGCTCACCTGTCCCAAGATAGACAACGGGAATTCCCGCGCCACCTGCAATCGAGAGCGCAGCGCCACCGCGCGCGTCGCCATCCAGCTTCGCCAAGATGAGACCGGTCGGATCGGCCACCTCCTTGAAGCCTTCAGCAACGCGGAGCGCCTGTTGGCCGGTAGCCGCATCCAACACCAGGATGCGTTCGCGCGGGTTAACCGCTGCGCGCAACTCAGCGAGCTCACCCATCAATTCTTCATCAATGGTCGTCCGTCCCGATGAGTCGATGATGAGGAGGTCACGGCCGAGCTTCTTCGCCGATTCAAGCGCGCGATGGCCGATCTCTGCCACTGGGGTGCCGATCGGTTCGCGGTGGACAGGTACGCCAATCGCTGCGCCCAGCAGCGAAAGCTGTTCAGCCGCTGCGGGCCGCCGAGGATCTGCCGCAACGAGAAGCGGGCGTCGCCCGTCACGAAGGAGTCGGAGCGCGAGCTTTGCGGCGGTCGTGGTCTTCCCTGCACCTTGGAGCCCAAGGAGCAGGATGCTCGCCGTCCTTTCACGCAGGTCGAGTTCTCGGCCTGAGCCCCCAAGCGCCTCAGTGAGGGCCGCGTGCACGATCGCAACTAATCGTGCACCACCCCCTATGCCGCCGACCACCTTTTCGTCGTGTGCACGGCTGCGCATTGATGCGATGAGCGAATCGGTTACGGAGAGCACAACGTCCGCATCGATGAGCGCATTTCGGATCTCGGCAAAACTTGCTTCGAGATCTGATTCACTGATGCGGCCCCTTCCGCCAAGCCGTTGCAGTGAAGCGCGAAGCTGGCTTCCTAGCGCGTCGAACATACGAGGAGTGTACGCTGCGCGAATGAGAACGAGGGGTAGGCTCACCGTGCCGCGCGAAGGGGATAGCGCCGCTGTGCGCCGCGATGTTCGCATCCTCATGGCGGCGCAATCCGCCTCCACATTCGGGTCGTTCATCACGCGTGCGGCCCTGCCGCTGCTCGCGATCATCGGCCTCAAGATCTCCGCCGAAGAGGCTGCCATCATCGCAGGCGTGGACTTGATCGCTGCGACGCTCGCAAGCCAAGTTGCGGGTGTGTGGATCGATCGTCTGCCACGTCGACCAGTGATGATCGCCGCCGATCTTCTCCGTGCACTGCTCCTCGCCAGCATCCCGATCGCTGCGATCATGACAGGCGGCGTGTCGCTCGTTCATCTGATCCTGGTGAGTGCCGCAAGCGGAGCATGCAGTACCGCCTTTGATATTGCCGAGCGCAGTTACCTTGCTGGACTGGTGCCCACGCCGGATCTGCGCTCGGTGCTCGCGAAGGTGCTGGGAATCAGGGGGGCTGCAGAGTTCTTCGGTTTCGGCGCCGCAGGCCTCCTCGTGGGCAGCATTGGTGGTCCAGCCGCGATCGGAGTGGATGCGCTCACGTATGTCGCCTCCGCGCTGCTGTTGACCACGCTACGTGTCAGGGAGCCGCGACTGCCACCGGCGAAATCACGCCGGAGCTTTCTTGTGGAGGCGCAAGAGGGACTACGACGCACGTGGGGGATCTCAATCCTGCGGCCTCTCATCGCCTCAAGCGCCGCGATCGGCATCTATTTCGGACTCTTCCGCTCGGCCTACATGATCTATGTCGTGCGAACGCTTGGCCTTAGCCCCGAAGTGGTCGGCTTCATCATTGCGAGCGGCGGCATCGCGTCATTCGCGGGCGGGCTGCTCACGGAGCGAATCTCACTCGCCCTCGGCACGGGTCGTGCGATCAGTGTCAGTTTGATCATCGTAGGGATCGGACTCGCGCTCGTTCCCCTCGCGCCAGGGGCGACGCTTACAGGTATCGCCCTCCTTGTTGCGCACCAGTTTCTCAGCGATGGATTTGAAACCGTTTGGGAAGCGAACCAAGGTGCGATTCGTAGCCGTGTCCTGCCTGACGCGCTGCAGGGACGCGCCAGCGCCGCGCTTGAAGGGGTGAGCCTTCTCGGAAGATTGACGGGCATCGCTGCAGGCGGGCTGATCGGAGGCTCAGCCGCCGGAAGCGGTGCGGCACTCTACCTTGGCGCAGCAGCCTCAATCGCCGCCGGCATCGTGATTGGGCTCACCAAACTAGGACGAATCCAGAAGATCAACGATCTCCCACACGCGCTAGATCGCGTCGCCTAAGAGCCCATCCACGTAGGCCTCCGCGTCGAACGGAAGGAGGTCGCTCCCTCGCTCCCCCACTCCAACCCAGCGAACTGGGAGGCCGAGTTCACGACGTACAGCCAACGCCACGCCGCCACGCGCCCCCACGTCGAGTTTCGTAAGGATCACGCCATCTACGCCGGCTGCGCGATTGAACCCGCTCGCCTGCGCAAGCCCGTTCTGCCCAGCCGTCGCGTCAATGACAAGGAGCACTTCAACCTCTGCAGCTGGCGCGAGCTTCTGGATCACTCGGCGCATCTTGGTGAGCTCATCCATGAGGCCAGTCTTCGTGTGCATGCGGCCCGCTGTGTCGATGATCACTGGATGGAGCCCTTTCGCATTCGCCTGGGTCAGCGCATCGTGGATCGTCGCCGCAGGGTCACCGCCTGGCCTCCCCTCCGCAATCGCGACGCCCTCTCGCGTTGCGAGAAAACGCAGCTGATCGATCGCCGCCGCGCGGAATGTGTCTGCGGCGACGAGGATCGGTCGCAGCGACGAAGCCTTTGCGCGTGCCGCAAGTTTTGCCGCTGACGTTGTCTTCCCGGCTCCGTTCACGCCTATCAGTAGGATGATATGTCGGTTGCCAGCAGTGCTGGTTGGATCACTCGGCGACTCTTCGCGCATCAACGCAAGAAGCGCCGTGCGCAACCGTTCACGCCCCGTACCTCCCTGAGCCTCACGTGCCGCGCTTATCAGCCCTGCAGCGACGCCCGTTCCGGCGTCGCTTTGGATCAGCGCGCGCTCTAGGTCACCCCAGTCCGGCTCAGGGCCGAGTGACCTGCGTAGTGCCTGCAAGATTCCGGCGCCCGAAGGAGCGGCAGCGGCGCTGATGCTCGCCTTCTCGTCATTCGTGCTCTTTCGCCAGAAGGCGAGCTTCAACGGGCAGCCTCGCGCTCCGCTCGTGCGGCGTCCGCGATCCGTTTCGCCTCATCAAGCCGCAAACCAAAGACGCGGCTGGTGGCATCCTCTCCCGCGGTGACACCCCAGAGGCTATCGGCAACCTCGACCGTCCCACGGTTGTGCGTAATCACCACCAGCTGCGTGCGCTCACTCAGTTCACGAATAGCGTCACCGAATCGCATGATATTCGCCTCATCGAGGGCGGCATCGACCTCGTCCAGGACCACGAATGGGAGCGGGCGCACGGCGAGCATCCCTAGCAGCAGCGCCACACCGGTAAGGGCGCGCTCACCTCCTGAAAGGAGAGAGAGCTGCTGGCGTCGCTTGAGCGGTGGTCGCGCATCGATCTCTACGCCAGGCCGGCGCACCCCCTCCTCTGATGTGAGTCGTAGCTGAGCATCGCCGCCACCGAAAAGAAGTTGGAAGTTTGCAGCAAAAGTTTCTTGAAGTGCGCTGAACTGTTCGGTGAACGTGCTCGCGACGAGCGTGTCTAGTTCGGCCATGAGCGTGGAGGCCTTGGCGATCGCACCGTCAAGATCACCCGTCTGCGCTTCAAGGCTCTCAAGGCGCTCACGGAGTTCGCGATGTTCTATTGCAACGCTCGCCCCAGCTGCATCGAGCGGTCCAATCTTTCGACGCAGTCGCTCCAGGGCTCTCACCTGCTCGGGATCCGGTGGCTCCGCAGGGGATCCAGAACGGAGTCCTTCAGAACCCCAGTGATCGAGAAGCGCTGCAGCCTGTGCACGCGCAATCGCATCTTGCACCGAACGCTCCTCACTCGAGACCTCTTCGAGTTCGCCTTCAGGTGCACCCTCAGCGCGGGTCGCGCGCAAATCATCGGGGAGTCCTTTGGCGATTCGGGGATCTGTTGCGAGCCTCCGCCCGAATGCCACAAGGTCGCCCGCCAACTCTTCAATCAGGCGCTCGTACTCAAACTCAAGGCTCTGAGCATCACGCTCGAGGGGTCTCAAGGTCTCATCAAGATCCGACTCGCGCTGACGCAACGAACGCTTCCGCTCGTCGTCAGCTGCACTCTCGCGCTCGATTCCCTCCTGTTGTTCGACAAGTCGCTGTACCAGTGTTTCATGCTCATTGACCGCCATTCGAGCAGCTTCTGAGCGACCGACCAACTCGATCCTGTCTGCCTGCAGTGCCGCGCTTCGTGACTCCAAGGCACCTCGCTCTTCCGCGGCTCGTGCGATTCGTGCGGATGCGGCTGCAATGCTTGCATCACCGCGAGCACGAGCGAGTTCCCATGCCCGAAGCGCCTGTCGATCCGCCTCCACCGCTTTGGAGATTGTTGACCGCCGCACTGTCAGCTCCTGAATCCTCTGCTGCCACTCCGCATCGGCGCTTCCAGCGCCCGACGCTGTCTGTGCGCGTGCGTGCAGTGCATCTCGTCTCTCGATGAGGTCGCTAAGGGCTTCGGTGAGCTTCTGCAGCCTGGAGTCTCTGTCTGCGGCGTTGCGGGCTGCCGCGATCAGTTCGCGCTCACGCTCGGCGCGGATGTCCGCCGCGCTCCGCAACAAACTTCTTGCGGAGAGTTCTGCCGAGCGATGGCTGAGGGCGAGGGCCGTGGCTGCCGCAAGCGCGGTCTGCTCTGCGGCTGCCTCACTGCGCAGGGTGGCGGCGGCAGCGTTCCGCCGCTCAGCTTCACCTCCGAGTTTGGTGAACTCTGCGTCGAGGAGGGCATCCTCTGGCTCCGTCTCACGGGTCACCACACCTCCGGCCCGGATCACCGCGCCACCGCGGGTCACGATCAAGCCGCCGACCGGTAGGTCATCGAGCGCGTCAAGCGCGGCGGCAACTGATGGAGCCACGGCAACCCCGCTCAAGACTCGAGCCAAGACCCCATCAGGATCCTTGACAACCTCCGCGCTCAACGCGGGAAGCGTTGGGTGTTCGGCGGCAAATCGACCCGGCGAACCTTCAATGAGGAGCGCACCCTGTTCATCATCGAGAAGAGAAGCCCCGTTACGGTTGACGACGAAACCTCGCGCTAACGCGCCAAGCGCGGCGAGCACGGCGCTCCGGCCCTCCTCACGGATTTCAACACCAGCCAAGAGGCTCCTGCCACCAATCGCACGCGCCGAACGCGCGAGGGCACGCTCTTGTAGCGCCGCACGCCGCGCTTCGAGTGCGCGAAGTCGACCCTCGATGGATGCGCACTCAGCCTCAGCGGCGCGAGCGGCGCGCTCGCGTTCCCCGACGACCGCTCGCAGGGTTGCTTCCGCAGCCTCTGACGAACCTGCCTGTTCAGCTGCACGCGTCGCAGCCTCGCTCGCTTCGCGATAGTTCGCGAGTGCAGCATCGCGTCGCGCCGTTGCTGCCGATAACTCGTCAGCGGCGCGATCGGCTCGGAGCGCCTCAACCTCTGCCTCAATACGCGCAATTCGTGCCTCCGCCTCCGCCACCTCTGACGATCGCGCCCGCTCCGCACGTGCGATTGAATCGCCACTACCCGCCAGGCCAGGTTCGCTCTCGAGTGCCCGAAGTTCGCGACGAGCGCTTGCAAGATCAGCGTCGATAAGTTCAAGTGCCGCGGCAGATTCAGCATCTGCCGCTGGAGCTGCCATCGCCCGGATCTGTTCGACAGCAAGGACTTCACGTTCCGCCTCCGCGACCTCCGCATTCAACCGTTCGGAATCACGAGCGATCGCCGCCACTTCTGCATCCGATCGAGCGCGATTACGTTCTGCCGTTTCTCGAGCAGCTCGAGCAGACTCCAGTTCGCCTCGCGCGACCCCAAGCGCAGCGCGCGCTTCAGCTAGGCGGAGGCGACGGCCACCTGACTCATTCTCCGCGGAGCGGAGCGATTCGCGTACAGTGCCGAGCTCGGCGCGAACCTGAGCGAGCCTGCTCCCGCTTGCTCCTCGACGCGATACGAACCAGCTGGCTCGGGTTGCGCCGAGTGTCGCGATGCGATCTACGGCATCGGCGAGCAATTCATCTCGACCAGCCTCCTGGCGCGCCAGTGCTGCAAGGCGCCGTTCTTGCGGTCGCAACGCAGCGAGAATCTCTTCAACGCGTGCACGATTCTCGGTTGCCTCCTTCATCTCCGCTTCAGCACGAGCGCGTCGACGCTCATGCCGCGCAGTCCCAGCAAACTCTTCAACGAGCGCCCGACGCTCTTCAGCACGAAGGCTAAGTGCCTGGTCGACAGCACCTTGACCGATGAACAGCAGACCATTCTCCGCAAGGCCTGCACCATCAAGGAGTTCGTTGAGATCGCGGAGTCGAATGCGCTCCCGGTTGAGCAGGTACTCCTGACCGCCGCCGCGATCGGCGCGTCGCGCGATCTCAATCTCTGTAAAGGGAAGATCAAAGAGCCCATCATCGTTTGAGATGCTGAGCGAAACTTCAGCAAGTCCGAGTTGGCGACGCTTCTCCGAACCGGCAAAGATCACCTCATCCACACGCTTCGAGCGAATTCCACGTCCAGCTTCGCCGAGTGCCCAGCGCAGTGCATCCACGATGTTTGACTTGCCGCTGCCGTTTGGACCAACGATGGCGGTGATCCCCGGGGTGAACGCGATCGTGGTTTTGTCAGCGAAGGTCTTGAAGCCGCTGAGCCGAACCTCTCGCAGGCGCAGTCGACTCATCAGACAGCCCCCTTTGTGACGCCGAGAAGATCGATCGCCGCCTCTGCCGCAGCAGCTTCTGCGGCCCTTCGGCTCGGTCCGCTGCCTCGTGCGATCTCGTTCCCATCAACTCGCACGGCGCACTCATAGATGCGCTCATGCTCTGGGCCGCTAGTCGCGATGATGTCGTATCGTGGCAACGATCCATTCTTCGCTTGCGTCCACTCCTGAAGCATCGTCTTGATTCCCTTGCCAAGAGAGGCGCGCGGTGCTGCGATCTCCTGCGCAAGGTGTGTCAACACGTACCGCTCCGCCTCCCCAAATCCATGAGCAAGATAGACGGCCCCGATGAGCGCTTCGAACGCCGCGGCGAGCGCGGCAGGACGCTGAGCGCCGCCGCGCTGTGCTTCGCCTTCACCGAGAAGGAGTTCATCGTCGAGGCGCATCCGTTGGGCGACAGCTGCGAGACCATTTCGGCTGACGATGGATGCACGGCGCTCAGACAGGTCACCTTCGCGAGCGCTCGGATCTGCGCGGTACAGTGCCGCGCTCACAACTGCACCGAGGAGCGCATCTCCAAGAAATTCAAGGCGTTCATTATCGTCCTGCGCACCCGATTGATGACGCCGTGAGGGGTGCGTGAGTGCGAGCACAATAAGATCCTCGGCTCCTGCAGGAATGCCAAGGCGCACCGCGAGTCGCGATGCGTGGGCAACCGTGGAGTCTGCGGCCTGGCTCACGATCGAAGGGGGCGCGCCAGGCGGCCAGATGGCCGCCGCACCTTACGCCTTCTTTTCGACGATCGCGTTGACCGCGTCTTCTACCGTCTTGATCTTTGTCAGCTCTTCGTCGGCAATCGTGACGCCGAACTTCTCCTCAAGACCCATGGCGAACTCCACGAGGTCAAGTGAATCGGCGTTGAGGTCCTCAATGAAGGCGGCAGTCATAGTGACCTTCTCCTTCTCCACCCCGAGCTGCTCGACGATGTAACCCTGAAGCTCCTGGAAGATCTGTGCCTTGTCACTCATCGGTCGCCCCTCCATCTCTCTCCGCTGACGCGGTGCTTCCCTCCCGCTGAGCGGTGCCAAGGACACCGCTCACCAGTTTCCGTGCCGGCTCGCCGCTGTATGTGCGTGCCAGAGCCGTCCAGGCTGCGAGTGCCTCCGCAGGCGCCGCCGCGCGCGAGTGTACCACCTCGGCGAGGCCCACTCGGAGGATCGTGCGGTCAATGTGCGTCAATGTTGCGAGGGGGAACGCAGGCGCGAGGCGGACCAGCGCAGAGTCAATCCCGGGGCGATGCGACTCCACAAGTTCAATCAGCGCCCGTGCAATGGCGAGCGGTTCCCCCTCGACATCACCGGCGTCTGCCCGCCGCTTCAGGATTTCAGTAGCACTCCGAAGTCCAAACTCTGCCTCATAGAGTGCCGTGAGGGCATCCCTCCTCCCCGCGGTGCGGATTCGGAGTGCTGCATCACGAAGCGCAGCTGGTGCTCTCTTCCCCGGCATCTCAATCGGGGGCTGGTCCGCTGGGAAGGCCGTCTAAGGTGACGGGCGGGGCTCCAGCGAGCGAACGCGCGATTCTTCCACTCACACCCTCACGAACCGTACGTGCCGCGGTGCCACACGCAAACGTAACCATCCGTTTTCGTGCCCGACCATGCGTGATCACCACGCTCCCCTTCACGCCGAGCAAGACCGCACCGCCAATACGCTCGTAATCTAGTTTCGTGCGAATGCGGGTGATCGCAGGTCGCATCAAGATCGCAGCGAGCGGACCGAAGGGAAGGCGCCGAAACTCTTCGCGGAACATGTCGGTGATGGTCGTGGTGACTCCTTCCACAAGCTTAATGGATACATTGCCCAGCACCGCGTCGCAGACCACAACATCTGCTTCATCGGCTGCAAGGTGGCGCCCTTCAACGTTTCCAGTGAAGTTCAGTTCTGCCGAGTCGAGCAGTTCGGTAGCCCTCTGGATGCGCTGATCCCCCTTCCCCTTCTCTTCTCCAATGGAGAGGAGGGCGACGCGTGGCTTTGATACTCCAAGAACGTGCTCAGAGAAGATGCTTCCCATGTGCGCATACTGGTAGAGATTCTCCGAGGTTGCATCTGGATTCGCGCCAACGTCCAGCAAGACGAGTGGCTTCTCCCGGAGCAGGAATTGGACAGCAAGGGCGGGACGATCAACGCCAGGGAGTCGCCCGAGCCGCAAGACCGCGGCCGCCATTCCCGCTCCGGTATGGCCCGCGGTGACCACCGCATCGGCGACGCCCTCGCGTACAAGGTTTGTCGCCACAAGGATTGACGCGCCCTTTCGCTCCCGAAGTGCCTGCGCGGGATGCTCGTCCATGCCGATCACATCTGGTCCGTGAACGATTCTGGCATTCGCTGGGAGCTTGCCTCCCGTGATCTGGTGGATGACAGACTCATCGCCGACAAGAATCAACTCGTCGTCTGGATTCTCGTCGGCCCACGCGATCCCGCCAGGGACAACTTCGGTGGCACCATGGTCGCCGCCCATTGCATCGAGTGCAAGGCGGACGCGGCCTAACGGCGCGGCCATAGGGGTTCTAGGCGTCAGTTGGTTCCGTGTCCGGCGCAGGGCGTCGGATCACTTCGCGGCCCCGATAGGTGCCGCAATCGAGGCAGGCGTGATGTGCTCGCTTGGTTGCACCACACTGCGCGCAGCGGTCCATAGCCGGGAGGCTTAACGCGTGATGCGCGCGGCGATCCCCTTGCCGAGACTTCGATGCCTTTCGCTTCGGTACGCCCATCGCTGATGAACCTCGCTGCTTCGCCCCTTGTGGGGGTGGAACTTGGAGAGTGAAGCCTACCCGATCCGCGCCCCCTCGTCGCGCCTCGGCTGCCGCTCGCCTGTGTTCCGCTCGGCTGGGGCTAGCCCTTCACCTCTGGTTGGTCACCGCGTGGCGGCAGAAGACCCTCCAGGACGGCGAGGCGTGGGTCTACCGCTCGCTCTGAACACTCCTCCGACTGGTGTGGCGCACCACAGTGCCCACACCGCTCTGGGCAGAGAGGGTCACAATGTAGAATGAGCCGGCGGACAAGATCGAGACCCTCAACGGCGATCCGCCCAACGTCGACCGAGTTGCCACGACCGATCCGCTCGACGTCTCCTTCGGCATGGCGCTCTTCAAGAATCTCTTCATCGATGCGGGCCTCGAGAAGGGCGCGCGCTGGGTTCAGGCATCGAGCACATGCCCCCTCCTGCACGCCACGAGCGTGTGCGATCAGCCTCACCCCGCGATTGGTGCGATCGACGCGCGCCCGAACGGTCGCATGAATCGACTCTCCCTCCGAAATACTCGTCAGAGAGAATTCGGGAACCTCGAAGGTCGCACCCGGGTGCTCGGCGAGCAGCGGAGAACAGTTGATGAGGTAGTGCGCACGCGCATCTCCATCGGTAACGTTCGACGCTTCGGTGAGGTTGCTCACCCGTTGGCTGCGGTGTGACGTCTTGCCGCTGCAGTCAACACGGGGATCACTCCCGCTGGGACAAGTCGGTCGAGCGGGCCACCGTATCTCGCGATCTCGCGAACAAGTCGGCTGGATGTTGACGCGTGCTCCGGCGCGGTCATCAGGAAGAGCGTCTCAATCGTTGGTGCCAGGAGTCTATTTGCGTGGGCCATGCGGAGCTCGGCCTCAAAGTCCGATCCAGCGCGCAGGCCGCGGATGATCACCGTCGCCTTTGCCTCTTCTGCAATACGGACGGTTAGGTTGGATGCGGCAAGGATCTCCACCCGCGCCGCGCTGCTACCAAGTTCTACGGCGATGACAGAGCGAAGCAGCGCTTCGCGCTCCGCGAGGGTGAGGAGCGCCTCCTTCGTTGCGTTCGGCAAGATCGCCACGACGAGCCGATCAACAACCTGAAGGCTCCGTCTGATCAAGTCGATATGGCCAAACGTCACTGGATCGAAGCTGCCTGGATAGAGCCCAATGCGTTCGATCATCTCAACTCCTCCGCCTCATGGTGTGCGTAAAGTTCAATCACTGTCTCACCGTACGTGAGGGTTCGCGCCAATCGTAGACCTCTTGGCGCTCGTTGTGGCGCCTCGCCCCTGACCCGCCGTCCTGAGAGGACCAGAAGGCCACCGGTGGCGAGAGGAGTTGGCTGGCCAGCAATCAACTCGAGTATCCCGCCGCGGAGCGGTAACTGATCGTATGGCGGATCAGCGATGACGAGGTCGAAGGTGGCTCCACGTGTGACAAGTGCACGCAGGGAATCGAGTGCGTCAGCTGACTGGATCTCTGTCTGGTCCACAAGGCCTAGCGAAGCCACATTGCGGCGAATCACCTCGCTAGCACGTCGAGAGATCTCTACGAAGTTCACGTGTCGCGCGCCGCGACTGAGCGCCTCAAGGCCTGCCGCGCCGCTCCCTGCACAGAGATCAAGCACGCGCGCGTCGGGGAGGCGGGGCTCGAGAATTGCGAAGAGCGCTTGCCGAACTCGGTCCGCTAATGGTCGGGTCCCTTCCTCAGGGACCTCTAGAAGGCGTCCCCCGAGCACTCCCGCGATGATTCGGATCTTCGGTGCCACGCTTCAACCCTCCCGTGAACGCAACACAGCCGTCGGCCAGCCGCGAAGGTAAGACTCAATCAGTGGTCGTGTGGCTGGGAAGGGTCGACCGGTCGCGTCGAGGAGTTGCTCTGCCTCGCCTCGTGCCAGCAGCGCAAGCGCACGATCTTCAGGTCGCGAGAGTGCGGCCACACGGAGGGGCGGCAGGCCGCTCTGTTCGGTTCCTAGCACGTCTCCCTCTCCACGCAATTCGACGTCGCGCTCAGCAAGAAGGAAGCCATCTCGCGTACTCTCAATCGCTTCAAGCCGAGCTCGGGCGACTTCGTCCTCGCTATCGCTGACCAAGACGCACCAGCCTTCACTTCCACCGCGACCAACGCGACCACGAAGCTGATGCAGGGTTGCGAGCCCAAATCGATCAGCGCTCATGATCACCATCACGCTCGCGCGCGGAACATCAACACCAACCTCAACGACCGTTGTCCCGACAACGATGTCGATCTCGCCGCGAGTGAATGCATCCATCACGCCGCTGCGTTCCGCTGGTGACTGCCGCCCATGCACCACCCCAACGTTGAGGCCTGGGGCTGCCGCGGCGATCCGCTTCGCCTGCTCAACCACTCCCGCCTCGCCGGCCGCCTCGAGCGCCTCACCGCCAGTCTCGCCGTTCGGCTCCTCACCAGGATCGTCGTCACCAATTCGTGGGACCACGACAAAGGTTCCTCGCCCGGCGTCAGCCTCCGCGGTGACAAAGCTCCACAGGCGATCGAGCTCTCCACTGCTCCGAATTGCAGTGCGTATTGGCTGTCGGCCAGCCGGGAGTTGACGTAGTTCCGACGAGGCCACATCTGCGTAGAGGAGTTGTGCGATTGTCCGCGGGATAGGGGTCGCAGTCATCAGCAACAAATGCGGCTCCCCCTCCCCTTTTGCGGTTAGTTGGGCTCGCTCCTCCACCCCAAAGCGATGTTGCTCGTCGACGATGACCAGTCCGAGCGAGGCGAACTGCGTCGCTTCAGAGAAGAGCGCGTGGGTCCCAATGAGAAGGGCGGTGCTCCCACCTGCAACTGCCGCGCGAACGTTGCGACGCACTGGAGCAGTGCTGCTTCCGACAAGTAGATCAACCCGAACTCCTAGTGGTTCGAGCAGCCTCGTCGCGGTAGCGGCGTGCTGTCGTGCCAGAAGTTCCGTCGGCGCAAGCATCGCGGTCTGAAGGCCTGCGCGGGCGGTGGCAGCTGCCGCGACAAGTGCGACTGCCGTCTTCCCGGTACCGACGTCCCCCTGCAAGAGGCGCAACATTGGCTCACCAGTCGCGAGGTCCTTTAGGATCGCATCGATCGCTGCTGACTGATCAGGTGTCCATGACGGTGCCGGTGAATTGTCGCCCTCGCGGCGAAGTCCATGACGGATCGCCTCTTCAATCTCTGCGCGCTTGCGCTGCGAAATCTTGACGGATTGAGCCGCACCTTTCGCTCGACGGCGGCGACGGCGAACGAGCGAGAGCTGCACGGCAAGAAGTTCGTCAAAGGCGAGGCGACGGAGGGCGGCATCGCGCTGTTCAAACTCACTCGGCCAGTGAGCCTCCGTTAGGGCGGAGGCGAGTGGCATGAGGCCGTGTCTGCTGAGAACTCCTGGTGGGAGCGGGTCGGGGAGCTCCGGGCCGAACTGGTCAATGACCTGTCGCACCGCCGCACGGAGGCTGAGTACCGTCACTCCCTTTGTCAGCCGATAGATGGGAACGATTCGCCCCGCGTTGACGCTCTCGCCCCCTTCGAGCGTGCTGAACTCAGGGGCCTCTAGCTGGGCCCGCCACCCGATCGCCTTCACACGGCCAGATGCGACGACTTCAGAACCTGCGTGGAGGCGACGCTCGATGAAGCGACGGCCATACCAGACGGCTTCCACCGCGCCGCTTTCATCAGCGAGCGTGGCAACTGTACGTTGTACCCCTCGTCGCCAGGTTTTTTCGACGCGGACATCAACAACGCGCGCGCGGACGGTGGCAGGGCTCCCTCCAGTGAGGTCGGCGATTGGTGTGACCGTTCGACGGTCTTCGTAGCGGCGCGGAAGATAGAGGAGAAGATCTCCCACGCTCTGGACCCCTAGACGCGCGAGTCCCCGTAGCAGGCTCGCTCCGCCGGGCAGGCCGAGCCCCTTGAGCGGCAGGCTGCTCGGGTCTGCGTTCACTCCAAGCTCACGAGCACCCGCTCGATCGCCTGCTCACCGCGTGCGAGCTCTACCTCGACCCCATCAATGGCTCTCCGTACAGCGTCGACCATACGCTCGCCCGCCGCCGCGTCGACATCGGCTCCAAGGTAGAGAGTGATCAACTCCGCCTTCTCTCCCTGCAGCGCACGGGTGAGCGCCTCAATCTCGTCTTGACCGGTGGCAACGATCCCGTCAACAGGATCAAGCGCCATCACTTCGCCGTTGCGTACGCTGACCCCCTTCACCACCGCGTCGCGCACCGCCTGGACGATACGGAACGTTCTCGCACCGGCTCGCGCTGATTCGAACTGTTTGAGCGCGACATCCAACGGGAGCGAAGGATCCCACGTCAGGAGCGCTGCGATTCCCTCTGCTGCGTTGCGCGTTGGGACCACGCTGACATTCGCCGCCACCAGGTCTGCAGCCTGCCGCGCTGCGAGCACGATGTTCCCGTTGTTCGGAAACACAATGACGTCGCGCCGTCCCGTCGCGTTGATTGCGGTGGCAATCTCCGCTGCCGATGGGTTCTCTGTCTGGCCACCGTGCACCACTTGCGATGCTCCCGCCGATTTCATGATCGCAGCGAGACCGCTCCCCGCAGCGACCGCAACGATCGCCGTGCCAGGCTCAGGACCCTTCTCAGTCGTAACGCTTGCGACACCCACGCGCGTGGAGAGGTCAGTAAAGGCGCCATGCCCAGTGGCACGTTCGGCGCTTTGCTGGTCAAGATTCTCAATCGTTACGCCACGGACCTCGCCGTGGGCAATCCCGTAGGCGAGGATCTGATCTGGCTGCAAGTTGTGCACGTGCACCTTGCAGACCGACGCATCACCGGCGACGAGGACGCTCTCCCCCATGCGTTCAAGGTCAGCACGGATCTTGACGAGGTCGAGAGGAGCCTCTGTGGCGCGGAGCATGAAGACCGTCTCGTAGCCATATTCGCCCGGAGCGCCAACTCCGCCCGCCGCTGGGGCTGGTAGTGCAGGAGACGCTACGTGCACACTTCTAATGGGCTCTGCATCATCCAGCGTTGCCGAGGGAGCTACCGAGGGCACATCTGCGATCCCTTCGAGAATGAGTTGCAACCCAGTGCCTCCCGAATCAACGACTCCCGCCTCTCGGAGCACGGCGAGAAGCATTGGCGTCTTCTCCACCGAGACGCGAGCGCTCTCGGCAACGCGGAGGAGGAATGGGCGAAGCTCAGTTGATCCTTCCGCATCTGTCAGTGCGCTCGATGCAACTTCGCGCGCAACAGTGAGGATCGTCCCCTCGGTGGGTGTTGCAACTGCACTGTACGCGTGGAGCACGCCGATCGAGAGTGAGTTTGCGATCTCTGCCGCGCGAGCGCGCCTCCGCCCTCTGACCGCTTGAGGTAGTCCGCGCAGGATTTGCGAGAGGAGAACCCCTGAATTCCCTCTGGCGCCCAGGAGTGCGCCGCGAGCAACCGCTTCGCTGACTTCGTCAATGGATGTGACCCCTGTTGCAAGCGTCACCTCACCTTCGGCGATCGCCGCCTTGAGGGTCGCGAGCATGTTGGTCCCCGTATCGCCGTCTGGGACAGGGAAGACGTTGAGCGCGTTCACCTCCGCGACGCGTGCCTCCAACCGTTCCGCACCAGACCGGAGGGCCGCCATTAGCTCGACGCCGTCCCAGCTCTTGCGGCTCATCAAGCGCCCCACTCGTAGGTCTCCGCCACGCGGGAATGGGGGGCGTGGCGAACGGCGAGAAGTAGACCCGTCTGCGGTGCCCGTTGTCGCTCGCTCGGCATGACTTCCTCCCTCAGCCAAGGCTTCCTCTGCCTTACGGCGTTCCTGCTACGATACGGCACGAACGGCGGTGCGTCCCTCTCGGGCGCCCAGCACAGCAAGGAGAATGTCATGGCACGCTTCTGCGTCCTCTGCGGCAAGGATTCGATCTCTGGATTCAACCCCCAGTCGGTCGGGATGAACCGCGTACGCGCACACCGACGCTTCCGTGCCAACCTGCAGCCGACCATGGTCCTCGCCAATGGGACGATGAAGCGCGCGCTCGTCTGCACTTCCTGCCGAAGAACGGCAACGAAAGGCGCGTAGGTCGCAGCTACGCCCGAGGGCGCAGTCCCTCAACCGCCTCGCGCATCTGCGCCGCTCCGAAAATCGCAGTGCCTGCGACCAGGACGTCTGCTCCTTGAGCCACGGCATCCGCCGCGGTACTGGACCGAATCCCACCATCAACGTGAATGCGTCGATTGGCACCTAAGAGAGCTCGAATCTCTTTGATGCGTGCCGCGGCCTCGGGCTGATATGACTGGCCACCGAAGCCGGACTTCACCGTCATCACGAGTGCAAAATCAAGAAGCGGGGCATGCGCTGCGAAGGCTCTGGCGGGTGTGCCTGGATCCGCTGCGAGGCCAGCCTCTGCACCCGCCGCTCGGATGGCATCAAGGGTCCCTTGATGGCGCTCCGGAACCTCGACGTGAATGGCAACGGTCTGGCAGCCTGCGGCGGCATATCGCGGCGCCCAGAGCGCAGGGTTCGCGATCATTAAATGCGCATCGAACGGGAGCGACGTCACGCCTCGCAGTGATTCAACGGTTGCGATCCCGAATGTGAGGTTTGGCACGAAGTGCCCGTCCATGATGTCTAAGTGAATGCGGTCCACACCAGCTTGCTCCGCCGCCTGAACCGCCTCACGCAGCGCACCGAGATCAGCATTCAAGACGCTCGCCGCGATCTGGACGCCAGGCGTCACTGCTCAATCCCTAGGAGTGGACCGGAGGGAGCGAGCGGAACTGGTGAGCGCTCCCCCTTTAGCGCAGCGGCGCTGGCTAGTACCAGGAGCTCTCTACGGCGGGCCACTGCTGCTGGAGCGGGAGCGCCGGCTCGTTCTGCAGCCAGTTGCCCGCACGCGGCACCCGCCTCACGACCTCGGTTTCTTCGAACCGTTACCGAGAGGCCAGATGCTCGCAGCTGCTCTGCGATCGCTTCAATACGCGCGGCGGGGCTCTCCTGCCATGGTGTGTGTGCGACGCTATTCATTGGAATCAAGTTTACGTGTGCTCCACTGCCGCGGAGCAGATTCGCCAACGCCGTGGCATCTTCTTGGCTGTCGTTAATGCCATCAATCATCGTCACCTCGTACGTAGTTCGTCGCCCTGTCGTGCGTGCGTGTACTGCTGCGGCCGCGATCACTTCCTCTACAGGCCACTTACGGTTGAGTGGCACGAGCAGGTCACGCAACGCATTGCGCGCGGCGTGGAGAGAGACGGCGAGGGTCACCTGAGGCCGCAGCTTTGCGAGCCGGGCGATCCCTGGAACCACTCCGCTCGTTGAAACAACGATCCGGCGTTGTCCGATGCCGCCCCGAAGTGGGTCGGTCAGGCCGTCAATTGCCGCGAGCACCGCGTCAAGGTTCTGGAGTGGCTCCCCCATCCCCATGAACACGACGTTCGTGAGCTCCCGCCTTTCGCCTCGAAGGATCTGTCGCGCGCGACGCACCTGATCTTGGATCTCGCCTGCGGTCAGGTTGCGGGTAAAGCCAAGCTCACCAGTGGCGCAGAAGGGACAGCCGACCGCGCACCCTGCTTGACTTGAGACGCAGATGGTCGCTCGCTCTCCGCGGCCGCGCCGTGGATCTGGTGGATAGCGCATCAGCACCGCCTCTACCTTCGCGCCACCGCTGAGCGTGATCAGGAGCTTGCTCGTTGCCCCGTCCTCAACATCTTCTCGCTCGAGCTGCTCTGTAGCGTAGAAGCGGGCGACACCAGCGAGCGCCTCCTGCGCTCGTCGGCTCAGCGTCGTGACCTCCGACCAGGTTTTGGCATCAGAGCGCCAGATCGCATCTAGGATCTGCGCCGAGCGGTATCTCTCAAGCCCAAGATCCGCAACGAGTTGCGCGACCGCAGGTGGATCAAGATCGGTGATTGCGGGGAGAGGTGCGGCTGCGGTGCTCATGAGCGGATTCTCGCATGCGGAGCGAGAAGTTCTGCTCGGCCATGAATCAGCGCAGTTCCGCTCATGCGGCGCCCACCCATTGGGGTCACTTCAAGGAGCGGGAGAGCGCCACCTTGCAGTCCGAGCAGGAGGACCTCTTCATGTACCAACAGGCTTCCCAATGGGACGTTGATCCCCGCGAGTGGCTCACCCACCACATCAAGCTTCAGTCGTTCGAGTGCTGGGGCGAGGCTGATCCAGACCCCAGGCCACGGGCGATACGCGCGCCATGCGCGGTGCGCGCGATCTACTGTCCAGGTCGCCAGAATCTCACCGTCCGACCGCCGCAGCCGACGTGTCATTGCAGCGCCCTCTGCGGGCTGAGGGATCGGCACGATCTCCCCTGCAAGGTATCGATCCAACGTTCCCGTGATGCCATCCGCTGCCAAACGCGAGAGTTGTGCCTCAAGACGCGGTGCGTCTTCGTCACCACGCAACTGATGCCGCTGAACGGCAACGAGCGGCCCTGTATCCAGCCCCTCATCCATCAGGATGGTACTCACTCCAGTCTCTTGATCGCCTGCCAGGATGGCAGCAGGGATCGGTGCGGCGCCGCGATACGCAGGAAGAAGCGAAGGGTGAAGATTCAGAATCCCTCGGTGAACCGAGCGCAACATTTCAGCAGGAACGATCTGCCCAAAGTCTGCGAGCAGGCCCACCGTTGCATCAAGGGAGGCGATCGTCTCCTGCGTGGAGGGGGCGCGGAGTTGCTCAACTTCAAGGAGTGGCACATCGCGCTCCCGCGCCCACGATGCCACTGGCGTCGAAACAAGGGCGCCGTCTCGCCCCGACGGCCGCGGTGCAGCAGTGATCACGGCGGCAATGCTCCTCTCGTGAACCTTGTGGAGAGCATCAAATGCTGGCACGCCGAAGCCGCCACTTCCAATCAACAAGAGCCGCAGATCAGTGACTGTGTGCCTCTGCGGCGCGAGCCGCACGCTTCGCGCGCTTCCCTTCCGGACTTTTAGGATCGATCCCCCCATCCTCCTCATCGCCAGTTACGGCGATGAGCTGGTCGAGTGAATCAAGATAGTCGATGTAAAGTTTTCCCTTAAGGTGATCGAGCTCGTGTTGCACGGCGCGCGCGATGTAGCCGTGTTCGCTGAACTTGTAGACACGTCCATGCCGATCTTGCGCCTCTACCCACACGCGCTCGCGTCGCGTGATGTCGGCAACATAGCCTGGGATCGAAAGGCATCCTTCAAGATCGGTCACATCGCCCTTTTCGCGCATGATGCGTGGGTTCACGAGCTCATACGTTCGTCCCTTCGCTTCAACGACCGCAACGTTCAGCGGTTCGCCAAGCTGGGGGGCGGCCAGTCCAGCGCCTGGTGCCGCACGCATTGTGTGAACGAGGTCGTCAAGAAGGCTGTGCAACAACCTTCCAAAGCTCTCTACAGGCTCACCAGGCATACGGAGACGCGGATCTCCGAGGAGCAAGATTGGTTTGACACTCATGGTCTGATTCTACCAATCGGCGGGGACTACAGGAGAGTCTCTGGATCTAAGTCGATCCCGACGTCGCGTCCAGTGAGCCCCCGAACAAGCGGGAGTGGATCGGCGGCACGCAGTATGACGTTCTCTCGCCAGCGCCCTCCACGTTTTGGTACCCAGGCAGGGATCGGTCCAAGAAGATGCGCCCCAGAACCCTCTGGTAGCTGGCCACGCAGCTTCTCCGCAACCGCAACGGCCCGCGTATGAGTAGCCGTTGCAATTGCGCCAGAGACGGTGATCTTTGCCGTGCGCAGGTACGGCGCGCCACCAGCCCGTTCACGCAGCAGGAGTTCGCGTCGCCGCCACGCAGTCACATCGCCGCCGCGCGCAAGCTCCACCGCCGCCGCAATCGCAGGATCTTCGGGGCGATAGCTCTGCACCCAAGCGGTTCCACCGCTCCTCCCTCGCCCTAAGCGACCGCTCGCTTGCACGATCAGAGAGACGACCCGCTCCGCAGCGCGCTCGTCGGGGAGCAGTAGCCCCGCATCCGCAGAGACGATCCCAACGAGCGCGAGGCGTGGAAGATCCAGGGCCTTGGCCGCAAGCGCGGTTCCGATCAGGAGTTGCGTCTCACCTTTTCGGAAGGCGTCCAAGATCCGATCGCCTGCGCCGATGGTCGCGATGGTGTCGGCGTCGAGTCGACCAATGCGAAGCGACGGCAAGAGTCGATTCGCTTCGGCCTGAAGGCGCTCCGTCCCACCGCCGATCGCACGAACCCGTGCGCTGTTACACGACGGACAGCGCGTGAGAGGCTCAGCAACGAGTCCGCACCCGTGGCAACGGAGCAGCGATCCAGCACTGTGTAGGACGAGCGGACGCTCACACGAGGGGCATGACTGCGCCGCGCCGCAATCCCTGCAGAGGAGTGCGGATGCAAGACCACGCCGGTTCATGATCAGAAGTGCCTGCTCTCCATCACCCCACTTAAGCGCTTCAAGCGCTGCGAGAAGTGGCCGGCTGATCATTCCCTTCCAACCGTCCTCAAGTTCGCGACGCATGTCGACCACTTCAACGCGAATTGCGGCAGTGCGATGCTCTAGCGTGAGATGACGCCAACCCTGAAGCCTGACGCGCCCAAACGTCTCAATGGATGGTGTTGCACTGATGAGTAAGACAGGCGCTGCTGCGAACTCCCCGAGCATGATCGCAGCATCGCGCGCATGAAGGCGCGGTGTTCGATCAGACTTGTAGGCCGCCTCATGCTCCTCGTCGACGACGACCAGACCAATCTCGCGACTCAGCGCGCCGAGCGCGACGCGAGTTCCTACCACGAGGTGTGGTCCGACCCCCCGCAACCGAGCATGGGCATCCAGCCGCTCACCTTGGCTCGCCCCTGAATGCACCAGTTCCGGCTCGACACCAGTGACGCTCCGGAGCACATCCGCAGCAAGCGCGACCTGCGTTGCCTCAGGCACAAGCCAGAGCACGGAGCGCCCAGCAGAGAGCGTGCGTGAAGCGATCTCGGCCGCGAGGCGACTCTTCCCTGAGCCTGGCGCGCCATCGATCAGCGTGACGTCGTCAAGGCGCGGCTCATCGAGCAGTGCGCGCTGCGTGGGACTCCAGTCGGAGACGGAGAGGTCGTTCATGACAATGTTGCGGCGATCAGCGTGACGACGTTGACGCTGTCGCATTGCAATGTGCACGAGACCGAGCGCGGCAAGTCGGCGGGCGGCGGGAAGCCCACCAGGGAGATCGGCTGCACGTACCTGCCCATCGCCGCTGGCTTCTGCACGATCAAGCACCGTCAGCAGCTCGCGCTGCCGGAGTCCGAGACGAGTACGAGCGTCTGGTAGGTCAGCGGCGCTGGTTCGCGATGCATACGCCTCTTCAACATTGCGCCCCTGAACGGCACTCAGTCTCCAACTTCGTTCAAGCCGACCACTGCGCTCGCCATTGCGAATCAGTGCAAGCAGCGCGCTGCGTCCGCTCCCGCGAGCTCCAACCAGTCGCTCAAGTGATGTCCAAGACTGGCTGACTCCCGCACGCACTTCATCCTCGGTTGGTGACCCGACCGAACGAATCGCGACCTCTACCTTGTCGAGGAGGCCAGGCGGAAGGAGCGAACGAATCGTCAGGGCGAGTGGTGCAAGCCAGTGTATGGATATCGCCTCAGCAAGACGCATGCCGAGTACTCCAATCAGTGGATCGCCGTTTAGCTTCGCTTCCGCGCGCTTTAACGTGACACCGGATGGGGGCGGCAGCTCCCCTACGCGTGAGGTGACAAGTCCAATCGCGCGCCGCCCCCCAAACGGAACGACAACCGCGTCTCCAATCTCTAACTCAGCATGTTCCGGGGGAAGGTAGTCGTAGAGTCGTTCCCCCTGAGGGCCCGGGAGATCAACGGCAACTCGAATTGTGTTCGGCGGGTTGCTCGACCGCGCAGTTCGGGGCACGTCGCCCCCACTCACACGCTGATCCGACGCTCCGGATGCTTGGCACGTTCCGCGAGCACGATCTTCTCAACCTGCGCGGCCGCCTCTTCCGGGTAACCAGTTTCGTTGAGTACGAGGTAGTCATACTCTTTCGCACGATCCATCTCCGCGATGGCACTACGCGCTCGGGTCACAAGATCTTCAGCCGACTCAGTCCCGCGACCAGCGAGTCGGGCAGCGAGCGCTTCGGGCGAAGGCGGTGCAATGAAGATGAGGATCGCCTCTGGAATCTCTGTCCGCACGCTCCGTGCGCCTTGCACATCGATCTTGAGGATTGCATCTTCACCGCGCGCCAGGGCTTCTTGTACCTCGCTCCGAGGAGTTCCATACGAGCGCCCGTGAACCGTCGCGGACTCAAGCAGACCGCTCGCCTCGCGCAGGGCAGTAAATGATTTGTCGGTGTGGAAGTGATAGTGGACGCCGTTCATTTCGCCCGATCGTGGCTCTCGTGTGGTACAGGTAACCACGTAGTGAAAGGTTTGCCCGATGGGTCGGCGGCGCAATTCGTTGATGATTGTGTCCTTGCCCACGCCACTGGGGCCTGAGATCACAATCACCTGCGCTCCTGCTGCGCCATCGCGACGCTGACCTGGCATCAGCCCTCCGATCTCTCTCCGTGCAACCGTAGCGTATCAAGAGGGAGCTGCAGATCCGGAGGGAGTGGCGCCTCAAGCCGCATCAGCCGCCCGTCGCGCGGATGGGTGAACGCAATCCGCCAAGCATGCAGGAAGAGCCTCGTCGTCCCTTCAGGTCCACGCCGGCTCGTTCCGTTTCCGTACGTTGGATCGCCCGCGATCGGATGACCGATCTCCGTCAAATGAACGCGGATCTGGTGCGTTCGGCCGGTGATCAGATCGACTTCGAGCATCGTCCAGCCCGCGAATCGCTCACGCACTCGGTAGCCAGTTGTGGCCGGGCGACCGCCTGCGACGACCGCCATCCGCTTTCGCTCCGATGGGTCACGCCCGATTGGCGCTTCAATCCTTCCGACCTCCGCTGCAACGGGACCCTGCACCAGCGTGAAATAGGTCTTCTTCACGCGACGCGCCTTCAGCTGCGCCATCAGGCTCGACTGCGCGAGGTCCCCTTTCGCCACCACCAGCAGGCCTGATGTGTCCTTATCAAGTCGATGCACGAGCCCGGGCCGCGCCACTCCTGCAATGCCAGGGAGGTCCTCCACATGATGAAGGAGTGCGTTGACGAGGGTCCCGTTCGCGTGCCCTGGAGCTGGGTGCACAACAAGCCCCGCAGGTTTGTCCACGACAAGGAGATCTTCATCTTCGTACACCACACTGATCGGGATCTCCTCCGCAATCAGCTGCGCATCGGCCACTGGCGGGATTGAGAGGTGGAGCGTCCCGCCTGGAATCAGCGTGCTGCTTCCGCGTATCTCCACGCCGTTCATGGTGAGCCGACCTTCGCTGATCAGCCGCTGGACGAATGAGCGCGAGAGTCCAGAACGATCTGCCACGAAGCGATCCGCACGCTGTCGCGCCGCTTCAGGTGGGATTGGAAGATCAATCTCACGCGGGTCGCTCATCTGCCCCTCTGGCGACGCCCAACCGGTGAACGCAGTGCTGAGAGAAGCATGATCAGGATCCCAAGGCTGATTCCCATGTCAGCCACATTGAACGTCCAGAAGCGCAAGGTTCCTACTCCAAGATCAATGAAATCGAGCACGTAGCCCATTGTGAGGCGATCGAGCAGATTGCCAAGCGCACCACCGATCAAAAGCCCGGTTGCGACGGTCAGGGGAGATGGGCGCCGCTCTCCCTCCCGATCATGCACGACCAAGAGTGCAACCACGACACCGAGACTCAGGAGCGCAAGGATCGGTGCGCTTCCCTGGAAGAGGCCGAAGAGGCCGCCCCGATTCTCGCCGCGAATAAGTTGCAGGGTGTTTCCAATGATCTCCCGTGGAGAGCCCTCACTTAGTAGATCAGGGAGCACCGATTTGCTGAACCGATCAAGCAGAAAGACGAGGCTCGCCACACCCACGACAAGTGCTCGTCTCATTCGGTTGCGCGCCGAACGAATAGCTCCGCGTCGCCTCCAGCGAGCGCGACGCTCGCACGCTCCCACCCAGCGGGGGGAGTCCCCCCGCTCGGCGAGAACTGGCAACGAAGTGCACCAACCGCGCTCACGATCTCATCCCGATGCTTCTCCAGTTCACTCGGGGCACCTTGAATCTCCAATTCGACGCGATCCTCACGTCGCAGTCCAGCACTCTTGCGCGCCTCTTGAACAGCACGAATCACCTCGCGTGCGTCTCCCTCGAGGATCAGCTCAGGCGTCAGACTCGTGTCAAGCTCCACGACGATGCCGTCGTCCTCTGCAACCTGTTGGCCCTGGCGAGGGACCGCCTGAATCTCAATTTCATCGGCGGCAAGCTCGAACCCTGCGATACGGACCGCGCCGTTCGGGAGAAACTCAACCTCTCCGTCACGTGCCGCTTGCATCACCACTTGTGTCGATGCACCGAGCCACTTCGCGACCTTGGGCAGGAGCACTTTGACACGGCGCTCAAAGAGTCCGGAGGCGTCATCAACGCGCTCAACGCGCTTCACGTTGAGTTCGTCGGCGAGGATACTCTTCAGGGCCGCAGCGTCGGCACCGCGCACACCAAGGACAACGCGAGCCCGCGATAGAGGTTGGCGGGTCCGGATCCCTGCTGCGTTGCGCACTGAGCGGCCGAGCTCCGCGGCGCGAATGATCCGCTCCATTGCCGACTCCAATTCGCTGTCGCGCCATCCCGCACTCTCTTCAGTCGGCCAGTGCAGGAGGTGGATGCTGCCAGGTGCGCTCCCTGTGCGAATCGCCCCAGCGAGCGGGCGTGCCGCCCCGCCGACAACCTCGCTGACCCCTGCGCCTGTGTCGCTCCCGTACGTTTGGTCGCTGCCTACCAAATTGCGGTATATCGCATCGGTGAAGAACGGACTGATCGGCGCGGCAACGCGCAGCAGCGTGAGAAGTGCCTGATGCAACGTGTCAAAGGCGGCGTGCCTTTCGCGCTCTGGTGCGTCCGCAGCAAACTGGTCACGAGTGCGACGGAGGTACCAGGTAGAGAGTTCGTCAATCCCCTGTTCCAAGCGACGAACGGCAGTGTACGCGTCGTAGGCGCGCAACGAGGTTTCGACGCTGGAGGTGAGCTCGGCTGAGCGACTGAGTATCCATCGGTCCATCACACTTCTCGAGGAGGCTGGCACCTCAACCTCACCCGGTGTCCACTGAGCTGTTCGCGCCTGCCCAACAAGGAACGCGTATACGTTCCATAGAATCAGCAACCGGCGACGCGTCTCATCGGCCGCCTCCCAGCCGAAACGCACGTTCTCCTCTGGTCGAGATCCAGCGAAGAGCCAGCGCATCACGTCCGCCCCCATGCGGTCGGCAGCTTCGTCGAACTCAATGGAGTTCCCCCAGCTCTTGTGCATCGCCCGTCCGTCCGCCCCAACCACCAGCCCATAGCCGAAGACCGTCTTTGTAGGTTCGCTCGATGCCATGACCGTAGACATCGCAAGGAGCGAGTAGAACCAGTTGCGGAACTGCCCTGGGAAGCTTTCGGTGATGAAGTCGGCGGGAAACCACCGCTTCCAGTACTCAGGATCTTCGCGGTACCGGAGAGTTGAGAGAGAGACAATCCCGGCATCGAGCCATGGATTCCCCACGTCAGGAACGCGCGTCACTTTCGCCCCACATCCGCGGCAGTCGATCTGCACCTCGTCGACATACGGGCGATGGGCTGTGTGCCCGTCGAGCGCCGCTGCGCCAGCAGTTGCGCGCTCATCCAACTCTTTGCGCGAACTGAGCACTTCAACCTTGCCGCATGACGCGCACTCGTAGATCGGTAGCGCGAGACCCCAATAACGTTTCTTGGAGATCATCCAGTCACTCATGTTGCGTAACCAGTCGATCTCACGCTCATACCCGAAGTCCGGAAGCCAAGTGATCCGGTCAACCACAGACATGATCTGATAGCGGAGGCCCGAGTCAAACTCTTTCTTTGTGAGCTCGCTGCGTGGCTTGTCGTAGAGCGGCCCCATGCTAATGAACCATTCGTCCACAAGCCGGAACACGAGTGGTGTCGCGCAACGCCAGCAGTGAGGGTATCGGTGCGTGATCTTCTCACGACGAAGAAGACTACTCGCAACAATTAGATGCGCGAACACGTCTTCGGTCACCGCATGCCACTCGCGTCCGGTGAGGACCCCAAAGCCGTCAAGGTAGACGCCCGATTCATCAATTGGCGCAATCGCAGGGATTCCTTCGGCAACACCGAGCTTATGGTCATCGCTTCCGCATCCAGGTGCTATGTGCACAATGCAGGTCCCCTCTTCGGAACCAACGTCTTCCCATCCGATCACGCGATGCGCGGCACCATCTGCTCCGAGTGCCTCACGCACGGCCGGCAGTGCGTCAAATGGCGCTCGATACTTCCAGCCGATCAGCTCAGACCCTTTCCGTGTTTCAAGGAGGAGAGCGCGGGGGGCACCGCCGCCAAGGGTGGCCGTGCGACGTGTTGCGCCAATCCAGAGTTTGCGACCATCAAACTCAACGAGTTCGTAATCAAGTGACGGATGCACAGCGGCGGCAACGTTTGCGGCAACGGTCCAGGGTGTTGTCGTCCACACCACTAGCTCCTCACCTGGGCGATCCACAAGCGCTAATCCGAAGTAGAGGGACGGATCCTCTCGATCTGCATACCCTTCAGTCATCTCGTGCTGACTGATCCCAGTTCCGCAGCGGGCGCACCACGGCATGCTGTCGCTCCCCTTGTAGAGCCAGCCACGCGCGTGGCATTTGGCAAGGAAGGTCCAAATGAGGTCATTGTTCTCGTCGGAGAAGGTGAAGTAGGAACCTCCAACCCGTGAGGTGCCGAGCTGTCCAATCAACTGTTCCGCAGGGCCGCTGACGGGACCGTGCACGCCCGCGATTGTGACTGGCGTGGTTGGACCCTCAGCGAGTGCGTCACGTAGTTTCAGCAACTCGGCTGGATCGTTCCAGTCCATCCACATGCCGAGTCGAATCGATTGCTCTGTCTGTCGGGCGGCATAGGTAAGCACACGCTGCTTGCAGAGGCTGATGAACTCCGCGAGCCCCTGCTCTTCGATCTGTCGCTTGCTGGTGTAGCCGAGCTCGCGCTCAACATTCACCTCAACCCAAAGCCCCTGACAATCAAAGCCCTGTTGCCAGCGTAGTTCGTGGCCAAGTGATGCGCGGAAGCGCTGGAAAAGGTCTTTGTACGTGCGACCCCATGCGTGGTGCACGCCCATCGGGTTATTCGCGGTGATTGGTCCGTCAAGGAACGACCAGGTGGGGCCGCCGGTCGTCTGTGCACGAAGACGCTCAAAGACGCGCTCCTCCCGCCAGCTACGCAACATCTCGTGCTCGATGCTGACAAGGTCGGGGCGGGCGTCAACAGGACGGAACATCCTATGGAGCGTGCCACGCGCATCCCTGCATGGCAAACGGAGCGCTGACTCGCTCGCGGGCGAGGCGCTATCGTGCGAGGGTGAGCAACGACGAACGCACCCCAAAGAGCTCCGCGTTTGCAGCAGCCCTCTTCTCCATCCTCCTTCCAGGACTCGGGCAGGCCTACCAGCGACGCTGGCACGCTGCTCTGAGGTTCGCAACCCCGCTCCTCCTCCTCATCGCAGGCCTCTCTGGCATCTATGTCGCGGACGGGCTCGCAGGCCTTCTCGGGCTCCTCCTGTCGCCGCTAGGACTGAGCGCAGCGGGGATCCTGAACATTCTCGCAGCCCTCTGGCGCGCGACCGCTGCAACGGAAGCCTGGCGCAAGGGTCTCACCCCTGCCAGTGGCGTGCGCGCAACTCTGCTTTCAACGATTGCCCTTGCGGTCACGCTCGCCGTAGGCCTATCCATCCATCTGCTCATCGGCGGATATGTGAATACCGCCTCCGCTCTCGTCGGTGGAATCTTTAGCGGCACTGAAGAGAGTGGTGGTCAAGCAGGTGCCACGCCACCAAACTGGGACGGCACTGAGCGGCTCAATGTGCTTCTGATCGGCATTGACCAACGGCAGGGTGAGACAAGCTTCAACACGGACACGTTGATCGTTGCAAGCGTCGATCCCATAAAGGGGAGCGTCAGCATGTTCAGCATCCCGCGAGACACCGTTGACTTTCCCGTTCCGGCCAACGCGCAGACCCTGTACGGCCCTACTTACAACAACAAGATCAACTCCTACTACAGTTCGGCAAAGGCGAACAGTGACACCTTTCCGAACGGACCTGCGGTCGCCCTTCGCGAAATGCTCAGCGAGTTTTACAACCTCCGCATTGACTACTCCGTGATGGTGAATTTCAGCGGCTTCAAGCAGATCGTAGACACACTCGACGGTGTTCGAATCATCACGAAGAACCCTATCGTGGATGAAACGTATCCGGCCGGCGTTGGTTATCAACGACGCATTCGGATGCCTGTTGGCGTACGAACTCTGGATGGCCAGGAGGCGCTGATCTTCGCGCGATCGCGCCACAGCAGCTCAGACTTTGGTCGAGCGGAGAGGCAGCAACAAGTGATCGCCGCGATTCGTGCCCAGACTGATGTGGAGGCTGTGGCAGCTAATCTCCCCGCTCTCGCAGCCACCCTTCAAGATGCAATCAAGAGTGATTTTCCGCAGGGCGATCTCCCGCGTCTACTCGAACTGCTCGGCCGAGTCGATGCCGGCAACCTGAAGAGCATCGTCTTCGCTCCACCCGTCTACCAAACGGTTGGAGCGGATGAACGCGGCTACATCATCGTCCCTGACATTGAGAAGATTCGCCGCGCGATCCTCGCCGCATTTGCCGCCGAGCCAACGCCTGACGAGGTGGAAGAGCAGTCGGTCGAGCGCGAGGCGGCCCGCATCTGGGTGCTAAACGGGACGGGACGGCCAGGTGAAGCGGGCGCGTTCGCAGCGCGGTTGATCCAAGCCGGGCTTGAGGCGACAGCCCCAAGTGGCATCACTCCTCCGGAGATTGGACTCCTTCAGACTCGGCTTACCGTCTACAACGGAGCAGCGCTCCGGGTGCCCGTCACGCTGGCGCTCGTTGAGCGTTTGATGGGTATTCGCGCAATTGAGATCGATGACCCATCGGTGACCGTAGACATTCAGATCATTACCGGGGCGGATCTACCGACGTTGAAGGAGTAGCTACGCGCCACCCTTCTTGGTTCCGTAGATCGGCGTCAACCAGTGTGAATGCTCAGGAACTCGACCTTG
>Ga0172367_10000239_pt1 | contig 84332 bp, 76 predicted proteins | sample Lak10m_FD_114542 | JGI IMG/M metagenome (GOLD analysis project Ga0172367, IMG submission 114542) | Freshwater microbial communities from Kabuno Bay, South-Kivu, Congo - kab_022012_10m | ecosystem: Environmental > Aquatic > Freshwater > Lake | place: Democratic Republic of the Congo: South-Kivu... | reverse complement strand
AGGGAAGATCGCTTCAAACTCTTCGCGGGTGATGGATTCAACTTCGAGGAGTTTTCCGGCGACTGCATCCAACTGTTTGCGGTATTTCTTCACCAGACTCTTTGCCTGTTTGTGGGCATCTTCCACCAGTTTGCGAACCTCACGGTCGATCTGCTCGGCAACGGCTTCAGAGTAGTCACGCTGTTCGGAAATTTCGCGTCCGAGGAAAACCAGTTCCTCTTTCTTTCCATATGCCAGCGTACCCATTTCTGAACTCATACCCAGTCGGGTAACCATGGCGCGCGCCATACTGGTCACCTGCTCAATATCGCCAGATGCGCCGGAAGTGATGTCGTCGAAGATCAGTTCTTCGGCGGCGCGACCACCAAGAGCATAAGCGAGGGTGGCGATCATTTTCTTACGAGACATGAGCACGCGGTCTTCATCGGGGCGGAACCACGTCACGCCGCCAGCCTGTCCGCGACCGACGATGGTCACTTTTTGGACGGGGTCGGCTTCAGCGATGGCATTGGCTACAATGGCATGACCAGCTTCATGGTAGGCAATGATGCGCTTCTCTTCATCCGAGATGAGGCGGCTCTTGCGTTCCGGTCCCATCACCACGCGTTCGATGGCTTCTTCCAATTCGGGTTGACCGATGGATTTCTTATTTCGGCGGGCGGATAAAATCGCCGCTTCGTTGACGAGGTTCTCAAGGTCGGCGCCTGCGAAACCGGGTGTGCCACGCGCCACAGAGGCGAGGTCAGCCTGCGGTTCCAATGGCTTGCCTTTGACGTGAACCTTGAGGATGGCTTCGCGTCCCTTCACATCGGGGCGGTCAAGCGTCACGCGGCGGTCAAAGCGACCGGGGCGGAGCAGAGCCGGGTCCAGAATATCGGGGCGGTTGGTTGCGGCGATGATAATGACGTTGGTATCGGTATCGAAACCGTCCATTTCAACGAGCATCTGGTTGAGGGTCTGCTCGCGTTCATCGTGCGAACCACCGAGACCCGCTCCGCGCTGGCGACCCACGGCATCAATTTCGTCTACGAAAATGATACAGGGGGAATGGCGCTTGGCTTGGTCGAACAAGTCGCGCACGCGGCTTGCGCCCACGCCCACGAACATTTCAACGAATTCAGAACCGGAGATGGAGAAGAAGGGCACGCCCGCTTCGCCAGAAACGGCTTTAGAAAGAAGGGTCTTACCGGTTCCGGGAGGACCCACCAACAAAACGCCCTTGGGAATACGAGCGCCGAGTTGGATGAACTTCTGCGGCTCTTTCAGGAACTCGACGATCTCCGCAAGCTCCTGCTTGGCTTCTTCAGCACCGGCAACATCGGCAAAGGTCACAGTGGGGTGCTCCCCACTGAACATGCGTGCGCGGCTCTTGCCAAACGACATGGCAGCATTGTTGCTGCCCTGCGCCTGACGGAAGATAAACCACAACACACCACCCATAAAAAGGAAAGGCAACAGATACGCCATGCTGGTGATCACACCGCCCCAAGGAGAAGGTGCGCTCACTTCCACATTCATTTCAGCAAGCTGCTCAGGGGTCACACCATAATTGCGCAGTTGCTCAACCAGCGTGGTATCGGTCTCTTTTCGTGATTCAAGGGCGGTCTCCACCGTCCCGTTCACTTTGACCACGCGGATCACATCTTCTTCATCAATAATGATGCGCGCCACCTGACCACTCTGGATCATGCGGGCTACCTCGCTAATTGTGAGCGGCTCGGTAGTCGATGAATTGTCTTTAAGCCCGACAAAGATCATCGCGCCGATGGCTACGACCAATAGTAAGTACACAAAAAACGATTGACTACGGGAATTCACGGAATCCTCCAAAATTGACTAACTGTGGCATTATACCAAGTCACCTACCCAGACGACGCGGGCAGGGCTTTTATTATTATGATTTTCTAACACGCCTCAAAACTTGTCTTAGGCTTGCTCCAAAAACACAAGCATTTCTCTTCCCTGATACTTTTTGCCGCCTCTCATAAAAAACTTATCCCGCATCCACAATCTCTACACATTTAAGACCAATTCTACCGGGCAATGGTCTGAGCCAGTCACGTCATCGTGAATAATCACATCCTTTACCTGCGGCATAAGCGTCTTGGAAACAAGAAAATAGTCCAACCGCCAGCCAATTCCACGGGCACGGGCGTTGAGGCGGTACGTCCACCACGTATATTGAACCCGTTCCGGGTAAATCTGGCGATATGCATCAACAAAACCGTTTTGCAGATATTTCGTCACCCATTCGCGTTCTTCCGGCAAAAAACCAGAGGTCTTCTGATTGGCTTTAGGGTTTTTCAAATCGATGGGCATATGTGAAGTGTTGAAATCGCCGGTAATGATGATCTGCTCCCCGTTTGAATGAAGCGAGTGGCACAACTCCAGCAGGCGGGCATAAAAACGGAGTTTGTAATCCACACGGTCGTGTCCACGTTGCCCGTTCGGAAAGTAGATATTGAACAGGCGTACGTTTCCCCAACGGGTTTGAACCACCCGTCCTTCCATATCAAACTCCAGCACATCCATCCCCAACTTCACTTCATCTGGTTGATTTTTGTAAAACGTCGCCACCCCGCTATATCCGGCACGTTCGGCAGGATTCCAAATAAAAGGCAACGATAATTGAGCCGCTTGCTGTTCATCCAACTGCTCTGGGCGGGCTTTTACCTCCTGCAAACAAAGCGCATCAGGAGAGCGCTGAAATGCCCATTTCAGAGCATGTTTGCCAAGCGCCGCCCGAATTCCGTTAACATTCCAAGTAATGATATTCATAGAAATCGTCCATTTTCTTTATGGTAAACTTGATTGCAAGGAAGGCAAATCTATGGATGAGAAAAAAGAACAAACCATCCTATGCGTGGAAGACGAACCCGAAATGATCGACTTAATGCAGTTGATCCTTTCACGTAGAGGGTATCAGGTTAAAGGCGCCAGAGGCGGTGTGGAGGGAATTCAACTCATTCGTGAACTACACCCAGACCTTGTACTGCTCGACCTGATGATGCCCGATATGGATGGCTGGGAAGTATATCAACAAATGAAATCTGATCCTGCCCTAAAAGACATTCCGGTCATCATTGTTACTGCCAAAGCGCAGAACATAGATAAAGTGCTCGGCTTGCATATTGCAAAGGTGGATGATTACATTGCCAAACCCTTCAGCCCGCAAGAATTAGTTGAAAGTGTAGACAGGGTTTTCAGCCAGCAATAAGTATTACTCCAAAATATGCGGGCGGCGGAAATCGCCGCCCGTTTTCATGAATCAAATGCCCCGCCCTATTCATATTCACAACCTCTCACAACCGTTAAACACACCCGCCCGTGTGGGCTATTGCGACTCATTTCTATGCCGTTTACGCGGATTGATGTTTCGCCCCCACCTCGACCCGAATGATGGTCTATTGCTCGTTGAAAAACGAAACTCACGCATCGACACCTCCATCCACATGCTCTTCGTCCCCTTTGATCTTGCCGTATTCTGGATCAACTCCGAAATGATCGTTGTGGATAAGGTCATCGCCAAATCGTGGAAACCTGTTTACATTTCCAAACAAGATGCACAATACACTTTGGAAATCCACCCGAGCCGCTGGGGAGATTACGAGATCGGAGACAACGTTGAATTCAAAAATGCGTAAACGCATCTTTCTTATTTTCCTTGTTGCGCTGTTCCTCACACCGCTCAAACCCGCCCGCGCACAGAACCCCACCGGACCGATCTACATCGTTCAATCAGGCGACAGCCTGTACTCCATTGCCGCACGCTTCAGTCTCACCATCGACGAATTGCTGGCAGCCAATGAGGGCATTGACCCAAACGCACTGGCAATCGGACAGCAATTGATCATCCCTGGTCTGGAAGGTATTACAGGCATTCTTGACACCAAGTTCATCAACTTCGGCGATTCTTTTCGCGGGTTAATGCGCCAGACCCAGGTCTCTGAATCTCTTTTTCGCAAACTCAACCATGTGGTCAGTCCGAGCGAGTTTTATGTGGGTGCAAATATGATCGTACCCATTCAAGACCAGGCACAATACAACAAACGCATTTCACCGGTCGCTGGTGAATCCATGCTTGAACTGGCAGTAAAGAACAACACCAGTGTTTGGGCATTAAGCCAGATCAATCAGTTGGATGGCTCATCGGCAAGCCTGCCGGGCGATACCCTATATGCCGAGGGAGAAGCAGAAAATACAAATATCAGCGGGTTGCCGCCCGCCTTCATCAGCGCAGAAATTCGCGATCTGCCCATCAAACAAGGCGGCACAGGCATTATCACTGTAACCACCCTGCCCGGTGTGACGCTTGGCGGGTTACTGGTTGACCATCCCTTGCGTTTCTTTCCACAAGAAGATGGCTCACAGGTTGCCTTGCAGGGCGTCCATGCTTTGCTCGAACCCGGGGTTTACCCACTGCGGCTGGATGCAACCCTTGCAGACGGAACAATGCAATCATACGAGCAATTGATCCTTATTATTTCAGGCAACTACCCCAACGACCCGCTTCTTTATGTAGACCCCGCCACCATTGATTCGGCATCAACAGAGCCGGAGCAATTAGAGTTGGAAGCGCTGACCGCGCCCGCCTCACCCACCAAGTTTTGGTCTGGTGCGTTTATTTCTCCAGCCATTGCCTACGCCGAATCGACCTACTTCACTTCACGCTACGGTAACCGCCGTACATATATCGGGCAAGGCACAGACCTTTCGCTTGACGGGTTTCACACCGGTCTGGATTTTGGCGGCGGTGACGGGCTTCCCATTACTGCACCTGCTTCTGGTGTTGTGATCTTTGCCGGTCCGTGGACGGTGCGAGGTAACGCAACGATCATCGATCACGGCTGGGGGGTGTACAGCGGTTTCTGGCATCAATCTGCTTTTCAAGTGCAGGTGGGGCAAACCGTGAATCAAGGAGATGTGATCGGTTTGGTCGGTGGTACAGGTCGTGTGACCGGCGCACACTTGCATTGGGAGTTGTGGGTAAACGGCATCCAGGTGGATCCGCTTGATTGGTTGAATCAGCCTTATCCTTAAGAGGAGGCGTTGCACTTCATCTTTTAGTGTGCTACACTTTTTGGCATGAGTAATCTAGTCAACTTTCTAAAGCAAAGCGATATTTTTTTTCAATTCACTCCCACACAATTGGAGATGGTTGCCAACCTGTGCCAGGAGATGAATTTTGATATGGATCAGATCATCTTTCAAGAGAATAGCAGCAGCAAAGAGCTGTATGTCATTATGCAGGGCGAAGTGGATATTCTGATCAACCGCGGCGGTACGGGGGCTTTGGGCAAAAGTGGAACTGTGGTTGCCCGCCTGCGCAGGGGACAGTCTTTTGGTGAAGTTGCATTGGTTGATGAAGGGTTACGGTCTGCCACGGCGCGCGCCGCGCAAAAAGATACCCGCCTTTTGGTGATTTCCCGCGACAAGATCGTCATGCTGTGTGAAACCTACCCGCAGTTAGGGTACAGGTTGATGTATAACCTGGCGGCTGACCTTGCCATGAAGATTCGCAACACCGATCTGCGTATTCGTGAGCAATTGCTCTATAAACCCACTGAAAGCAAGTAACCCCTTTTTTGAGTGTTTTTCTCTAAAAATTCTTAAAACGTATAGACCAAACGCTTGACCCCTTGTAGAAACCGTCTTATTATTGGGCATTATTAATACACTTTTTTATTGATGTATGTAATTAAAAACAAGCCTAAAAAATCCATAATAAAGGGTTTTAAGGCTTTCTTTTTATATGAACGTTTCAAACTTAAAGGAGGTGATGCTGACCCTCAACGCTTGGTCTGCATGTTTTGTCGCCACCCGCATTTGCGGGAAAAACATTTAAAAACATATTTTGGAGGAGTAAGAAAATGAATAAGCGTTTACTCGCTTTGCTTTCCCTGTTGGTTGTTGCCAGCATGGTACTCGCCGCTTGTGGCGCCCCCGCCGCAGAAGAAGCCCCCGCTGAAGAAGCTGCCGCAACTGAAGAAGCCGCGATGACTGAAGAAGCTGCTGCTGAAGAACCTGCTGCTTCCATGGGCACCATCAAGATCGCTACCCAGTCCCCGCTTTCCGGTGGTCAGTCCCTCTTGGGCGTTGCCATCAAGCAGGGCGCTGAGCTCGCTCTCGAACAGCTCGGTGGCGACCTCGTTGCCATGGGCTACGATGTCCAGCTCGCTCCGTACGATGATCAGGCAACCCCTGACGTTGGTATTGCTAACGCCAAGAACATCGTTTCTGATGCTGACATCCTCTGTGGTGTTGGTCACCTCAACTCCGGCGTTATGATCCCTTCTTCTGAAGAATATCACACCGCTGGTTTGGCGTTCGTCTCCCCTGCTAACACAGCCACAAGTGTGACCACCCGTGGTTACCTCGAAGTGAACCGTGTTGTAGGTCGCGATGATGTTCAGGCTCCTGCCGCTGAAGAATTTGCTTTCAGCACCCTCGGCGCCAAGTCTGTTTACATCATCCACGACAAAACCGCTTACGGTCAGGGCGTGGCTGAATTCTTCCGCGCTGCTGCTGAAGAAGATGGTTTGGAAGTTATGGCTTTCGAAGGTACTGAAGAACAGGCTAACTTCGATGCGATCGTGACCCCTGTGGTCTCCCTCGCCCCGGATGTTGTGTTCTTCGCTGGTATCTACAACCAGGCTGGTGTGTTCTTCACTCAGGCTCGCGATGCCGGCTACGAAGGCACCTTCCTCGGCACCGATGGCATGGACTCCTCCGACCTAGCTGACATCGCCGGTGAGGCTCTCACCTCTGGCGGCGGTATGTACTACACCACCGTTGCGGGTCCTGTCAGCGCCTACCCCAAGGCTGCTCAGTTTGTGGATGACTACACCGCCAAGTTCGGCGCTGCTCCTGAAGCTTACGCCGCCCAGGGTTACGACTCCATGAACGTCTGCTTGACCGCGATCAAGGCTGCTGCTGAAGCTGCTGGTGGCAAGCCCACCCGTGCTCAGGTTGCTGAAGCGATCCGCCAGGTTTCCGTTGACGCTTTGACCGGCACCATCACCTTCGACAGCATTGGCGATCTCCCCACCGCCAAGTACTTCATCATCAAGGTAAATGCTACTGCCGCTGCCGACTGGGGCACCAACGAGATCATTGAAGTTCTCGAAGTTGCTTCCCCCGGCAAGGGCGAGTAATTCCCCTTTTGCTGTAACAAAAGCCTCTCCTCCGCATGGGGGAGAGGCTCATTTTCAAAAAAGACAGGATTGATGAAATGAAGCAAATTGCTGCAAATCCCGTTTATAAGTTTCTTCTTTTCCCGGTAGGGCAGATCATCTTGTTCGCCTTGGGGGCGAGCGTGGTTTTATCACTCGCTACAATACTCCTCGCTTACATTTTTAAATTCAACGTAACAGACTTTGACCTAGTGGAAAGGACCTTGTTGATCCTGCCGCAGGTTATCATAAATGGTTTGACCATTGGCTTTGTCTATTCCACCATCGCCCTCGGCTACACCATGGTGTATGGTGTTTTGGAGTTCATCAATTTTTCTCACAGCGAGATATTCATGGTAGGCGGTATAGTCGGTATTCAACTCATGGCATATTTTGATCACACGGGAACGCTCGCAACCATGAACGAATATTTTGTGATCGCGCTTGCTATTCTGCTTGCCCTGGTCGTTTCAGGTTCATTGGCGGTTATTGTGGAGCGGACGGCTTATAAGCCCCTGCGCGGCGCGCCCAAACTTGTGCCTCTAATTTCAGCCATTGGTATGTCTTTCTTCCTGCAAGACCTTGTCCGTCTCGTTCTTAGTTTGACGACTGGTGAATTCAACGTCATCCTTCCCAAATTCGGGACGTATGATGAATTTTGGAAACTCGCCATGCCAGGCATGGAAGACCCGTTGCGTATTCAGATCAAATCAGTGATCATCGTGGGCGTTGCAATATTAATGTTGGTGATCTTGAACTTCCTCGTGAATGGGACAAAGGTAGGCAAAGCCATTCGTGCGGTGGCGCAAGACCGACCTTCTGCCAGTTTGATGGGGATCAATGTCAACCAGATCATTTCCATCACATTCTTGATCGGCGGCGCGTTGGGTGGAGCTGCAGGCGTGCTGTTCGCTTTGAAAGCAACAAAGCTTGACCCGTTCTCAGGGTTTTTCCCCGGGTTGAAGGCGTTTACCTCTGCGGTATTGGGCGGTATTGGTAATCTCACAGGCGCTCTTCTTGGCGGGTTGGTACTAGGCTTGCTTGAATCTTTTTCCGCATCTTATATGGGTATGTTTACTAATGGCGCATTTGGCGCTGAATACAAAGATATATTTGCTTTTGCCATCCTGATCGGTGTATTAATCTTCCGTCCATCAGGTTTATTAGGTCAAACTGTTGGGCAAAAGGCTTAATAAGCCCTTAGAAAAGGATACCTATGAAAACTCTTTTCAGTGACTTGTACAAAAAAGTGAATACGGGTTTCTGGCCGATCGCGATTGCTCTTGCATTTCTTATTATCGGAACCATTGCCCTGTTCCAAAACCCAAGGTCTCTTGGGGCATTCCTGTTTTTGATGACGACACCCTTGATCCTTTATTTCATGAACATGCCAACGAAAATAAAATTTTTCATTGGTATGCTCCTCATTGTTGTGATCCTGCCGGTAATTGGCATCAAAAACATATTCATTCTTGAAGTTATATTCCAGATGGCTGTGTTTGCGGCGCTTGCACTGGGGTTGAATATTGTGATCGGTATGGCGGGGCTGTTAGACCTTGGGTACGTTGCTTTTTATGCAGTAGGAGCATATGCCTGGGCAATATTTGGCTCCAAACAAATGTCACTTTTATACTCCAGCCCTGGGGCGGCAGCCGCCAGCGCAGAGTTTTTTCTGGATGCAAAATGGTTCTGGCTATTCTTGTTTCTAGGTGTTGGGCTGGCAGCATTAACAGGTATTATTTTGGGTCTGCCTGTTCTACGGGTAAAAGGTGATTATCTTGCTATTGTGACCCTTGGGTTTGGGGAAGTAATTCGTGTATTGGCGCTCAATCTGGATAAACCAATCAACATTACCAATGGTCCGCAAGGTATTACTCCTATTCAACGTCCACCTCTGCCCCCAGAAGGCGTACTGATATTCCTAAGTAATATCTTGGAACCTTTGATAGGGCACGAAGTCACAGATGCTGAGTTTTACAATGTGATGTTTTACTTTCTGGCATTGATCATCATTGTGATCGTAATCGTGGTGGCAACCCGTCTCGAAGACTCCCGTATTGGACGCGCCTGGACTGCCATCCGCGAAGATGAAACGGCTGCCATCGCCATGGGTATTCCACTCGTAAAGATGAAACTCGCCGCTTTCGCAGCTGGCGCTTCCTTCGCTGGCGCCATGGGCGCTCTCTATGCTGCAAACCGTACCTTTGTCAGCCCTGAAACATTCTCCTTTCAGGTTTCCATAGGCATATTAACCATGGTCATCCTTGGCGGTTTGGGCAGTATTCCTGGTGTGATCTTCGGCGCTTCGGCGGTTACCCTGCTTAACATCCAGATCCTCCAAAACTTCTCTCTTTACCTGAGCGGGCTTCGCCAGAGCGATGCAGTTATCCCCATCATCAACTTCCCTTGGAGAAACCTCTCCAATCAGTTGGATCCGGCAAAATACCAAAAGCTTGTATTTGGTCTCATCTTGATCTTGATGATGATCTTCCGCCCCTCCGGGTTGATTCCCGCGGCACGACGTCAGCGTGAGCTTGGCGACGAAAAAGAAGCAGAATAGGCGGTATTAAAATGGCTCTCTTACAAACCAACAATGTTGTAAAACGCTTTGGCGGTCTGACGGCTGTGAACAAAATGACCTTCTCGGTGGAAGCCGGAAAGATCGTCAGCATCATTGGTCCGAACGGCGCAGGCAAGACCACCTTCTTCAACACCCTTACCGGCATCTACACACCAGAAGAAGGGCAGATTCAGTTCAAAGATAAGTCTTTGCTCGGTTTGCGCCCAGACCAGGTTGCCGCGACCGGCATTGCCCGTACATTCCAGAATATCCGTTTATTCGGCAGCATGACCGTGCTTGAAAATATTCTAGTCGGTATGCATATTCAACTTAAGCAAGGTGCGGTTGATACGATCTTCCGCTCCAAAAAGTTCAACGAAGAAGAGCAGGATGCCGAAAACCAAGCCAAAGACCTGATGGAATACGTTGGCTTGAAAAATGTGGGCAACGAACTCGCCCGCAACCTGCCTTATGGCGGTCAACGCCGTATTGAAATTGCGCGCGCTCTGGCAGCCAACCCCACCCTGCTTCTTTTGGATGAACCCACCGCGGGGATGAATCCGAACGAATCTGAAGATGCCATCAAACTCTTCCGCCGCATCCGTGACGAGAAGGGCATTACCATCTTGATGATCGAGCATGATATGCGCGTGGTCATGGGTATCTCTGAATATATCAGCGTGATGGACTATGGCGAAAAGATCGCCGAAGGTTCCCCAGCGGAGATTCGCTCGAACCAGCGCGTGATCGAAGCCTATCTCGGACGCGGCGCGGCTGTGGCTCACGAGCAAAAGGTATAGGAGAATCTGTTATGGGAAAACTACTTGAACTCACGAATGTCCATTCCTATTACGGACATATCCACGCCCTGAAAGGCATCTCGTTGTATGTAAATGAAGGCGAGATCGTCACCCTCATCGGCTCGAACGGCGCTGGTAAAAGCACCACCCTGCGCACCATCTCTGGCATCATCCACCCTCGCGAAGGCAAAGTGGAACTTTCTGGTGAGAATATCTCCAAGATGGACGCTCACCGCATTGTTTCAAAAGGTGTTGGGCACGTCCCCGAAGGGCGTGGGATCTTCCCCAAGCTTACCGTGCAGGAAAACCTGGATATGGGCGCATACACGATCAACGATCCCAAACTCATCAAAGACCGCATGGAATTGGTGTATCAAACCTTTCCCCGCCTGAAAGAACGCATTACCCAATACGGCGGGACGCTCTCCGGCGGTGAACAGCAGATGCTCGCCATCGGGCGCGGACTGATGCTCAACCCGCGCATCCTCATGCTGGATGAGCCCTCTATGGGTCTCGCCCCAGTGCTTGTGGACTTGATCTTCGACACCATCAAAAAGTTGAACGAACAAGGCACCACCATCTTGTTGGTGGAACAGAACGCTCTCATGGCGCTCTCCATTGCCAACCGTGGTTATGTGCTTCAAACCGGGTCCATTGTTCTTACGGACGATGCCGCCAAGCTCAAGAAAAATGAGATGGTTCAAAAGACGTATCTGGGTATCGAATAAAGGAAAACACCATCAACTAAAACCCGTTTTCGCATGAAAGCGGGTTTTTTTGTAAAATTATCAAACCATGAATACTCTACCAAAATCAGCAGATATTGTGATCATTGGCGGCGGCGTGATGGGCGCCAGCGCCGCCTACCACCTAGCTCAACGCGGGGTGAAGAACATTCTCCTTCTCGAAAAAGAGGGCGGCTTTGGCACTGGCGCCACCGGAAGGTGCGCAGGCGGGGTCCGCTACCAATTCTCCACCGAGATCAACGTAAAACTTTCACTCGAAAGCCTGCCCATGATCGAACGCTTCAAAGAAGAGATCGGGCAGGATGTGAGCTATCACAAATACGGATACCTGCTGGTGGCGACGAACGAAAAGATCGTTGATGAATTCAAACACAACGCTGCCATGCAAAACCGGCTGGGTGTGAACACAGAACTGCTCAGCGGAGATGAAGTCCGCAAGCGGCTGCCATTAATGCGTTTCGACGATGCCCTGGCAGGCACGTTCAATGCAAAGGATGGCACGGTTGACCCAAACAGCGTTGTAATGGGATACATTGGCGCGGCGCAGAAGATGGGCGTGACGACTCTCAATGGCGTGGAAGTAGTTGGAGTCACCGTCCGTGGCGGAGAGGTTCGAAGTGTAAAAACAAACCTGGGTGAGGTTGAGGCGCGAATCGTGTTGAATGCGGCGGGTCCCTGGTCTGGGTTGATCGCTGCCATGGCAGGCATCCCAATCCCCATCACGCCCCTGCGCAGACAGATTTTTACGACCAACCCGTTGCAAGAAGTGCCTGCTGATTTTCCGTTCGTGATCGACTTTGCACAATCGCTTTATTTTCACCGCGAAGGCGAAGGATTGTTGATCGGCATGAGCAATCAAAATGAAAAACCCGGCTTTGACCAAAACGTGGATGAAGATTTTGAACTGGTAAATTTAGAGGCAGCAGTGGCGCGAATGCCATTGCTTGAAAAAGCCAGCCGTGCCTCGCATTGGGCAGGCTTATACGAAGTGACGCCCGATGCGCACCCGATCTACGGCGCAACCGATGTAAAAGGCTTTTTGCTTTGCACCGGCTTTTCAGGGCACGGTTTTATGCATGGACCGATCTCTGGCAAGTTGATGACCGAATTTATTTTGGATGGAAAATTTATCAGCCTGGATGTTTCCATGCTGGACCTCAAGCGCTTTGAAGAAGGGCGTTTGATAAAAGAGTACAATGTAATTTAACCTCACCCCCTGCCCCTCTCCTAAAAGAGAGGGGGGAATTTGAAATGACCTCAGCAGAAATCATCACCATTGGAACTGAAATATTACTCGGCGAGATCGTGGATACGAATACCCGCCACATCGCCCGCACCTTGCGCAGCCTTGGCGTGGATCTGTACCGCACCATCACCATTGGCGATAATACCGACCGCATCGCTGAAACCATTCAACGCTCAATGGAACGCGCGAACATCATCATCACCACCGGCGGGCTGGGACCCACCATAGACGACCCAACTCGTGAAGCCGTTGCAAAGGCACTCGGGGTACAAACAGAATTTCGTGAAGACCTTTGGCAGCAAGTGGTGGAAACCATAGCAAGGTATGGGCGCACACCATCTGAAAACCAAAAGCGTCAGGCATATGTTCCGCAAGGAGCAATCGGTTTACGCAACCCTGTCGGCACTGCGCCATGTTTTATTGTGGAAAAACCCTCACCCCAACCCCTCTCCCATCAAGAGAGGGGCGAAGGGGTGAGGGCAGTCATCTCCCTGCCCGGCGTACCCGCCGAAATGGAACACGTTCTGCATGAGTCGGTCATTCCGTATTTGCAAAAACGTTTTGGTCTTGATGAAGTTATCAAAGTGCGAATCATCCATTGCGCCGGTCTCGGCGAAGGCATGATTGACGAAAAGATCGCAGACCTTGAAACGCTGAGCAACCCCACTGTGGGTCTCGCCGCGCATACCGGCGTGGTGGATATTCGCATCGCCGCAAAAGCCAAAAGTGAAGCAGAAGCAGATGAGATGATCGCCAAGGTTGAAGCGCAAGTGCGTGAACGACTTGGCAAAGTTGTTTTCGGCGTGGATGATGACCGGCTCGAAAATGTTGTGTTGGATATGCTCACAAAACGCGGATGGACGTTAACCGCAATTGAAAGCGGACTTGACGGATTACTTGCCCGCACGCTTCGCAATCCAAATACCGCCTCACTACCAAATCTGACGCCTGAATCACTGACCCAAGCTGTACGCGCCGCCCAAGCCGACACAAATGCAGACATCGCCCTCGGCGTCTCCATCTACATAGAAGAACGCTCCGCCGAAATGGTGATGATCACGCCCAAGGGTGAAAAGACCCACCGCATCACCTACGGCGGACCTCCCAAAAGCCTTCCGCGCTGGAGTACGAACCTTGCCCTAAACTGGCTGCGCACCACGCTGGAGGAAATGGACTAATGGCAAAACCCAAGCCTATAAAAAAGGATGACAAACCGCTTGTAATTCTTGCGTGGGGCTTGAACATCTTTGGTTTGTGTGCGCTCAGTTTGGTACTGGTGGCATATTGGGCGATGAAACCCGCCCACGCCGCCGACCAACCCAGAGCGGTATACACTGCCACCATGCCGCCCACCTACACACCAGAGGCATTTTCGTTTAACCTGCCCACCATCACACCCAACCCGTTTTCGACCATGATCGTGGTGCAATCACCCACTCCTTTTGTTCTGCAAAATGCCGCCATGACGGGTAGAGCCAGCGTCTCCACGATCGGATATTCTGTTTCTGGTCGTCCATTGGAAGTGTATATCTTTGGCAATGGCGAACATGAAAAAATGATCGTTGCCGGAATTCACGGCGGGTACGAGTGGAACACCATAGCACTGGCAGATGAACTCATCCGCCATATTTTCGACAACCCTGAGATCATCCCAGACGATGTAACACTTTACATCCTGCGAAACATGAACCCCGATGGTGACGCCCGCGACCACGGCATTGATGGGCGTGTGAATGACCACGGCGTAGACCTGAACCGCAACTTCCCCGCCAACTGGGCAGCCACATGGGATCGTGACGGCTGCTGGAGCCTGACCAACACCACCGGCGGCACGGGTCCCGGCTCGGAGCCGGAAACTAAAGCGGTGATGTATTTTCTGCAATCCCATAAAATTGAAACGCTCATCAGCTATCACAGTGCGGCATTGGGCGTCTTCCCCGGTGGAGTACCCTGGGAAGAAGATTCGAAAAAATTTGCCAAAGCGCTCGCCAAAGCCACCACCTATCCCTACCCACCCATTGATACTGGTTGTGTGTACACCGGCACCCTCGCCGATTACGCCGTGGAGCTCGGCGCCACCGCTGTAGATATGGAACTCCGCACACACAAATACACCGATTTCGATGAGAATGTAAAAGCGCTCGAAGTGCTGTTAAATTGGAGATAATTTTTTGACCGTGGACGACAGACCATGGACAATCGCAGGTCACGCTTATAGCGTGACGAGCTCGCCAGACAAAACATGGCAGGCTTCAAGCATGCCCTACAACATACCAAAAGGAGATTGAATGACTCAAAACATAGATACCCTCTTCATCAACGCCATTGTGCTCACAATGGACGAAAAACTGACTCAATACGACCCCGGCGCGCTCGCCGTAAATGGCGACTCTATCGTTGCCGTGGGGTTTGAAACCGACCTGAAAAAAGAATTCACCGCAAAAGAAGTGATTGACTGCGGCGGCAAAGTTCTCATGCCTGGCTTGGTCAACGCTCACACGCATGTGCCCATGACCCTCATCCGTGGGCTGGCAGATGACCTGCGCCTCGACGTTTGGCTGATGGGCTACATGCTGCCGGTGGAACGCCAGTTCGTTTCACCGGAATTCGTACGCCTCGGCACGCTCATCGCCTGCGCCGAATCGATCCGCAGCGGTGTGACCACCTTCAACGACATGTACTTCTTTGAAGATGATATTGCCCAAGCCGCCGCCGATGCCGGGATGCGCGCCGTGTGCGGCGAATCGGTCATGAAATACCCCGCCCCTGATGCCCCCTCCTACGACGACTCGCTCGCCTATGCCCGCGAATTTATCAAAAAATGGAAAGGTCATCCGCTCATCGTCCCTGCCATTGCTCCCCATGCCCCCTACTCCACCAACCCTGAGATCATCCGCGCCTGCGTAGACCTCGCCAAAGAGTTCGACGTGCCGCTGCACATTCACATTTCTGAAACCGCGTTTGAAGTGGAAAACATGCGCAATGAACAGGGAATGCCGGTTGTGCCCTACGTGAAAAAGCTCGGCTTGTTTGAAGCCAAGGTGATTGCCGCGCACTGCGTTCACATTGACACGGGCGAAATTCGCACCTTGCAGCACTACAACGCGGGCGTTTCGCACAACCCATCTTCAAACCTCAAACTCGCTTCAGGTTTCGCCCCCGTTGCCAAAATGCTTGAAGACGGACTCAACGTGGGCATCGGCACTGATGGTCCCGCCTCCAACAACGACCTCGACATGTTCGAAGAAGTGCGCCTCGCCTCTTTCGTCGCCAAGGCTGCCTCAAACGACCCGACCGTTGTCCCCGCTGCGACTGCGCTCACAATGGCTACACGCCTTGGCGCACAGGCGTTGCACATGGGTCACATCACCGGCTCGCTCGAAGCGGGCAAACGCGCCGACCTGATCCTCGTGGATACCAATCCCCTGCACAACACACCGCGCTTCAAACGTGACCCGATGGGCGCATATGCCCAGTTGGTGTACGCTTCCAAATCCACCGATGTGACCGATGTAATGGTCAACGGCAAATGGCTCATGCGTGAACACCAGTTACTGACCCTCAACGAAAAAGAACTCATCGCCCAAGCCCGCGAACTCGCCGTCAAGATAGACGCCTTCCTGACCGAACGCGAACAGTCGGTGCTTTCAAAACTGATCGCGCTGGGCGGCTCGCTGGAAGAAGAATCGTTCGAGGTGCAGGTTAAGGTCAAGGTTGAGCAGCCCAGTCTCGTCGTCCAGAATATGAAGCGTGAAGAGATCGAGGTCACTGCACACAAGCACTACCGTCAATTCGATCAATATTTCCTGTTCGATGATGTCAACCAGGGACGTTTGCGTTACCGTGAAGACAGCCTCATCAACGCCAAGGGTGAGATTGCCAGCGTGCGTTCACGCCTGACGTTGATCGGCGTAAAGCGTGAAGATGAGATGGGTGAAGTGCTGCTCTCGCGCAGCCGCTTCCTTGCACCCGCCGCACAATCCCTGCGTTTTTATCGCGAGTACTTCAAACCGAAAACAGAGATCGAAGTGGAAAAGAACCGCCTGCGCTGGCACATCAAATACAAGAACACTGAATTCTTCATCAATCTTGATGAAGTGCAGCAGCCCGCCATGGGAACGTTCCTTGAAATCAAAAGCCGTACCTGGAGCCGCAAAGACGCCGACCTAAAGGCAGAGCTTGTGCGCGAGCTGCTAGACCTGCTGGGTGTGGGGCACGCCGAAACTGTGACGCAGGATTACATCGAAATCTTGACGGTGTAGTCAATCAAGTGACAGTCACCTGTGAGGTGACTGTCACTTCTACAATCTCATGAAAACATTCAGAACAACGATCGCCACCCTATTTGCCATCCTCTTCATTCTCAGCGCCGTCGCGTCCATCCTGCTTTTCAATTTTGACCGCCGCGCCTTCGATGCTGAAACGTATCAGCAAGCCTTTGAGCGGGCAAGTTTTTACAATACGATCCCCGCTCTTTTGGCGCAATCCATCACCACGGGCACAGACCCAACCCAGCAGCCATTTGGGTTACAGGGCATCCATACCGAAACATGGGAGAGCTTCACGCGCACACTGCTCCCACCAGATGTATTAAAAGTTGTTGGCGACGACCTGCTCATCTCCACCTTTGCCTACCTCAACATGGAAAGCGACTCGATCCAAATTGATCTCATCCCGATCAAAACCAGCATGATGGGTGAAAGCGGCGCACAAGCTGCGCTCGTTCTACTTAATAGCCTGCCGCCCTGCACCCTCGAACAATCTGCCATGATCATGTTTGGAATGTTCTCTGGCGACCAGGTTCAATTATGCAATCCGCCCGAAAATGTGCAGCCCATGCTCATGCCCATCATCGAAGGGCAGATGAAAGCCACCGCTGCCACCATCCCTGATTCGTTGACGTTGGCAACCGCATCCCTGCAAAATGACCCACGCGAAAAACTGGCGACGGCGCGCCTCTTAATGCGCCTGAGCCTGATTCTGCCCATTACGCTTTTGCTCACGCTGACGGTTCTAACCGTGCGCTCACTGCGTGACTGGTTGAATTGGTGGGGCATTCCATTTTTGATCACCGGTTTGATAACCTTTATCCTTGGTCTTATTGGCGCCCCACTCTTGCGGACAGTCCTTGAAAATACTCTCTCTGCCCAAATGCCCGCCTATCTGCCAGCCTTTTTGCTCGATTTCAGCGGCAATTTCGCCGCTGCCATGGTGCGGGCATTACTCACTCCGGTTGGCATCCAAGGGATCATCCTCATGGTCATCGGCGTAAGCATGGCTGGGCTGGGATACTACATCTCTCGCAAGTAAACCTGGTTCATAAGACAGCTTTTTATTCTCTACCGCACATCCCAAACCCTAAGGGCTGCTTTATCTTCGTAAGCAAGACCTTAGAGTTTCTTTACGAAGGAAATGTACGGCAGCAAAACTTTTTATAAAGGGACCCATGCGGCGAATATACCTTTTTCTACTCGTTATATTATTTGTATCATTGGCATGTGGAGGGACGCCAGCCCCCACCCCTCCTCCACCATTGGAAGAATCCACCTTTGATCAAAACAAAACGGCGTACGGTTTTTACCCCTCCCCGCCCGAAGTTTCGATTCAAAGCGTTATGCAGCATTTTAAGGATATGGGGGAATATGGCGATTTTGTGCTCATTCAACAAAATGTAGATTGGGAAAGTTTTGAGATCAGCGTGGATGGTGAATCGCAGCAGCGCACCGATATTATCAATCAGGTGATCCTTGCCAGACAAAATGGGCTGGATACAGTTTTTGTGCTTGATGCGCTCAATGGGTTAAACCGCCGCGAGTTTTACGGGCTGCCCGCCGATTGGGAGGCAAACTTTGCCAACCCAAAGATCCGCGTGGCGTTCAAAAATTATGCGTTGTGGGTGGTTAGAAATTTTCAACCCCGCTATCTTGGTCTGGCTTCTGAGATCAACACCTACATGGATGCCCACCCCCAGGATGCCCCGAACTTCATCAGCTTGTATCACGAAATCTATGCCCTTGTAAAAGCAGAAGCGCCTGAAACCCAGATCTTCGTCACCTTTCAATGGGATGATCTGAACAACATGTTCCCACAACCTGAAGAAGGCAACCGCCCAAGCCGTGTGCCCAACTGGGAGCAGGTTGAAGCCTTTGAACCCAATTTGGATATATGGGCGATCTCATCTTACCCGTACTTTATCTTCCCCAGCGGTGCGGATATTCCGGCAGATTATTACAGCCCGCTTCTCGAACGGACCTCGAAACCGGTTGCCTTTGCAGAAGGTGGATTCTCGTCTCAAACCTTTTCACAATTCACGCATACCCCCGAAGATCAAGTTGCCTACCTCAATGCCATTCACACACAACTCGGTTCACGTATGGTCTTTTGGGTGAACACCCTGCTCAACGATTTCAATATCGATTCATATGCCAGGGAAATGGAAAAACAAGGCGCGAACCCCGAAGATGCGCAAATGCTCGGCAATTTTGCCTATATCGGTCTGCGCGAATTCGATGGGACGCCCAAACCCGCCCTCGCACTGTGGGAGAGTTTTAGAAATTCTGCGCCTTAATCGCGGTGGTCGCGGACGGGTAATTCGCCCAGTACTTCCTGCGCTTTGAAAATATCCTTGCCGGTGACAAACACACGAAAACGCGGATCATCCCACCCGTGATATGGAATATCGTTGCGATGCACGGCAATGCCATGCTCTGATAATTTCTCTGCCAATGCTTCTGCATTTTTCAGTGAAATAAAATAACCAACCAGGTGTGTATGCAAGATGTTTGTGGTCATGTACTTGAAGAAAAACTCACAGGCATCTGCCTCGCTTTCCGCTTCAAAAAGAGGGTCATCATCGAGGTTGCGCTCGCTGTAAAGAACGCGCCACTTTCCATCTTCGCGGATCAGGCAAATCGCGCCGCCCGGGTAGCGTTTTCCAAGAGAATAATATGTCTGGCTGCACCCCTCTGCCACGAGGCGTTTTTCCAATTCTGCCATGTTCATATTACGGACACCCATTTGCGATCTGTTCTTCGAGTGTGGCAGAAAAAACATGATAACCAGAGCCATCACACTCGGCGCGGAAAAAATAGTACGAAGTGGTCTGAGGGTACGCCACCGCCAGCAGGGCTTCTATGCCCGGGTTGGAAATGGGCGTGGGCGGCAGGGTGTTGTTGAGATAGGTGTTATACGGTGAAATCACCTGCAAATCAGTCAACGCCAGTGGGCTCTTCCACCAGGAACCGGTATCAAATTGGTAGCCAAGTGCATATTGGACGGTGGGGTCGGCATCCAATTTCATGCCGATGGCGAGGCGGTTCAAATACACCGAAGCGATCAGCGCGGATTCTTCTTCATGCACGGCTTCACGTTCGACGATGGAGGCGAGGATCACGGCTTGGTACACCGTCAGGTTTTGGGCGGCGAATCCGTTTTGAATATCGGTGGTGAGTTTGGCGGTGAAATTGCGCCCGATCACATCCAACAATTGCTCCACGGTGGTTTCACGCGGAAGGGTGTAGCTATCGGGAAAGAAGAAGCCTTCCATGCTGGGCGGGGAAGCGAATGCCAATACTTGCGGCGGGGTGTTTGCAGCGGAGAGAAAGGCTTGGGGGTCAATGGACAAGCCCGAGGTTGGGAGTGAGGCGGCGATCTCTTCCATCCGCCAACCGGGGAGGACCGTTAGCACGGCATCGGTTGGGGAGAACTTTTGCAGCGACTTTGCAATATCCACAATAGATTGGGCAGGGCTGAAGGTGAAATCGCCGGATTGGATGGTAAGGTCGATGCCGGTGTATACGACGTAATCAAAAAAGGCTTGCGAACTTGAAATAAAGCCGAGAGCTTCGAGGCGGTTTGCTATTGAAGATACCGATTCGCCAGTCTCTACCCGAAAGGGCTGTTCTGCACCGTTGAGGTTGAGCGGTGTGGTCAGGGTGCTGCCATGTGCCAGCAGGCGGGTTGAGTATTCGATGCGGTCTGAAACAGAGAGGTGATTTGCAGGTGCGCCATAAAGCACAGAAGCGCGTGCGGGAATGTAATAGATGAAGCCAAAGATTGCTGAGAAAAGCAGGGTGGCAAGGATGGACAGAATGAAGTGGTATTGGTAACGGCGAAAATATCTAGACATTCGATGTACGCTTTGCCTCAAGGTATGACTGCAAGATGACCACGGCTGCAAATTCATCCTGGTGACCGGCTCGTTTTTTGCGTGAGACGCCAAGCTCAATGCGGGCAGCGCGGGCGATTTGAGTGCTGTGCGATTCGTCCCACATTTCGATGGGGATGTTGGTCTGGCTGCGGAGTTCCTCGGCAAAGCGACCGGCACGACGACCGGCAAGGTTTGGGTTGCCGTCTTCATCATACGATTGCCCAACCACGATCAAGCCCGCTTCATTCTCTGCGGCGAGGGCTGCGACCTGTGCGGCATCGAGCAGGCGTGATACATGCTTGATCACTTTCAATGGGCTGGCGATGGTGGCGGTCGGGTCGCTGAGGGCAAGCCCAATGCGCTTTTCGCCATGGTCAACGGCTAGGATTCTCATAATATTTTGCGACGATGGATAATGGATCGTCTACTGTACCTCTACTGAAATATTGAATGGGATCAATGGCAGCCACCGCCACCATGAGGGCGTGATCTCGATCTGCGGTTCGGTTTGAAAGAGGAAGGTTTCGCGCAGGGTACGCATGGCGAGCTGCTTCTCGCGCCCACGGATCAGATCGTAGACTGCCATCAAATCCACTTCTTGCAAGGCAGTTTGAGATGCCTGTAATTGAAAACGGGTAACGCCAGATGGATCGGTGATGGGAGCCGCGATCGGGTTGAAGGTCATTTCGCTTTGTGCAAGAAACCCAGCAGGGATGGATGCCGTCACAGACGAGGCTGCGAGTGTTTTGAGGTCTTCTGCAAAAATATAACGCGCGGTGAATTCTGCTTCTGCCAAAAAGGTGAGAGCTGTGCCCGAAACCCCGGCAGGGGGTGAAAACTCTTCACGGCGAAGTTCGTTCATCAAAATAGTATCTGAGATCAGCAGATCATTTGCGCCGATGTTCGCGCGAATTTGTTCTTTGGCTTTTGCATCCAGGGCGGTCAACACTCTTTCGCGCAGGGCGGCACGGTCTTCTTCGGTGGAGCCGATCACATTTGCGTCTGTGCCGCCGTTGGTCGGCTCCAGGTTGAGCGCCGTAGCCGAAAGCCCCAAAGTCCCTTCAACAACTGTAATCGTTCCGGCATCCACGTTGCCGTCTGTGCCTGCTTCGGTGGCTTCCACTTTTACTTCAACCACTTCATCCACACCTGCGGGCAGGCGCACCGCGTTGAGGGTTGCAAAGCGGATGAGTGTATTCGTAGAAACAACCGTCCCCTCTGGGATGATGATCTCCTCTGAACTGGAGTTGGTAAACTGCACCACACCCGCAGCCTTCGACTGCGGCATGGAGATCGTGCTGGTTATGGGCAGGGTCTGTTCTTCACTCACAACCAGTGTGATGGTTTGCGCGGGGATTTCGCCATTGAGAGAAACAGACCTTGTAGCCAGGTCTGCGGTGACAGGGATGATGACGGAAACGGTCTGCGCTTCGGGATGTAAAGTGACCGCCGCACGCGGGACGAATAAGCCTGCCACTGCCAAAACAGCCATGACCCCCGCTGTGAATGTGAGCACCCTGCCCAGGAGCGATCTTCTCCATGGCGCCTCTTGCACATATATTTCGTCACGCAAAGCGCGCAAATCACGACGAGGAGGTGGAGGCGTGCGCTGTGTTCTGGGAGCAGGAGCAGCCCAAACGTCCTTTTGAGCCGAAGCCGATGATGTGAAAACGGGGATGCCCAGAGATTCCGCTTCGTGCCGCACCTTCATCCTGCGGGTGACGATGCCAAGCTGTGCCCCAAGGGAATCTGCATGGCGTTGCAGCACTTTCAGATCCAACAGGCGCAGGGTGACTTTGGCGTATTTTGGGTACACCAACAAAATGCGCGGCGTCTTCGCCCACGATAATTTATCGCGGACGGAGATGAGGTCATCGTGAGATTCGAGGGTAATGATCTTGGTTTTCAAATGCAACCTTGATGAACAAAGATAAACAGAGATGATAAAAAATAATTATGACTGAGATGATTTCCACACTGGTGACGGATAAAGCCTTCGATATTGAATTTTGGGTTTCCCAAAATTGATAAGCAAACAAGCTGGTAAATACGAGGCGCGCAAATAATTAAAAGCTTGTGCAAGATGTTCATCATTTAATTCAGAAACCGCCTTTAATTCCACAATCACAAGGTCGTTGACAAATAGATCAAAATAAAAATCTCCAACGACTATTCCGTCGTAATGTACTTTCATATGATGTTGAGAAACAACATTTAATCCTTCTTTACCAAGTTCATGCAATAATGCATTTTCATAAACTTTTTCTAAAAAGCCCGAGCCAAGAGTATTGCTAACTTTGAAAGCACATCCAAGGATTCGTTCTGTAATTTTATCCAACTCGGGAGAGCTTGATCTCCTGCCCATCACCATATCTTTGTTTATCTCCGTTCATCTCTGGTTAATTAATCTTGCTTTTTCCACCAACATAGGCAGGGACTTCAAAAACGCTTCTACCTGCTCTGCGGTGGTAGCTGCACCAAGCGTAATACGCAATGAACCTAACGCCCATTCGCGGGTGTAACCGAGAGCGGTGATCACTTCACTGGGTTCGGGGTTGCCGGTTTTACAAGCCGAGCCGGAAGAACAAGCAAAGCCAGCCGCATCCAACATTTGCAGGAGCAGGTTGCCATCCACATCTTTGAAAACAAAAGAAGCATGGTTCGGCAAACGCTGTTCGGGGTGACCCGTAAGTTTTGCATCGGGGATGGTTTCAAGCACCGAGCCGATGATGTGATCGCGCATGGGTTGGACGTGTGCAATGCGTTCCGCACGTTCTGTGGCGGCAAGGTGCAGCGCCTCGGCGAAACCGACAATATACGGCACGTTATGCGTCCCTGCCCGCAGGTTGAATTCCTGCCCCCCGCCGGTGAGGTGTGGGGTCAGTTTCGTCCCCTTGCGGACGTACAACGCCCCCACGCCTTTGGGTCCGTAAAATTTATGCCCGCCGAGAGACATCAAGTCCACGCCCAGTTTATTCACGTTCACATCAAGATATGCCGCAGCTTGTACGGCATCGGTATGAAAGAGGATGTGATTTGCCCTCGCCGCTTCTGCCAGATCTGCAATCGGGTTGATGGTGCCGATCTCGTTATTGGCAAACATCACACTCGCCAGCGTTGTATTATTACAAACCGCCTTCTTCAGCGCTTCGAGCGTCACCATGCCGTGTTCGTTCACATCCAGCCATTCGAGCAGGAAGCCATATTCTTTTTCAAGTTGAATCGCCGTCTTACTCACAGCGTGATGTTCTGTCTTTGCCGTGAGCAGCCATTGGGTGGAATCTTTGTGTGCCATCATCGCCCCGCGCAAAGCGAGGTTATCCGCTTCGGAGCCGCAGGAAGTAAAAATGATTTCATCCGGTCTACAGCCGAGGACAGCGGCAACCTTCTCCCGCGCTTCGTCCACGGCGGCTTCGGCTTTTTGTCCCAGCCGGTGAATGGACGATGGATTCCCGAAAGAATCGCGGAAGGATGGCATCATTTTGGCGAGCACACGCTCATCAACGGGGGTGGTGGCGGCATAATCAAGATAAATCATGGTCGGGATTATATAACAGACCTGACAGGTTTACGGATGATAAAATCATGGTATGCGAAATCAATGGATCAAAATTTCCAGCGGACTTATGGGGGGCGTTGCCGTTTTTCTGATGCTTTTTGCAAACCCATTGGGGCTTGAAGCCTTCCCCACCTGGGGCGTACGCCGTTCTGCAATTCTTGTGATCGGGCTGGCATTGCTGGCGATCAGCCTTTTTTATCGCGAAGATAATTTTCTTGGCAAATTCCTCAACTCGCCCAATGGGCAATTTGGTATTGTTCTGCTGCTGGTAAATACGGGCATCTTTCTCATTTACATTTGGTTCGTCAGCGCGGGTCTGCTCAAATACTTTGAAAGCGAAACCAATTATTTCGACCTGCAAGCCAATGCCTTTGCAAAAGGTCAGCTTGAATTGGATGTAACCCCAGACCCCGCCCTGCTTGCCTTTACAGACGAAAGCCTGTACGAACCGGAGAACCGCATTGGAATTCCGGCTTTGTGGGATGCCACCCTCTACAAAGGGAAATATTACCTGTATTGGGGTCCCGCTCCAGCGCTGCTGCTGGCAATGGTCAAACCCTTTTACAAACCGGATATCGGAGACAGATTACTCGTCCTCATTTTTCTTACAGGTACGCTTCTTTTTCTAAACCTGATCATCCTCGCATTAAGAAAAAGGTACTTCACCCAAACCCCAAATTGGGCGGTCGTGCTTGCAATCGTCTTTGCCGGATTGGTGAACCCCATGCCTTATGTACTGGTGGAAGGACGCATTTACGAAGCCGCCATCGTTGCCGCGCAGTTCTTCCTCATGGGCGGGTTTTATTTCCTTCTGCTTGCATTTGATTCGCCCACCCTCTCCCGCCTCGCCCTTGCCGGTTCTTTCTTTGTCTTCGCCATTGGGTCGCGCACCACGGTTCTGCCCGCCATTGCGCTGATCTCCCTAATCCTATTGGTGTGGGCATTCCAAACCCAACGCTCGCGCATGATCTCACTTCTGCTGGCTTTCGCCATCCCCATTGCCATCGGCGGAGCCGCCTACGGCTGGTACAACTACGCCCGCTTCGGTTCCTTTACCGAATTCGGCTACCGTTACCAACTCACCAGCTACAACCTCTACCAAAAAATGGATGAGACCTTCTCGGTTGAATACCTTCCGCCCAATCTTTACAAGACCCTGCTCAACCCGCTTGAACGGCGCAGCGCCTTCCCGTACATCTTCCCCACCCGCTGGGCAGGACCCGAATTTTTGAGCAGCTACCAACCCAAAATGTACCTGACCTTCACCGAGAACATCACAGGCATGTTCATTGGCAGTCCCTTCGTACTGCTTGCACTGCTGGCATTCATCAAACCACGGCGTGACCTGCGTTGGATCACCCTCTCCATCACTGCCGCATTCCTCGCCACCTTCTTCACCCTGCAAGCCTTTTTCTTCGTCGCCATGCGCTACATGCTCGATTTCATCCCAACGCTGACCCTGCTCGTCATCATCGGCTTTTGGCATGGCTTTGAGCTTTTCCATCGCAAACCAATCTATACTGCCATTGCACTTGGATTATTAACCTACACCCTCGCCCTCAGTTTGTTGATCGCATTTTCGGGCAATCTTGAAACTTTCCGCATTTTGAACCTTGACCTTGTTCAAAACATGACGTGGACCTTCAACAACCTCTTCAAATAATGGATGCACCCGCCTCAGACTCCGCCCTGGCTTGACTCGGTTTTCTGAAGCCTCAACTGTATCTGATACCTTTTGTTGTACAATGACCGCACAGGAGAACCTATGAATACATTCCTTGAATTTCTCAACACCGCAGAATTCGACACGTTAATTCAAGTCTATGGGGTGAACCGTCAATTGGCAGGGGCGATCATTTCAGCGCGTCCCTTTGAAAGCGAAGAGGACGTATTAAAAGTAAAAGGCATGGGCAGGGCAACCCTGGCGCGCATTCAGTCCTTTGCCCAAGAGGAGGAAAAAGCTCCAGAAAACAGCGCCATGATCCCGGTCCAGAAAGAGGCGGCGCCCGCACCGTTTGGTGAGATGCCCCCTGCACAAGATGAAGCCCCGCAGCGCGCTTCATTTTTCCAGCGTTTGGGGCGGGCGTTCAAGTGGTTCTTCAATGCCTTGCTGCGTTTGGTCATGATCGCCCTTTTGATCGGCGCTGTGGGCTTGCTGCTTTCACTGGCTCTGCCCTACATTCAAAGTACATTCCTTACTCCGTTGGAACAAAACACAACCAGGGTGGCTGAAATGCAAACCGAAGTGACCCAACTACGAGAGCAAGTGGATGCGCTCAATGAGCGCATGACCACAATCGAAGGGTCTGTAGAGGCGCACACTGCCGCCATTGCCCAGCTTGAAGAAATGCAGGCAACCCTTGAAACACAAATGGAAGAGAATAACGATGCTGTGCTGCTTGAGTTGAAGCACGAAGTGATGTTCACCCGTGCCTTGGACGTTCTGGCGCGTGCGCGGCTTTATCTGGCGCAAAGTAATTTTGGGCTGGCAAAGGCAGATGTACAAACCGCGCGTAACCTGCTGGCAGACCTTGAGAACGAAACGAACGATGTGCTTTTAGCGCAGGTTGTGGCGCGGCTCGACCTCGCGCTCGGCAACCTGCCGGATTTCCCTGTGGTGGCTTCGGGTGATCTTGAGATCGCCTGGCAGATTTTGATCTCTGGCAATGCGCCTGCAATTCCTGCAACCCCCACCCACACACCAACCCCCACTCCGCTGGAAGAAACGACCACCCCGACTGCAATTCCAACCGGCGAGGCAACTTCAACACCGTAAAAGTTGACAATAAAATCAAAAAAGTTTACAAAAAAGTGCCAAAAAGTTTACAATCTTGGCATTAAAAGTTGTCAATGACAAGGTTATGGCGGATATAACAACTAGCATGGATTGGTTATGATTTGGATTTGGCGTTAAGAAATTTCATGCTAAAATTTTACCTTTGAAGGAATTGGCAACGGAGTAAAAGTATGACAGTAATAAAAAAAGCACAATCAAACGAAATTCTTTTTTCTATTACTGTAGAAGATTTACAATCGGAAGCGGTAGAAAAAATTGGCAGGGAGTTAAATCAAGAAGAAATCAAAACAGCAAAGAAAGGTCTAGAAAATGCTTTGCTTTTTGATATTGATATAGTTTACAAGACAATTTTTGAAGAAATGATTAACTAATGAATTTACACACAGGAAAAAAGATTACCCCATCCGATGTGCTGGCTCATCAGTTTCTTGAAAGAGCAAAAACATTCAACGCTAATGTTGAATTAATTAAAGTTCTTAAATCAAGAACTTTCAGAATCGGTGAGGCAAATGTCTTGGTTAGAGCTTCTTCTGAAGGGAATAGAAGATATTTCTTTGGCATAAATTACGTTACGGTTGAGGAAATCGCCAACCTTGATAATCCTTTTGTAGCCTTTATTTGTGGTTCACCTGACAAGGTCGTAATTATTCCCGCAAAAATTTTACTTAAACATTTACCACAAATCAGCCACGACAGAAATGGGGAATACAAATTCAATATTGATAAAGATTTAAACATTGTTTTAGCAGGAAGAAATAACAGAATTGATTGCAAAGATTTTATTAACAATTGGAATTCACTTGTAGCACCGCCAATCATAAAAGAAGAAACAAAAAATACAGTTGAAGAAAGTTTGCATTCTGTTTTACAAGGAAGGCTAATTGAAATTGGAAACATCAGAGGTTACGAAACATATTGCCCTGATAAATCAAGAGTTTTCAATGATAGAAAACTTGATGAAATAACAACTTTGAAGACCTGTCCTGAATTACAATTTTCTGATTACAGTTTATTACGGCAAATAGATGTGTTATGGTTTAGACCAAAAGGAAATAACTTTATTCCTGAATATGCTTTTGAAGTAGAACTTTCAACAGGGGTTTGGAGTGGAGTTGGAAGAATGGCAACTTTGATTGATTATTCGAATGTCGGTTTGTATATTATTTCAAATGACGCAAAAAAATACAATCAAGTTCTTTCTTCGTTTTACGACATTTCTAATCGGTATAAGTTTGTAGAAAATGACGTTCTTGGCGACTTATATTCGGCTGAGTTGAATTTAAAAGAATTAAGATACGAGGTGGGATTATAACTTTTAAAAAAGTATCTTGAACCTGTTGCTTCGGCGTTAGCATCAACAACTTTTAAAGTTGCAAGCGAATTTTGGGATTTTCTTGGCGGCGAAGGAACATATTTACAATTGTTAGACGTTTTCGAAAATGTCGGAATAGAATTACGACCGGAAATTGACAAGTATTTTGCACGATATAACAGAGAATAAACAATAATACAATTCCGCAATCATCATTTTTCAGGAGCAACTTCAATGGCATTCAAAATCAAATTCGGTACAGACGGCTGGCGCGGAGTGATCGCGGAAGATTACACATTCGACAACCTGCGCCGCTGTGCGCAGGGATTCGCCTCGTACATGCTCTCACAGGGCAAAAAGGGACAGTGGATCGTGGTGGGGCATGACAAGCGCTTCCATTCAGAGAATTTCGCCGCGGCAGTTGCCGAAGTGTTGGCGGGTAACGGGCTGAAGGTTTATCTCACCGACGGCGCCACCCCAACACCGGTCATTGCCTATGCGGTGGTGGATAAAAAAGCGGCTGGCGCGGTGAACATCACTGCCAGTCACAACCCCCCCACAGACAACGGCTTCAAGGTCCGCAATGAGACCGGCGGCGCGATTGACCCCGAAGGTTTGAACCAGATCGAAGCGGGCATTCCCGACGATGTGAAAGACGTGAAGGTTAAAAACTACAAAGAAGCCGAAGCAGCGGGAGAGATCGTCAAATTCGATGCGGCGACCCCGTACATTGAGCACCTCACCCGTGATGGACTGATCGACCTGCAACCGATCAAGGATGCTGGTCTCACCGTGGTGGTGGATGCGATGTGGGGCAATGGCGCAGGCTGGTTCACCCGTCTGCTTGGCGGCGGGAAGACCAGGATCATCGAAATTCACAACGAGCGCAATCCATCGTTCCCTGAGATGAAACGCCCCGAACCCATCCGCCCGAACATTGATGTGGGTTTGAAAGCCACAGTGGAGAACAAAGCCGATGTACTGCTCATCACCGACGGCGACGCAGATCGCTGCGGCATTGGTGACGAGAACGGCGAGTTCATTAATCAATTACGGGTGTATGGATTGCTCGCCTATTACCTGCTCGAAGTACGCGGCGAACGCGGCGACATTGTCAAAACGCTTTCGACTACAGGCATGTTGAACAAACTCGGCGAGTTGTACGGCGTGCCTGTGCATGAGACGGGTGTGGGATTCAAATTCGTCGCGCCGAAGATGACCGAGACGAATGCGCTCATCGGCGGTGAGGAATCTGGCGGCTATGCCTTCCGTGGCAACGTCCCTGAACGTGATGGCATTTTGGCGGGTTTGTACATGCTCGATTTCATGGTGAAGACCGGCAAGAAACCAACCGAATTACTCAAAGACCTGTTCGCCAAGGTCGGCGGCGAATATTTCTACGACCGTGTGGATAGTCCGTTTAGCGGTGACCACGAATCACGCAAGGAGATCATCCGCAAGAACGAGCCGAAAACTCTCGGCGGTTTGAAAGTGACCGAGATCATCACCGTGGACGGTTTCCAGTACAAGCTTGAAGATGGCGGCTGGATGTTAATCCGCTTCTCTGGCACAGAGCCGATCTTGCGTGTGTATACCGAGACCCGTCACGCCGACAAGGTGCAGGCGATCTTGCAAGATGGTTTGAAGGTGGCGGGAATTAAGTAGAGTAATAGGTAATAAGAGACGAGGTGACAGTCACTTTAAAAGTGACTGTCACCTTTTTGTTTTACTTGCGTTTCTTGTTAATGAGCAATATGCCAAACAATGCGGGCAGGAGAAAAGCGCTGCCACACAAAGGGTTGGTTGCATCCGGTTCTGGCACATTCGGAGGATTCACGCCCATGGTGAATGTGGAGGTAGGCACAGGTTCGGCGGACGAAAGGGTCGGTGTCGCTTCGGCAGCCCAAGGTGTGGGAGGAAGCGGCGTGGCGGTCAGACCGAGCAGAATGAAATTCTCTCCATCCGCTTGCACCGCTTGCGGAACTTGATAACTGATCTCCAACAGCAGATCTTTTGCGAGTTGATTGTTCGGGTCAAGCGCCAGCGATGTTTGCAATGCGGTCAGCGTTCTTCCTAAAATGTTTTCAGTATCAGCTTCGCCTGCAAAATAAATGCCGTATTGATAATACGCCCACAACAGGTCAGCGTAGCCATAATGCCAGAGCGGGTCGTTCGGTAAAAGCGAAAGACATTTCTCGTATGCTGCCTTGCTCAACTCATACAACTCCACGCCCGCGCTGTCTTCACGCAGGTAACCCTTCGGCATCATCGTCACATCTTTGTATGCCTTCGCCAGCCTGCCCCACGCCTCGCCGTCGTTCGGATATTTCTCAACGTTTGCTTCTTCCTGCAAAACTTTTTCCCACAGCGGCGGCGTGACAACAACGATCTGGATGTTATCGAGATAGGTCGGCTCAAGGTCGGTGAAACTCCAGCGGATCTCGTTCCCGCTTCGGACTCCGCCCGGGGTTGATTCTCCGTGCCCAGCCTGACCGTTCAAATCCAGATTTTTTTCGTTCACTTCATACGGCAAGCGGACAATGATCTCGGCGCTGCCAATCGTGCCGTTCCAGCCTGCACCGGTTTCAAGAATATATTTGAACGCTTCGTAAGGATAGTAGCCAAAGCCATCCACGTTGTAAACGACTTCGAGAATCACATCCTGATTCGGCGGGAAGGTCACATCGAAAACCGCCCACGGGAGTTCATCACGTTCGGGGAAGGAATACTCGCTGGATGAAAAAGGCTGAACTTCGCGGCGGGTCGGCACGGACTTGCCATCCACTTTGACGGTGATGGACGCAATTTCAGGAAAACCACCATAGCCGTCCGAGTTGCCGTTGAAGAACGAAAGCGGAAAACGCACCGCCATCGTCTCTGCTTCCGTGCCGAGATTGCGCATGGTGAACACGGCTTCGGTCTTCGCAATGGCACGTTGTGGATTTATGGGATGCTTGGAGATCGTCAGCGTGACCGTCTCTGCCACCATGCGAACTTGAGTGATGGATTCACCCGGCAGCAGAGTCGTTCCGGGAGGGGCTTCGGGCGGGGCGGCATCGGCTCGGGCAGGCGCCTGTGGAAATAGTAGAACCAGAGACAAGAACAATGCTAAAAACAGAGAGAGATGTTTCATATCAATCCTTTCTTATTAGAATTTCAGGGAAGAGAACCTATATGTTTACCAACCCTAAACTTACCATAACTTGCACCGAAACATGGCTTTCTCAACGTCTTAAAAATCTTAATGCAAAAAAGTGCAACACTTGCACCGCGCTGCGGATGCAGTGCAGGTGAAAAGGCGAATTGCGTCACTCGCGTTAAGTCTTTTGCTTTTGTCAATCCACTTTGAGAAAACCATATATATCCAATGGACAAATGTCACCAATATCTCACTTTCTTTGTAAAATTCGTCTATTTACGATTTGACATAAAAAACAGGCTGATATAATCGCCTCGCCATGCAATTGACCGATACCCATTGCCACCTGTATTGGAACAAATTCGATGAAGACCGCGAAACCGTCATTCAACGCGCCATCGCAACGGGAGTAAAGCGTATGCTCCTGCCCGGCACAAACCTGGAAACATGCAAACAATCCATTGAGTTGGCGGAAAAATATGAACAGGTTTTCGCTGCCGTGGGTATTCACCCAACGGATGCAGAAACTTTTTCAGAGCAAGACCTGAACGAACTCTACAAACTAGCCGAACATAAAAAAGTATCTGCCATTGGTGAAATTGGTCTTGATTATTATTGGGTCAAAGAACCAGAGAAGCAAAAAGCCCAGAGAGGCGTACTCAGTTCCATGGTCCAGATGGCTGAAGCGCTGAATAAACCGATCATCATCCACCTGCGCGAATCGGGTGATGCCGTCCACGGACCCGTCTTTGATGATTTCTTCGCAATGATGGAAGAGCAGGTCGAAAAATGGCAGCTTGCTGAACATCCGCTCGGCAAGAAACCAGGGGTCTTACATTCTTTCAATGGGAATCTCACACTTGCCGTAAAAGCCCTTGAACTTGGCTTTTACCTCGGCGTTACCGGACCCGTGACCTACCCAAAGAACGAAAAACACAGACAAATGATAAAAGAACTCCCTCTGGAGCGTGTGCTCATCGAAACAGACTCACCATTTTTGTCTCCAGCGCCTCACAGAGGGAAAAGGAACGAACCTGCGTTCGTCCTGCATATTGCTGATAAAATAGCAGAAATCCATTCCAAAAGCCCTGCAGAGATCGCCGAAATTACCACCGCCAACGCGGCGCGACTCTTCGCATGGGGAGATTGACTTGAACTCGGTTACTTTCCTATCACCTGTTACAGAAGAAATCAAACTTGTTGAAGAACGTATGCGCTCCCAGGCAGATGAAAACCACCCTGACCTGCGCGCCGCGTTAGAGCATTTGCTCGCCGCCGGCGGCAAACGCGTACGCCCCACCCTCAGCTCACTGGTTGGCAACATGCTCGGTGCGCCCCTCGAAAAGCTCATCAACCTCGGCGCCGCCGTGGAAATGCTGCACACCGCCACCCTCGTCCACGATGACCTGATCGACGGCTCACTCCTGCGCCGAGGCACCCCCACCCTCAACGCACGTTGGTCACCCCCGGCAACCGTCCTCACCGGCGACTTCCTCTTTGCCCGCGCCGCCAAACTCGCCGCCGATACCGACTACCTGCCGCTGATGAAACTATTCTCAGACACACTGGCGATCATCGTCAACGGCGAACTGACCCAAATGTTCACCTCGCGCGGGCTTATCAGCCGTGATAACTACTACAAACGCATTTACGCCAAAACCGCCTCACTCTTCGAAATGACCTCCCGCGCCGCCGCCATGGTCAGCCCGGTAAGCGATGAAACCATCGAAGCCATGCGCGATTTTGGCTACCAGATCGGAATGGCATTCCAGATCGTGGATGACATTCTCGACTTCACCGGCGATCAAAATGCCGTGGGCAAACCGCTCGGCTCAGACCTACTGAATGGCTTGGTCACCCTCCCAGCCATTTACTACGCCGAAGCCAATCCCGCTGACGCGGATGTCCAATCTCTGCCCAATGGCGGCTGGACCCACACCGAGAACATGAATCGCCTCGTGAACAACATCCGCAACAGCGACTCCTCCAAACTTGCCATGCGAGAAGCAGAACAGCATATTGAGCGCGCCCTCACCCACCTCGAAGATATGCCCGCCTCTGCCGAACGCGATGCGCTTGAAAATCTCGCAAAATATATTGTGGATCGAAAAGTGTAGTTAGTTAGATGGTTGAATAGTTAAGTAGTTAATTGTTTTTCCATTCTGTATTCTTCATTCACCATTCTGCATTTACTTCCAATCATTCCCATGACCAATCCCCGTAAACCCTTTCGCTTTAACGTCGGCTTCATCATCCATGAAGAAGTCGGCTATAACCACAACTTTCCATTCGAATTCGAAAAGATCATACTCAACGATGATCTTGAATTGCGAAACCTGGAAGGGAATGTCAACGTCGGCAAAACCCCGCAAGGGCTCATTACTCAGGGAAAATTCACCGCCGAAACCACCGTCACCTGTTCTCGCTGTCTTACCGATTTTGTAACAGACCTTGAGTGGGAATTCACCGAAATGTATGCCTTCGACCAACGTTCTCTCTCAGAGAGCGGGCTGATCATCCCCGATGATGCCCAATTGGATGTGGAAGAACTCCTGCGCGAATACGCCATTTTGGAAATTCCCATCAACCCCATTTGCAAGCCCGATTGTCAGGGGCTGTGCAGTGAGTGCGGTCAAAACCTCAATGAAAAAGACTGCGGTCACCGCCCCGATGAACCCGATTCTCCTTTTGCCAGGTTGAAGGACATGTTGAGCTAAAACCATGCGCGCCGCCTGTGAACACGGGCGGCGTTTTCTTCTTCTTCTCTTATGAAACGAACCATACCCAAACCACTCGGCACCCTGCTCACCCTGTTAATGCTTACTTTGCTGGTTTTTGCCCGCGCTCAAGTGAGTCGGGGGTTCGATGTGCCCACCTCCAATTTCTCCTTCTTCTGGCTTGCCGGGCGAATGCTTCTGGACGGGCAAGACCCGTACAACGAAAGCCAATATCTCGCCGGACACGATGCCAATAAAATGGATTGGCGTCCGAACAACATTTTCCCCTATCCCCTGCCGTTGGCGCTGCTTTGCATCCCTCTCGGTTTTTTCTCCATGCAAGCGGCTTATTTCATCTGGCAGGCATTTACTCTTGTAATGGTTGCGCTTGCTGTTCATCTCTTGTTACAGCATTGGCAAACAAACGAACACCGTACCCTGTTTCTGCCAACTTTCTTTTTCCTTCTGTTCTTCGGTCCGCTTTATTTGAGCACTCACGCAGGGACCATCGGCATCCTCACCGTCATTTTTATTTTGGCGGCGATCATGCTATTTGAAAAAGACCATTCATTTTGGGCTGGGGCGGCGCTCGCCCTCACCATGCTCAAACCGCCACAGGGCATCACCATCCTTTTACTTTCCGGGGTTTGGCTGCATGCCCGCCGTGATTGGAAGGCAATGGCAGGTGTGGCGGCTGGAGGGTTGGGCATTTTTATCGTTGGCTTGATCCAAGACCCGCATTGGGTGCAGAAATTTCTCGGCGCGGGTGATGCTGTATTGGCGCGGACCCAGGGAATTCATTCCAATGTTTGGGCGTTTGCTTATCTTGCTTGCAAGGGGTCTGCCCCATGTTCCACGCTGCTCGGCGAAACCTTGAGCTTGATCCTGCTCGGGGGGGCGAGTCTGCTCCTTTGGAAGAATCAAGCCAAATGGTCGGCTTGGGAGGCGTTGAACTTAATCATCCCCATTGGGTTTGTCAGCACCATCTATTTGTGGACGTATGACCAGCTTCCATACATCATTCCCATTGTGTGGGTTATGGGCACGCTGGTGAAAAAGCGGCGCGGCGTGCTTTTGGCGTTCGGGTTCCTTATTTTGCTGGATATTGTTTCGATCTTTGCCCTTGTGCAATTAACGTTCACTGGCAAAGACCTGTGGAGCCTGGGCAGCACTCTGCTTGTATTGGGGGCGACCATGTGGTTGTTATTTCATCAGCAGCGATCTCATGCCGATCTTTAATTAATAGACCTCTTGCATAAGGGATTTAGATTCCTGAAGTTCTACTTCAGGTAACGTTGCCGAAAGTAGAACTTTCGGAGTCCTTTTACATTTTTAAGACCTTCGCAAGAGGTCTAACGTTTGCTTGTTTCAACCACTTTGATCGTGTTGATATCCACTTCGTTCCCGGGGGCAACGGTATGGTAGTAACATATTTCAGTCGTTGCCACACACCAGATATTCCAACCATCATACAGGTGAAGCGTGTTTCCATTCAAATCTTCAACATAGACTTGTAAATCATCGCCGCTCTTATTGCCAAGCCCGATCTTATCGCCATTGGGGTTCCAGTAAATGCCGTTCACGCTTTTTTTCCAATCGTCAAAATTAAGCCCAATATCTGAAAAACGATGTTCTCCCCAACTACGGGGCCATTTCCCGTTCTTGTCATGATAAGCGCGAATTCGAGACATAAAATCTTTTGCAGTGGAACCAATTAATGAAGCGGGTTTATTTTCCATTTCTTGAGCAGGGGTAGGGGCAGCAGCGTTTTCGCTTTGGTCGGTTGCGGTGACATTCCCAAGAGAGAATAATTTTTCTGCAATCCCCTTGAAATCCGGCGCAACCAGGTACAAGCCTGCAATGGCGCTGACCGCAATAAGGCTTATCAACAACGCATATTCCATCTGAGATTGACCTTTTTCAGCGTGTTTGAGGTACATCATGTGAAACCTCCATTTACGGTAATGTAATAGAACCCAGCCCAAGCGCCTGATCTGCTGGTATTTCAACCTCTTGGGCAAAAATGATCTCACCAGAATTGCCTGCAAGAATAAGCTGCGAGCTGCCAGAAGGCAACTCCGCGAAGAAAAAGCAGCCGTCAATATAAGTGGTTGTGGAGCTTTCGCCGACTTTTACTGTAGCGCCTTCAAGGGGGGCGCCATCAGACGTTAGAAAACAGCCGTCCAGCCCGCCGTACCGGCTGCTTTGGGCGCTGAAATAGTAAATGGCGAAAGCAGCATCGAAAATAAGGAAAGCGGCAAGGATCAGGTACAGCCATACCTTTCCTGTATTCTTTTTAGATGATTTTGTAATTGATGCGCCACCATGAAACTGCGGGATTTCATCCAGTGCCATAGATACCTCCGTGAAGATTATTTATTTTTTTCTCTCCAAGTACCGCTTATGAACGCGCGCCCATGTTTCTGTGGGGTTTTCAGGGCGTGATGTTTTATGCTTGTCTTTACTTAAAAAGAACGTAAGGTCTTCAAGAAAAGCGGCTGCCGGTTCCTTTTGGTTTTCGGTGATGACCGGTTTGCCATAATTAATGGCGCTGACAAAGACATCCTTGAAGTAGGGCATCAGCGTCAGAGCGGGAATGCCCAGCGCGGATTCGATCTTGTCACGGGGCAGCCCAGCATTGGGGAATGTGGCATTGAGCAATAATTTGATCTTTTCTTTGGGATACCCCAGCTTTTGGTATGTATCCACTGCCGCACTGACCGCCCGTATGGATGCCATGTCTGGAGTGGCAACCATCAGGATCATATCGGCAACATCCAACGCCTGTATGGCAGGGTCGCTAAAATCATGCGGCAGGTCGGCGATCACATATTCAAATTTACTTTTGAATAAATTAAAGGCAGCGTACAGCAATTCAGGTTGGATCGGCTCTGCTTGTGAGGGAAAGGTGGGCGCGGCAACAAAAGCCAGCCCGCTCTCGTGAGAAGCCATAATGGAAGTAAGCATATCGAAATCAAGCTCACCGGGTGAGTAGCGCACAATATCCGTCCATGTTCGGCGCAGGGTCATATTCAACATCAATGCCACCTGTCCGGCGGTCATGGTCAGGTCAAGCAAAACGGTTGGACGCCGCCAAAGGGAGACCATGCCCACACCCAAATTCACTGCAATGGATGAACAGCCTGTGCCGCCACGCAAGCTGTGAACGGCTATCATACGTCCGCCTTCCTGGATGGGCGCTTCAGCCGCCATTCGGGCTGCATCTACCCTGCGGAGCATTGCCATCACCCGGGCAGCGAGCTCGGAGGCTTCGAATGGCTTGGTGAGGTGGTCATCCGCTCCGGCTTCAAAAGATTGCAGTTTATCCTGCAAGCCAGATTGGGCGGTGAGAATGAGGATGGGTGTGGATGAAAATTGCGCCTCGCGTCTTAAGATGCGTGTGAGTTCGTAGCCGGTAATATCCGGCATCATCACATCTGTAATGATGGCGTCGGGAAGCAGGGCACGGGCTTGGGCTATGCCATTGGTTCCATTCTCTGCAAAGAACAATTCGCAGTTGAGAGGCTCAAGGGCGCGGGCAACCAATTGTTGGTTGATGGGTTCATCGTCGATAAAAAGAATGCGAGGCATGATGAAGCTCCTTTGTTAGTTACGGCAGGTTTTGCGACACAAATTCAAGCAGGCGGTTCTCTTCGTAAATCAATTGTTCGATCAGTTTGGAAACGCCTGAAATATCTTCCCGTTTACTTGCTTCTTCGATCTTTTGGGCGATATGAGCAATGGGTTCGGCGCTAAAGTTCAAAGAGATGCCTTTGAGGTTGTGCGCCAGCCGCCCGAGTGTATTAATGTCAGATTGTTGGAAGGCCGCTTGAATATCCGCGATGCGTGCTGGAAGAGATTTCTTATAATCTTCGAGCATTTCCCTCAAGAATTGGGGTTCATCGAAAAAGCGGGGAAGTGCGGTTATGTAGTCAATGGGAAGGCTTGGGAGTTGGCTCATATCTTCATGGGCAGAATCAGGTTCGAGCGCAGGTTGAGCCGCTTCCTCTTCTCCAAAAAGGCCATCTTGTATCTCTCCAAATAAGTTATCGTACGAAATGACCTGATCTTCGGTGTGGCTTTCCAATTCGGGTTCGGGTTTCAATTCCAGTTCCACTTCTGAGACCCATCTGTCTAACACGTTGAAGAGGGATTTGGGTTCAAGTGGTTTTGAAACGTAATCATCCATGCCAGCTTCAAGGCAGCGCTCGCGGTCTCCGCTCATGGCGTGCGCAGTCATGGCAATGATCGGGGTGTGTTTTCCGTTTGTCATCTCCCATTGACGGATGTTTTGGGTGGCTTCCAGCCCGTCCATTTCCGGCATTTGCACATCCATGAGAACGGCGCTGTAGTTTTCACTCTTTACTTTTTCAAGCGCCTGTTTTCCTGTATCCACTGCATCGACGGAGTAGCCTGCTTTTTGTAAATTTATGATGGCTAGTTTTTGGTTGATGGGGTTGTCTTCAGCCAACAGCACGCGATAGTTGGAACGCCGTGTTTCTGAGATGGAATGACGGGTTACAAGTGAACCTGTATTCGTTTTTTGGGCGCTCAAAATGGCAACCACGGCATCAAACAGCATTTTTTGTTTTACCGGTTTTAACAAATATCCTGAAACACCCAATGCTTCCAAGCGGGCAGCATCGCCGCGCCTGCCCATGGATGTGAGAATGATGATCTTTGAATCTTTGGCATAGGGGTCGTTCTTTAGGGCTCTGGCTGTCTGTTCGCCATCCATGTGGGGCATTTGCATATCCAGCAAAATGACGTGATAGGGGTCGCCAAGCCTGCCTGCACTGCGTGCCGCTTCGAGCGCCTTTACGCCCGATGCGACCGCATCAATATGACAGCCGAAGCTTTCCACCATGCGGGTGATGATGATGCGGTTGGTCTCGTTATCATCCACGCAGAGGATGCGATATTGTTTCATGTTCACCGGTGCAAGCAGGATGGATTTTGCATCTGGTCTTTCGCCGGTTTGTTTTTCGAATTCAAGGTCAAACCAAAAAGTGCTGCCGGTTCCAACTTCACTCTCCACCCCCATACTGCCGCCCATCAGTTCCACTAATTGTTTTGAAATCGTGAGCCCCAGACCCGTTCCGCCATATTGGCGTGTGGTGGAGCCATCTGCCTGGGTGAAGCGTTCAAAGATGGCAGCAACCCGAGCGGGTGGGATTCCGACACCGGTATCTTGAACGGCAAAGTGGATCTTCACATGTGTGTCGTGGGTTTCATGTGCCTCGGCTTTAATGACCACCTCGCCTTGATGGGTGAACTTGATGGCGTTTCCAACCAGGTTGAAAAGGATCTGGCGTAAACGTCCGGCATCGCCGCGAAGGTAGGAATGAAGATCAGGGTGGATCAGGCAGGCAAGTTCCAGCCCCTTATCCTGTGCGCGTTTTGCAAGGGTGTAGGCAACATCTTCCACAGTGGTACGCAGGTCGAAATCTATGGCTTCGAATTCGATCTTGCCTGCTTCGATCTTGGAGTAATCCAAAATATCGTTAATTAGGGTAAGCAGCGCTTCGGCGCTCTGTTGAGCAGACCGGACATAATCTTTCTGTTCGCCGCTTAATTTTGTGTCTTGCACCAGGTCTAACATGCCAATAATGCCATTCATGGGGGTGCGGATCTCATGGCTCATATTTGCCAAAAACTCGCTTTTGGCAAGGTTGGCTTGTTCTGCTTCCTTGCGGGCTTTAAGCAGTTCGGTAATGTCGTGATACATGGCGAGCGCCCCCATTTTTTCACCACCCAGAAAGACTGGCACTCCGAGAATTTCCACATCGACCGAGGTTCCGTCTTTGCGGTGGCGTTTTCCCATGGCATGGACGGGTTCATTCATCACCTGTCGGGTGTACCGATTTGCTTCCGCCTTTGTTTCGTCTGTGGAGATCAGTTCATCGACCGTTTTCCCTTTGATCTCTTCTCTGGAATATCCAAACAGGTTTCTAAAGGTTGGGTTGCAGGCGGTAATTTTTTCATCATTGCCCAATACAACCGTTGCAATGGGGCTGGCTTGAATGAGGGTTTCAAAGTATTGTCTTTGTCGGTGTATCTCTTTATCTGCCGCGAGGCGTTCGGTGATGTCATGGAGAACCCAAAGTGAATTTTTCTCGCCATCCGCACCTGTGATCGAGAAACGGGTCAGGTCATAATTCCGCCCGTACCATTCGATCTCAATTTGTTGGTGTAGCTGCAAGCCCTTTGTGTCTAAAAATTCTGAGAGCGGTTTTCCCAGCACCTTGAAATAGGACGAATTCAATCTATCAATGAAGGCATGGTTGCAACGGATCACATCTCCATTTTCATTCGTGTAAATCATCGGTCCTGAAATCGAATCGAACATTTCTTCCCATTCTCTTTTGGCGCGAATGATCTCTCCGGAAAGTTTGCCTTGCGCCCCGATCATTCCACCCATAAGGCCCATCACAAACGGGGCAAGGTCTATCAGAAATAATGCCGGTTCATTAAGGTGTATCTTAGTGATGTCTTGCAAGGTAAAAGAAAGTTGGTGATGATCCAACTCCAAATATATGCCCAGCAAGGTAATGCACAGCCCTGTAATCCCGCCTGTTATGCCGTATTGGTATATCTTATTGTTTCCGCGTCGTTTCATAATATCACCAACGATTACAAGAAAATGAACAAGATCACACGATAACTTAGTATAGCATCGGGTGCCCTTGAAAATTTCTTACAATTTGCTTGCCATTCAGTAAGGTGCGTAGTAAACTTGCGCACATGAAAATCTCTTCCACTTTCCAAGTGGCGCCGCTGACCAAAATGCACATTATGGGTATGTCCATGCGTGGGATAATGCGAATGGAAATGTCTCCCTGCGCCAAGTGGAAGGCACGTTAGTTTTTCATATCCTGAAAAAAACGGGCTGTCCATTTTGCGGGCAGCCTTTTTGTTTGGAAAGAGCCGATATTCGAAAATCGATCTTCGAATATCTAATATCGAAAACGGAGTTCCACCATGACCGAAACTATTTTAGTTGCCATTGCATGGCCTTATGCCAATGCTGAAATCCACGTGGGTAATATCACGGGTTCACACCTGCCCGGTGACATTTTTGCCCGTTACAACCGGCTCAAAGGTAACAAGGTGTTGATGATCACCGGCACCGACTCGCACGGCACACCCGTTACCATGAGCGCGGACAAACTCGGCAAGCCTGTAGAGGAAGTGTACAAGTCTTATCACGAAGGCTTTATCAGGCTGTTCCAACAGATCGGTATTACCTACGATCTGTACACCACCACCCACAGTGACAATCATTTCAAGGTTTCGCAAGCGATGTTCCTTGCCTTGCAAAAGAACGGATACCTCTTCCGCCAATTTAGCAAGCAATGGTACTCCTCCAGCGCGGGCAAGTTCCTGCCAGACCGCTATGTAGAAGGGACATGCTACATCTGCGGATACGAAAGCGCACGCTCAGACCAATGCGACAAATGCGGCAACGTGCTTGAACCGGAGAAGCTCATCAATCCGCGTGCCACCACTGGTGACGGTGCGCTTGAACTGCGCGATACCGAACACTCCTACCTTGACCTTTCGAAGCTGGAACCCGATGTGAAAAATTTTCTACAATCGCGCTCCGATCACATGCGCGATACGGTCTTGGGTGAATCATTGCGCAAGATCGAAAGCGAAGGACTCAAGCCGCGTTCCATTACTCGCGACCTCGATTGGGGCATCCCTGTTCCCATTGATGAGGAAGAGTGGAAGACCAAAGTGCTGTATGTGTGGTTCGAAGCCGTTATCGGCTATCTCTCCGCTCCCATTGAGTGGGCGCAGTTATCGGGCGCGAAAGAAGCGTGGCGCGATTGGTGGCTCAACCCCGCCGCGAAGCAATTCCACTTCATTGGCAAGGACAATATCTTCTTCCATACCTCGCAATGGCCCGCCGAGTTGATGGGCGCAGGCAGTGCGTTCATGGAGTTCTTTGCGGGTGAACAAAACGCGCCGCTCGTCCTGCCGTATGATGTGCCTGCCAATCAGTTCATGAATCTCGAAGCGCAAAAGATCAGCGGCTCACGCAATTGGGCGGTGTGGGGGTTGGATGTGCTCACCCGCTTCGACCCGGATGCCGTGCGTTATTACCTCACCGCGAATATGCCCGAAGCCAAAGACAGCGATTGGGATTGGGCAGAGTTCGTGGCTCGCAACAACAACGAACTCGTGGCGACGTGGGGCAACCTCGCCAACCGCGTACTGTCTTTCTGTTACAAGCATTGGGAAGGTCACGTGCCAGGGGACACGGGCAAGCCGATGTCTCTACGAGATGCAGATGTTGAATTGTTGAAGACCATCGAAAACGGATTCAACGTCGTTGGCGCCGAACTTGACGCTGTACGCCTGCGCTCTGCCCTCGGTGAGACGATGAAACTTGCCACCGCCGTCAATCAATATCTCGACGTGAATGCGCCGTGGTCTGCTGTAAAGACCGATAAAGACGGCGCCGCCAAGACCATCTACACCGCGTTGAAAGCCATCGACTCATTGAAGATCATGTTCGCGCCGTTCATCCCCTTCACCTCCGAACGCCTGCACGGATTCTTCGGCTATGAAACGCCGCTCTTCGGCGAGCAATACACCGAAGAAGTGACCGACGCCATCGGCACGCACAAGGTTTTGCGATACAAACCAGTTGAAGGTTTGCAATGGAAACCCAGCGACCTAAAGCCAGGCGCAAAGTTGAATCAACCTGGTCCGCTGTTCAAGAAGTTGGAAGTGGAAGTCATCGAAGCGGAACGCGGAAGGTTAGGAACATAATTGGAGTGCGTCGCACCAAACTTAATGACTCATCTTACGCACCCTCATACCCTAACGGGCACTTTCCCAAGCCCTTCCCCTTCGGGGAAGGGAGTCCCCTCTCCCTCGGTAGAGGGTTAGGGTGAGGGCGTGTAAGGTCAGTTAATGAGACGAATCCACAAGTTTGGTGTGATGCACACATACGCCAGATATCATTTCAAACTCATTTTCAGACTTTAACTCTCCGATTTCCACTGTATAATTTGTCCATGACAGAATGGACAGGACAAACCATCGGCAAAGTCCGTATTGATAAATACATTGCGCGCGGGGGCATGGCTGAAGTTTATCTCGGAACCCACCTCACATTAGATCGTCAGGTCGCTGTGAAAATGATGCACAGCTTCATCGAATCAGACCCCGACCTGCTCAACCGCTTCCAGCGCGAAGCCAAAGCAGTGGCAGGGTTGCGCCACCCAAACATCGTCCAAATTTACGATTACGATTCGCACGATGGTCATCCCTACATTGTGATGGAATATCTCAAGGGACCATCACTCGCAAACTACCTGCGCGACCTTCATAAAAATGGGGCAAGGCTCACACTTGCCCAAGTCGCCCAGTTGCTCAAATCTCTTGCCGCAGGTATAGATTACGCCCATTCGCAGGGCATTACCCACCGCGATATAAAACCCGCCAACATCATACTCAACAACAAAAGCGGCACATACTCCATGCACGAACTCGCCACAGACACCGAATGCATCATCACCGATTTCGGCTTGGTTCGCATTGCAAACTCCGCCACCCAAACCGCCTCTGGTGTAGTGAGCGGAACCCCAGCATACATGTCACCCGAACAGGCACAGGGCAACCCCGCCGATGGACGCTCTGACACGTACTCCCTCGGCATCGTCCTCTACGAAATGCTCGCAGGGCGTGTACCCTTTGAAGCAGACTCCACCCTTGGGGTCATCCTCAAACACATCTCCGAACCGCCGCCGTTCATCGAAGGCATCTCACCGCAGATACAAGCCGTCATCAACAAGGCGCTCGAAAAATTCCCCCAAGACCGTTACCAAACCGCACACGAACTTTTGGAGGATTATTACAACGCTGTGGGTATGCACGCCGAAGCGGAAACGATCCACACCCTGCGCTTCAAAACCCCGCCGACAACTGCCACTCTTATCAATAAACCGGCACCACGCCGAAACAACCTCCTCTGGATCGGCGCCGGACTTTTCACCTGCATTTGTCTCGGCATCTTCACCGCCAGCGCGCTTGGTATTTCAGCCTTTGCCATCCTCCCCGGTTTGAACAAACAAGCCGCCACCGAAGAAACCCCAACAGATATTCACTCTCACAATGGGGAAGCACAGACCACCGAGCAACAGACCAATCCGCCGCAACCCTCGTTTGGAGAGTTTGTGGGCATCCTGCGTTTTCAAGGCAGCCTCGATCAAGTCACAGTGACCGCCGCCCTGCCCGACCCAGCCGAAGGGATGCAGTACGAAGCATGGCTCATGAACGACGACGCAGAAACCATCGTCAGCATTGGCATTCTTGAAAAGAACAATTCTGGTCAATATACATTGACCTATCTTGATCCGCAATCCCGCAATCTATTGGATGATTTCAATCGAATGGAGATCACGCTTGAAACGAACCCAGATGCCAGCCCCAACCCATCCGATGAAATTCTTTATTCCACTGCCCTGCCAGAAGATGCACTCACACACATCCGGCATTTGTTGGTAAGTTTTTCCGGCGCACCTAACCAAGTCGGCTTAACGACGGGTTTGCTGGATACAAGCAAACTTATTCAAAACGCAGGCGATGAAATTGAAAAAAGTTTTGAGAACGGTGATGAAAAATCCACACGCGCGCACCTTGAATCGCTCATCAACATCATTGTTGGCACACAAAGCAGCGACCACAGAGATTGGGACAAGAACGGCTCAACCGGTGATCCCAGTGACGGGTTTGGCTTGTTGCTGAACGGAAGTCAAACCGGTTACATCGAAGGCACGATCACCCACGCCGAACTCTCTGCTTCGGCAGGCGACGCCACCGCGAATATCAAACTTCACAGCGGGCATGTCACTATCAGCGCAAGGAATGTTGAGGGGTGGGCAACCCAGCTTCGAGACGTTGCGAAGCGCATCCTCGAAACGCCCACAGGTCAGATCAATGAGGCGGATATCCGGCTGGCTATATCGCTTGCGGAGCAAATCCACAGAGGGGTAGACCTGGACGGAAACGAAAGCATTGACCCGGTGGAAGGCGAGGGCGGCGCGCTTACCGCGTTCGAACATGCCGAATACATGGCAGATATGCAAATCCTTGAAGGTGCGAACCAAATCCCTGCCCCTGGAGAATAAGCCAAACAAGAACGCCGCGCATTGTGCGCGGCGTTCTTTATCAAAAGCCCTTCTCAAGTAGGTTGCTATTTGGGTTGGGGTGCTTTATAAAATAATCCTAATCACTTTTGAGGAGAGAACATGTCCACTGTAACTGCTGAGATACTGGTAAAAGCCCCCGTAAAGTTCGCCTATCGTGCCTTCACAAACGCCACCGCCATCCGTGAGTGGCTGTGTGATGTTGCCACCGTCATACCGCGCCCACACGGGCGTATGTATCTATGGTGGACAGGTGATTTCTACTCCAGCGGGCATTATCTTGAAGTAGAAGAAAATAAATCGGTAAAGTTTCGCTGGTTCTCAAGTATTGACCCCGCCCCCACAGAAGTGACAGTGACTTTCACCGAAAAAGACGGCGGCGTGAATATCCGCATGGATCATGAGGTGCCGAATGATGGGTCTTGGAAAGATGTGGCAAATGGCTTTCGTGAAAACTGGGTATCGAGCCTGCGTAACTTGAAATCTATCCTCGAAACCGGAATTGACCTGCGCATTGCCGAACGTCCCATGCTGGGGATCGTGCCGGGTGATTTCACTGAAGAGCAGGCAAAAGCTCTGGGGATTCCTGTTCGTGAAGGATTGCGAATTGACGGGGCTGTGGAAGGCATGGGCGCACAAAAAGCGGGCATTCAACGAAACGATGTGCTGGTTGGCATGGGCGGCAAACCCATCACCAATGATTTTGGCAGCCTGCAAGCCGCCATTGCCGGAAAGAAAGGCGGCGACATTTTGGAGGTGGAGTTCTATCGCGGCGCGGAAAAGAAAAGCGTGCAAATGGAACTTGGCAAACGCCCAATGGCAAATGTTCCCTTCAACCCGGTTGAACTGGCAGAGCAAGCCCGCACCATGTATGCGCCTGCGCTTGTCGAAATTCAAAAATGTTTCGAAGGTGTTAGCGATGAACAAGCCATGCAGCGCCCTGCACCCAATGAGTGGAGCGCGTTGGAGGTTGTGGCGCATTTGATCCAAAATGAACGTTTCAACATTCTGTTCCTATCCAGCCTTATTGATGGGTACGAATCCACAGCCGATGGTTTTGGCGGCAATGTCAATGCTTCTGTTGAGGCGGTTGTGAAAGCCAATCCCTCTGCAAAATTGATGCTGGACGCCCTCAACCGTGTTGTGGATGAGATTCTCATATACACCGAGAATATCCCGGCAGAGTTCGTTGAGAACAAAGGCAGTTATTATCGTTTCGGCAGCGGGTTGCTTCAGCCAGGGTTTCATCTAAGCGCCCATACGCAACAGATCAAAGAGGCTCTTGCGGCGGCTGGGTAATCCCCCTGCGCTTTAAACATAAAACAACGGCTTCAAGAGAAGCCGTTGTTTTATTTCTTGTAATCATTTATTAGCTCACCTTACGCACCTGTGCTTCGACTACGAGCGGGGAGAACATCCCGCTCTCCGCTCTGCACGGCTGCCGCCCTCCCGAAGGACATCGGGACGATGTGAGCGGAGCGACGAGTGTGAACGAGGAGCGCAGTCTAAGGATATTTTGGGCTGTTAGAGTATTTTGCGTAAGGTCATTTATTAAGTAGTCGATCGTAAATCTTTATAAAACAAATCCCTGCTCAAGCCGCCATACGCGAATTTTCAAAAAGTATCAGGCTAAAAGCCTGACCTACGATTGACTTTTGCACGAGGTCTATTAATCAACAAGACCTTAGCTTTTTACGAAGGAAGTGTATGGCAGCAATTTTTTACAAAATAATTACACCTTTTTATTATGTACAAAACATAAGCATGGAATAATGGAACCCATGGAGAATATATGAAAAAAATTTCATCGATCATCGTATTTTTACTTGTTTCCGCCCTGTTATTAAGCGCGTGCCAAAAGAACATCACGCGCAATCCCGATGGGAGCATCACTGCCGAAACCAGCATTACTCAAGCCGAGTTGCAGCAGGTCATCACAGAAGCCATTGCCGACCCGCTGATAAAAAATATCACCGTGACACTGCATTCGGGGTACATCTCTGTCACTGGAGAAAGGGAGCGATTGAACGACCCCGGCAAGGTGGATACACTTTCCTTGAGGTTAGACCTTGGCGTCAGTAACGGGGTATTAACCGCGTCCATTTCCAGCGCCCAAATTGACGGAGTCTCCATCGAAGCGAGCCGCGTGGAAAATTGGAATCAGACCATTGCCAACCGGCTGGCGAACCTCATTGAACGGGGCAACCGCAATGCAACCCTGCAATCTGTATCCATCACACCTGAACAAGTCCTCATGGTTTGGGTAAAGTAAAACTTCAGGAGATCACAAAACACTTATGCAAGAGAGTTACTGGGAAGAATGGGTGATCTCTGCTCTTGATCTACATAAGAAACAAAAAGATAGAATGGGAACAATTACGTAAAGTTCAACGTCTTTACATGAGGAGACCCCATGAACACACTGCAAAGAATTATCGTTTTCCCAGTTCTTGCCTCAATCTTACTTTCTGCCTGCACTACCGGTAGCGGAACAACACAAGAGGCACAATCACTCCGGTCACGAGAGAAAAAACCAAGTGTTAGCGCTGGCGATTATCAAACACTTGTGAATGGAAACAATACTTTTGCATTAGACCTGTACCAAACGCTTAACACGCAGGAAGGAAACCTGTTTTATTCACCCTTTAGCATTTCCCTCGCTCTCGCCATGACCTACACCGGCGCCCGTGGTGAAACCGAAACTCAAATGGCAAATACCCTGCATTTTGGCTCACAGGAGCAGGTTCACCCCGCCTTCAATGCGCTTGATTTAGCCCTTGAAAAAAACGCCATTGTTATAGATAAAGATCAAGAACCCATGCAATTAGACATTGCCAACTCGGTTTGGGCAGAACAGACCTTTACCTTCCTGCCGGATTTTCTCGATACATTGGCAGTTAACTATGGGGCAGGCATTTACTTGAGCGATTTCTTCAATAATCCCGACCCATCACGCCAAGAGATCAACAGTTGGGTCAGCGAAAAAACCAAAGACAAGATCAATAACCTGCTGCCCGAAGGTTCTGTCTCGCCAGACACAAAGATGGTGCTGGTGAATGCCATTTATTTCAAAGGCGACTGGCTAACCCCCTTCGACCCGAATAATACATACGAGGGTCAATTCAATTTATTAGATGGTTCAACCACACCCGCCTCCATGATGGCAGATGGCTTCTTCATTCCATTTGCCGTTGGGGATGGATATGCTATTGCCGAATTCCCCTACGCTGGCGGCTCAGCGGTTATGGATGTACTCCTGCCAGATGAAGGTCGGTTTGATGAGATCGAGAGCCAGTTGAGCAACGAAATAGTCCAACAGATGCTTGCAAATATGTCTCCAGCAGAGGTGCGTGTGCAGTTGCCAAAATTCACCTTTGAAAGTCAATTTTCACTGGCAGGTACACTAGAGCAAATGGGGATGGATGCCGCCTTTGACGCCAGCCGTGCAGATTTTTCTGGCATGACCGGCAAAAAGGATCTGTATATCGGCGATGTGATCCACAAAGCATTTGTAGCAGTGGATGAAAAAGGCACCGAAGCCGCCGCTGCGACAGCCGTCATTATGGAGACAACCGCTGCGAGGATGGTTGAGAATACATTTATTGCAGACCGTCCATTTATATTCTTTATCCGCGATATGCAAAGCGGGCAGATATTATTTATTGGGCGGGTGATAAACCCTAAATAACATAAAAAAACTGATGGGCTTGAAAACCCATCAGTTTTTTTATTAGACCTCTCGCATAAGTCTATCCAGGGCGGGTTTTCAACCCACCATTCGCTAAAATTTCAAAGGATGTCAAGTTAAACATCCAAACTATCCAACCAACCAGGTAATTGATCGAACAGCTTTTGCATAATGTCTTTGGTTCGTTCTTCGTACAACGTGGGGTTATCGTATGCCTCTCCTGCTGTTTCGCTCACCAGATCGCTCACACCGCGCAAGATCAGTAAACGCGCGGCGTTCTTCTTTGCCACCCATGCCAACGCCGCAGACTCCCAATCACCGGCGATGGCGCCATGAGATTTAAGAAAAGCGATCCTCTCCGGCGGCAGGTCACTATCGGCAGAGGCGATGACACCCCGTCGCACCGGATAAGGCAAAATGGACGGGAGCCAGCCCAAATTCAGCGTAGAGGCGTAGTGATCCAAAACGTTGGGGTCGCCGATCAATTCAACAATGTCATAAATAAATGTTTTCTCCACGAGGATCACATCCCCCAATTCCACCATGCCTTCAAAGCCGCCACATGTGCCAAGGTTTACGATCAGGTCTGGTTTATGGTGGTCGATCACATATTGTATGGAACCCGCCGAAGCGATCTTGCCCCATCCGCTATGCAACAAGTTAAGTTGGTGATCACCGTAAAGCAACTGTGCGCTTTCGCCAAACAGTGAAAGTTGAATTTTGAGGTGAGGGAAAATTTCTTTCACAGCCTTCCACTCGGTATTGGCAGAGATCAACACACTTACGTTCATCCAAGTTTTCCTTCAAGATAATCGAGGACGAATTGAAGCGCCGCTTCACTGGATAGATGTTTGTTGCGGATGCGGTCACCATCCCAGACGAAGTGCCGCGCCTCTTCTCCATTTGGGGTTGCCAGCCCAACCCAAACAGTTCCTACGGGTTTATCGGGTGTGCCGCCGCCGGGTCCTGCAATGCCGCTAACACTGACGGCAATATCCACGCCCAAAACGTTGCGCGCACCACGCGCCATTTCAATGACCGTTTCGCGTGAGACCGCGCCCTTGTTGTGGATCGTATCCCACGAAACGCCAAGCAGGGCATTTTTGGCTTCGTAGGAATAGGCAACAATACCGCCCATGAAGTAAGCAGAAGAACCGGCAATATCGGTAATGCGGCTGGAGATCAACCCGCCTGTGCAGGATTCTGCCGTGGCAAGGGTTAACTTCTTTTTGTCTAAAATCGCGCCTACGCGCAGTTCAAGTTGAGAAGAGAAATTCATGAGAATATTTTATCGTGTTTAAAGAGTAAAAATATTGACAGGGAAAAGGATCGTGGCTTTCTCAACGTCTTAAAATCTTAATGCAAAAAGCGCGAAACTTGCACCGCACTGCGGATGCAGTGCAGGTGAAAAGGCGAATTTTGCAAAAAAGAACTTTTTTTCGCGCCATTCGCCCTATTTGCGTCATTCGCGTTAAGCCTTTTGCTTTTGTCAATCCACTTTGAGAAAGCCATAGGGAAAGGATATGTGCAGAAAGTCAATGAGGATGGTTTCGGGTGGTTCGTTTTATGTATCGGGTATAATCCGGCTCATGCCAGCATGGACAGGGAAAACCCTGGGGAACGTTATCATCGGTGAACTCATCGCCCGTGGGGGAATGGCGGAAGTTTATTTTGGTTCACATACTCACCTTAATCGAAATGTCGCCGTCAAGATCATGCGTGACCACGTGGAGGATGACCCCACCTCTCGTACTCGGTTTGAACGTGAAGCTCGCGTGGTGGCAGGACTAAACCATAACAACATCATCCAGATATTTGATTACGACCTTGTGGAAGGGCGTCCGTGCATTGTGATGGAACTCATCCCCGGTGCATCGCTTGCCAATTACCTGAAAGCCCTGCACAACCGCGACGAAAAGCTCCCCCACACAACCATTGCTGCCTTATTAAAAAGTATAGCCTCCGCCGTGGATTACGCCCATGAGCATCATATTGTCCACCGCGATATAAAACCTGCAAATATTCTTCTGCGTTCCAGAGATGGAGAGATCGACCTGGATGCCCCCCTGCCGGAAGATACCGAGCCGGTGCTTACAGATTTTGGCTTGGTTCGTTTGATGGACTCCAGCAATTTCACGACGACGGGCAGTGTCTCTGGTACGCCTGCCTACATGAGCCCTGAGCAAGCCCGCGGCGATAAAGTAGACCACCTGACGGATATTTATTCACTGGGCGTTGTGTTGTATGAAATGCTGGCAGGGACGGTTCCATTTGATGCGGAGTCATCCTTCGGCGTTCTCATGAAGCATCTGAACGAACCTCCGCCGCCGATCAAAGGCATTTCAAAGGATATGCAAGCCATCATTGATCGGGCGCTTTCCAAAGAGTCGGAACATCGCTATACATCTGCCACGAAAATGGTGGGGGAATTTCTTGCCGTTCTTGAAGGCAAAGGTCTATCTACAGAAACAGCGGCAGCAAACAAAGCCATTAAAGCGGCAAAACCCGTTAACGACTCTACGAAAAAAACGCGCACTGTATTTATGCTTGCCGGGTCAATAGTTCTTGCTGCGCTGGTATTGGCTGGCGTTTGGGTGTTCCGCAAACCGCCCGCAACCGTACTTTTAGACCCCAACCAACAAGTGGGCAGCGTTTCGTTCAAAGACTTTAATTATGTTCTGGATGAGGTTGTGGTCAACATCAACAACCTGCCCAAGCCTGAGGCGGGCACCCACTATGAAGTGTGGCTGCTAACCCAGAGCGGAGAAGAGCGGCGCAGCGCCGGTCAGATCGACGAGAGCGGAAAATCCAATTACATCAGCCCGAACAGCATTAACCTATTATCCCGCTTCGACGTGGTGGAAATTACGATTGAACCGAACAACGATTCCAACCCTGAAAAGCCGGATGGCGAAGTAGTTGCTTCCTCTAAATTCCCGCCTGAGGCGTTTAACCATGTCCGCCATATTTTGGTTGCCATTGGCAGCACACCCGATGGTGATGCCCTCATTCAAGGGTTATGGTGGACAGCCAATTCCGTAAGCACATCGATCATTGACCTTGAAAACGCCTTTTCAGAAGGAGATGAAGAGACCCTGCGTCTGAAAACAGAAGAGGTTATTAATGAGATCGTGGGCAATAAAAACAGCGAACTATACAAAGATTGGAATAATGACGGCAGGGTCACCAATGTTTATGATGGGTTTGGTTTATTAGCCAATGGAAAAGACCGGGGGTACATTCCACAGACGATTCTCCATGCCCAATATGCCGTGGATGCGCCCGATACCACTCAACCCATTGCCGAACATGCCGCCGAGGTAATCATCTGCACCGAGAATATGCAGGTATGGAGTGAGCAATTGCTTGCGCTTGCCCTGCTATTACAAAAGATGCCCTTCGGACCCGAAATGGAAGAAGTGATCTCTGAAATGACTATCACTTCACAAAACCTGCTCTCTGGCGTGGATGTTAATGCAAATAACCGAATTGAACCGGTACACGGCGAGGGCGGGGCAGATATTGCATACGAATATGCCCTGCGAATGGCAGAGATGCCGTTGCTGCCAGGTCCAAACCGCATCCCTCCATTTGTTGAAAAGCCCTAATCAAAAAGACCTCCCGAAAGGGAGGTCTTTTTGATTCGTTTTGATTAGGGTGCAAACTGACCAAATGAACTTCCAATGACAGGTCCTAAAATCATTGCCGTGCCAAATACAAGACAGCAGCAAACGATAAACACGCCAGTCATGGGGATAAGCAGCGTTCCCACTGCCTGACCTGTGCCAAGACGATTTACACCTTTTACAGCAAACACCTGCAATACAAGCGCGTAAATGCTCAACCCAAAAGATACGATACCAAAACACGCACCAATAAACGGGATGGCATTAAATAACATAATGACCGTTGCGATTACTGTAAATGGGGCTGAAATGGCGGCAAAAGCATACAGCAACTTATCATAGGTTCCAGTTCCGCCGAATAATTTTGCGATCCACTGGATCAATGCCGTCCACAAGGCAAAGAACAAAACCGAAAGTCCGCCAATAACAGGCGCTAGACAAACACTGACAACGACTGTTATCAATGCGGTAGTTACATCACCGCCAGCGCTGGCAGGCATGTATTCTTCCAAACCAGGGATGGTCGGCGCAGTGCCGGTTGCAGTGTAAATTCCCTGCAGAAAAGCCTGCACAATGCCAGAGATCGTACTTACAATAAAAATCCAAATATATGCTGTTTTGGTGCTGGCATTCGGGTCTTCGGTGATGTCAATGAAGGTCTGCTCATTGGGCTGGGTGAGCGCGCGCTTCCATACATCAAACCAACCGGCTACACCGGGTCTTGATCCTTGGGAAAAACTACTTTCTTGAATTGGTTCACTGGAAGGAATTTGGTCCATTTTTTTTTATTCTCCTTGTTTTCATTATTTTACTTCAATAGACTTCTTGTAAAAGTCACATTTTTATCTCGCTGATGGGCAGGGCATTTATGCAAAGAGGGCTCATATCAAAAGCAAACAGACCTCCAAAAGGAGGTCTGTTCTTTTCATGCAAAACAAACGACTACGGAGCGAACTGAAAGTTTTGTCCGGTTACACCCATGTAGGCGTCCACAGCGGCATTGATGCAGGTGGCAATAATGCCAATGACGCCCATCGCCATGCCCGCAATGGCAAGCGTTTTACGAGAGGGATCTTTCATGGCAAGATAGCCAAGTACCACCGCCGCAATCGAAAGCGGACCGCCGCAGAGCGGAACCAGCCATGCGCATAAACTGACGACACCGGTCATGAGTGAAACAGCGGCAAAGGTTCCTTCATTTCCCTGGGGGGCAGGGGTGGGTGAAGGCTCGGGTGAATAGGGTTGTGATTCCATTAAAACATTCTCCTTTTATTAAAATGTCCCTGCAATTTCACATCGACTCAACATGTTGTTTATCCACCAACAGTCCTATCCGTAATTTTCAACGCTTCATCCAGCACATCGAAACCTTCTTTCAATTGCGCTTCGTCAATGATCAAAGGCGGAATGATCAGAACCGTATGCCAATGGGTATACAGGAACAAGCCATTATCCGTACAGAACTTCTTCACAGCGTTCATCTCCGGTGAAGACCCGTTCCATGGCGCCATGGGTTCCTTGGTTTTTCTATCTTTCACCAATTCGATGATGCCGAACAGACCGATGCTGCGAACCTCCCCCACAGATGGATGCGCCTCGCCCAGGTCAGACAACATGCGCCTCAAGACCGCGCCCATGCCTGCCGCGTGCTCCACAACCTTATCCTCCCTCATGGCTTGGATGTTCGCCACCGCCGCCGCCAGTGAAATGGGATGCGAGGTATACGTCAGCCCGCTCTCGAACGCGTGCTCATCAAAAGCCGCCGCGATCTCCGGCTTCATCGCCACCGCCCCCAACGGCGCATACGCAGACGTAAGTCCCTTTGCCATGGTGATGATATCCGGCGTCACATTCCAGTTTTCAATGGCAAACCACTTGCCAGTGCGACCAAATCCGCTCATCACTTCATCTGCGATCATCACAATGCCGTATTTATCGCACAACTTACGCACACCCTGCATATAGCCTTCCGGCGGGATAATAATGCCGTTCGTCCCCGTCACCGATTCCATCAGAATCGCCGCAATAGACTTGGGGTCTTCATACAGAATGATCTCTTCCAAATGGTTGAGGTAATCCTGCGTAAAATCTGCCTCAGAGATATTGGGGTTGGTACGGTGAAACGTGGAGCGGTAACGATATGGGTCAAGGAAATGGACAACGCCCGGCATCAGGTTGGGTTCCCACACCACGCGCCGGGGGTCACCTGTGGCAGCCATCGCTCCAGCCGATGCCCCGTGATAGGAACGATAGCGAGTCAGAATTTTGTGGCGTTTGGTGTAACCGCGCGCCAATTTGATGGCATTCTCATTCGCGTCTGCGCCGCCGAGGGTAAACAGCACCTTGCTCAACGCCCCATTCGGCGTGACAGACGCAACCTCCCTGCTTGCCAGCGCACGGATCCTGGTGGTCATGCCTGGCGCAGCGTAGGGTAATTCTGCGGCTTGTTCCTGCATGGCTTTGATAATGCGCTCATCGCCATGACCGATGTTGACACACATCGTCATTGAGTTGAAGTCGAGGTAACGCTTATCGTCCACATCCCAAAAATACACGCCCTTGGCGCGTTTTACGGCAATGGGATTAACCTTGGCTTGCGCAGACCATGTCCAAAAGACATGCTCTTTCGAGAGAGGGAGAATTTCATTATCGGGGAGGTCGAACATGGGAAAGTCCTTGTGAGGCGTAATTCGTAAGGCGTAATTCGTGCTGCGTAAAATACGTGTTACGTATCACGAATTATAATCCCCTGCCCATGAACACATTTCCTTTCAAGCGCATTGTTGTAATTGGCACGACATCATCGGGCAAGTCTACTTTGGCAAAAGCCCTGGCGGAGATTTTCGGGTATGGCTTTATTGAATTGGACGCCCTGCACTGGGAGCCCGATTGGAAAGAAGCCGAATTGCCTGTCTTTCGTGAACGGGTTGACCATGCCACACAAACCGAAGCATGGGTGGTGGCAGGGAATTACAGCGTAGTGCGAGACCTTGTTTGGAAAAAAGCCGAAGCCGTCATCTGGCTTGATTACCCCTTCCCCGTTGTGTTTTGGCGTTTGCTTACCCGCACCATCCGCCGCGCATGGACTCAGGAAGAATTATGGAACGGCAACCGTGAGAAATTTTGGTGGCATCTCAAACTCTGGTCGGATGAATCTTTGTTCAAATGGTTGTTCAAAACATATTGGAGAAGAAAACGTGAGATACCCGCCCTTCTCTCAAAGCCTGAGTACAGGCATCTGAAACTGATCCAGTTCAAAGGTCCGCGTGAGGCGGAGGCGTGGTTAGCCAACCTGCACCGCTAAGTTATCCACGAAACCATCCAAGCAAGAACATCAGAATTAATCCCACCGAAGCGAGAAAGCCAATCCGTATCAAGCGGCGGCGTGTTCTGCCTGCAATATCTTCACGTGTCGGGAGGGCTTTTAAGCGTTCTTGAAACTCGCTCAGGTCGTAAGCAAAGAGCGCAAAGACCGCTGCCATAAATAACCAACCCGGGGTGAAGCCAAACCAGATACCAAAAGCGGCAAGGGGTAGCGCTGCCAGAACAGCAACAATGGAAAACCAACGCCAGCGAAAATAAGCAGATGCAAGCCAGCCAATGCCAAAGGCAATGATCCAATTTACTACGCCTTCATATCCTGCACGTTGATAGCCCCATGCAAATGATGCGGTTGATAATAGAACACAAGAAACAAATGCGATTAGAAGCAAGGCTCCTCCAGAAAAATTTTACCATTCAGTCAGTTTGATATACTCACCCCATGTCAGCGATAAGGACGTTGGAAGATTGCACCGGTTCATTACATCCAAAAGCCATCGAAGGGATCAGGTTATTTAACGCGCAAAAATTCTTTGAAGCGCATGAAGAGCTTGAAAGCGCGTGGATGGAAGAAAGCGGCTCGATCCGTGACCTGTACCGGGGGCTCCTCCAGTTGGCTGTGACCTACCTCCATATTACTCGCGGCAACTACAACGGAGCAGTAAAAGTGTACGCCCGCAGCCTGAAATGGACTTGTGACTGGGCAGAAGTTTGCCGGGGCATTAACCTCCGCAAGGTGCGTCTGGATGCTGAAAAGGTCATGGATGAAGTTGAGAGATTAGGCAGGGAAAGGCTTGCAGGGTTTGACCGCGCCCTTTTTCAACCGATCCAGTGGAATGAGAAACGTTTATGGGTTTGCGACCGTTGCGGAAGTGAAATGTATGAGAAGAATTGCAAGGTCACCTGCCCAAACTGTGGGAATCGCTTTGATTGTTCGGATCTGAATTTGTATTTTGATTAATTTGGAGAAATTATGGATTTTCAAAACAAGGTTGCTCTCGTTACCGGTTCGGGGCGGGGTATTGGCAAAGCCATTGCCCTGCATTTTGCAAAACATGGCGCAGATGTGGTCATTAACTTTTTTCGCAACCGCGCCCCTGCTGAAGAAACTGTGCGCGAAGTTGAAAAACTCGGCAGGCGGGCTTTGCTCGTCAAGGCAGATGTAGGCGACTTGGACGATTTGAACCGCTTATTTGATGAGACGGAAAAAGAATTTGGCGGGTTGGATATTTTCATCCACAATGCGGCTTCGGGGTACAACCGCCCCGCGCTGGAGCAAAAGCCCAAAGGCTGGGAATGGACGATGAACATCAATGCCCGCGCCTTGTTGTTTGCCGCCCAGCGAGCGACTCCGCTCATGGAAAAACGCGGCGGCGGGAGCATTGTGAGCATATCCAGCCCGGGGTCTGTGCGGGTATTGCCAGATTACGTGGTGGTTGGTGCGAGCAAGGCGGCATTGGAATCGCTCACTCGCTATCTCGGCGTGGAGTTGATCCAGCGTGGTATCAAGGTCAATGCGGTGTCACCCGGTGTGGTTGAGACAGAGGCGTTGAATCATTTTGCTTCTTCGGGCGGGCAGGAAGATATCATCCAAAAATTTACAGAAAAAGTTCCGGCGGGACGGCTCATCACCCCGGAAGATGTGGCGGGGCTTGTGGCTTTTCTATGCACGCCTGCCGCAGAGATGATCGTGGGGCAAACCATTGTGATGGACGGCGGGTACACTCTGCCGATCCAGAGATGAGGATCAGACGATGAGATGCTGGCTGTGCTTGCGGTGTGACCTATTTTTCATCCGCGATTGCGCAGGCGGTACACAAGGGCGCTGACGCCCCAGATGCTTAATAAGGCAAGCGTCAACGCCAAGCCAAAGGTGATATTCACTTGAATAAAACCGGAAGCGACAATACCCGCCAACCCAACACCGAAGACAAGTGCTAGGCGGGTAAAGTGAGCGGACTCCATTGGGCGTGTATCTTCGGGTGGGATGCCGTGCAGTTTTTCCTCAAAGGCGGTGAGGTCCCATGCCAACAGGGCGGTGAGTATGCCGGTGAGCGCCACCCAGCGGGAAACCTCAAGCCAGGTCAGCAGGAGTGAAACCAGGCTAAAAAGAAAAAAGACGAGCCATGCAAAGCGCATCCTGCCCACGCTGTGTAAAACAAGCCAGACAACCCCAAATAAGGCGATTGCAATTGCATGAAGAACATAACCATTGAGACCCAATGTAATGGTTAGCAGACTCGTACAAACAAGGATGGATGCAAGCAGGACGGGACGTGTCATTTAACGGACTCCCCTGCGGGTGGAATGCATCCATGCGGCGGGACGGCTTAGGGTGGATTGGGCGATCTGTTCAAAGGGAATGGTCACATCCCAATTGACAACATGTACACCAACATGGCGCAACTCTCGCAGCATGGTTTCACGCTGCAAACGCAATATACGCTGTGCCAGTTCTACGGATCGGGTTTGAGGTAAGCCGCGCGATTCAAAAGAAACAGGGTCTGGGCTGATGACGAGCAGTTGATATCCACGGGCGCGCAATGCGCCAAGCAAAGCAAGGTCTCCCCCTGCAAGCGGACTAATGAGGATGATGAGCGAATCGGGCGGGAACAATCGGCGTGGAATGGTGAGGGATTTAAAGCTCTGGTCTTCACCAGTCTCTGCCTGGGCAAGGGCGTGCATAATGCGTTCACGTTGATATTTGCCGTAGCCGGGAGAAGTCCACTTGCTGCGTTTGCCGTACACGAATAAGCCAACTCGGTTGCCTTCTGCCAGAAGCGAAGTGGATACCGCCACTGCGGCGCGAACCGAATCTTCAAAGATGGTCAGATCGTGCCCGAAAATGTTGAGTCCGTGACGACCGTCCAACACGATGCCAACATCGGCAACCCGCTCCTGCTGGTATTCATTAGAATACAGAACGTTGGATTGTCTTGCCGAAACACGCCAATTGACATGGCGGGGCGAATCTCCGATCTGATATTCGCGCACGCCGAAAAAGTCTATGCCGGTGCCGCCCTGGTTGGCGGGGATATTGCCGGAGTACACACGGGTTTGGCGCGGGAGGATGGAAATGTGTCGGACGCGCACCAAGCCTGGGAGCACCAAAACCTGCCCGGGCGCAGAGAGAAGCGCGCGCTTCTTCATCAACCCTAAAAGGTCACTGGCGGTCACGTGAACCCCTTTGAAGGTGTGGCTTCCTCTTTTCCCCCGAACCGTGTACGACCATGTGAATTCGCCGCCCGCTGGAATGGATACAAGCCGTTCTGCCGAGCCTTCGATGACTTCGAGGAATTTTGGCAGCGGGTCTGAGAGATGCACTTGCTCCAGCGCCGCGCCATGATTCTTGAGCACGAGTGTGATTGTGATGATGCCGCCCGGCGAAATGCGGTCTTCGCTCATGGAACGTTCTGCGGTGAGGTTCAGTTCATCCGGCGCACGCCAAAGACCCGCCAGCAAATATAAGACCAGCGGCAGGGCAAGACCGATCACATCCCCATTCAGCGTGGCAATGCCAGCGAGAAGGATGATGTAGGTGAGGATGGCGAGCAGGATGATGCGATTCATATTTTTTATCCACGAAGTTCACGAAGGGACACTAAGGTTCTTCTTCGTGGATGGCAAATTTACTTCGCCACCGGCACAGGGATTTTCTTCAACACATCGTTGATAACTTCGCTGGAAATATCGCGCGCCACCCAATACTCAGGCAAAAGGATGATGCGATGCGCGAGAATGGGCAAGGCGTAACGTTTAATGTCGTCGGGCAAAACAAAATCACGTCCGCTCAGGGCAGCGTGGGCGCGCGCCATTTTCAAGAACGCCAACGAAGCACGCGGACTCGCCCCCACAGCCACACGACGGTCGCGGCGGGTTTCATGCACAACCCGCACAATATAATCTTCGAGATCAGGCTCCACATGAATGGTCTCAATGGCTTCGCGCAGTTTCAAAATCTCTTCACCAGATGTAACCGGTTGCAACGCCACTTCTTCCTGCTTGCGTGCGTGGCGGCGATTTAATATCTCTCGTTCTTCAGCAACACTCGGATACCCCATCGAAAGTTTGATCATGAAGCGATCCAACTGCGCTTCGGGCAGGGGGAACGTCCCTTCGTACTCAATCGGGTTCTGGGTTGCCAGCACAAGGAAAGGCTTGGGCAGGTCCATCGTCTTGCCTTCGAGCGTTACCTGTCCCTCTTGCATGGCTTCGAGCAGCGCCGATTGCGTTTTTGGTGAAGCACGGTTGATCTCATCGGCAAGCGCAACATTTGTAAAGATCGGTCCCTGCCGCAATTCAAAATGATTGGTCGAACGGTCGAGCACATACCCGCCGGTAATATCGCCGGGCAAGAGGTCTGGCGTAAATTGAATGCGCTTAAAATCCAAACCCAATGCGGTGGAGAACGAGCGCGCGATCAAGGTCTTGCCCAAACCGGGGAAATCTTCCAACAACACATGCCCGCCTGCAAGGGTCGCCGCCATGATCATTTCCAGCGAGCTGCGCTTGCCCACCACGGCACGCTCCACTTCGGCAAGCACATTCTGTCCCACGGTCGCCACTTCCAAAAACTTATTCGTCATTTTCGAATCTCCATCTCTTCTTCGAGATAATCGAGCACGGGTTCAAGTTCAATATCCAACGCGGTCGGCTCACTCTTTGCAAAACGGCTTGGCATGGGAAAATCCATATACGAGCCATTCACACCCGCATCGAGAAACGCTTCCACTTCCTTGGATGGCGGTTTCATGCGACCGGATGTTTTTTCAAAATGCGCCTGGTGGATCTTGCCCAGCAGATGCGCGATCTGCCATTTGAAGTAGACTCCGCGCCTGCGTTCTGTGATCCACCCCGCCATCGCCTCCACCGGACCTTTGAGCGGTTCGCTGACCATTGGGGTTTTTTCATCGTCCGAGCCTTTGCCGTAAAAACTACCCACGGCGATATACACGATCAAAATAATGAGCGCCGCCCACATTCCCTGCGGCGGGATGATGCGCCCAAGCAAATTGAACGACCAGACGATGTACGAAAACGTATAGATCAGCCAAGCCGCAATGATGGTGCGATAGATTAACAAAACTACCGCCAGGGCAATCACCACTCCAATTGAAAGCCATCGGCGCAGGGTATTTATTTTTTTGTCTCGCATGCTTTGAGTATGCTCATCAGACATCGCTTTGCCTCCTCTACTTCTTCTGTGCTCACATCCTGCCCCCCATAGCGGACGCGCTCAAACACCTCGGTCAAACCGTGAACGGCATCCAAAGGAAGCCCAAGCGAATCGAGCCGTACGGCAAACTCGGCAGGGGTCATTGCCTCATCGCGGATCAATCCGCGCTTTTCACCGACCACTGCATTCATGTCCAAATAACTGCGAATGATGGCATTTTTTGATGGCTTTGCATCCAACTGCCCCAATGCCGTCCGCGCGATTGCGGCTAACTCCTTCATTTCAGATGAAGGCTTGGGCAGGCGGTCGAATGCGCGGTTGATGAAAAAGACCGCAGCGGCGCCAAAGACCAATAGCAGCAACCCAGCCACTCCGAAGGTTGAGCCGATGGATACGTCGGGTGCAGAAAAGGGTTGTAGGTCAGGCAATTCCGGTGCGGCTTGCAGGGGCAGCCCGCCTTCCCCCATCATTTCTTCTGTGATCAGGTTATTACGTTTTGCCATCTGACCAAATACCAGCACAATGAAAAGGACAAACCCCAATGCTCGTATTAATGCCGCGAGTAAACTATCACCACTATTTTGCTGGCGCGGCTTTCCAAGCGAAAGCAGGTAGGCAATGACCAAAAGAGAGGGCAGCAGGTACTTCCCCAAACCTTCCATGCCGCCTTCGAGGCTTGAAAAATCGAACGGGTTGCCAGCGCGTGCGCCTTCCGCAGAAAAGATCGGCGGGAAGTTCATCTCACTCAAACTGGAGGCAAGGATCACAAGCCCGCCAAATGCGATCAATGCCAACAGAATAACCCACGTTTTGCTTTCAAAAAAAGGTCTCATGCGCGTGGAATTCTACCATTCCCCTTTTTATGCTGATATACTCCCGCGGTATGGTTCCTTTTGCTCCCCCCACTCGTTACGATCTGAACTTCAATTTTTTGGGGTTCCCGGTTCGCGTCCACCCGCTGTTTTGGGTCATTGCGCTTTTGCTTGGTTCTGGTACCAGAAACCTTTTGATGATCCCTGTTTGGGTTGTGATCGTGTTCGTCTCGGTGCTTGTGCATGAACTTGGTCACGCGCTCGCCTTTCGTCGTTACGGGCAGGATTCGCACATCCTGCTGCATTTCTCCGGCGGGCTCACCATTCCACAGTCGGTGCCGTTTGGCGGCGGATACGCCAGCGTGGGCATGACCCCGAATGAACATATCCTCGTCTCCCTTGCCGGACCTTTCGCCGGATTCTTGCTTGCAGGGTTTACCCTCGCTGTAGGTGCGGTGTTGGGCGGCGATATTATTTTCACCACCATTTTGGGTATTGTGCCTTTTCCAGTTGTGGTTATGCCCATCAGTTGGCTGACGGATATTTTCATCTCGATGTTATGGGTGAACGTCTTTTGGGGCTTCATCAACCTGCTGCCCGTCTACCCTCTCGATGGCGGACAAGTCTCCCGCTACTTCTTTCTCCAACGTGACCCATACAGCGGTTTACGCACTTCCCTGCTGGTCTCCGTCATCACCGGCGGGCTTCTCGCCGTGTTGGGGCTGGTGGCTTTTGGCAGCACGTACATGGCATTGATGTTCGGTCTGCTTGCTTTCCAAAGTTACCAGATGATGCAAGGCATAAATAGAATGTATTAGGTTTTGAAAGAATCAAAAAGAGGAACGGATGAACCCGTTCCTCTTTTTGTTTTCATTTTTTACGATCTTACGGTGAGACCAATACGAACGTGCCGGAGAAGTTAACCGTGATCGACATGAAGTTACCTGATTGTTGTACACCCGAAATCACAAGGCGTTCGTCATCCGGGTTTTCGGGGTGAAGCGGGAAGCTGGTGCCAGCCTCAAAAGCCGGAAGTTTCATCCAACCGCCCTGCCCATTGTTCAGGGTTGGGTCCCAGAATAGGATGGAGTGGGTTCTTCCGCGTCCGTTTTCAGGGAGTGCAAAGTTGATGGTCACGGTTCCATCCGGGTTGAGGATGATGTTTCCATCGGCATCGGTCAGGCTGACGATCATCCCATTTACGAAGGTGATTCCTGCGCCCAACGGAGCGGGGATTTGCTCGAAGGGAAGGTCTTCCATATTGCTAAAGCCTTCGTACGGACAACCCACATTGACAAAGGAGCCATTCGGCAGTTTATGAATGGTGCTGGTAAATAGCACACAGTCCTGTTTTACGGGCAGGCTTGGGCTGATAACCACCTTCGGGTTTTCAGTCTCTTCAGGTTCCTCAACAGGAGGCGGGCAGACATCGGGCGCCGAAAGGTTAACCAGATAATCGCCTGTTCCATTTCCTGTAAATACAGTAGCGGGGAGGTTGAAGTTTAAGACACCATCAGGACCCGGTTTTGCAAATATTCCATATTCGCCATTGTTGGAGAACTCGCCGCCTGTCACATCAATAGTGACCGCCGTAACACCATCTGCTGCGCTGCGGCATGAAACCGTCTGCCGGGTGTAGAGTTCTGCTCCATTTATGCCGTTCTCATTCGCCGTCACATTGGTCAACACAATGGTCGAATCGGTGGCGGCAACAAGACCTGCGAAGCGATTCAAATTGAATGTGCTGTTGGCAACAAAGATATTTCCAGCGTTATACGATTTTAGAAAAGCGCCAATATCGGTGAGGTTGTCATCCAGGGTGGTTGCAACCTGATCGTCGCCGATCACGTCCACGTTTGTGAGGGTGATATCTCCATCATAGGTGGATGCATGAATGCCATGCTCGCCATTCTCTATGAACGTACTATCCATAATTTCAATAGCGCCGATGCCATAGGCTTTCAAATACACGCCTTTATTATGGTTGTACAGAGCATCAATCGTCTGAAGGGAAATATTTCCATCCACTACAGAAACCTGCGCACCGAATAAACCGTTCCCATTGAAGTGAGAATTCCCCGGAGCAGAACTGGAGATATCCACCACCCCTGCGGCATTTGTCGTAAGCACTACACCAGCGCCAAAATCATTTCCATCTGCCACCACATCAAGCAGGGTGATATTGCCGCCATTGCTCTTGGCATATAAACCAGGGTCTTGCGGGAAGTTAAAGTGGACGTTTTCGTTAAATTGCCCGTCCTCCACGTAGATATTGCCTTCAGCTTCCACGTAAGTTCCATTCGTCCCGTTGTAAGAAGCGACCAGGTTGTTCAGGTTTACATTCGCACCCGATTCAATGTGCAGACCAGTCCATGTATTTCCGGTTAAGTTGCTATCGCCAAAAACGCTGTCACTGACGTCCACTGAGCCGGTTCCATGGGTTGTATCCAGAAAGGTTCCAAGACCATTGGAGTTTGCCGTTACATCCGTCAGGGTAATATCCCCATCCGAATACACATCCAGCCCATACGCATTTGTATTGTCTGAAAATTCACTCGCATCAATATCAACGTCACCTGTTCCATCATTATCCGCACTGGTGATCACAGCGCCATCCAGACCGTTTTCGTTGGCTTGAACATGATCCAAGGCAGCGCCGCCGCCCGAATCGATCACCAAGCCGACCACGCCGTTATTATTAAAATCGTTTCCAGTCGTTGAACTGGTGATGGTTACCAATCCATTCTCTACACACAACCTTGTACCAGAGTTGTACATACAGGTATCAATATATGTACCAGTCAAACCATTTCTACTCGCAGAAACTGTATTCAACGTAACATTGCCGTCGGAGAGAATCTGCAAACCATTTCCTTCATTATCGTCAAATTGACTGTCGGAAATTTCCACATCTCCCAACGCTGCCACCAGGGCTCCATCGCCATAGCCGTATGCGTTAAGCTCTGTGTCGGTTACATACACCGTATCCATAGATACACTGCCTGAGGTATCCACCAACAAACCAAAACCTCCGGCATCCTCTGCGATAATGGCAAGATTTTTCAATGAAACATTGCCGCCCCAATTCGCAATAACCAGGGGACATCCAGGTCTGAAGTTCCAGCCGCATCAAAATTCGTATCGGCATTGCCGCTCCACGCACCCTGAATGGTCAGGTTACTCAAACCAATATTGGTCAGAACAGAACCATCAAACTCCACTTGATCATCATCATTTCCGGCATAGGTATCTTCAACCCAGATCACACCGTTCCCCGTAAATTGCGGAGTAGTCAAAAGGGCATCCGCTTTCAGGGCGTCGATCAATTCAGCAAATGTTGCAAAACCGGCTGTGCAACCTGCATCTCCCGGGGTGAAACTTTCGGGGCACCACATTGGGTCACTGGAAGAAATAACCTCTTGAGCTTCTTCCGTAACAAGTGGAAGGATTTCACCTTCCTCATTCACCACAACAATCCCAGTCCCTTCGGGAGCTTGTTCCAACACCTCTGGAACAGAGACAGTTTCTTCTTCCACACCCCCATCTTCTGTCAGTTCAGCAGTTACAGCTTCATCTCCAGCAGGTTCGGTTGTCACCCCGTCATCTGCATAAACAGCATAAGGACCCAAAGCGCCAGCCATTAACGACAAAATAAGCGCCGCCATAAATAAAACCAAGTGTGTTGTTCGTTTCATGAAAAACCTCTCTGATGTAATCAACTATGAAAAGCCCCTGAAGGGTATTTGTATATTAATGGAGAGGGAATATCACGTCAAATATCCCCCAAAAAAAGAATTTGCATTTTTGTAAGTCAGTCTACAACCGTCTTAACTTGCCCCACCATGCGGACCGCAAGCATGGTCATATCATCTCCCAACGGCTCCGGGTCAATGAATTCATTGAGGTAATCTTCAATCGAAGCGATAACCTCCTCCGCAGAACCCGCCTTGAGAGAATTCATCACATCCAACAGACGCACCTCACCAAACAACTCGCCATCTGGCGAAAAGGCTTCGGTAAGACCATCGGTATAAAGCAATACCATTTCATTCGGCAGCACTGTGATCGTCCGCTCTTCCATTACAGGCTCTTCCATCACACCCAACGCAATAGACGTGCGCGTCAACTTCTCAAAACTCCCATCTGCCTTCACCCAAAACGGCGGGTTATGACCTGCATTTACATAGGTGAACCTACCCGTATTGAGATTCAACTCGCCATACACAGCAGTGACAAACATCCCCTGCTCCGTATCCGGCAAAAGCGAATCATTCACACGCCGCAACACCCCCACAGGCGAAGAAGCCTCCACCACCGCAGAACGCACAAGAGTCCGTGTGAGCGCCATGAACAAAGCCGCAGGCATCCCCTTATCCGCCACATCTGCAATAAAGATACCCAGTTTATTATCAGGCAGTTCGATCACATCATAAAAATCACCGCCCACCTGACGAGCCGTGCGCCAACGAGCCGCGATCTGCCAATTTTCATGGATCGGTAAAACGCTGGGAATAAAGGTCTGCTGAATTTGGCGCGCCAGTTGAACTTCCGTTTCGAGGCGTTCACGCACCACCATCTCCTGCTGAAGCAAATCATTCTGTATCGCCAGCGCCGCCTGCTGCGCGATCCCATTGATGATCTCCAACCGGCGCGAACGGAACCGGCGGGCATTATCCGCCTCTTCGATCAACAGCACGCCAAAAATATCACTCTTGATCGAAATGGGGACAGCGATCAACAAACGTTCAGGATTAAGGTCAAGCGCATCTTCCCAAGCCGTAGGTTGGATCTGCAACCAATCTTTAGGCAACGCCTCAGCCCCCAGCGGATGCGTCACAAGCAGATTTTGCTCCAATGCCCACAAAAGCAATGGAAAGTCTGCCAAAGAGATACTTGGTTCTGTGAGCAAAACTTCATCTTCTTCTGAAAACCCATATTCGTGCGAAGCCTGCAATGCCTGGTGTTCCGCATCAATGCGGTATAAAACAGCCCGCTTCACGCCCACAAGGATCGGCATGATACGAATGATCGAACCGAGAATTTCATCGAGATCGCTCAAACTCACCACCGATTGAGCCACCTGCAACAAAGCCGCAGAAGCGTACGCCTGCTCCTGTGTTGCATCAAAAAGACGGGTGTTCTCAATGGCAACTGCCGCATAGTTGGCGAACGTGCCAACCACCGTGCGCGCTTCATGCCCATACCGCCCGGGCGTTTTATGTGAAAGGGTCAACACCCCCAGCGGACGGTCACCCACCTTTAGCGGTGCAGCGATGGATGAATAATTTACATCATATCCGGCGGTCAAGCCTGCCGGTCCCATGGGGTCTGTCGGCTGGCGAATGATCGGCAGGTCAGAATCGAGCGCCTCTGCCATGCCATACACCGATTCGGGGTTGGCGATGCAAACGCTTTCGAGTTGATTTGCGTCAATGCCATGTACCGCAGCAAGGCACAACTGCCCATCCTGCAAAAGCCAGATGGCAGAGCTATCTACAGGCAGGTTTCGATCAAGCTCGGCAAGGATCATTTCCAACACTTCTTCCAAACCGGCATTACCTGACACCAAACCCGCCACATCCCGCAGGCTATCTGCCACCTGCCGCCGCCATTGTTCCGAACGATACAGGTCCGCGTTGCGAATTGCAGCAGCCATGGTATCTGCCACAGCTTCGAACATCACCCGATCATCATCGGTAAATGTGTTGACCTTATCTGATTGAATATCAAGAATGCCCATTACACGATCATCAAAGATCAACGGCACGCATAATTCTGATCTTGTGTTTTTAGGAGGCAGCGGGGAGGCAATATAACGCTCATCCTTTGAAACATCATTTGCAAGGATGGTTGAACCATTCCGCGCCACCCAGGGCATAATGCCTTTCTCGGCATCCAATGGAATGGTAAACCCCTCAAGTTGTTTGCTGCGTTTCCCGCTGCCGGCTTCATAGGAGATCAACCGGCGGTTGGGGTGGACAGTAAAAAGGGAAACATGAGGGTATCCAAATTTTTCGTGGATCAGTCTGGCGGCATCACGCATAAGTTTGGAAAGGTCCAAGGTAGAGGTAACGCTTTTGCTCACCTCAGAAACCAAAGTCAACTGAGCAGCACGGCGACTCACATCGCTGTATAAACGTGCCCCTTCCACTGCGCGGGCAATATTATCTGCAAGGGTACGTAGAATGAGCAGGTCATTCGGGTGAAAAGCGTTTGGATGGTTGCTTTGCACATCCAATGCGCCCAGAATACGTCCTTCTATTTTTAATGGGAAGACAACTTCAGAACGGGTTTCGGGCAGGCTGTCAATAAACCGATAGCGTTTATCTGCCTGCACATCATCACAGACGATTTCTCTGCCTGTCTTCGCTGCTTCACCGATCAAGCCCTGCCCTATTTCTACTTCGAGAGAGAGAGATGCTTTTTTACGTCCTTTGCGCGGGGCAACAGCGCTTGCCTGAAAATGCAAAGCATTATCGTTCGGCTCAAGCGTAAATAATGCAACATAATAGAAGTTGAAGGTCTTTTGAATGAGGTGGGTCACTTGTACTGCAAGGTCATTCACATTCAGCACATTGGCGATCTGCGCGCTGACCTGCCGCACCAGATTCAATTGCCGTAAGCGAAATTGTTCCACTTCGGCGCGGTGTGCTGCCAGTAAACTGACGGAAATAACCTGCCCCAAGCCTTGCAGCAGGTTCCGTTCGTCTTTGGTGAAGTCGGGTCCTTTTGGGCGTGTGACTTGAAGCGCTCCCAGCGTAATCCCCTGATCTTCGAGGGGAACAGCCACAAAGGTCAGGTTTGAGGCGGGAGGCTTGCCATTTTTTTCAGTCTTTTTTTGTACGAATTTCCCAGACTGTATCGCTTGTTTCATTCCTTCCAATTTAGGTTCAGGCGGGAATATCTTTTTATTCCTGCCATCCGGCAAGCGAAAGGTTTCTTCCTGAATCCAAATATCCACCTTGCCTTCGATCAGGCGGGCGGTTGTTGCTGCGATATAGTCTCGTTGGTCGTTCAGAGAATCTTCGTTCCGCAGTTGCTCTCCCAGGCTGGCAAGGTGGAGCCAGTCCTTTGAGGTTCGTGTTGCGGCTGCCACGGGTTATTCCTTTTTTTTGGTCATGGTGAGAACATTGCCTGAATTGGATGTTTTATAGGTTACGGTATCCATCAGTTTTCTCATCAGGTAAACGCCCAATCCCCCGATCTGTCGTTCAGATAGGTCTGCCTTAAGATTTGGTTCTCGCACTTTAGCAGGGTTGAACGGAGTACCATGATCGCGCATTGTGATCACAATGCTGTCTCCATTCATGGTACAGCTCATGAACAAGGTGCCGTCTGAAGTACCTTCGTAGGCATGTTCAATAATATTGGAGGCTGCTTCATCGGCTGCAAGTTGCAAGGTGTATATGGTTTTTTCCGAAAACCCATTACTGCGTGCCACGTTCGCAACATGCTCACGAATCTCATCCAAATATTCAAATTTGGCAGGGAAGGTATGGTCTGGCATAGGCAAAATTATAATGCCGCCTCAATGGATGAAGGCGGCATTACTATTTCCATGATCTGTGGTTTAGAAACTGCCGACCGCGGTTACAGAATCGTCAAAGGTTTTAAAGAGTTCGGTAAACCCTGCCAATTCAAGCGCTTCACGAATGCGGTCAGGAACGCGGACGAGAACCACTTCGCCGCGATTGTAGCGTTTGCAATTGCGCTGGGCTGCAAGAAGGGCGCGGAAACCGGCGCTGGACATGTATTCCAATTCGCTAAGTTCAAGGGCTAGTTTAAAACGTCCATTATCATTTGCGGTTTCAAGCGCTTTGGAAAATTGCGGGGCAGTAGCGCTATCCACACGTCCCTTCACTGAGATCAAATCACAATGCTTAAATTCCTGGGTGGTGATTTCCATATTTTTTCCTCCGGGCGGGTTTTCAAATAGACCTCTTGCATAAGTATTTGTAGGGCAGGTTTTCAACCTGCCACATAATAAATTTCAAAGAACGTCAGGCTAAAAGCCTGACCTACAATTGACTTTTGCAAGATATCTAATAAATAAGTAGAACAGAAAAAAATTATATCACGTACCTTCTCATCAATTTAGTTGGGGTGCGCTAAAAGTTTGGAAATGAGTTTGCTCCCTTCGCCGAGGACGGCGGCTTTGAGCCAAGTTCACTTGACGTGTCTGGAGCGCGGAATTCGGCGGACTGAAGTCCTGCCTCAGCACCTGAAAGTCGGCTAAAAGCCGACTAAGTTATTTGGGTACTAGTCCGACAAGCCATGACACATGTCATGTCTCGCCGAGACTGAATAAGCTAAATGGTTTACAATACAGAGATTGAGGAGATATATATGTCTGGAGAGCCAATTTTAGTTTTGCTGATCGAAGACAACTCGGACCATGCGGAACTTGTCATACGTACAATAAAGAATCACCGCATCCCCACCCGCATTCAACACCTTTCCGACGGCGAAATAGCATTGGATTATCTTCTGCGCCGCAACACATTCAGCGATCCTGAAAAAAGTCCACGCCCCCACATGATTCTTTTAGACCTGCGCCTCCCCCGTGTAGATGGATTGGAAGTCCTGCGAATTGTAAAAGAAGATGCAGAACTGCGGCTCATTCCAATAGTGATCCTGACCACCTCAGAAGCAGAACGTGATGTTCAAGCCGCATACGAGAACCATGTAAATAGTTATCTTGTAAAACCAGTGGGCTTCGAGGATTTCAGCAGCATGATGAACGACCTCGGCACATACTGGCTTCAATGGAACAAACAAGCCCATGTCTGAACCCTATGAGCAATGAAATCATTCATATATTACTGGTGGAAGATGAAGACCCACACGCGGAATTAATAAAACGCGCCTTTGAAGATTATGAAGATGAATTCAGATTGCACCGTGTCCACTCCTTGAGCGAAGCCCGCATTTGGATAAACAAAAACCAGCCCCGGCTGATCATTGCCGATTGGCGGCTGCCTGACGGCGAAAGCCTGGAACTACTCCCAAACCATCTCGACCCGCTTGCAACTCCCATTATTCTTATGACAAGCTACGGCAATGAACGTATTGCCGTAGAAGCGCTCAAATCTGGAGCGCTCGATTATGTGGTTAAGTCGCCCGAATCCTTGCTGGATATGCCGCACCTGGCACGCAAGGCGCTCGATCAGTGGACCGTCCGTGCAGACCGGATTCATATGCAAGAAGCGCTTTCAGAAAGTGAAACCCACTTTCGTCTGCTTGCCGAAAACGCCAGTGACATGATCACCCGCATCAAGGTGACGGGAAAAATGTTCTACATCTCACCAGCCTGCAAATCCATATTGGGGTACACCTCCGAAGAAATGATCGGACATAGCTGTTTTCAGTATATTCACCCTGAAGACATGCCCATGATCAAGAAACTCCTCCGGCAATACTCAAAAAACCATACCTACACCGTTACTCATCGTTCAATGCACAAAGATGGCAGTTACATCTGGCTTGAAACATCTGCCCGCGCCATATTGGATGATGAAACACAAACCATTATAGAAATTCAAGCCACCTCTCGTAATATTACCGAAAGAAAAAGAGCTGAAGAAGCATTAAAAAATGCGCACGACCAACTCCGCGAAGCCTACGAAAGAACCATTGAAGGCTGGGTACGCGCACTCGACCTCCGAGACAAGGAAACAGAGGGACACACGCAACGCGTAACCGAAATCACCATACGTGTTGCAAAACAGATTGGATTCACCGAAGAAGAACTCTCGCACCTCAAACGCGGCGCACTCCTGCACGATATGGGTAAGATCGGCATCCCCGATGAAATACTGCAAAAAACAGGTCCACTCACTGCAACCGAATGGGAACGGATGCGCCAACACCCCATTCATGCCTACAACATGCTTTCACCCATCGCCTACCTCAACCCCGCACTGGATATTCCCTTTTATCACCATGAACGCTGGGACGGTTCAGGATACCCTCATGGCTTAAAAGGCGAAAACATCCCACTTGCGGCTCGCCTCTTTGCCATTGTAGATGTATGGGATGCCCTTCGCAGCGACAGACCCTACCGCAAAGAAATGCCGCGCACCGAAGTCATTGACTATTTGCATAAAAACGCCGGAATTCTTTTTGACCCCAGGTTGATAGATATCTTTATTCAATTTGTTGAAGACAACAACATCTGATCGCTCTACCGTACCCATCCTTGGCGAAGCATCTCCATGAGACGGCGGCGGTGTACAAGGGAAATCCAACAACGAGAGCGGCGGACCTGGCATATTTTGCCAGCACAAAAACACCTCATACGAATTGACACACCCCCTTTCATCGGGTATGCTTGCCCACTGTCCGGGCAGGCCCGGCGCGGCGAAGCCTTTCGAACCCCGCCAGGATCGAAAGATAGCAACGGTAAGGAAGAGCCTTCGGGTGCCGCCGGTCGCCTGCCCGGATATTCATATACCCTTGGGTATAATCCCCCTCATGTCTTCCTCAAAGATCATAACGCTCATTATTGCGCTTGCCATAGGCGCAGGTTTAGGACTCTTCTATGGATGGGCAATCGCCCCGGTAGAATACACCGATGTCACCCCCGACCTCTTGCGGCAGGATTACCGCATAGATTTCGTACTCATGACCGCCGAAGCCTACCAAAATGATTTCGATGCCCCCGCAGCCGCGCGTCGATTGGCGCTACTCGGCAGCGAACCACCCGCCGCCTTTGTCACCTCCACACTTGAATACGCCTCTGCAAATAACTTCACCCCAGAAGAAATGCGCGTACTGCAAGCCCTGCTAACCGCCATGCAAACCTACCAGCCGGATGAAAACCCCGCACCATGAAGACCTTCCTGCAAAACACCATCCTGCAAACTGCCCTCGCGCTTCTTATTGGGTTTGGGCTGGGTCTGGCGTACTCATGGCTGATCTCCCCCGTTACCTACGTAGACGCAACCCCCGCACTGCTCCGAACCGATTTCAAAGACCAATACCGTATCGTAATTGCCGCCTCCTATTCAGCCAATCAAGACATGGCACGCGCACGCGCACGCCTCAGCCTCTTGGGTGATGCAGACCCCGTCGGTGAGTTAAGCGCACAAGCACAACGTATGCTTGCCAACGGCGAGCCATTTGAAAAAGCACGTCCACTGGCACAACTTGCCACAGACCTTCAGCGCGGATATGTAAGCGAACCCTTCACACCAACACCCTTCCCCACATTCAGCACACCCCAGGTGGAAACTTCAGCCACCGCAGCCGAAGACCAGCCCCAGGTCAATGAAGAAGCGACGATCACCCCCATCCCTACTGTTTTCTTTGAACAAACGCCGCTCTCCACGCCGGTTACAGGTGAAACCTCCACACCGCGCCCCACATTCACACCCACAGCAGGACCCGGCATTCCATTTATTCTCGTCAGTCAAGATACACTTTGCCAACCCGCATACTCAAGGTTGATGCAATTCATACTCATGGACGCGCGCCGTGTGCAAAAACCCGGCATTGAGATCAATGTGACATGGGATCAAGGCGAAGATAAATTCTTTACTGGTTTCAAGCCCGATCTGGGCAATGGCTACGCCGACTTTATGATGGAAGCGGGCACAGTGTACAACATCCGCATTGTCACAGGCGGTGCATTTGTGGCAGATATTACCGCGCCAACCTGCACAGATGAAACCGGCGCCGAATACCCGGGCGGTCTTTTGCTCACCTTCCAACAACCATAGCCCTTGCAACCAATCCTTGTGTTGGCTCGTTAAGTTCAACAGACAAAAATCAAGGAGTAATTTATGAATACAGAACAAAGACCCGGGCTTGTAACCGCCATTGCCTTCATGACCCTCGCCAGCGGCATCATCAACCTTTTTTGGGGGTTCGTTGCCTCTGCCACCGTGCTTGGAAGTTTTTTTGGCATTGTGTGTTTGCCCATCACCATTCTGCCTACCATTTTGGGCGCATTTGAGATCGTGTATGCCGCCAAATTACTGAGCGCTCAACCCCAGCCCGTGCAGCCCTCAACTTCCATTGCCATCTTCGAGATCCTTACTGCCTTTTTCTTGAACGTATTTTCACTGGTAGTTGGCGTTATTGTGCTGGTGTTCTACAACGACGGAATTGTGAAAGATTATTTTGCCCGCCTCAACACGGCTCCCATAATGGAAACACCACCCGCAGCACAACCTGAGCCAGAGCCTCTTCCTGCCATTGCGCCAGAGATGGGCACAAATGCCGAACCAGAAACTCCCGCCGTACTCGAAAAACCCAAACGCACCCGCAAACCACCTACAAAGTAGCTTCACCCATCAAAACAGCCGCCCCGCAATGCGGCTGTTTTGAAAATAAGACTTAAGTACTGCCAAAAAAATCAAAAAACAGTGTATCCTTAAGCAAATACTAAAAAAGAGGAGATGATATCAATGAAATCGTATCGTGCATTATTTGGATTTGTTGCTTTGTTGCTGATCGTGGGGATGGCATGTGGAGCATCTGCACAACCTACCGAATACCCCACCCTGCCCCCCGTACCCACCCTGCCCCCCGTCCAGCAAGAACAGCCGCAGGATAGCGGCAATCAAGGACAACCCAGCGGGAATGGCGAAATGGCTACATTCGTCGATGCGAACAACCTGCTCGCCTTTGACCTGCCCAGTGACTGGACTTACGAACACACCGACCATGGGGATGCCATTTACACCGACGTCACCGCTTACAGCGATACCTTCACCTCCCCCAATGGAGCTGCCAAGGTCGAAAGCCTGGTCATGTTCGCCAATGATGGCGTAACCGTAAACAACTCCATCAGCCAGGCAGTTGCGCTCGACATCCTCAACACCTACTATAGCAGCACCGGCAAAAACAATGGTGACATTCGCATCAAAAGCGACCAGATCATGAAGGACGGCTCCGAACGCTTTGAATGGGTCTCCAAAGGCGGCAACTATACTGGCGTATCCTACTTTGAAGTTCGCGGTGATGACAAACGCACCTGGCTCATGTGGACGCTTTGGTGGTCCAACAGCTCGGATCAGGCAACCCTTGATCTGATCGACAACGCCATCAACAGCTATTACGTCCCGTAATCTTTTACGATCAAAAAGTCCCCGCAAGCATTTGCGGGGACTTTTTGATTTCATTAAAATGCAAAAGGACTCCGAAAGTTCTACTTTCGGCAACGTTACCTGAAGTAGAACTTCAGGAATCCAAATCACTTATGCAAGAGATCTAATAAGAAAAAAAACGGTTGACCTGAAATGTCTTAATGCTACAATGAATCCATGAAAGCCTTGGATGTTCGCCCCTCTCCCATAGCAGGGACATGGTATCCTGCCAACCCCAAAGTCCTCGCAGCCAGCATAGATGAATACCTCGCAAATGTAAACCTTGCCCCCATTGAAGAGCAGGTCGTCGCAGTCATTGCGCCTCATGCGGGTCATCGCTACTCTGGCGCAGTTGCAGCCCACGCCTTCGCTCCCCTCAGCAGGCTCACCCCCGAACTCATCGCTGTTATTTCTCCATACCACAATCAACATACCGCCCCCCTGCTCACAACCAAACATCAAGCCTACGGCACTCCCCTGGGCAATATTGAAGTAGACACAACCTCTCTCGCAGAACTTCAAAGCCACCTAAAAATACCCATCACCGCCATCTCCAACGATTCGGAACATTCGCTTGAAATCGAACTTCCCTTCCTGCAAAGAGTATTCAAACACCCATTTAAACTCCTGCCCATCATGATCCGCGCACAGGGAGAAGAAACAGCAAAACAACTTGCTGAGGCGCTTGCAAAAACGCTGAAAAACAAAAACGCAATCCTCGTCGCCTCCACCGACCTCTCCCACTTTTACGATCAAAAAACAGCCAACATGCTGGATGCCGAAATGCTAAAACGTTTCGCATCCTTCGACCCAGCCAGCATTTTTGAAGCAGAATACACCGGCAAAGGCTTTGCATGTGGGCACGCTGCCGTAGCTGCCGTGCAATGGGCGGCAAAGATACTGGGCGCAAACAAGGTTCAAGTTGTAAACTACGCCACCTCAGGCAATATCACCGGCGATTTCACATCTGTAGTTGGGTACGGCGCGGCAATCATCACAAAATAAAAGGCGTGCAGAGCAACCTCCACGCGCCTAATCACTACTCACTGCTTACTAACTCACTTCCGGCTATTCCAATCCTTCACAGCCTCAAGCAAAGCCTGTTTCAATCTATCATCGGGGATATTCGCCACCCCGCTGTATTTGGCGCCATTCACCCAAATATCCAGCCCGCCATCCGGCGCAGTTCCGAAATCAACTTGAAAGGTCTTCAAATACGGGTCTTGTTCCAATTTGGCGCGAAGCACATCCTCGATCTGCTCAGCAAAAGGAGCGGCAAGCTGTTCCCCTTCATCGTGGTCATACAGCGTAACACCCTCACCATCTGCCATCGCAGCATTAACCGTTTCTTCCGGCGGCATGACATGCATCCACTCAGGTTTGCCTTCGGTTTCGCCCGTCAGGTTTACCTCTCGTGATTTTATAAACACCATTGCCAACAACCCCAGCGCAATGAGAACCATCAAACCACCAAGAATCAAAATCATAGAACTCATAGAACAACCTCCGTTTCAGACATTATAATCCAGTCATGTTTGCACGACTTGCCGTCAACATTCCTGCCATTTCCGGCGTCTTCGATTATGCCATCCCTGATGAACTCATTGCACAGGTTCAGGCGGGCTGCCTTGTCACCGTTCCATTTGGAAACCAGACCGTGCAGGGCATTATCGTAGAACTGACCGATTCTTCCCCCATCCCGAATCCTAAATCGATCCTCGACCTGCTAGACCCTGCACCGCTTCTGACTCCGCCGCAGCTTGCTCTTGCCGCCCATTTGGCAGATACCACGCTGAATCCGCTTTCGGCGATCATCGCCATGATGATCCCCACCGGCTTAAGCCAGCAGGCAGATGTGCGTTACGAATTACGAATCAAGGATTATTCAGACCCAGCTTCCAAAGTTGCAACGCGCCTGCTCACCTTGCTGCACGAGCGTGGAGCGCTACGCGGACGCCAGATCGACAGCCACTTTGCCAAAGTAGACTGGCGCAAGACCGCCAACCTGCTTGTAAAAAAGGGAGTGCTTGCTTCTCGCAACATCCTGCCGCCACCGAGGGTGAGACCAAAGCAAATTCGCGTTGTACAGCTTGCGGTTGCGCCAGAAGCGGCAGAGGCGGAGATGCAAAGCCTGGGCTCCACCGCACAAACTCAGGCGCGGCGCGAGGCGGCTCTTCGTTTCCTCATCCAACAACCTGAGCCGATCAACGTATCGTGGGTGTATGCCCAAACCGGCAGCAAACTCGCAGACCTGCAAGAGCTTGAAGAACGCGGCTTGATCCGTTTGTTTGAGAACGAGATCTTTCGTGACCCGTTGGAGAGACTAGAGAATAGAGAAGTAGAGAATAGAGAAAAGTTTCAACTTTCTTCTGAACAAAAATTTGCGCTCGAACAAATCATTAACTCAATTACTAATCATCTAATTTCTAATCTCCAATATCTGCTTTACGGTGTGACGGGTTCCGGCAAGACCGAAATTTATTTGCGTGCAGCGCAGGAAGTGATAAAGAACGGCAGGCAGGTCATCATCCTTGTGCCGGAGATCGCGCTTACCCCGCAGGCAGTGCGCCGGTTTGTTTCGCGGTTCCCCGGGCAGGTGGGGTTGGTTCATTCGAAACTCTCAGAAGGTGAACGGTACGATACCTGGCGGCGGGCGCGGGATGGTAAGTTGAATGTCATCATTGGGGCGAGGTCGGCGTTGTTTGCGCCCCTGCCAAATATCGGCTTGATCGTGGTGGATGAATGCCACGACAGTTCGTATTACCAAAGTGAGCCGCCGTATTACAACGCGGTTACCGCCGCCGAGGAATACGCCAAATTATGCGGAGCGGTTTGCGTGTTGGGGTCTGCCACGCCTACCGTGGAACAGCGCTATTTATCAGAACATCCCCTTCGCCCCACAGGAGAAGGGTTAGGGAAAGTGCCCCAAAGGGGTATGAGGGTATTAGAACTCCCCCACCGTGTAACAGATTCTGCTTTGCCGCCCGTGCAAGTAGTGGATATGCGCGAAGAGTTGAAGAATGGTAATCGCGGGGTTTTTTCTCGGGCTTTGAGCGAGTCTTTGGCTGAAGTATTGGAGCGCAAAGAGCAGGCGATTGTTTACCTGAACCGCCGCGGCACATCCACTTATATTTTTTGCCGTGATTGCGGTACAACTTTGAAATGTCCGAATTGCGAAACGCCGTTAACTTTGCATAGCGATTTGTATGGAATGAGTAATGCGAAAAACGTAATGCGTAAAGAACAGCACGAATCACGTATTACGAATCACGCATCACTCCTTTGCCACCGTTGCGGGTACACCCGCCAAAAGCCAAAGACCTGCCCTACATGTGCGAGCACTCAGATCCGTGAGTATGGGCTGGGCAGTGAAAAAGTGGAAGCAGACCTGAAAATGATGTTCCCGTCTGCGCGGGTCTTGCGTTGGGATTGGGATACCACCCGCCAGAAAGATGCACACGAGATCATCCTTACCCACTTCGCCAATCATCAGGCAGATATTTTGGTGGGGACGCAAATGCTCGCCAAAGGGTTGGATTTGCCGCTCGTCACCCTGGTTGGAATTGTGCTGGCAGATGTGGGTTTGAACCTGCCCGATCCCTTTGCCAGTGAACGGGTCTTTCAAACGCTGACACAGGTTGCAGGACGTGCGGGGCGTTCATCAAGGGGCGGCAAGGTCATTATGCAAACCTTTGCGCCTGAAAATTACGCGCTGCAATTCGCTGCGAAACACAATGTGGATGGGTTTTATCAACGTGAGTTGGAGTATCGCCGTCAGTTGGGGTATCCGCCATTTACGCGGTTGGCACGGTTGGAGTATCGGAGTGAGAACCCTGCCCGGGCGGAAGAAGAAGCCTTGAAACTGGCAGGCAAGCTCAAGGCGCGGTTGGAGGCGGGTGGGTTTCGTCAAACCGAGTTGATCGGTCCTGTTCCCTGTTTCTTTGCCAGGGAAAATGGCGAGTACCGCTGGCAGGTGGTTTTACGTGGATCTGACCCGGCAGCGGTACTCAAGGATCTTCGTTTGAACGATTGGCGGGTCGAGGTGGACCCGATCAATATCCTGTAGGGACACCCTTCACGGGTGTCCTTTTTCATGGGTGTCCTGTGCAAATAGGGCGACCGCAAGGGTCGCCCCTACGGTTAGGATTTTTGTTCGCGCTGTTTGCGGACTGTGGCAGCACGGCTTTTCAAATCCTGAAAAAATTCGCTTTCCACAATTTCCTTTACATCTTTGTTGCGTCTGTCCATATCGATCTGAATTTTCAATTCTTCCACCTGCTTTTGCAGTTTTTCTTCACGCAGGCGCACTTTACCCAACATCAGGTTGAATTGTTCTTCGAGGACGCTCACTTCATCGTCAAGATTTTCAGGGTTTAAAGAGATGGGGGCATAATCACCATTGGCTGCGCGCTTGGCTGAGTTTTGCAGGTCGATCAATTCGGCTGTTACATTGCGGGTGATGCTCAATACGATTGCAGCAACGATCATAAACACCACAACAAAGAGGACTGCCAAAATATCCGAAAGTGACTGTAAACTTTCAACTGCAAAACTAGCATCCAGGTAGATCGTCAGTCCGCCAATCACGGCGCCCTGCGAATTACGCAAAGGCGAGGTGACGGCAAAGAAGTAGGTATCATCTTCTTCGGAATAATTCAGTTCATCGTAATAGGTGACTTCCTGAAGACCTTTCAACAGGTATTCATAATCATCATCCTGAACGATCTCTTCACCCAAAATGTAGCTGTCTTCAGGCTGTAAAATCGCCCATTGATCGACCCCAAAAACAAGCCCCGAATTTGAAGCCTGATAGTATGTGTAAATCTCGGTACGGGGGTTGAAATCTTCCACACTTGCCAGGCAGTCTGCTGCATTCCAAAAACGCGGGTCTGTCATGCCATTGGGCCAGCCCGCAGATACGTCATCGCCCAAACTGCCAGAGGTTAAGGCTTGCAGTTGATCTTCATCGAGGCAGCCCTCAATATAATTGCGTATGTCGTCGGTATCATCCCGCATGATCTCGTAGATCGTATCGCGCAGGTAGTTTTGAGCGCCAAAATACCCCAACACGAACATGACCGCGCTCAAACTCATGAGCGGGATCAACAACTTATACCGCAGGCTTAAGTATCGTTTTCTTTTTACAGACATGGCGCTTCCTCTTATTAAAGGATCAGGGGCGCAGGCAGGCTGCGCCCCTGAAAAAGAATTACGAAACCAGACCAACTACAAAGTTCAATACACGCCAATAAATATTGTATAACGGATTGGGCCAATTACTGGAGGGCAGCACCGGCGGAAAGGAGGTCTTGGCATTGGGTTCATCGAAGCGGTTGTTCACGCCAGATGTATCCCAAATAATGTCGAAGCCGCCGCCGAGCATGTTTCTGACGAACACATCGGCATCATAGCCATTGTTCTCGTAAATATTGTCATGGGCGTAGTTGTGCTCGGGGTTGGGTCCCACATCGATCTCCTCTTCTGAAAAGCCGATGGTTAGGTTGAAGATTGCAAGCCCAACGGTCTTGTTGCCTCTAAACTCATTGCCATACACTTCCACATGGTCGGCGGCGAGGATGAGCATCCCCGTGCCCGGCGGGATGAGCGAAACAGCCGTACCCGGCTTGCCAAAGTTTTCGCCGTTATTGTTCTCCGAGATGTTGTTATAAACCTTCGTGTTTAACGAAACCTTGGAAGGCAGTTGGGGCAACAAGTCAATGAAGATGCCAATGGTGTTATCGTGAGCGTAGTTGTTATACACTTCACCGTTCACCGTATTTTCCAACTCAATGCCGATCACGTTGCCATACGTCAGCGTATCGCGGATGATCACATCCTTCGATTTGCCCGCGTAAATGGCAGCATCGTTCATCAATGTACCTTCAATACGCTCGATCAACACATCGGTACAGCGCACGGGATACACACCGTACACGCCGGTATTTTCGATGTACATATCGTGCAGGTACACGCCAGTGGAGCCTTCCACCAGAACACCATTGCTCGTAAAGTTCTTCACCTGGAAGTACGCCATCTCAAAATTATTACCAGAAGCGATCACACCATCTGAACCTGTGCCCTGCCCTTCGATGATGGGCCATTCACCCGCTTCATTTGGAATGCCAAAGAACTTGATATCGCTCACATCAATGATGACATGTTCCTTGTAAATGCCATACGGGACTTCGATGGTATCGCCAGGCAGAGCTTGATCGACGACTTCCTGAATGGCCTGACCAGGTTCCACTCTCAACGTCATCGGCTCATGCGCAGACGTTGAAGCGGCGCCAGTTTCTGAAGCATTCACCTCGCCGACGGTTTGACGCGCAGGCGTCTCGCCAAGGCTTTCCACCACTGCATATCCCGAGGGAACCGAAGCAGGGATTTCAGGCAAATTGCTTTCATCGGTCAACGCATAAAGAAAGGCGACCAGGTCTGATCTTTCCTGCTCGGTCAGGTCAAAGCCGAGGACGTGAATATCCACATTCTCAACCCCGGCGTCACGTCCGCCGCCTTTGGCGTAGAACTCCACCACTTCTTCAAGTGTATTGAAAGCGCCATTGTGCATGTACGGGGCAGTGAGAGCAATGTTACGCAGGGTTGGCGCTTTGAAGGCGCCATCCAAACTGGAGGTTTCGATTTCCATACGCCCCGCATCGTGCGGCTGACCGGGCAAATCTGGCACGCCAGTAACAGAGAAGGATTCATCTGCAAAGGTCGGGGCAGAGTGACATTCAAAACAACGGGTCGCCGCCGAGCGGAAGAGGGCAAGCCCACGGCGCTGGGCAGGCGTGAGGGCATCCACATCTCCGGCAGCGTAACGGTCGAAGGGAGAGTTATTGGTAACCAGAGTCCGCTCAAAGGCAGAGAGGGCGGCTTGAACGTTCTCGAACGTCACTGCATCGCTGCTTCCAAAGGCTTTCTCAAACAAGTCTGCATATTCTGGAATGGCTTTTAGCTTGGCTACGATCTCATTTGGGTCGCTGCCCATCTCATCTTCGTTGGTGATCGGGGTCACCATCTGCTCTTCGAGGGTGGCGGCACGTCCATCCCAGAAGAAGTTGGTGTTGTAGGTCACGTTCCACAGGGTCATGGCGCTGCGATTCAATGCCTTGCCGTCTGCGCCAATGGCAAGGGCAGCGCCATCGGTGAAGCCCAGATCAGGGTGATGGCACGAGGCACAGGACATGTCATTGTTCTGAGACAAGACCGGGTCAAAGAAAAGGAGGCGACCCAGTTCCACTTTTTCAGGTGAGGTTGGGTTATCCGCCGTCTCATTGGTGAGAGGAAAGTCGCGTTGAAGTCCGCTCCAGGCGGGCTCTACACTGCTGGAACCTGCGCCCCATTTTTCTTCGGGCAATACTTCGTCTTGTGGGATGGGCGCAAACGCCGCGTACACAACCCCAACCAGCAGCAAAATTCCCAACCCTGTAAATATACGTTTGATCCAAACTTTCATACATTCTCCTCTGTATTCAGTTATTGCCTGCATGGTTCGCAGGTTATTTCAAAGTGAGCAAAAAAGCAACCAGTGAGTTCATCTCTTCGCTGGTGATCTCCTTGGCGAGATTCGTGATCATGACGTTGTTGAAACCTTCCACCACATAATCACCCGGGCGCAGAATGGACATGGTAATGTATTCTTCGGCAGTCTGTCCTTCCACACGGGTTTCGGCACGGGTGGCGATCCCATACAAGGATGGTCCAATGATGATGGTATCGGGCACAAGAGCATGACAGGTGGCGCAACGGGCATTGAATACAGCCTGTCCTTGTTTGGCAATGGGGTCGAGGGTGGGCGTGGGAACCGCAGCCAGGGTTGAACTACATGCAGAGAGAAACACCGCAGCAGTTAACAACAGGGTAATTATTTTATTTCGCATCAGCACATCCTATTTGGATTGGAATTGCCCGATTATACTTGCCAATAAAAAGTGACGAGTTTCCAATTTGGCGATTTTGCTGTAATCAATTTATTGTCGCAGCATCTCTTTATCAATGGATTTGGGCAAGGGATGTGGAAAAAGCCACAGCGGAGGGAAGAGTCCCGGCGCAGGTACAGGCTCCGGCTCCGCTCGCGGCGGTTCTTTCTTCCTGAGAAGTTGATCTGTGACCCCAAAGTTTTTCCAATCTTTGGGGTCTTTTGATACAATAATCCGCATGAAACCTGAACCCCGCAGACAAGAGATCATTACCTGGCAGGAAGTTGATACGTTGATCGACCATCTTCTGCCGCAATTTAAACGTGAATTCACCGCCATGGTGATGATCACCCGTGGCGGCATCATCCCTGGCGGCATGTTGGCTGAGGCAATGGATATCACCCACCTTCTCACTGCCGCCGTAGACTTTCCCGCACAAACTCAAAGTGAGAAAACGGCGAAGTTCATGGCGTGGCCCGAGTTCATCCAATTCCCTTCAGATGACAAAGTGCGCGGACGCCCAACCCTGATCGTGGATGATGTTTGGGGTTCGGGGCGTACCATCACCGCTGTAAAGAACCGCGTTTCGGCGGCAGGCGGTTTCCCTGAAACTTGTGTTTTGCACTTCAACCCGTACCGCAATCTCTTTGGCAATGCCCGCCCCGATTACTACGCCGCTGTGACCGATGCCTTCATCACCTATCCGTGGGAAGTAAACCGTGGACCAGACCAGGTGCTTTTGGGCGAAACCTAAAAAATGAAAACGATTGAAACCAGTTTACAAAAGAAGATGGATGCCTTACGGGGAAATCAATATTTTGATGGTTTAACTGAAGTGATGTTGAAAGATATAGCCCAACATACCCGCCTTGCTGAATTTGAGCGAGGCGATGTTTTGTTTTGGGAGGGAGACCCCAGCGAAGGGTTGTATATTTTAGAAGAAGGCAGTGCAAAGATCTTCCGCGTATCGCCTCAGGGACGTCAGTATATCGTCCGCATTTTGCAGGAAGGCGATACTTTTGCCGAGGTCCCTACGTTTGATGAAGGCACAAGCCCTGTCAATGTTGAAGCGCTGGAAACCTGTCGTGTTTGGATCATAGCGAATGCCAAGCTGCGGATGCTGATCAATGAACACCCGGAGTTCGCAAAGAAGGCGCTTGTCAATTTTGGAAAAATGTTACGCGGTATGGTCCGTATGGTAAGTGAAATGGCGTTTTATACTCTAAACGGTTGAGATCTTTACTTTTTGGAAAGACTGAAAATTCCATGACAGTAAGGTTTCCAATTCATCTCTGTGCTTTGTATGCGCGTTTTGAATACAGTCGGTCAGGGCTTGT
>Ga0172367_10000238_pt1 | contig 84408 bp, 78 predicted proteins | sample Lak10m_FD_114542 | JGI IMG/M metagenome (GOLD analysis project Ga0172367, IMG submission 114542) | Freshwater microbial communities from Kabuno Bay, South-Kivu, Congo - kab_022012_10m | ecosystem: Environmental > Aquatic > Freshwater > Lake | place: Democratic Republic of the Congo: South-Kivu... | reverse complement strand
CATCTTCCTCCTCATCGTTCAGATCCATCCCAAAATACCCAACCGTCCATTCCTTCCCATCCTCATCCGTCATCGTATCCGCAATCATTCGCTCAAACTCACTCATCTTACTTATCCTTTTCAGTTAGCGTGAATGAAAATCTTATCGCTTTTCGAAGGTCTTATTAGAGACAATCGTTCACCACGTATCCATCATCGTCGATTTCAATCCATCGTCCATCATCGACAGGATCGACAATCTGGAATACATTTTCATTGTCTCGAACACGGTCGAACAAATCCAGCCCGAAAGCCGCACGATTCACCAGAGTATCGACATCGTGATTCTGGAGATAGTCGATCAACTCGGCCGCAGTGATAAAAACCAGCATATTCTCGAACATTCTTCACTCTCCGTTTCTTTCCCCTATCATACATTCTGTATCGGCATTGTCAACAAAAAAAAATAGACGAATCATAATCTTTCGATATTGTAAGGATTCCTTTTTTTGGCACAAGATTTGCTAGAAAGATTCCCCTCTTCCGGGGGGATAGAACGCTACCCCCTCGCTTGGGGGGTTTTTCTGTTTTCCCACCAGTGGGGGGTTTTACCCCTCGGCGGCGGCGGTGGTCCAAACTCAATAGACGCCATTCAACATAAATGTATCGCCTAAACCATCTTGTTGGTTTTCTTTTTTCTTTTATTATGAGTTTTTATATTGAATCTTCTGTTTTTATTAGAAGCTAAAATTTCTGGATATTTAATTTTTTCCCACTTATGGATTACCAAAACTCTCCTGTTGGCCCCTTTTGGGTCTTCCTTTACTTTTTACCACTCCCAACTTTCTTCTTTGAGATCTTATCATGGAAATTGAAACCGGCTCATTGGTCATACTTGCTAGTTTAAGAGCAATTTCACTATCTGTAAAACTCCCCACATTATCCCTAATAAAGTTCTTTTCTGCATCACTCCACTTTTTATAGTTTCTCATAATATCTTTTTCCTTTTGACAAAGTGTATATACAACATACTATATATTACAACATTTTTTCTAAAAAGCAAGAGAAACTCATGAATATTATTAATAGTGAACTTAAAGTAGTAGCTAGTGAAAATTTGGATTTAACAGAAGAATTAAATAATGTTGATTCAAATAAAACTCTAGAGGAAATTTTTAATGAAAAAGAAGAAAAAGATCGATGAAAACGAACTATTAAATGTTATAGACGTTATTACTAAAAAATTAGTCTACAAATTTAAATTTGGCTATCATGATATAGAAGATATGAAGCAGCAGATAAGCATCTTTGCTTTAGAAGGATTAAAAAATTATGATCATAAAAGGCCCCTAGAAAACTTTCTTTGGACTCACGTAAGAAATCGCCTTTTTAACTACAAAAGAGATAACTATCAAAGGCCCGACAAACCTTGTTACACTTGTCCTCTTTTTGATAAAAAGTCTGGTCTTTGCACCAAATATAGCAACAAACAAGATTGTGACTTATATTCAACATGGACTAAAAGAAACGAAAACAAAAAGAATCTTATGCATCTTACCACCATAGAAGAAACTAAAGATTATAGTAATGTTTTTGCAGACTCTAAGAGCATCTCTCTAGAAAATAATGAACTAATTAAAATACTAGATGAAACTCTTAACGGGGAATTTCGCTCCATTTATCTTAAACTTAAAAATGGAACCAAAGTTAATAAGACTGATAAAGAAAAACTGTTAAGTCACATAAGGGAAATTTTATGGCAAAAAAACGAGGACAACTAAGTTTAGATGAAGAAAAATTCATAAGAGATAATGTTAACATAATAACAGTAGAAGAAATAGCAAATATTTTAAATAGGAATATTAATCCAGTTAATAGATATATTGATGAAAATAGATTATTTGCTACAGAAGAAAAAAACGAAACTGAACTTCTTTTAAGAAAACTACACAGTAAAAGTTTTTGGAGTGAAATACAACTTCAGTTTGATAATGATACGGGCGAACTAGGATATTTTGAAGATACTTGGGTAAATTTAATCAAACAATTTAGGGAGGATGTTCTTGCTACCGAAGAACTACAGATCAAAGAATTTATAACCATAGATATTCTGCTTAATAGAAGTATGAAAGATCGTAAACGTCATATTAGTGAAACTGAAAAACTTCAAAAATTAGTAGACAGTGAATACGAAAAAAGTGAAGATCAAAGAGACATTCCACGACTAGCTAACTTAGAAACTCAATTAAGTTTTGCTAGAAATAGTATTAGCAGCTACACTAATGAATATTCTAAACTATTAACTGAAAAACAAAAAATAGGAAAAGACTTAAAAGCCACCAGAGAACAAAGAATTAAAAGAATAGAAGATGGTAAAAGTAGTTGGGTAGGACTCATAAGAATGCTAGAAGACGAAACCACAAGAGAAAAAGAAGGACGCGAAATGGAAATATTAAGGTTAGCAACATCCAAATTTAAAGATCAACTATATGATTATCACACTTATCAAGATGATTCTATAGATCGCCCCTTCTTAAATAGTGAAAGCGTAACTAGAGATGAGTAGAAACTATCAAGATCCAATGTATAAAGAATGGCGTAAAAAAATATACGCAAGAGACAATTATAAATGTAAGTGGCCAAACTGCAATAATAAAAAGAAACTACAAGCTCATCATATTTACAAATGGAGCGACTTTCCCGGTTTAAGATATCATCCTCAAAATGGAATTTGTCTTTGTAAACTCCATCATAATATGATTAAAAATAATGAAGATAATTACAGAGAATTTTTTACAAAATTATTAATTAAAAATGAATAAAGACCCGTTTACTATTATAATAGATACTAGAGAACAAAATCCTTGGGAATTTGGTCTTCATGATACTGCGCGCCAAAAACTAGATACGGGCGATTATACCATACAGGGTCTAGAAAACTTATTGGCCATAGAAAGAAAAAGTTGTGTTAGTGAAATAGCAACAAACTTGGGAGAAAACAGATTTAAAGATGTTATAGAAAGACTGGGCAAAATAAAACACTCATTTATAGTTTGTGAATTTAGTCTAGAAGATATTTACAATTTTCCTGTTGGTAGTGATATTCCTAAAAAATTATGGGATAAATTAAAAATTAGCGGTAACTATATAGTTAAAAGACTCATAGAAATCGAACTGGAACACAACATATCCCCTATCTTCTGCACCAGTTCTTCAGAAGCGGAAAAGTTTTGTGTTAGTTTAATGAAAAGAATTTATGAAAAGTATAATAAACACATCCCAGTATGATCATAGTTGGTTGGGTTTAGGTGACTTATCTAAAATAATTATTCCTAACAATCCCATGATAGGAAGAACCAAAGAAGACATAGAAAATCCTGATCTACACTTATTAAGACTATTAAAAAACCCCAAATACTTTGGCACCACATGCAAATTATTATTTGACATTGAACTGCATCCTATGCAAATTGCTATTTTACAAGAATTTTGGATTAGACCTTTTCCCATGTATATAGCTTCGCGCGGATGGGGCAAAAGCTGGTTGTTAGCATTATACTCAATATTAAAATGTACATTTTATCCTGGTACTAAAATTATTATTGTGGGCGCCGCTTTTAGACAAAGCAAAATCATATTTGAATATATGGAAACTTTATGGAGAAATAGCCCCATATTACGAAGTATTTTTTCTGGTAATAATGATGGCCCGCGGCGCGATGTTGATAGATGCACCATTAGATTGGGTGAAAGTTGGACTATTGCTGTTCCATTGGGCGACGGTTGCCTAGTAGAGAACACAATGATCACCACAGAAAATGGTTTTTCTACCATTAAAAGAAATCATCAGTCTGAAAAAATATGGGGTAATGGAAAATTTAATACTTCTGATGAATTTTATGACAACGGAATAAAACCAGTTAAAAAAATTACCACAAAAAAAGGTTATTCTTACGCTGGTACCCACAACCATCATATGAAAATTTGCAGAAATGGTGTTATAGAATGGGTTAGTACAGATGACATGAAAATTGGAGACAAAATTTTAATTGATAGATCATCTAGATGGCACAACGGAAACTTTGAATGTTCCGCCGACGAAGCATACGTTCTAGGGGCGTTTATAGGAGATGGCTCATGGACCAATAAGTATCTTTTGAGATTCACCACATCTGATAAAGATCATTTTATTCCTATTCTAAATAGAGTCTTTAACAAAGAATGGACTCAAACAGATAAATATCATTATAATCTTTTTGGTAAAAATTTAAGAACAAATTGGCTTAATTTTTGGAATATGCCAGTTTCAAAAACTTTAAATAAAACTTTGCCCGAAAATATTTTACAGTCTAATAGAACTCTTATGAGCTCTTGTTTGAGCGGTTTATTTGATACAGGCGGAGGAGTTCAGGTTAGCACAAAGAAAGGTGGCACTAGTATCACAGTTTCTTTGTACAATACTAGCGAAACATTAATACGACAAATTCATTATGTACTTTTACATTATGGAATAACAAGCACCATTTGCGCTAGGAGTAAAAGACATCAAAATTGGAACACGGAATATTCTATTAAAATTACTGGCAAAAATGTAAAATTGTTTGATCAATATATAGGTTTTAGATTACCTCGTAAAAGAGAATTATTAAAAAATGCTATAAAAAATCAAACGCGCAATATCAGCGCCGAAGATACTGTACCAGATATTAAACACATATTATTAGATATAGCATCTAAAAATTCTAGTAAAAATTGTTCGCGCTGTGTTTTATCTAAAATTGTTGATTTAAAAAATATAACAAGAGAATTTTTGAGTAAATTTATATTAGCTTATCAACATTCAAATGATCCCAGATTATCAATTTTATCTGACCATTTAAATCCAAACATTTATTATGATACTATAGTTTCTATAGAAGATGAACAAGATCAACAAACATATGATATGCACGTTCCAATATATCATGAATATTGTGCTAACGGTTTTTTTAGCCATAATAGTAAAATTAGAGGTTTAAGAGCACACATTATTATAGCAGACGAATTTGCAAGTATTAGTCCGGATATTTATGAAACAGTAGTCTCGGGTTTCGCGGCAGTAAGCGCTAGTCCAATAAAAAATGTAAAAGAAGAAGCTAAAAGAAAAGCCTTGGCAGAAGCTGGTTTGTGGAGCGACGAACTAGAAGCTGTACAAATCAAAAAGAATAATCAAGCAATAATATCGGGCACAGCAGACTACAGCTTTAAACATTTTGCTAGTTATTGGAGAAGATATAAAAGTATTATAGATAGTAAGGGCGATAAGAAAGTTTTAGAAGAAATATTTAAGGGAGAAGTTCCAGAAAGTTTTAATTGGGAAGATTATAGTATCATCAGAATACCATACGAATTAATTCCCAAAGGATTTATGGATGATAAACAGGTTAGTAGATCCAAAGCAACTATTCATACTGGAATATACAACATGGAATACGCCGCTTGTTTTACTTCTGATAGTGATGGTTTTTTCAGAAGAAGTTTAATAGAAAGTTGTGTGGCGAGCGAATTAAAACCCATAGTTATAAATGAAAAAACAATAGTATTCGACCCTTTAACAACTGGAAATGTTAGTTTAAAATATGTTTATGGGATTGATCCTGCTAGTGAAAAAGATAATTTTAGCATAGTAATAATAGAACTTCATCCCGATCACAACAGAATAGTTTATTGTTGGACCACCAATAGAAGTAATTTTAAAGAAAGACAAAAAACAGGATTGGTTAATGAATATGATTTTTATGGATTTTGCGCTAGAAAAATACGAAATTTAATAAAAACCTTTCCTCCTGCTAAAATTGGTCTTGATGCTCAAGGAGGAGGAGTAGCTATCGAAGAAGCTTTACACGATCCTAACAAACTCGAAACTAATGAACAATTAATATGGCCAATTATAGATTATGACAAATCCAAAGATACTGATGATCAACCCGGACTACACATTTTAGAATTAGTACAATTTGCTAGAGCAGAATGGACTAGTCAAGCTAATCATGGATTAAGAAAAGATCTAGAAGATAAAATCTTACTATTCCCCAGATTTGATCAATTAAGCTTAGCTTTAGCTCTTGATAAAGAAGAAAAAGATATTATGCAAACAGATTTTGATAATTTATATGACAACCAGAGTGATTGTATCTTAGAAATTGAAGAACTTAAAAATGAACTTACAACCATCGTTATGTCTCAAACCAGCACAGGATCAGGAGCGCGCGACAGATGGGATACTCCTGATGTTAAATTACCCAATGGCAAAAAAGGCAAATTACGCAAAGACCGTTATAGTGCTTTGGTAATAGCTAACATGCTAGCCAGACAAATTAATAGAGAAACCAACAAAGAAAATTCTTTTGATGTTATAGGGTCAAATTTAAGAGATAATTTTAGTAAAAATAATAATAACGAACTTTATAAAGGGCCCGGTTGGTTTACTTCGCTTGCTAATGATGATATATACAAAGGAATTTATAGATAGTGGTGTAATAGTATAATAATCTATTTACAATAACATTAAATATTATGAGCATTCAAAAAAACTCCCCAAATACTAACATACCAGATGCTGTTGCCTATGATGGAGAATTAGCCTATATAACATGGGGCGAAGAAAATATTGAAGATAAAAGATCCTCATTAAAAGAGGCCTCAAAAGCTCTAGAAGAATATACCATAGTACAAAAAAGCACAGCTAATAATAGTAGATATCGATTAGATTTTTCGAATATTGATGGACCCACTAGTGGTCGTCCAGGATTAACAAGAAGTGATTATGATTATTTTAGGCCAGAAGAAAGTATTCCTACTCATATCAAAGGAATATTAAATAAAGCTGATGTAATTTATAACAGAGTAGGGTTAGTAAAAAATGTTGTGGATCTTATGGGAGACTTTGCTTGTCAAGGAATTAGACTAGTTCATCCTAATAAAAAAATAGAAAGATTCTACAAAAACTGGTTTGAAAAAGTTAGTGGAGAAGAAAGAAGCGAAAGATTTCTTAATAATTTTTATAGAGTAGGAAATGTTGTTATTAATAGACAAACGGGCAAAATAAACTTAAAAGTTGAAAACAATTTGTATAAAACTGTTGGAACTCCTGATCTTGTGGTAGAAAACGAAATTAAACCTGAAAAAAGAGAAATTCCCTGGAAATATACTTTTATAGATCCTGTTTATGTTGATGTTGTGGGCGGTGCCTTGTCCTCATTTGTTGGTAATAAAGTTTACTCTATCAATTTACCAGCAACTTTAAGAAAAACTATTAATAGTCCTAAAAATGATGCAGAAAGAAAGATTATAGAACAACTCCCCCAACCTATAATTGATGCTGCTAAAACCAGAAAGCCCTATCTTTTAGATATTGAAAAAACATTAGTATTTCACTATAAAAAAGATGACTGGAAAACTTGGGCCTATCCAATGATTTATAGTATCATGGACGATATTAATATTATCGAAAAACTAAAATTAGCAGATTTAGCAGCTCTTGATGGAGCTATTAGTAATATTAGAATTTTTAAACTAGGAAGTTTAGAACATAGAATCGCCCCCACTCCAGCAGCAGCCAACAAACTAAGTAGCATTTTGCAAAATAATGTGGGTGGCGGAACAATGGATTTAGTTTGGGGACCAGATATTGAACTAATAGAAAGTAAAACTAATGTTCATCAATTTTTAGGAGAAGGAAAATATACTCCACATTTAAATAGTGTTTATGCAGGGTTAGGAATTCCACCAACACTAACAGGAACTTATGGAGCAGCAGGAACAACCAATAATTTTATTAGTCTCAAAACCCTCACTCAAAGACTTCAATATGGACGAAAAGTTTTAACCAGTTTTTGGAAAAAAGAAATAGCACTAGTTCAAAAAGCTATGGGATTTTCATCTCCTGCAAAAATAGAATTTGACAGAATGGATTTGAGTAATGAAGAGGCTGAAAAAGCACTATTAATACAATTAGCAGATAGAAATATAGTTAGTGACGAACTAATACAAAGAGTATTTGGATTTGATCCAGATATTGAAAAGAATAGACTAAATAGAGAAACTAGAGATAGAAAGACATTAAGAATGGTGAAAAAGGCCGGACCCTTCTTTGATGCTAATTTCGAAACTGCCGCTAAAAAAATGGCTATGCAGTTAGGATTAGCTACTCCCAGTCAAATTGGTATTGAACTATCAGAAAAGAAAAATGGCGAAATGAATGCTCTAGAAATGAAAAGCAAACTAGCTCCAGCTCCTAAAAATAATTTTCAAGAATCTTCTCTGCCCGGTCAACCGCAACAGGGTCGCCCTAAAAACTCTAAAGATTCATCCAAAAGAAAAACCAAAGTTTTCACCCCACAAACAGGAGCTTCATTAAATATATGGAGCATAACAGCACAAGATAAAATATCAGATATAATAAATCCAATTTTACTAGATTTTTATAATAAAAAGAATATGAGAAGTTTGTCAAATACACAATATGATGAAGCAGAAGCAACAAAATCTAAAATCTTTTTTTCTATAGAACCTTTTGCGGAAGTTACCGAAGAGATAGTTTTGTCAAAACTCAATACTATCAACAGTATTGAAATTAATCATAAGTATAATCAGTACATTAATTTTGCCCAATCTTTATTAGCAGAGATCGGCCGCCCACTCACAGCAGAAGAAAACAAATATACTAAATCTTATCTGTATAATTTGGTGTATTCTCATTAAGATTAAAACCTAGAGAAATATTATGAACATTTTTCAAAATGAAATTAATGATGGTCTAGAAGAGATATTAAGCTCAAAAAGCTCCTTATCTTATGCATCACTAGCAGAACTATCTACCGATCCTGATGTTTCTAATAAACCTAGTGAATTTAAAACATTAGCAGGAATTAATGATAAAGATTTATACTATACTCAATCTATTTTAGTTAGTACTTCTTGGAATAAAAACGATGATATATTTGACAAAGAAGAAGTATGGAAAGCTAAAAATACTCCTATTCATAAACCTACAAATTTAGAACACAACGAAGAAATTATAGTAGGACACATAACATCTAATTGGCCAGTAACAGAAGATGGAGTTTTAATAGATATTAATACTCCTATAGAAAATCTCCCCCAAAAATATCATATATTAACAGGTTCTGTAATTTATAACGGATATACTGATACTGATCTTAAAGATAGAGCACAGAAACTAATAGCCGAAATTGAAGAAGGTTCTAAATATGTTAGTATGGAATGTTTCTTTAAGGGGTTTGATTATGGACTAATAAATAAAACTACGGGAGAATACAAAGTTTTAGGAAGAAATGAAGAAACATCATTTTTAACAAAACATCTTAGAGCATATGGTGGAGTTGGAGAATATCAAGATCATAAAATTGGTAGAGTTTTAAGAGACATTACTTTTAGTGGTAAAGGATTTGTTAATAAACCAGCAAATCCAGAGAGTGTTATATTCACAAAAAATGATCTTAATTTTGACAAAACAGTTTCAGAAAAAGAAAAAAATAGCGATTTTACAAAAATAGGTGTATTTTCAGATCAAGCAAACTTAAAGGAGAATCACATGAATTTAGAAACAGAAATTGCAGATATCAAAGAAAAAATCGAAGCCATGATTGACTGCAAAAATTCTATTGCAGAAGCTAAAACACTGGCCTCTACTCTAGAAACAAAAAATCTAGAACTACAAAATACTGTTAAGGCTCAAGAAATTGCTATTAATGAAACAAAAGCTTCTTTAGAATTAGTTTCTTTAGAAAAAGAAGAAGCTGCTAAAAAGATGAATGAAGAGATGAAGAAAAAAGAAGAAGAAGCAATGAAAATGAAAGCTGATATTGAAGCTCTCAATGAAGTTTTAGCAGTTTACAAAGATAAAGAAGCTGAAATGATGAAAAAAGAGAAAAAGATGAAAAGAATGGCCACTCTAGTTGAAAATGGACTAGACGCCGATGCGGCTTCAGCAACTGTTGACAAATTTGAAAATCTAGATGATTCTTCTTTTGATGGAATTGCAGAAGTATTTGCTGCTATGATGAAAAAGAAAATGGCTCAAGAAGATATGAAGAAAAAAGAAAAAGAAGAAGAAGAAGCTATGATGATGAAAAAGAAAGCTTCTGAAGATTCTGAAGCTTTAGAAGATGTTGAAACTGAAGATACTGTTGATCTTAGTGTTGGCTCAGAAAACGAAGTATCAGAAGTTGAAAACACAAGAGCTGCTTTAGTTGATTTTATGTACAATAGACTCGGTAAAAAACTTAATAAGGGAGAGTAATTATGGCTCTAAAACCAGATCGTATCGAAGCTTATACAGACATTTCATTTTTCTGCAATGATTCTACAGCAGAACGAGGTGTAATCGCTGTTCATAGTACCGGAGGTAGTGGAGTAGCTATGGATGACGCTCTAGCTGTTGTTACAACAGTAGTAGCTAATCCTTCTGGCACCAGACCAGCCGGACTGCTTCTAAATGATGTTGTTGATCTTGATCTAACCAGACAGCATATCAACTGGCATCGTGATGAAGTTCAGACGGGTAGCAAAGTAACATTACTACGTCAGGGTCAAGTTACAACTAATAGTGTTGTTTCTGGCGTAACACCAACAATAGGTCAAGATGCTTATTATGGTGTAAATGGACAGCTCACCAATGTGACTACTGCTGGTGGAACATCTAGCGGAGTTAAGGTTGGGCGCTTCCTTAGCTTGAAAGATTCTGACGGTTACGTAAAAGTAGACATTAATATAACTTGATAAGGGAGAAAAATATGGCTAATAACAGATTTGAAGCTAGTGCAGAACTCACAGATCTTCTAAAAAGATCAGGTTCAGCAAAAAGAGAAGAAAGTCTAGCTGCTAATGCAGAATTTGCAAAAGCTCTAGAGCTTCCTCTTCGTCAGGGTATTCTTAACGGTGATATTCTTGATGGCATTTTTGAGCCAATCACACTAGCTCAAGGAGCCACTCCAGAATTTCCCCTAGATTTTCTAGCTCCAGGGTCTGAAAAAGACTTTGTGGCTTATACTATCCCTAATCATGGCTATGTTCCACAGCGTCATGTTGAGGGTAATTATGTAATGGTCCCAACTTATGATGTTGGCTCTAGTATCGATTATCTTCTAAAGTATGCTCGCGACGCTCGTTGGGACGTTGTGGGTCGTGCTATGGAAGTTCTAGAAGCTAGTTTCGTTAAGAAAATGAATGATGATGGTTGGCACACTCTATTGGCTGCTGGTACAGATCGTAACATTGTTGTTTATGACAGTGATGCTGATGATGGCCAGTTCACTAAACGTCTTGTAAGTCTTCTGAAGACTGTTATGAGACGTAATGGTGGTGGTAATAGCACCAGTCTTAATCGTGGTATGTTGACTGATCTATATGTTAGTCCAGAAGCTATGGAAGATATTCGCAACTGGGGAGTTGATCAGGTTGATGAAATAACTCGTAGAGAAATCTATACTGCTGCTGATGGTAGCATCAATAGAGTATTTAGCGTTAATCTTCATGATCTAGATGAACTTGGCGACGGTCAAGAATATCAACTATTCTATGAGACTGTTCTTGGAGCTTCTTTACCAGCTAATCATGATACTGAATTGGTAGTTGGTCTAGATCTTCGCAAGAGAGACAGTTTCATTATGCCAATGAGAGAGCAGGTTCAGATTTTTGAAGATGAAACTCTTCATCGCCAGAAACGAGCCGGATTCTACGGCTGGGCAGAGGTAGGGTTCGGGGTTCTAGATAATCGTAGAGTATTACTAGGAGCACTATAATCCTATAATCAAACTGAAAAGCAAATTAGGGCTGAGTTTTCTCGGCCCTTTTTTGTTGTTTGTTTAGGGTTTTATGTCTTGACAAAGCATAGTATCGCTCTATTATAAGTGAAAAGGAATATTTATGATCAATGAAAGTGAAACTTTGTCTACTTATGGATATAATATATCTTCTTTAAGTTCAGGATCATCAAAAAAAATAATTGTTAATTGCGACTATTGTAACGACTTAACTCATAAAACCTTCAAAGCTCGTAATGTTCAAAATAAAGAATTAGATAAAGACTGTTGCTCTAAGTGCAAGTTTAAAAAAAGAGAAGAATTGTGCTTATTAAAATATGGAGTTAAAAATTCATCTCAAAGAGATGATGTTAAATTGTGTGACTACAATATAGAAGATTACAAAGAGACTATATTAGATCTACTAAATCAGAACTATAGCGTTAGTTATATTAGTGAAAAATTAAATATCTCACGAACTTCTTTGAACAGATATTTAGAAAATCAGGGAATTGACACTAGAGGAGACTTGCAAAAAAAGAAAGAAAAAACTTTTGTAGAAAAATATGGAGAAAACTATAAAGATATTTTTTTAACAAAAAGAAAAAACACAAATTTAGCTAAATATGGACATGATAATGTTTTTGCTAATGAAGATATTAAAACTAAAATAACCGAAACCATTAGAGATAAATATGGGGTTGATCATCATATGCAAGTTGATAGTATAAAAACAAGAGTTAAAAATACTAACTTAACTAAATATGGATGTGAAAATGTATCTCAAAATCTAGAGGTACAGAATAAGATTAAACAAACCAATTTGAGCAAATATGGTTATGAACATGCTACTCAACATCCTGACATTAAAGAAAAAATAGTTAATACTATGGTTTTAAATGGTAACGCTAGATTATTTGAGGGAAATAATGCCCAATTTTGGGCAGAAAAAACCGGATATTGTTTGAGTAGATTTAATCAGCTTGTTAGAGAATATGGTTTTGATAATGCTAAAAATATGTATCGTACAGATAGTTATACTAGCTTAGAACTTATGTTTAAGAGTTTTTTAGATGAGTATAAATTAAACTATATTAATTATCAGCGATTGAACATTAATGATAAATATTATATTCCAGATTTTATGTTAAGTGATTTAATTATTGAAGTTAATGGTTTATATTGGCATAGTGACGAATGTAGACCTGATGATTACCACATAAACAAAAAAACTTCTTATGAAAATTCTGGATATGATAGTTTATTTTTTAGAGAAGATGAAATTAGAGATAAATTTGAGATTATAAAAAGCATTGTTTTAAATAAACTTAATAGGTCCAATAGAATTTATGCAAGAGTTTGTGAACTAGACAAAATTGATGATAAAACTGCTGATTTGTTCTTTGAAACTAACCACTTAATGGGTAAAGGTCGTGGAGCCGCCTATGTTTTACGTTTTAAAGATGAAATTGTGGCGGCTCTAAGAGTTAAAAGAAGTAAAAATAATGATTATGAAATTAGTAGATTTTGTAATAGTAAGTTTAATGGGACAATTGGAGCTTTTAGCAAATTGTTAAAGTTTTTTCTAAAAGACAAAAAACCAGATAGTGTTTTTACATTTATTGATAAAAGGTACGGTAAAGGAGATTACTTAAAAAATCTCAATTTTACCTATAAACACACTTATCCTAGCTTTAGGTGGACAGATGGTTTTGAAGTTTTTCATCGTTTAAAATTTCCCGGAAATAGTGGGTATTACAATGGGTTATTTAAAATATGGGACTGTGGACAGGCTAAATGGGTGTATAACAATGTATAAAAATTTTTCTCAAAGGAACAATATATGTACTGGCAAATCGAAATTCCCATTATTGTTAGAACACTTATTAATGATCTAGAAACCGTCCCATTATATAGTGATGATAGAATAATTCAATTAGTAACAGTAGCTTCTCAATATGTAATTAAAGACGCTAATTTAAATGTTGGTTACGCTGTTGATATAGTTAATCAGACCATAACTCCTGATCCTAGCGATCCCGCCACTAGAGATACTGATTTCATAGGGTTGATAGCTTTAAAAAGTTCTTGTATTTTAGATCAAAGTACGTTTAGAACCAAGGCTGCTCTAGAAGGTATTAAAACAGCATTAGGATCTGCTAATCTTAGCGTTGGTGGACATTTAGCAGGATACAAGATGATACTAGATCAGGAGGGGGCTCCTTGTAAATTATATGACCAATTAATATTAGACCATAATATAGGGAATGCTACTGCTGTTAGTGCTATTCTTAGTCCTTTTGTGGGTAATAATTTTGATCCTAGATATTTATTAAGAGGTTCTTTTAGAAGCACAAATAGCAACGATTTTTACTCTTAGGATTTTTAATGACAATCAATTTTAGTCATTTACAATCATTATACAAAAAACAAATAGACTCTATACTAGCTAATACTGGCTTGAGTACAGAGTGTGAGTTTAATTTTGGAATTAGTAAAAAGTTAATGTGTCCTAACTGTATTTATGATGTCAGTTTAAAAAAATCTTCGGGCAAATATAAAAGTGGTGGCCCTATTAGTTTTAGTTTGGGTAAAATTTGTCCTTATTGTAACGGAGTTGGTTTTTATGGAGAAATAACATCTTCAATAGGTTATTTGGCTATTATATGGGATTATAAAAAATGGATTAATCCTCCTCCCAATATTAATAATCCAGAAGGTTTTATTCAAACTATATGTGACAAAACTTATTTATCTTCCATAAAACAATGTAAAGACATAACTGTTATATATAATAGTGAAGGATCCAATCCTGTTTTTAGATTGTATGGGGAACCTAATCCTGCTGGACTTGGAGATAATAACTATTTGTTTTGCATGTGGGAAAAGATAGGGGTTAATTCTGAGCCTAGAAAAACGCCGTTACCTTCACCGACCGCCGTTACTCCTACTCCTACAATATCAACAACACCAGCAGTCACGCCAACAATATCAGTAACTCCGACGATTACTCCAACAGTATCAGCAACACGAACTCCCACCCCAACCCCATCTCAACTTGCTCAAGTTTTATTTGATAAATCTTCGTGGAGCGATATATCATCATCTATTCCTGATCTTGTTGACTATCTAGATAGTGCTAGTGATAGTTGGAGCAATCATATCAAGTATGATACTCAGGTATACAACATTATTAAGGGTTCTTATCCATCATGGAACGGTTTAAGTTTAGTTAATTTTGTAGAAGTTAATGATAGTAATGCTGGATATGTAGCAGCTTGTGGTCCAGTAGATATTGTTGATATAATAAATAATGATCCTAACAATATTAAATATAATAGCTTAACTTTTCAATTGTATGTAAATGTTTATTATTACGACAATCCACTTTTTAATCTAGATGAAAATGACTGGATAGGAATTATAACTCATGAATTGGGTCATGCTCTGGGAATAGGAACTTTATGGACTCCGTTTTTAGATTATTGGTTAGATGGTTCAAAATATTCTTTAGCAAGTTCTGCTTATAACACAATTATTGGAGATACAAATAACAATAGAAATAAAGTGCCCATAGAAGATGCCGGAGCTTCTGGAACAATACAATCTCATTGGGAAAATAATAGTAGGCTCAGTTCTTATCCTAATAGCAATTCATATAATTATCCATCTTGTGATTTTGATATTATGATAGGATTTATAACTGTGGGAGATCCTAAACCCATATCAAACTTATCCAAACAAGTATTAATAGATATGGGGTATTCCGGTTCGATTCCTGTGATCCCGGCAGTTTCTATAATTGATCAACAATATACAGAATCTGTTAATATACTTACTAATATGTGCGGATCACATCATTTACTAGATGATATAAATTTAACAGCTTCCGTTAATCTTAACCTTAATTCTTTAGAGAATAAAGATGAAACTATCTCTTAAAATACTAGAATCTAACAAAGATGTATATTCTGCTATATTAAACGCATTATTGCCTCTTGTTGAAGATTTTATGAATAATGCAAGCGAAACCGTCAAAAAAGAAGTTCCGATTGTTGTGCAAAATAGCATTTTAAATAGTCCAGAATACGACGCTCTAGTAGCTGGACAATTAAAATACGAATTTGGCATACCAGATGCTGGTGCAAAAGTTAACAGTCTATTAAATCACTGGATAAGTAATATGAGTATAAACTATACCAAGCCAGTTATAACTAACAATACAATCAAAAGTTTTTTTAGTATAAATATGATAAATTCAGACTTTAGTGATGTTTTATACAAAGAATTTAGTTTTGTAATTGACAATAAAAATGGTTATTCATTACCTTGGTTGAGATGGCTATTATTAGAGGGCAATTCTATCTTAGTAAGTAAATATGAAGTTTTATTTGGATCCAACAGAAATTCTAGAACAGGATTCGCTGTTATGACTCCTTCCACTAGATCGTGGAAAGTACCGTCAATTTATAGTGGCGCTGAAAATGATAATTGGATAACCAGAAGTTTGGATTCTGCTAAAGATCAAATATATTCTATTTTAGAAAAGAGTTTATCATGAGTAGTTGCGATTTTAATAGTTGTTTTAAGGGCGTAAACAATATATCTCAAGATCTTCTTTTAAATATAGTAGAAGCTAATTTTAAGATGTATCTTGATTGGAGTTTTTTAAAAATAGGATCTTGGTTTGATGTTAATAAACCCCAACAAACATTATACGCCACCAATAATCATTACAAATTATTAAGAGTTGAAGATCCTTCCTATTCAGATGGATGTGTTTGGCAAAGTATTAGAAAGGATTGGGTGTGGGAAATTGGCTCTTTTTACAATTCTACTAGTCCCATCTCAATAAATAATGTTTTAGTTAATGGATCGGTTGTAAATAAAACTAACAATTTTTTTGTAGATTATCCTAATGGTAGAATAATATTCTATACTCCCATATCTCAAAACGCTAATGTAGAGTTGGACTATAGCTACAGATTCGTACAAACATTAAGATCGTCAGAATCTCCCTGGTTTAATCTAATACAATATAGTTCTTTTAATACGGCTAATTTGGATATTAATCAAAATGATACGGGCGAATGGTCCATAGGAAGTTATCACAGAATCCAACTACCCTGCATAATCATAGAAAGTATTCCATCATCAAGATCCAGACCCTATGAATTAGGAAACAGCGTTTTATGGCTAGAACAAGATATAGTTTTATATGTTTTAAGCGAAAATAAAAATGACCGAAATAAACTATTGGATATTATCAGATTACAGCAAGATTCAACTTTACAGCTTTTTGATACTAATTTAGTGGCTCAAAATGATAGTTTTCCTTTAGATTATAATGGTGATATTAAAAATAACCCTTTAATGTATCCTGATTTAATATCTCAATACTTTTGGAGAAAATGTTTTATTAAAAACGTTAATTTAGTAGAACTAGAGTCTAAACACATTAATTTTCATCAAGGGGCCGCTAGGCTAACTCTAGAAATAATTTCCTCATAGTTTTGAAAAAAAGGTGTATAATTATAAGACCAGACTTTTACAACTCAACTATTATAGTTTTAATGGAGATTTATTATGGCCAATAATCGTATTTACTATGCAATTCAACAGGTTAAACTAGGCCCTGGTAATAGTGCCGCCGCTCAAACAGCAGTTAGAGGACTTCAAACAGTAGGTATCACTACCAACTTTAACCTAGAACAAGTTTTCGAAATGGGTCAACTTGCTATTTATCAGAACGTTGAAGAAGTTCCTGATGTTGAGGTTACTCTTAACAAAGTATTAGATGGTTATCCTCTATTATATACTCTAGCAACAGAAACTGGATCAAATGTTGGAACAGGTTTAGTGGCTGCTAATCCAAGTATTCCTGGTCGCCAAAACGCTCGTACAGACATGAGACTTAGCATTTTCAGTGATACTAAAATTAGTGCCACAGGTACTAGTTTAGTAGATGTTGTTTGTTCTGGTATGTATGTTAGTAGCGTAAGCTATACTTTCCCTGTAGATGGTAATTTTACAGAAGATGTTACACTAGTTGGCAACAGTAAAGTTTGGGGAGGTGCCAGCACTGGTAATTTTGATAATACTGATGAACCAGAATCAACTAGTGGTGTTGGTCGTAGAAAATACTTAAATATCGCAAACTGCCGTTTTCCAACTCAGATTCCTGGTATTAGTAGCAGTGGAATCAATACTCTTATTGGTAATGGTAGCGGTTTTGGGGCTCATTTTCAGAACATCACAGTTAGTTGTGACTTTGGTAGAGAAGCAATTAACGAACTAGGAACTTATGCTCCTTATCATAGATTCGTAACTTTCCCTGTGGAAGTAACTTGCGAATTTGAAGTTGTTTCTACTAGCGGAGATAGCATTAATGCTACTGAAGATGGCTATTACACTGGTCTTACTGGTACAACAATAGCTACTTCTGCTAATACTACTCAATGTTCTGCTCGTCATAATCTTGTTGATGAAACTATCTTCCTAGAAACTTGCGAAGGTACAAGAATTTATCTTGGAACCAAGAACAAGCTTACTAGTGTTAATTATACTGGTGGTGATACTGGTGGCGGTAACGTTAGTGTAACCTATAGCTACAGCACCTTCAATGACTTTGTTGTTGCTCATAGTGGTGGACTATTCTATAGTCAACTCGCTAGCAGCACATGGACTCCTGTATAATAGTTAGTTAATAAAAGATCTTGGAAAATAAGTTAGAGGACTATGGATTCATCTTTATTGAATATGTATATATCTCGAATTTTATCGGGATATTATATATTCTTATATAACAAAAATAGATACAAACTATTATATCCTTGTACTGATATAAAGTACGAAGCAGAATTGTATGCTAAGGAAGAGTTTGAGCAGAATAAGTATAATGAGTGGATTACTGATGATGAAATATTAGATTATCTAGTTAATGTTGGATTGTGGTCTTATGCGGGAGATGATAATCTTAAAAAATTAGAAAATCAGATAGAGGATCTCAAGGTTGAATTGTACAAAAACTTTTTAAATCCATCTAAAACTAAGAGTTTAAAAAGAACTTTACTTAATACTAAAAACTCCTATAATAGACAATATTCTTTAAGACATTCTTTGGACCAATATACTCTAGAAGGATATCTTCAGTACATTAAAAATAACTATATCCTTATACATAGTTTGTATGATAATAAAGATAATAGAATTTTTTCTTGCTATGAAGATGCTGACTATAGATTATTAAGTGAACTGTCTTTAACAATATCTGAAAATATTATTGAGGTTACAGTTTTTCGAGCTATAGCCAGAAGTGATGTTTGGAAAAACTATTGGAACTCTAACAAAAATAACCTATTTGATAGAGCAGCAATTAATTGGACGGACGAACAAAGAACACTGGTTATCTTAACAAAAATGTATGATAGTGTTGTGGAACATCCAGAATGTCCACCAGATAATATTTTTGAAGATGATGACCTTTTTGACGGATGGATGATATTACAAAGAAGAGAAAATGAGAAACTTAGGAATAAAAATCGAACAGAAAAAATGTTGGAGGGTAAAAATATTAAAAATGCCGGTGAAGTATTTATAATGGCCAATTCTAAAGAAGAGGCCCAGAACATTTACAATCTTAATGATTCTCAATCAAGAGGAGTAATTAGAGAAAGAGAAAATGTTTTGATGAAAACCTCTTCAACATTAAATGAAAACCAACTACCCGATGTTCAAAGAAATTTGGTGGTTCAATCAAATCAACAATTTAAAAATAATGCTAGGAAATAATATCTATGAATGATAGAGACAAAATGATTCTAACAAAAAGATTTCAAACAACCATGATAGGCGCTCTATTTGAATTTGAAAAAACGTTTGGATATTTGTGGGGTCAAAACAAACATGAAGAAGAATTAAATGATAGAGAATTGGACTTTTTAGATCGTTGGGATAATGTTAGAAATCAAATATTAAATAATGGTAATAATCAACTGAGAAAAGCAATATCGGATTTGGGTCATTCTGTAAAATACAACTATAAATTTCACAATAAGAAAGAGGATTAATTATGAAAACAAGAACTTTTAAAGCATTTGTAGAGAATAAAGAAACAACCTTTTTGGTTAAGTCTCCATCGTTACAAGATCAGAGAGAGGCCACCAAGGTTTATAATCAGAGCTTTAGTGAAGCATTAAAGGCTAAAGCTGTTGTTAGAGCTAAGCTTGATGACCTATTAGTAGAACAGGGTTTGTGGGACAATGAAAAACAGGCTAAATTTACAGAACTTCAGAATGAAATACTAGAAAATGAAAGAAAACTGGCTAAAGGCGGTATCCCATTATCTGATGCTAAACAACTAGCTTTAAATATGAGAAAAACAAGAGAGGATATTAGAGATTTAATTAGTGTTAAAACTAATCTAGATACTCATACGGCAGAAGGTCAAGCGGATAATGCTAGATTTAATTACTTAGTTTCAGCTTGTACGGTGTATAATGATACTAAAGATCCTTATTTTAAAAATTATGAGGACTATAATAATAGAACAGCAGATCCTGTAGCGCTTTTGGCAGCACAAAATTTGGCTGGTATGCTTTATAATCTAGAAAATGATTATGAAGAAAAACTACCAGAAAATAAGTTTTTAAAACAGTATAAGTTTGTTGATGAAAAACTGCGTTTTATTAACAAAGAGGGTAAACTTGTTGATGAAAAGAACCGTTTAATTGATGAGAATGGAAGATTCATTAATGAGAAGGGCGAATTTGTTGATAAAAATGGCAACTTGGTTGATAGCAAGGGAGATTATGTTGTTGAGTTTAGTCCGTTCTTAGATGATGATGGTAAACCTGTAATTTTGGAAACTAAAAAAGCTGAGGTTGAGGAAAAGGATGAAAAATCAAAATCAGAACCAGAATCAGTATCGGAACCAAAATCAGAATGATAAAACTTTTTCATTTTTAATAATTAAGAATTTTCCTCACTTTACTTTGGTATTGTGAGGATTTTCTTTTATGAGAATAAAATATGGCAGCTAAATTTAATTTAACAGCTCAGATTAATCTTAGGGCCCCCTCTAATTTGAAACCTGTTGTTTCTGATATTAAGAGACAATTAGGATCAATTACTGCTGATGTTAATATTAAAGTAGATAATAGGGCGCTTAAGTCTATAGATACTGCTACTAATAGACTAACTGCTATGAACAAAGTTTTGAGTGATGTTAGAAATAATACATTATCTCTTAATAACTCTTTGAGAGACTTATCTTCTTCTTTGGGAAGTGTAAAAACTTCTGGCTCTTCAGCATCTTCGGGATTGAAAAATACCTCTGATAGTGCTGAAAAAGTTTCTAAAAATGTTAAAGTGGCTAGAACAGAGATGGAAGAATTTGGAAAACAGAGCGCTTTAGCAATAAGACGATTTCTTGCTTTTTCTGCTCCTACAGCAATTATATTTGGATTAACAAATGCCATAACACAAGCTTTTAAAGCTTTTATTAGTTTTGATAAAGAATTAATTAGATTACAACAAGTTACTGGAGCAGGAGCTATTGGAATATCGGCTCTGGAATCTGAAGTTACTAGATTAAGCACAACTTTGGGAGTTAGTAGCGAAAGTTTAATGACTGTTGCTACAACACTAGCTCAAGCTGGTTTAAATGCGGCCGAAACTAGAACTGCTCTAGAGGCTTTGGCAAAAACAGAATTATCTCCATCATTTGAAAATTTAGCAAAAACCACAGAAGGTGCTATTGCTATACTTAGACAGTTTGGTTTAGAGGCTAGTGATTTGGAAGCGGCATTAGGTAGTGTTAAGGCGGTATCTGCTGCTTTTGCTGTAGAATCAGGAGATATTATTGCTGCTATTCAAAGAACGGGTGGTGTGTTCGCTAGTGCTAGTAAGGGTGTTACGGAGGGCAAAGATGCTCTTAATGAATTTATTGCGATATTTACTAGCGTTAGACAAACTACGCGCGAAAGCGCCGAAACTATTGCTACCGGCTTAAGAACCATTTTTACCAGAATTCAAAGAGCAAAAACTATAGAACAATTAAAAGAGTTCGGAGTTAGTTTACAAGATCTAGAAGGTAAGTTCGTGGGGCCTTTTGAAGCTGTTAAAAGATTAAGTGAAGCATTAAATCAGTTGGATCCTAGAGATATTAGATTTAGTACTATTGTGGAAGAACTTGGCGGATTCCGACAAATTGGCAAGGTTATTCCATTAATTCAACAGTTCGGTGTTGCTCAACAAGCATTGGGAGTTGCTCAAAAAGGACAAAATAGTTTAACTGACGATCAGATTGTGGCTCAAAAAAGTTTAGCAAATCAGCTTGTTAAAGTAAGAGAGCAATTTTTAGCATTAATTAGAGAGGTTGGTAAGAGTGCGGTTTTTCAAGGATTTTTTAAGATAGTAACGGGTTTAGCTAGTGGATTAATAGGTTTAGCAAATGCTTTTAAACCGATACTACCTATTTTAGCAATAATGGCTACTATTAAGGGTGTTAGTGTTATTGGACAGTTTGCTACAGGATTTTTTGGAGGATTAAAAAAGGGTGGGGGCGCCGCTGGTTCTGGAAGTAATTTGGGATCTACTATTAGTGGAGCTAAAGAAAAAGAAAGAGCAGAAGCTACTAGTAGAGCCGCTGATGCTATAAGATCAAATACTGATGCTCTTAAAACTTTAACAACAGCAGTTTCTAGTTTAGATAACACAATAAAAAGCAAAGGATCAACAACATTAGCTTCTGGCGGAAGAGTATATGCTTTTAATAGGGGCGGAGTAGTTCCAGGTTATGGCAGAGGAGATAGAGTACCAGCCTTATTAGAACCCGGCGAAGTTGTAATGAGTAATAGATCTGTTAATAGGTATGGAAGGGGAAATTTGGTAAGGATGAATAAGTATGCTCAGGGTGGACCCACACAAATTCGAGCTTTAGAAAAAAGACAAGGAGAAACTACGATCAAGGAATCGTACAGACTGCCCTATATACAACCAGAAGATGTTATCACTGGAACTATTAATAGAGAAGATATAGAATTTGATGAAAATTCAAAAATTGTTAATTGGAAAAAATTAGTTAAGGAGGCTGATATAGAATATCAAAGACTAAAAAAACAAAATGCAGATGCTAATCTCTTTAAACTAACAAATCAAGCTACGAGTAAAGCTTTTGAAATGGCTGTGCAAGAAATAAAAGGAGGTTCTTTAGCTAAGAGCAATGACTATCCAGTAGATATATTACGAGAAGGAAAAAATCCATTAGAAGTTAAATTTACTAGAGATCTTGTTTCCGATGAAGACTTATTGAGTAAGCTTTATAGATATAGATACGATAAAAATAGTTTAAAAAGATATGGTTTTACAGACGATATCGATATCGATCCATCCGTAGACATCGGAGCGTTAGATGTTGTACAAATGGGAGAGAAGCAGAAGGCTGCATTTTCGTCTTGGTATTCAAAAAATAAAAGTAAAATTCTTAAGAAAAATACTGGTGGCAAAATTCAAAGATTCGAGGGAGGATCTCCTGGAGGAATACAATTAGGCAAGGGTAGAGGAGTAGCGGGACCTAGGGGAGCAAGATCCAGGGGGGATTTTCTTGGTGTTGAACAATATAAACAATGGGCATCATCAATTTACAATGAATATGATAATGATCCTTCTCTAGTATGGAGTTCGTTTTTAGGTGTTCCTATGCCGCCTGAAATTGCATTATACCATAAAATGGTTGAGGATGAAGTTTTTACTCGCGGAGGAGCAGGACTAGCAGTTGGTAAAAAATTTGAAAGAACCCCAACAGAAAATATTACAGAAGAACTCAGACCATACTTAGAACCTGATCCTTCTGATCCTTCTCAGCTTGGTTTTTATAAAGAAGTTATAGCAAAATTTGCTAAACAAAAAGCAGCATCAGTTTCTCAAACAGCAAAATTAGGAAAAGAATCAGCATTAGCAGCTAGAACATCTCAATTAGCAGCATATTCTAATGCTGAAAATGCTATATCAGATTTTAAGAAAACGGGTTCTTTAGATCTAGACCCATCAATTATGGGTTATATAAAACAGTCTATAGCTAATCCAGATAGTCTTCCTCTAGATTCTGATGATATAGCGAGTCTTAAAAAGAAACTTACCAAACCTAACTTAGATGCGTTTGCTGCTTTAACCGGTCCGGAGGCTGTACCCGTCGCCGTTCAAGGACAAAGAACCAAATTAGCAGAAGTTTTTAACTCTATATTAGAAACATACGGAAGTGATACTGGTGATCTAGAAATTGATAATATAATTAGAGGCGTTGGTTCTAAAATAATGGATAAAAAATTTGGTGGAAAAATTCAAAAATTTATGAGTGGTAGCATAGGAGGAGTTGCCGAATCCTCAGTTGATATTCCGTCCAATCTGAAAAAAATTATTCGAAGAATTGGCGTTATAGATAGTGATGTTCTTGGTGATCCATCCAATAGCAATGTTGTGTCTCAATATATGTCACAACTTGGTATCGGTAGCATAGCAGATTATGCATTGTATTTAAATCAACTAGCAGCTAAATCTAGAAAAGATGGTGAAATTAAAAAGTTTAGAGCTATAGCTGGTGTTGCTGGAAGTGGTAAGAGTACCCTGGCTACAACCTCCACCACGGATATAGCAACTTTAAGAGAAACCTATAGAAAGCCCATTTTAAAACCAGAAGATATAAAAAATGTTGACGAAGTTATTACCATAACATCCACTGTAACAGATAAAAAATTAGACGCCTATTTAAAAGAAGTAGATAGAGCATATGTGTTATCGTCAACTTCTGAAGCCGAACAGAGCGCTATAGAAGAGAATAGATTAGATAGAGATGTTACTGGAAGAGGACTATACGGAAGATCACCAGGAGCCACAGCGGGCGCACCAAAAGATTTTACTTTAGAAGAAACAACATTACGATCAGAACTAGGAAAAAGAGCCGCAGTTCTTGGTAGACAAAGTGGTTCTATGAGATTGCGTAGAAAATCAGAGAGTGAACTTCCAGAATTAATACAAGCTCAAGGTTTATATAGACTAGCAGCCGCACCATTACATAGAGGTCATGAAGGAGCGGTACAATTTTTACTAGACAAAATTAGAACACGAAATCCAGATGCATCATTATCTGATATTTTAGTAGATATTGCTCCAAATGTTCCTATGGAAGATAGTGGAGAAGGATTACTACACGCGGCCAGATATGGTATTTTCCCAGCGGACTTTAGATCTTTATTAGCTCAAACCGCTATTGGAGATACTATGAGAAGCATTCCCATACCATCTAGAAATAATGAAATTCCACGTATTATGGAAATTATGGGCGAGAATGGTAGACGTAGATTTGCTAAATTAAGCGGAGCAATGGCTGTTACATCTGAAAAGGGCTCCGGAGTTTTGGATAAATATACTAGTCGAGGTATAGATGTAGAAGATATTCCAAGAATAGACGATATTAGTGCTACAAAAGTTAGAGAGGCGATATTTAGTGGTGATGATAATGCCCTTATGCAATATTTATCTCCAGAAGTTGCTTCTGTTATTATGGGCAACAGAACACAACTAAGAAATCGTAGTATGATGGTTCCTATGTTATTGGAGCAAGCTCAAAAGTTTATTGCGAATGAAAAAGCTGTTATTGACGATAGAATAAATATGTTACTGGCTAATGCTCCTGGTGGACCATACAGAAATAGTGGATCAAAATTAGTAGCTAATGCTCCTAAAATAGCAGAAATTATTAATGAATTACAAATAAGAAAAAGAAAGATTCCCACAATGGCTTTGGGATCAATGTCTCATCAGCTAATCGCTGCATTAGCTTCTAAATATCCCGACGCTTATGGACTTGATGTTGGCAGACAATCATCCGTTTCTACTCCAGCAAAAGATATTGAGTCAGAAGTTATGTTGAGACAAATTCAAGAGAATATGAGAGATGTATTCACGCCAGCACAATTACCAAATGCGGCCGCGGCATTAGAAGCGGCCAACCTAATGTTTCGTAGAAATATTGGTGAAGCTCCTCAATTAACAGAAATGACAGAATTAGTTGAGTCAATAAAAGATGTTCCTTTGAGCGACTTAATTACTGGTCCAGGAAAGGGTCCAGAAGACAGAACAGAATGGAAACAAACAATCGAAAGAATTGTAAAAGAAGCGGGTTTGAATTACTCTACCACTTCAGGAACAATAGGTCAGGGTGACAAAACCTTTATGTTAGGAGAAGGACAGTTTACCAGAACTATTGGTCTTAAAGATATCTTAACTAAGAAATTAAATCCTAAAGTTATTCAATCTGTGGGTGAGGATAATGTTGGTAAATTCCAAATTATACGACAAAAATTATCAGAAGCTTATGATAAAAAAGTACAAAAACGAGGACCAAGAGAAACTGGTATAGTTTTGTCTGAAGCTTTGATGCAAGCTAAACAAAAACTAACAGAACTTGGTGGTCCGCAAGGTATTAAAAATGTATGGATAGACTATACTAAATTAGAAGGTAATGAACAAGCTACTCCTTTAAATAGTTTTATAGATAGCAAGTTAACAGAAGCTGGTTTACCAGCACCTTCACCCCTGAGCAACATTTTGAATCAGAAATATTTAGGCGCTGGTGGTGGTCAAGATCAGCTTATTCCAGTAATCAATAAGATTATCGAAGAAACCATAGCCAGACGCAAAGCTATTGATTCTCAAAACCCATATATTATTAGTGAGGAAGAAAAACAAAATGCTACTAAAGTTTCTGTTGCTGGATTATTATCAGATAATGATTTTGTTAGACGATATTTTAAACGAGAAAAGGGTATGGTATTTGATATATCGGCTGGAGCGATGTCGCCAGAAACATACTCTAGAGTTATAGTCCCACTATTAGAAGGATATTATAAACTACAAAGAGAAGCAGCATCTAGATTATTACCAGGAGAACCTTTAAAAGATCTATCTAGAGAAGAAAGAATGACTTTGGGATCGGCAAATGCTGAAGGATATGACCTAGAAGTAATTCTAAGATTATTAAATGCTGGATCGTTCAAAAAGACCGCTAATGATGCTGTGGATTTTGAAGGGGGGCTTTCACCAAGATTGGCCGAACTGTTTGGTGTTGAGCCAAATGTTTATACTCAAGCCAAAAGAACTATTAATGCTAGTAGTATAAATAGCGCATTGGATGGTATAGCCTCAAAAATTCAAGGCGACAGATTTATGGCTGGTGGAACGGTAGGAAAATCAGCATTTGGTACTGGAACTTTTAATATACCTAAAAGAATAACTAATGCTTATTTTAGAGAATTAGATAAGAGGACAGCCATTGAGGAATTTGACGCTAGGGCTGGATTTGCTCTTAAAGATACTTCCGTTAGAGTTGATGAATTAGGAATGAGAGAAACATATGATTCATCATCTTTTGATTTGGAGAGATTTAAAAATAGTTTTAAACAAAAATTATCAAGAAAAACACTAATTAGTGGAATGAGCGATTTTGCGAAACTTGTGGGATTACCATCAGAATCATTAACTGATTATTTGCCACAGGTTGTGGATTTTGACCAACCCAGTGGAACTGTTTCAACAGCATACTTTGATTCAAATCCAAGTTTAAATAGAAAAGCTTATAGTCTTGAAAATTTTGGGTGGTCAGAAGCTCAAGAGCAGGACTTGTATGGTATCCAAGCATTGGTAGAAGAAAAAAAGAAGGAAATTAAACGTATAATTAAAAAACCCGTTAAAACTTTTGAAGATGGAAGTTTTTCTTATGATTACGAAGCTGCTAAAAAAGCTGATGAAGAATTACAAGTTATTAAAGATCAACTATTTAAGCTAAAGGACGCTAAATTAAATGCCGAAAAAGCTGCTAGAGCAAACGCTAAAAGCGTTACAGAAACTACTGGGAGAGGAACTATAGGATTCAATACCAAACTTTCAATGTTTGGAATTGGCGCTCCAGGATCTAGTTTATATCACGAGCTTGGTCATCAACTATTAAATACTTTTAGAACTAGGGTTCCAGAGAGTTTTGATAAATATAAGGCTAGAGTCTCCTCTCTATTTGATGGAGATAATGATGATGTGGCCCAAGCTATAGATGCTCTTCCCGGAAGTAACTATAAGAGTGCTGATATAGCTTATGGTAGAAGTTATAAACTAGGAGCATTGTCGGCTCAACAAGCAAATCTTATTAGAGAGCAAAAGCCAGAAAATCAAGAGTTATTGACTAGAGCGGGAGATATTAGGAGAGCTGCCGATGCTGTAACAACAGCAAAACCATTCAAAACTTTGAATCCTGTTGTAAATTCCACATTAGGAATGCTCGGTGTTGAAGAATCTAGAATTAATAAATTAGAAGATATGGGTAAAGAGGAATTTTTAACAACACTGTTACAAAATTATCCTGTTTTAAATGAAAATCTTAATAGCGTATTACAATCTACTCTTGACGAATTATTTTCCGCCGGTGGAGTGGAAAGACAAAGATTTAATTCTGGTGGATTGGTACAATTTTTTAAAAAGGGTGGATATTCAAGAAGTCCATCAAAATTAGTACCAAACGACCCAACTTTTGATCCCGGATCAGTATCAACACCATCCAAAGGTATAGACTATATATCAATTCTTGAGAATTCTGGATTAGGTTTGCAAAGCTGGTTGGTTGATAAAATAGCGTTTGAGGCTAAAACCAATCAATTTTCTGAAAATGAAGTTTTAGAATACGCCCAAAGACTTAAAGAACAAATGAGTTCTAGACCAAAAACAAATGTTCAAAATTTATTAGAAACTTTAAAAGAACCATCAAGATTTGCTAATGGTGGAAGTGTTCCCGCTATGGTTAGCAACGGAGAAGCTTTTGTTCCTCCTCAAGTGGCTAAGAAAATAGGATATGCTAAGCTTGATAGGATGAATCAAGCCGACCGTAATGGAATGAAGGGATTCTCTGGTGGCGGAATTAGTGTATTTAAGGGCCCTGGTAGCGGAACAAGCGATAGCATAGGACCAATAGGATTACCAACAGGTAGTTATGTTATAAGAGAAAAGGCTACTAAGGCTTTGGGATTAAATAAGGGTGGTGGTGTTGGAGTTAGAAAATTTGCTGCGGGATCTCCTGGGGGAGTCCTATTCGATAGATCGGTATTAACGACCATAGAAACAGCCCTAGAACTCGAAGCAAAAAGACTAGGCGTCTCAATTTCCGATCTTGCTAAAGAACTTAAGAAAACAGCTGACGAAACACGCAAAGCAGCACTAGCTGCTGGTAAAACTAAAGCAGAAGCGAATAAAGCTGCTAGAGAAGCAGCTGGTCAAAAAATAGACTTAACATCTTTATATCAGAGTGATTTTGGTTTCTTGGAACAACAAATTCAATCAAGACCGGAAAAACAAACAAGAGTAAAAGCAGCAACAAGAGATAATATATCAGGCGGAGACATATTAGAAACTGGACAAGAACAGCGCAAAAGAATAAAAGAAGAATACCTAGCCACAGGGGACGTATCTTATGCAAAAACGGGTATCCAAAAGCTAGGAAACAAAAGGCCAACAGGACGAGGATTTACCAGACAAGAAGCATATGATGTTAAGGCTTTGAGACCAGATTACCAAGCTAGTGGACCAGGTAGAGGAGGAACATCTACACAAGTTAAATTAGACTTACAAGCCGAAGCTCTTTTAGCGCCGGTGAGACAAGAGATAATACAAAGATATGCAAAAATTTATGATGAAGAAAAGAAAGCAATAAATGATTTTTATCAACAAAAAGTTAATAAAGCCTTGGCGGCTGGCGAAGAAATAACCCCAATAGTTAATGAAGCAAAAGCTGTATTAGCTGAAACCAAGGCTAAACTGACTAGGACAGCACAATTAGAAGTGGGTGGTGCAACGGCCTCGGCCGCACAAACGACTAGTGCTGCAAGCGCGCAAAGAATGGAACAATTAAAAGAAACCAGAGCCAGAGCAGCAGACCCCTTCTATGATGCTAAAAAAGCAGCAGATGCTTCAGCAGCAGGAATGCCCGGAATGCCAAAAGTAAACGAACAAATTAGACAAGAACAACAACAATTTTTTGCTTATAAAGCAGAAAAAGCTGGAAAAACAGTTGGTGGTTTTAGACAAGATTTAACCAAACAAATAGGCTCTCAGGCATACGCTATAGGACAAGAAAGACAATTTGCAAAAACAGAAGCGCAAACAACATTTGCTGGTAGGGCAAGAGAGCTTAAGGGTGTTGATGTGGCCAAAGCCACAGCAGCAGGAGCAACTGGAGAAGAAGCGTCTAAGGTTCAAGGTATTATAGAAGAATTTGCAGCCAGTTTGCGTAAAGTGGATCCTAACCTAGGTTTGGGTGAAGCTAGAAAAGCAGCAACAAAATTAGCGGAAGGATTGGCAGCAGGAGACCAGTCAGTTAAACAGATCATAGAATCTAATAGCGAACTTCAAGCAGTATTTAATAAAACATTTACTGAAACTCAAAATTTAGACGAAGCTTTTAGAAGAGTAGCAGAGGCAGCAGGACTAAGTGAAGAATCCTTAAGAGCAGAAATTTCCCCACAAAAAATAAAAGAACAACAATTTATATCTAGTAAAGAAGGCCAAAGATTTGGTGCTTTGGCAGAATTTGCTCCAGGATTAACAGAAAAATTTTCTAAAACTCGTATCGGCAAAGGTCTTGGTGCTGGTGCTGATTTTATTAGTGGTAAGGGTGGAAGATTAAGCAAAGCATTTGCTGGTGCTGGTGGGTTTACTGGTATTGGTGCTGGTATTGCTGGTGGAGCGGAAGCATTAAAACAATTTTTACCAAAAAGCGTAACAAGCGACCCAAATACCGCTGGCGCATTGGGGGCACTAAGCGGAGCCGGATCTGGAGCTGCTATGGGCGCTCAATTAGGTAGCTTTGCTGGACCAATAGGAACACTTATTGGTGGAGTTGGAGGAGCAATTATCGGAGGTATCCAAGGATTCTTTAGTGCTAAAAATCAAGCTATACTTACCAATGCTCTAGAAAATGTTGCTAAAACTACTGGCGATTTAGATCAAGCATTTAAAAAACTGGAATCAGAAGCTAGTGCTGTTAATCTAAGTAATGCTCAAAAAGCTTTTGGAGATGTTTTAGCTGCTGGTCAACCAATAGAAGATTTAGCATTCAGTAAAACAGGATTTGAAAGTCTTGGCTCAACATTTACCGGAGGCGTAGATAAAGTATCAGCAGGGTTTGCAGAAGGAGATATTAGTAAGATAGTATCAGGAGGACTACAAACAGCTTTTGGCGCTACTGGAGGAGGTTTACTAGTTGACTATTTTAGCGCTCCTAGTGAAGCACAAAGAACTGAAGCTATAGGAGCTATGGTCGGAGGAGCCGGTCAACGAAATGAGTCAGCTGCTAGACTAGCTCAGTCTGGACTACAATTTAAATCTACAGAAGAATTGGGCAAAATATTTGATAATATAAAAAACGGCACGGGAGAATTGAATCCCATAACAGAACAATATGTTCAAGGAGCATTAAAAGCAGCAAGCGCAAATGGAATATTAACAAAAACGCGTAAAGAAGAAATAACTACTCAGGCTAAAGAAAGAGCGGCTCTTGATGCCTACATGAAAAAACGAAAAGAATCTGGTGCTACAGATGAACAAATAGCTAAAGAGATAACTAAAAATAGCGATCAGGCTAAAAAAGAAGGAGAAGAAGCACTTAAAGTTCAAGGAGAAATAATAGCTAAACAAAATTTGTTAGCTAGAACCACTAAAGAAGTTGCTATAGCCACAGAAAGCTTATTAGATGTTTATAGAAGAATAGGTGCTGAAGCTCAAAGATACAGCGATGAATTGGATCAATTTAGTTCTGATGTAAATGCTCTTGTAGCTGGATTAGGTGGAGATACTAGTACTAGAGAAGTTAATAGAACAAACGAACAAGTATTAGGCAACGTTTCAGCTTACTCGATGGAAGAAGTAAGAGCAGCAGCTAATGCTACTGCTGGATATTTGGGAGGTACTCCAGAAGCACAAAATCTTGCTAATCAAGCGGTGGGTCAAAAGCTTGTTCAGGATCAAATACCCGCACTACTTAGGGCGTCGAGAGGCGACCCAGCAGCTCAAGCAAATGCTCTTGATGATATAAAAAGATTACTAGGTGAACAAGGCATAGACGCAGCAGCTGTTAATGTTATAACTGAAGACTTGGCAACAGAATTAAACAAGGGACAAGGCTTGTCGGAAGCTGAACTCCAAGATACTGTTCAAAAAGCATTCTCCACAGTTGGTAAAGGATTAGAAGCATTACAAAACGTAACAAAGAAATATAATGATACATTACAACAAGCTAGAAAATTCCAGGCAGATTACAACAAAGCTGTCTTGGAAGCAGGATCATATCTTAGAAAAGCGACTCAAGTAAGATTAAACGCGGAATTAGATCTTGCTAAAGCTCTTGGTCGTAGTCCAACACTAGAAGAACTTAATAAGCCATTTGATGTTGAAGTAGCTAGTTTAACTAGCGGATTAGTAGAATCGGGAGATCTTGCTGCTGGGGCAGCATCTGATCCTGCTGCTATTGCCGCAGCAATTACATCAGCAGAAAAGAGAAAACGAGCAATAGAAAACGCTAGTCCAGAATTAACAGCAGCAGGAGCTAACATTCCTGCGGGACCGGCAGGAGATCCATTAAGACAACAACTTAATCAAGCTCAATTAGAAAATATTCAAGCTGTAGGAGAGTTAACAGTAGCATCCGCAGAAGGTCGCCAAGCATTAGAAAAATTAGCTAATGATGGTACTAAGGCCGCAAATGCTTTAGGTAAAATTCAAGAACAACAACAAGCAATAGAAGGTTTCGCGGACTTTGCACAAAAGGTATTTACTGCGGAACCTCAAGAATTAGCCAAGATGGAACTTCAAGCTGTAGCTCTTAATGCTGCTCAGGTATCTGGTCCAGAATTTTTTGAAAGTAGACAAAATAGACAAAATGCTTTTGCTGGACTAGAACAAGAACGTGGATTTATGACTAAAGATGAGTATAATCAAACAAGAGCATCTTTAATTAGAAAAAGTTTCGAAGCTCAGGGTTATAAGGGTGGAGATGTTGTTAAAAATATTGCTGGCAAAGATATAACATTAGATGAACTAGAAAAAAGATTAGCTGGAGGTATCGATCAAGAAGACCCAATGGTTAAGGCATATCAAGAAGCAGTAGCAGTACAAGAAAGAGCTAATATTGAATTAGGAAAAATATATCAGACACAATCAGAAATTTTAGCAGCAGCTATCATGGATTTAGGGAAAAAATTAACAGAAGATTTTCCAAAAATTGTAGCAAATGCTTCAGCTAACTCACAGGCTGATGCTCAGACAAAACCAGAAGTTAAACCAAAAGAAGAACCAAGAAAACCATCGTACGCCGAAACAAGAGTTTCAGAAGGACAAAAAAAAATAGATGAAGGTAAAAAATTATTGGATGAAGCGAATAAAGAAAGAGAAAATCTGGGATATTGGGCTGGTTCACAAGAAGTTGGTGCTGTTAATACTAAAGAAAGAAAAGCTCGAGAAATGATAGCTGCTGGACAACAAACAGTAACTCAATTTGGCCCAGAAGCAGAAAGAAATAAAGCATTTGCAGCAATGGATGCCGCATTAGAGTCTCAAAGAGCACTTTGGGCAAAAGCAGACGAAAAAATTAAACAAACAGAAGCAAACAAAGTTAAAGCACAAGACGCTATTGATCGCGCTGTACAAACCAGAGAGGGTGGTAGACCAGTAGCTACTGATGGTAGTGGTAGAGTAGCTGCTGGCACTGTTGCTAAACCATCAGCACAGGTAGTTATTCCATCACAAACAAAAGTAGAAGTAGCCGGTGTTCCAAAAGCACCCATACAAGCTCCTCCAGCACCAGGAGCTGAACAACCGGTCAAAGATAAAGCTACCAGACAAAAAGAAGAAGCAAAAAAAGCTGCTGCCGCAGAAATTAAAAATTTAGAACCCCTAATAGCAGATAAACAAAAAGAAATTGCTAAAAGAGAAAATAGATTAAAAGCAGCTAGAACTGCTGCTATTCAAGCAGGAACCTTAAAAGACGAAAGTGGACAAGTTGTTAACCCAAATGTTTTAGGGGCACAAAGTAGCTTAGATGCCTCTAAGGACGCTTTAGCTTTTCAACAAGCTGAATTAGCAAAACAAAAACAAATATTAGCCGAACAAAGTAAAACAACAGAAGAAAAACAAGGTCAAGTAACTAGTCAGCCTTCTCCTCTAGATGCTGCTTTGATGACTAGAGAAGAACAAAAAGCAGCCGGTATGCCAGAACAGCCACCAGTAGATGTAAATAAATTAATAGCAGCTTTTGAAGCTTTAGGATTTAAAGGTACAGATGTTGTTAAAAGGCTAGGAGGCGAAGACATAACACTAGACGAACTTAAAAACCGACTATCTGGTTCAGGGGCGGAAGGAACAACCGATGCAGAAGTTAAATCGGCCACAGAAGGAGTTCAAACATCAGTAGCTCAACTACAAAGCCCCCTAGATCTAGTTGCTCAAATGGCAACAGCAGCACTACAAAGCGGAAGCATATATACTCATGATGTTGGATTACAAGAAGGGCTAGGCATTTTATTAGAGTCTATGAATGCTCTTGGCTCTCTTGCTAGCGGAGAACCAGGATTAGCTGTTAGTGACGCTAAGGTTTTAGAAGCATTGAACAACCTACAAGCTCCGTTCGCCGCATTAGAACAAATGGCTATCGCCTCATTATCCGAGGGTATAAATACTAAAGATGCAACACTAGCAGCTATTGCTTCAGTATTTACTCCAGCAATAAATCAGGTATCCGCAGGAGTATCCGCACTATTAGCGCCAATTAATGCTATTTCTCCTGTGATAGCCACAGCATTAGATGTTATAGCAACCCCTATCAAAGCAATAGCGGGAGCTTTTGGAGTTGAAATGAGTACAGGTCAAGCATTACAAACAGCTATGGGTCCTGCTGGAGCTTTGGGTAGCTATGTTGCTGGTAATGCAGTCGGCGCTATCCAAAACATGGCTACTCCTCAACCTCAAGTAAGTGATAAACCTATTACTCCAAACAGATTGGAACTAGCTAATGCTAATGCGGCTAATCGAGTAGTATCCGCTCCTGTTCCGGTTACTATGCCTCCTCAAGCGTCATTTATAAACCAACAAACCACAACACCACCAACAACACCCACAGCAACAGAGGGCCAACTACTTACTATAGATCCAACCAGTATAGAAAAACTCAACACATTTAATACTAATTTTGCTAGCTATGTGGATAAACTAGTAACATTTGAATTTCCAACAATCCCTGATGTTATAGAAATGAGAGGCAATCACGTTGTTGATGTGAGAATTAGCGGAGCCGCAGCGTTCGAAGGCTTAAAGAAAGATTTTGAGACTATGATGCAAAAAGAAATTAAGAAGGCAATGGGTAAGATTTGGGACAAAACAGGTGGAGCTATGGGTGCTTCCCCGAACTCATAGGATAAATAATTATGCCAGGATATAATACAACAACAGAAGTTTATTATTGTAAGCAAAGTGAAAACCCTGACGCTTCACACAGACTAGCGCCAGCCCCAACCATCACTATTAGTCCAGAAATTTATTATGCTAATGATAGTATTGTTGGTTATACATACAGTGTTACATTAAATGGCTACGCTAATGCTTTACGTAAAGAAGTTGACTCTGGATCGGTCCTATACGGACTGAACCACACTGTTCAACACATGGGCGATATAAGAGAAATTTTTAATACTAATGGAGGTAATTTATATGTAAAACAAAGTGGAAATAATGTTATAGTAGCTAAAGGGTGTACTATAAAAAGCATAAATTTTAATCAATCAGAAAATCGATGGGTTAATTATGCTCCATTTACTATAGAACTAGAATTTAATGAAATAGATTTTGTTGGTTGCTCCAACAACGCAGCAATAGGTTGCAACGGTTCGTTTTTTGACGCTTCTGCTCTATCATCCAATCTGATAGATATCAATAAATATAAAATTAAAACGTTCAATGATAAATGGTCTTTCACTATTGACAATCAAATATATGAACATTATAATGGAACTCATAATAATGTATTCAGAGTTTCATATAATCTATCCGCTACTGGTAAAAATTATTATGTTAATGATAATCTAGTACCAGCATGGCAACAAGCAAAAATGTTTGTGCAAGATAAACTTCACGATCAAGTTAGCGCTTTGATTAATGGGGTATTACAAATACTACCAAGCAATCAAGACGGATGCTCCCCATCAGATCCCCTCGCCGACTTGCATCAAGTGGATGCTGCTTCGCCAAGAACAGATGGATTATTTACTGGAGGAAATACTTTAAGAGATGGAAATGCTAATTATGATGTATATAATGAAACAGTTAATTGTTCTACATCCGAAGGAGATGGTACTTTTTCTATAACATATAATGCTACTCTTAAAAAAAACAACCCTGAAGTAAATCCGGCAGAAAATGCTGCTTTACATACTTATACTCATAATATTTCTACAGACAATAAATCTAAAAATGTTACTATGAATATACAAGGCACTATTCAAGGATTAGTTAGGGGTGGTTTTATATATTATAATAACGATTTTAATTTACCTAAAAATGGTTTATTTATTTCCACAATAGATAGTGCAGAAACTAAATATTCTAACGCATTAGCCTATTATAAAGCTAAAGTTGGACACGATACAGATTTATTAGAAGATTTTAAATCCGAATTAAATATTACTAAAGCAGAATTATTAGTTAATACAGAATGTCAAGAAGAAGAAGAGGATGATAATTCTCCTAAGCCGTCGTCCTTTACTCTGGATCATGGATATGCTGGGACCGTAGGATATACGGCGGCCTATGATACTCAAACAGCATCAACCAACGGCAATAAAAAAGGATATTCTAATATTTCAATTGTAAGAAATGATCCAGTAGAAATTATTCAAGAGTTCGTTATTCCCGGAAGGGCTGGTGGGCCAATTATACAAAAACTAGGTATGAAAACATCTCGTACTGTTTCTATAAATATAGACGGAGCTTCTTCGGAAAATAAAGAATGTATACCTTCTTTAAGCGACACCTGTTTTGATGTGTGCGATAATTTACCTAAATTTTACATAAAAGATTTTGACAAGCTATTACAAGAAAATGCGGGTTGGGTCAAAACTAAAGAAGACTATACATCCAATAAGCTAGATGGATCATATAGTATATCATTGGAATATACTTGTAAGGGATAAAAATATGAGTACATATAAACCAGATATTAAAATATATTACGGTTCGATATCTGATGAAAACAGATTAATTCCAGCACCAGATATTACTATTTCTACAGAATATATTTATAGCAACGATACTATTATAGGATATTCTTATATATTTAATTTAACCGGATCGGCCACAGCATTAGATTTAAGAAATCTTGACTATGGAGATGAATACACAGAACCAACACAGTATAATCTTGGAGCAGTTGTTGATCATATTAATAAGCTGAGAAAAATACTTAGTAATAACGGAAATGTTTTGCGTATAGTAAATGGAGAAACAGATGCTACTATTTTAGAAGCTCGTGGTGGCATTTTAAGATCTTTTAGTTTTGATGAATCTAATAACAACTGGACACATTTCGCTACCTATTCAGCATCTCTAGAGTTTACAGAAGTAGACTTTATGTCATCTACAGAATCGTGTGGTAGCGTATTCTTAGATCCTACTTCTTTTCCTGGCGGTCAGCCTGGTATAGCAGATATTAATAGTTTCAAAATCAAAAACTTTAGTGATAGTTGGAGTTTTACTTTTGGAGAGAATGAATCTTATGATAAAATTAAAACAATTGATTCTGGAGGTAATTTAAATTTAAATAATACAACATTTAATATTGAATATTCTATAAATGCCACAGGTAAACACCACTACACATACAACGGAGATAATGCTACATTATTACCAGCCTGGGAACAAGCTAAAAATTTTGTACAATACAGACTATATGAACAAGTAATGAACTTAATTAGTAATATTCTTAAGAACCCATACACCCCCTGTACTAGTTCCGACGGATTAAATGATATTCATTTGCCTGGAAGCGATGGTTTGTTATCTTCTTTGGGGGATTCGTCATATAAAATATATAATGAAGAAATTACATGCGACGTTTCTGAATCAGAAGGATCTTTTTCTGCAAGCTATTCTGCTATAGTGAAAAGTACTTTAGGTAATTCAAATTGGGGACATCCAGCAGCTAAGCACTCTGTTAGTAAATCTATACAAACTACTAGAGATACTAATGGTAAAATTGCTAAAACTATTTCTATAGAAGGAAATATTGAAGGTTTTATAGAAGGAGGATTAATTAGAACTAATAAAGCTATTACGCTACCCAATAGCGGAGCTATAACTTTACTTAATAGTAGTTCTGACGATAAATATAATAATGCTAAAATAGTATTAGATAAAATATATAGTAGCTCAGATTATAATGCGGGCTTAGGGGAATGTGGAAAAAGAGACTTAAAACCACAATATAAAAGTATATTAGGTATCGATAATGAGGCTCTGTCTACATCAGATTCAGAAGAGGTTATACCAGATCCAGTGTGTCCCCCTGACGAGGAAGATGGTTGTATAATACCAGACCCTCCCCATCCATCATCTTTTAACTTGACACACAACTATAATAGTGGTACTATATCATATAGTGTAGAATATAATAGTGACGATGCCAGCTGTCAAAGTGGGAACAATGCTAAATTTACTCAGATTAGTATACAAACCAGCAGACCAAATAAAGTTATAGCAACCTTTAATGTGCCTAACAGTGAATCATGTGCTATTATACAGGAATTGGGAACTTATACGGCTAAAACGGTGACCCTGAATATTTCTGGAACAGACCCATCGTGCAAAGGCAAACCAAAAGAAATAGATTTTAATACATTAATTAGCTGTGGAGCTTGTGAGGACGATGGAGATTTTCCTATTAAACTACCATTGAGTGAAAATTTTATACTAACACAAAAACAATATACTAAAAATCCAGTAGATGGTTCCTTTAGTATAAGCTTGGCTTACATTTGTGACGATGGATGTATTTTACCTAAACTTAATTAAATGAGCTAAAATATGGCTGATATAATAACATCTCCAATTAAATTTTTAGGAGCTACGGTTCTATCTTTCAATACGAGTTTAGGGCTAGGTTCTGCACAAGAGAGTAGTCTTAATGTTGATTTAGTAGAAGACTGCGATGTTGGGGATGTATTTTTGCCGCCCACAGGAGCTAATTCCGCGCAAGTTGGCGCTCCTGTATATTTTTCTACTGGTCTTCTTGATGGATCAGGTTTTAGCTTTAATGGATTGTTGACTAACTGGACAGGTACTCAGGGTGGTTCTGGTAGAACATTTAATGTTAAGGTGGTTGATCCTAGACAGTTATTAGAAAACTTTGTTGTTATTATCGATTCTTATCTTGGTCCACCAACAATAGGGGTTAATTATTGTAATGTTTATGCTTCTTATGAAGGAGGAGTATTAGGAGGAAATTGCGACACTTTCGGTTCATCTGGATCAACTGAAAAAGGAACCCCATATACAAAAATTATTAATAAATTAAAACAATTAAATCCAACACTATGTAGTCCTACAGGATATAATTTTACAATTGATTGGAATTCTTTTCCTGCTGGTACTCCTGAGTATTACAGAATACCGGGACCTAGTATTAGTATACTTCAATTACTACAAGACGTTTGTGGAGTATTAGGATTAGAATTTTATGTATACATGGATGTTGGCGCTGTAATTAAGATTGGAACAATTGATCTTAAAATCCCACCAACATCTTTTGGAAATATTATTGCTGAATTTGATGGAAAAGCCACGGATTTATCATATGGTCAAGAACTTAGAAATGAAGTTACCAAAGCAGTACTATTTGGAGAAAAACAACACTACCTTAGCCCTGTGCATAAATTCAATTATTATTTTGGAGAAGAGTGGGATGGTAATGATTTTATTCCTGTTATTCCGTTCAAATTTGATGAATGTTATGGTTTCTGGATTAGAAAAAGAATCAAGGATCTAAATATTACACTAAATAAACCAATCAAAGGAGATGGTCCTTATGAAATAAGTGAACAAGATATTAAAGCTGCTATGGCTTCTTATGAGGCGTGGTGGACAAGAGTTACTAATAAAAATATCAAAGGGGGACTTAATAAAGCCATTGTAAAGAACTATAATTTAAATGACGAAGGAGTAAGAAAAGTATTCGAGAATGTTAAGAAGGATCAGTCTATAGATGACGAGGTCAGATATAAAGCTCTTGTAGACATCTTTAACTGTCCTACAAAAGCTAAAACAATAGCAGATGCATTTCAAGAGGATTTGCAAAATATACATAGTTTTGTTCAGAACTTAGGGAATACTTATTATGGCAAACAGTTCTTTACTCCATTAAATGAAAAAATTTGTTACTATAAAGGAGAAAATTTTCAAGAAAAGATTTTTAGTTCTGATCCAACTAATGCTGGAGGATGGGTCAATACTGGCACTCCCGTTTTAGGTTTAAGCGACCCAGACCTAGGAACTTTTAGAGAAACAGATGATAGAATATCTTGTTTTGCAGTTTTCGCAATAAATGATGATGATGTGGGCGAAGAAGATAAAACAGAAACTAGTGGCGAAGACGATTCTCAAGATTCAGAAGAACCAGAATATGGTCCGGAAGGTCCATTACCAGGAGAATAAAATATTATGGCAGGACTAGCTGGCTGTGGCAAACTAGATATATCCGATATGGGTTACGATAATATCGTTACCATTGGAAATAAAGTGTGGGTCAAAGCTGATGTAGAAGAAAAAGTTTGGATATATCAAGATAAGCCTTGTGTTGTTATTAAATTTAATGATGCTTGTATAGCACGAATGTGTACAGATAGAGATCCTATTCCCAGAAATTTATTAGGAGCTGTAGAAAATGCTCAAATATTAGATTGCGAAGGAGGAGACGGTGACGGAGACGAAGGTAGCCAAAGCGAATCTGGATCATTAGATACTGGCAGAGATAGAAAAGCTAATACTATTAGAGATGGAGTGGTAAATAGTGAAAATAAACCTAAATTAGAAGTAGGAACAACAGCAATGGATATAAGGTCCATTAATGCTATGGGTTTTCAAGGAACTGCTGTTATACCATCAGCAGCTGTGATTCCTATGAGAAGCAACGTTAGAACATATGGCCCGTATGCTTCTAGTAATTTTGGATCAAGTTGCGGAGGAACTCAAGTTGATATTAATACGGATTTAGCTCCTTGGGTTTTTGGATCAATAGAATCAATGAATAATGCTGGAAAATCTATAGTAGAATCTACAGCTATTGGTTTAACTAAAGCAGAAACTGGAGCTATTACTATTCCAGGATTACCAATATCTCAATTTAGTTCTTTGGGAACAGCATTAGGCGCTGGTGGAGCCACATTATCTAGCATGAACTTTAGTTATGGTAGTGGCGGCATAAGCACAAGTTATGAGTTTAAAACATATACTCCAAAATTTGGAGGCTTAAATAGACATCTTATTGATAAGGTAAAAGACATATCTAGAAATAGAACAGAACAGTTAAGATTTTTACGTAATCAACAAGTATCATCAAATAATATTAATAGAAAAATACAAAAGTTTGATCAAAAGTTTCCAGCTAAAAAAAATCCAGAAAATGAAGGGCCAAACAGAGGAAAGTCGTTACAAAGAGTATTAGCGTCCGAAATTTATAATTGGCAAAATGATGGACAAAGAACAATTGTAGGAATTGATACTCTAAACAAAAGTGTTGGAGAAATGGTTTATGACTATGATAAAAAAGCTTATATGAGTTTGGATGGATTATTTGGGCCAATATCTAAGGATGGAGATGGTGGATTACCACAGTATGCTAGTTTCGAAGCTGGTTGTCATAAAGCTTCTCCAGAAGAGCCAATACCTCCTTTTGCTATTGCTAGCGGTAGCGAATCGAGTAATTTCCCAAATGGATTAGATCAACACAATCTTGAAATAACACAACAGTATTTAGATCCTTTAACAAACAATTTTGGTAGCGATGAACATCATCACGATGGACCAGGAAGAGGTCATGTTATCGACCTAGTGGGAAGAGGATCAGAAGTTACTGAAGACGGATTAATTACTAATTTTTATAAACCAGATGATAATAATAGATATTCACAAGATTATAGATTTTTGGGCATGAGGGGTCCTATACTATTGCACAGTTGGGGGTATGATACTCAAGGTAAACCCGTACCAAATGATGCAGATATTGAGGATGATACTAAAAGGGGTAATTTTAAAAGTGAAGAGTTAAAAGATAAATTTTTAACTGATTGGTTGGGTAAACCAGCAACATGGCCTGTTGCTCCTATAGACTTTAGATTCGATAGAAAAAGAGGAGTATGGGTTAGTCCGCCAGGATATAAGGTTGTCGTAGCAGAATTGAAAGAAAAATTAGACCCCTACGAAACAGCAGAGGCACAACTAATAAACAAAGACACAGAACACAACAAGGAATTTGGTCCCAAAATTTTCAACAAAGATGGAGAGGAAGTTACTGCTACAGAAAAAGAAGATAGTGAAGCTATCATTAAAGTAGTAGATAGATTAGGTCATAAATATAGTAGCGGAACTAGAATTTATTGCTATTACGATACTTTTAATTGTGAGTATATAATACTAGAGGCTAAACAAAAACAAACTATTAGATTTAGAATAATAGATATTTGTGAAAATACTCCCGTAGAACCAGATTATGGTGACGATTGGACAAAGTATGCGGGATATGGAGATAAATTTCCCAATAATCATATTTTAGGAATAAGAATAGATTGCAATGGAGATTCTATAGACAATAAAGGCAACTACATCAATCACACAGATATAGCTAATCCTGAAAAACAAAAAGATATTTTTGTGAATTTATATGATACTTGTGGACAGTTTGGATCAGCGTATGCTTATTATGATGCTAATGGAGGAGCCAATGGATACAATCAATGGAAACAAAAGGCTGCTACAGGCTTTGGCTTGCTTTGTGATCCTTCTCCAGAAAATACTTGCTCTTTAGGAGAAAGTAGTACTCAGTGTTTAATGGTAGATAATGAAAAGTATGATTCTTACGATATTGTATTTTTAGATGGTTATGCTAGATTTGTAGAATGTAGACTAAAACAACAACTATACGCATCCCCGGTAGAAGCTTCTCTAAAATATCCACAAGATGAATTTAAAATACAAAACCCACTAGGCAACGCCTCTGCAACAATATTAGAAGTGTATGGGGATCCTGGTAATGGTAGAGATCCTAAATTTTACAAAAATAATAATGGTGGACTTGAAGAAATTGAGTTTAGAGTTTTTGATCCATTCTTTGGAGAGAACGAAGAAAAAAATCCTTTTAGACATTTAAAAGATGGAGATAAGGTTCTTTGTGTTTTTAATGAAAACTTAAAAAAGTATATTATATATAATAGTTTAATAAATGATGATAGTAAAGTTGTTAAATTTTCTTTAGTACAAGATAAAGGAGTTGGCGACGAAAGTGTTTATGCTATTCTTGTTAATCAAAAGAATATACCTATAACTATTGATGAACAAAATCTAATCACCACTCAACAACAGTTTGATAATAATCTAATTATAGTAGAAGATCCTTATGATCTTGGAGCCAATCTTAAAAGTAGATTTGGTCCAGCTCTAGGTTCCGATAAACTTCAAGAACATATTCAGGGAATTAATTTAGGGGGCGAGCAGGGCCAAGAAGGTAGTGGAGATTGTGATAATGAACCAATATATCCGTTTGTAGGCTTTGCATTAAAGCGTAATAACATTAATAATGCTTCTGGAGACACCAGGACTGTTTACGAAATTATAACGCTAGAGCATTTTGCTAAAACCATTATGGGAAAAGTATCTAGTATTAAACCAGAATTCGATTTTAACAATCAAAAATACTACTATGGATTTAGATCATATCATACTGATGGAGTTAAGCCAATATCAAGATATAGTAGCCAGTATGGAAAATCTAAAAATATTTTATTAGAGTATAATGTTCTAAATTTTAACGGAGTTCATAGTTATATTGTAGGGAGAGTCAGCGACGAAGGATACTGTGAAGAGGCTGTTGATGGATGTAGGTTTAAAGCAATATTGGATCCGGCAGCTTCTAGTACAGAGCATCTTGTTTATAATATCGTGGAAGCAGAACATTTAGCATTAACTGGCGTTACGCTTATTAAAAAAATATCTTTAGCTAATCAACTAAATGCTGGTGAGGTTTTTGAAGATACTGACGAAGAATATATAGAGTCAGATTATTTTCAGGGTTTTATGTGGGATAAAAATAAAAGTGAAGAATTATATAAAAAAATTAAAATACTTAATAATCCTAAGTGGACAGGTCTTCCAAAAATTACAACAGGATCAAGACTACACACAACAATAGTTGGTATACAAAATGACGGAGCTCCAATTTATAGAATAGTGAATGCTGATACTATAGCTTTGCTAGGAGTAAGAAACTTAACCAACATATCAAATCCAGGAACATTTGGACATCCAAATTTTCCAGAAGATGATCGTCAAGTAGATAAAGATCCTGACTCTTATGCTCAAGGAATTACTCCAGAAGATATAGATGAGGATGCTGAAAAACCAAAATGGAAATTAAGTCCAAATCAACAATGGATGACATATGAAGGAGCCAGAATATTTGGGGCTTGGATCGATAGGGGTGGACCAAATATAAAAGATGGAGAATATTCAATAATACATGCTGAAGAAGCTCCGATTATTATTCAGTGTTCTGCCGTTGCTGATTTTAAGCCAAATAAAGCAAATAATATTTCGGTTTTGCCATTTAGGGCATCTAGTAATGGTATGAATAGTCAGCCATTACTTGGTGGAGGAGCTTTACTTACTAAAGTAGAAAATCCAATGGGATATGGTGCCAAACAAGGAGATAAGGTCACCATAATGAGAGTATTTACAGCAGTTATTGATAATTCAGCTAATTACAAATATATTGTTATAGGAACCGGACAGCCTCCAGATGAAGAAGAAGAGGATAACGAAGACGAACAAGAATAATTAAAACTAAGGAGAAAAAACATGCCAAATCAAGCTAGTAGTTGTAGTGCAAATACTGAAGATATTTTTCCACAACCAGCCGATGGTTCAAAATATAGATATTTTAATCAACCCATAGAGCAGATACCTGGGTATGCTGAGGGATCTCCTCAACTATTGGTACATAGACCCAACGGTGGCTTACAATGGGCTACAATGGATCAATGTTTAGACGTAGTTACGTGTATAAAATTAGAGAGTTCTGAACTAACAATAGAACGTAGAAAAATAGTTGTTATTAAGGATTTTGAAGCAGAAACAGCGGACTGCCCACCCGTAGAAGTAACAGAATGCTCAGGAACGGGAACATAGGACTATATTTATGGTAATCATTGAATTAAATGACGGCATTCCTATTGTAACTCCAAGCGTTAGTGTTAGCAACACCGCAACTCTAATACCAACTAATACTGTAACACCTACCTTAACACCAACTATTAGTAGCGCCAGCACTCAAACTCCTACACCTTCTAGCACTCAAACAAGAACCCCAACCAAAAGTAGTACAACAACACCCACCGTTTCTCGTACTCCAACTAAAACCAACACGCCAACTCGTACCAGTACTCGCTCTCCCACCCCAACCGTTACTAAGAGTGTGACCGCTAGTCCAACCCCAACTATTACTCCAACCACAACCAACAGTGCTACACAAACTCCCACTACTACTCCTACTGTTTCTGTGAGTCTAACAGTATCTCCAACATTAACTATATCTCAAACTCCTACTCTTACACCAACGCCCACATCAACTAGAACCCCGACAATTACCAAGTCTAATACTCCCACTAAATCTCCTGTAAATTTTGAGTCTTGGCTAACTCCCACATTTATTACAAATACGCCAAACCTCACTAATACTCCTACTATATCTAATAGCGCAACTCACACCAGAACCCCTACTCGAACCAGAAGCTCTACTCCTACGCCCACTCCTACTATTAGCGCTACTCCATCATTAACTCCTACTAAAACTAATACAACAACACCAACCAACTCGGTATCTGTTACGCTATCTCCTACTCCTGAGCCAACTGCCACTCCTTCGCCTACGACCACTAATACTCCCTCTCATACAGCTACTAACACTAGAACCCCTTCTCAAACTCCAACATATACTACTTCTTTGACTCCTACACAAAGCGTAAGCAATACCCCTTCATTGACACCACAAGCATCATCAACCACTACCTTAACGCCAACAAGCACACAAACTCCAACTAAAACTCCTACTAAAACTATTAGCAACACTCCTTCAATAACTTTGACCGCTACGCCAACAATCACAGTAACAAGATCATTATCTGCTACTAGAACTCCTACTCGTACTGCTACTCTAACACCCAGTATAACTGCTACTAATACTATCACACCTACTAGAACACCCACTATTTCAGTTACCCCATCCGTAACTAGAACTCCGACCCGTACACCAACCAGAACACGAACGTCTACTCCCACTCAAACAATTAGTGAAACACCAACCTTAACACCCACACCAACCGTTACAGAATCCCCTACTCCTACGCCTACTATTACTCCAACTATTAGCGTAACGCCATCTGAATCTTCGACATTAACTATATTATATTTTAACGATAGTGTTGGACCAACTCCTTCTAATGATGGCGATTGGAACAATACGGATAATTGGTGGATAGATTTGACTTATACTACTAACGCATCTTTACCAACAGCCTCTAATAACGCAAGGTTAATAACTAGCGTAAATAGTAACTCTGGATCTACTCCGACAGTCGGTAATGTATTATTGCTTAGTAGTGTAAATATAAATATTTCTATTATTGTTAATGGAACAGCCAATTTTGATAGCTTTAGTAGCAATACCGGTAATTTAACTGGTAATTGTATTTTTAGTAATAGTTCTAATAATTTTGGTACGATTACTGGCAAGGTTTCTTTTTATACTGCTTCTAGTAATTATTATGGAACTATTAATGGAGATGCATATTTTTATAATAACTCAAACAATGAAGACGGTAGTATCACCCCAACTACCAGGGCCATATTTAATAATACTTCTACAAATAATGGCTATATCTACGGGGATGCAGAATTTAATGATACTGCTGCTAATTATAACTATGTTAGTGGTACAATATACTGTAATTCGCCTAACTGCTAGTTTTGATTTTACAGCACCAAGCTATATTCTGTAATATATCCTGATCATATGACCGCAGAGGACAACTCAATAAGGTGTGTTCTATATCGCTATCTTGTATTTCGTGCCAATTCCATATTTTATTTTTTATATGCTTTTCAAAATATTCGCTATTTGGAGCATAATCATGAGCCATAATAATGTCATTTATTTTTAATAATGGGGCTATCAGATTAAATTCACACTTTTTACATCCTCCATCACACAAAACTATAGATGTTCCATTTTGATTAATGTAATTGTATATTTCTTTGTTACATAACTCACTAGCCCAGTTAGTATAAGTATCATTAAATAAATTTTTAGTTATAACATCCACGTTTCTATCTTTCACTAATGGCTTTAAAAATTCTTGATCGTGTATATCATATGTTCTAATTGGATTATCTTGCAACTTAAGTTCATCCATAATATCTCTTAATAAAAGAGTCAATCCCCCATGAAAAGAACCTATTTCTAAAATTCTCGCTGGTCTAACAGATTCTAAAAATGTTTTGAAAACTTTGGGAGTTTCCGGGTGCTGGCTCATAAAAAGATAACCATATGCAAAGCCGCCATTAATCATTTAAAAGCTCCAGATCTATTTGAGACAGGACGTAATTAATATTGTTGTATAGGGTACAGTTTTTTAAAAAGTAGTTTCTAGCATTGATTCTAATAAACTCTAAATACTCGATATTATCCTTTATCTTACTCCAATAATGAATAAGATTATCTGCAAAATTATTAATATTTAATTCATCTACATTACCGTCCCAATATTTATAATCCCCACAACAGCTAATATAGTGGTAATTAGGTATTAAAGGGTCAGGATAAGATATATTTAAATATGGTCTAATAACAGGAATGCCTATAGCAAAACATTCAATATCTCGGTTACAAACTTCTGTACCGCCGGGTAAACTTAAGGCACATCTATATTGAGACAAATCTTTTAAATAATCATTGTAATTTAAATTTTGATTGTTATTTTTATCTACTATTTTTACAGAATTATCTTTAATGTTTTCAATCATCTTTTTTCTAAAATCCCACAAGTATCCTCTAAAATACATTATGGGCAGAGTATCAGTTATATTCTTATTGTATAGTTCTTCTATTAAATCTAAACCACCCTTTTCATATGCTCCATAAAAAAAGGGTTTATACGTATCGGTTATATTTGTTGGAAGATCTATGTCATTATTAAACTTTTCGTTTTTTTTGAAGTTAAAATAATCAATATAATTAAAACCACCCGGATAAAAAAACTGAACCATATTAGACGGTTGCCACCCAAGATGCTTCATAAAATGATACTTCCAATTATCAAAAAATGAAAAAAGAATGTATTTTTGATTATCTGGATTAATTATAGAAAAATTCATGCAACTATAGACGCTTCCATATCCATAGTTTTCATAGGATGGGTCATTCTTTATTTCAAAAGAGTGTTGTGGAAATTTATTCGCTAATCTAGAGTATAACTCTTGAAAAAAAGAGGTTACATAATATTCTTTTAAATCTCTAAATAAATGTCTAATAACTAATTTCATGGAATTAAACCAGTAATAGGATCAAGCCAATCTTTAGTTTTGCTATGAGGCCACACTATCCAACTGTGCGGTTTCTTTTTAGTGTTAAAAGTTCGCCAAACTTTACAGTACCCATCAGGATCATTTTTCATTCTATTTATTTCTTCTTTATCGGCATCTTGTCTATACATATCTTCGCCATTTTCATCTTTAAAGGCCACACACCAAAAATCATAATCGTCTAAAGGAACTTGGTCGTATCCTATATCAATACAGTGTTTAAAAATATGCAATAAACTATTATCAAATTCTTCGTCAGATAAATTGATATTACTAAGTTTAGGCGGCTTATGATCTAATATATCCTGAGTAATAGCTCTTTCGCTAAATTTCATACCAGCATATTTTTCATAATCTTTTAATGATCTGATCTGGCCAAAATTATACTGACCCCAATCTACATCATTAATTTCATTGTCCATCCCAAATAATTTACGATTTCTTAAATGACTCTTATTATTTCTATCACCCCACTCCTTAACATCATCCCATTGTTTGCTTCGTCCTTTTCTTGTGTATTCATGCCAAATAATAATTTTATGAGGATAAAAAATATCATATCCATGAGTAAAAGCTCTAACAGCTATATTAATTTCTTCACCATGAAAATAATAGTTAGGATCATGAGGTACTTCTTTACAAAAAATTCCCAAAGTAAAAGCAAAATGAGCACTATAAAATCTACCCATTAAAGGTTCATCTTTATCGTCTATAGAACCATTAAAAGATGCTGGTAAAAAGAAAACTGCTCCTTCTGGAATATATCGGTCAAAAGTCATTTTCCAGGGTTCGTTAACTCTAGCGGCCGGATCATTATCAGGATCAAAACTAGGAATATAAGCTGTTAGTAAAGGTTTAGGGTAATTTTTATTTTGCAGAGAAACGAGCATCTCTATCAAAATCTCATCCCAATTTTCCACAAATCTATGATGACTATCTAGTTGAAGAGTATATTTTTCATTATTATATAAACTTTGTACTAAATTGCGCGCCCAACATACTCCTTGACTATCTTTATAATTTATATCTAGTATTTTAAAGCGATTATCATTTTTATAAGAGTCTAAGTTGTCCCAAACATCAGAACTATTGTGTTGCCAAGCTATACCGAATCTTAAATTCTCAGGATATTTGGCTTTGCTTATACAATCCTGAAGAGTTGGTAACAATTGAGGATCTCTATAAGATGCTATCTGAATAAAGATAAGATTAGTTTTCTCTTCTTTCACTTGCTCCATAATGATATTTCCTATAATGAGTTATTGGACTAGCTAATAAAACCGCTGGCTTAACAGTTCCTTTTTTTGTTAAAGTATAGATATGACTCATCCAAGTTTGTTCATAAGGATGAGCCCATTTTGTATCTATAAAACACTTTTGATTTCCTTCTTTAGTTATTATATGAGGCCAGTTGCTATAGTAAACCTCCCCATCACTATAAGGAATATTATTTAAAGTTTTTATATTATGAAAAATGGTATGGGGCTTTTGACCAATTTCCCCAAAATATTCTAATCTTAAATTCTCTGGAACATTATGCCAACTCCACTGATCTCCATTATTTCCATAGAACTCACTAAAACTAAACTTAACAAAGTCATAATTTTCTTTTTCTATAATGTCTAATAGAACTTCTAATAAATTGTCAACAGTTTTAGAAAATCCAAATTTACACTTTCCCTCATAATCTAACAACATATCATCTTCAAAGAAAAGCATATAGTCACCGTCTGATCTTTCAAAATGTTCACTAGCCTTTTGTCTTGCACCACAAATACCAATATTGTTATAATGAATTTCTGTGATGTTGTATTTTGAACAAATATTATCGTATTTTTCAAATAAAGTTTCTTTTGTGCTGTTATTAATAACGATTAAGTTTGTTGAAGTTAAGATCTTTGGTTCATATTTTTCAAAACTGTCTAATAGCATTTGTAATTGATCAGAGGAATTAAACGTTACAATATATGTGTTTATAGTTTTTGGTTTAAAATCCACGTTTTGTAAATTTTCAAAAAAAGTATAGATTAAACCATCATTATTAATAGTTTCAAAATGATAGGTGTTAGAGTCTAAATAGGTCATAATAGTAAAAATGCTCTCTTCGGTACCCATATATCCTTCATTTAAAGATTGTTCTAATAAGCTATAGTAAAGATTATTAGCTTCTGATATGGTCTTTTTATTTCCTCCAAAAAATCCTCCACGAGCAACCCTATTAACATTATCGTCGTTCGCATATTTTCTCATACCTTCTATCTTAAAACCATGAATCTCGCTTGTTGTTTCATAGGGAAAACAAATGAACAGAAATTTTTTAGATAAAGATATTAGACTGTCTATTACTTTTTGATTGTTAAAATAGCCTAAACTCAAAGTATTAGTTATACCACCATCTATCCAATAAAAATATTCACTATCGAAAGGATCATAACATTTAGCATTATGCAATAAAAACATTTTGCTCATAACCATAGGATTATAATATTCTAAGCTACCCTGAGTACTATCTTTTAACCATCCAGCCTGATCATACCAGTCGGGATCGTTTCTTATATTTTGTATTTTATCAAAAAATGGAAAAAACGGAGGTTTAAAATCTTCTTTACTATGAAAATAAACTCTTGTGTTGTTTTTGGATCTATGTTGCCAAACCAAGTCTTCTAAAGATGGATCTATGAATATAATTAAATTAAAATCCTTCATATCACAAAGGAGCTTAACAAAATTATCTACATAATGATCAAAACTTCTATTCCATCCTGGCTTAGTTTGATCTCTATTTAGATCCCATATGCCGGTTACTAAAGATATTTTATTTATCTTTGTTTTTTCTAGCATTTTTAATGGCTCTTTTGACTAAAATTCTACCAGCCATATCAACGAAAGGTAGTTTTCTTTTTGTTGCTTCTTCCTTTAACCAGCCCACTATAGTATCTATATTATTTTCACACCATTCTATACCATTAGTATCCATCGTTGCTGCTTTTTTATTGCAAGAACAGTTGGGCGTGGCTTTTATGCCTATTTTACTTAAGAGTTTTTTTAATTCGGTACCAACCCCAGAAGATGGTGAGATTATTGGTTTTGATGATGGTGAGATTATTGGTTTTGATGATGGTGGAGGAACAAATCCATCTTTTGGTTTTTTTGGATATGATATATGATTTTCATCCACCGTGATGCGGTCGCCGTCTTGACTGACGATGCACTCTCGCACCTCGTCGAGCGTGTCAACTCACCACTTGCCGACCGGGCATTTCTCGTTCGCCCAACTCAGCTTCGACACGAACCGCTTCTCCCGCACGACCGGGCAGCCGCACTTCCGGCACGCCTTGCCGTCGAAGTGCTCGCAGCCTTGGCAGATGGCGAATCGGCGGGCGACCTCCTCTTCGCTCGCTTGGGGCATCCCGGCGGCGACGTGGCGAGCGGCAGATGTGGCGAAGTTGCGGGCTTTAACGGCTTGCTCCTTCAACCGTGCTAACAAGACATTCTTCACTATTTCTCCGTAAGCCTCTGACGGAACTTCGTAGTGCGTCTCGTCTGCGCCGGTCGATGCGCGTTGGATTGCCTGTAGGTACCCAGGGCTTCTCGCCTCGTTTGAGGCGACAACTACGCGAGGGATTCTCACCGTGTGGTTTAGCATGGCGGCTCCGAAAAAGTTACCGAAAAAGAGCCCGCGTCATTTGGAATGTCGTTGGCGATTGTTCCGGCCCACCAGTCGCTCTCGCTTGTGCATGGGTCGCCATAAAAGATTCCTTCGCCACCAAACGGCTCGCCATCAACGAACCAAAATGCGGTAACAAGCACGGCCATGCCTGGATCTTGGAAACAGTCAACGAGCAGGGTTATAATTGCTCCCGAAGGAAATCGATGTTGTATGGCCCAAAAGTTCAGTTCCGGAAGTAAGAAATCCTGTTGCGTAAAGATTTGCGTATTACCATCGTAATCTGTTATTGAGATGTTAAAGCATATTTCTTCAGTGTGGGGGCACGGTGCGCACTCCTTGCCGCAGCAACACTCCTGCCCCGTGCTCAATTTTCCATCTTGAATTAAAAGTTTACCATCTTGTAAATATAATGGACTCATTACTTATCCTTAACGTCTTTGAGCCATTTGTGCCATCCCTTATTGGGTAGATAGTTACCTTCATCATCTTTACGTTTGGGAAATAGAGTACCACCTTTTTTGTGTTGACCAAAACTTAGTACAGCCCCACAATCAGCACAGCGTAGTTCATAAAAGTCGTTACCTTCTACATTTCTTACCACAAACCTAAGATTAGTGCTACCACACAAACCACACTTATCTTCGCTAAAAATTTCTTGAATTAGTGCTAGTTCTTTAAAAATCTCTTTTTGACCATTACCTTCTAGTTCAAACTCTAATTTATCACCAACTTTATATTTAACTTTCATACTTCACCTATTTCCAGTTACTTTCATAGCCTAATATATCTTCAGATACACTATTTTGTTGTTGATATGTTGTTAGTTTGTTAACCACATCAGCAGCATCGTCGTATGATATATTATATATGTTGTTTGATGATAAAGCAAGTTTTTCTAGTAATTTACTCATGTTAACATTTAACCTTTTACTCAAAACATCCATAAAATTAATTTGATTATTAGTAATTTTTGTTACAGTATCATGATCAGGATGATCCTCAATATCTTTAGCTAATTCTTCTGCTGCTACTACTTTTCTTAATTTAAGTGCTCTTCTTAAAGCTCTTCCTTCTGCTCTTGTTTCTGCTACCGCCACCGGATGATTGCGATAAACTTTGTCACAATTGCCCCAATAAACGTCCGCAGAGCCGCTTACACTCCTGATATTTAAATCAGGGCGTTCGGGATCCGCTAGTTTTAATGAGTATGTTAATTTATGAACCACAGTGGCTCTTTTTTCATTACTAACATCAGGAGTTTGAACCACATCAGAATTAGAATCTAATATTACGCAGTTTAATGCGATTTCAAAAATTCTTCTTAATCCATCCGTAGTAGGGTTTCCCATTATTTTTTCATCATCAGAAAGTAGGTTTAAAACGTAATCTGTCCATTCTAAATCATTAGAGCTAGGAATTTTAGCGTTAGTTTCTGTTGTTTCGTTAGTTATTTCTGCGATTTCTTTTTTAATTTTTGGCATAAATTTTAGTCCTCTATATTAATTGTTCTAGAATCTTTATCTTTTACTTTTTGAATACTTTCTAAAAGTTTGTTAAAAACTAACAACGCTCTACTTTTTGAAAAATCCTTAGTTTGTTTTATTCTTATCAAATTCCATCCTTTTCCCAAAATTAACCCTGTTTTTTTATTATCATACTTTTTATTTCTTTTTAAACTATCATTTCCCCATACCGGCGCAAAATGACTTGGTCCATCAACTTCTATAGCTATACTAAAGGCTGGTAAGAAAAGGTCAATTTGCAACTTTGTATTTAATATACTCTGTTCTTTGTGAAATTCTACAACATAACCATTAGCTAATAATTGTTCTAGTAAAAAGTTTTCTAATTTGGTTCCTTTTTTGCTAGTTTCTCTCACTGCCGTATTAGCCTCTTTTAATATTTGTTGTTTTTCATCTTCCGTTTTATTTTCCCAATTTAATCTAGCTTTAACTTTTCTATCATCCAATTGTTTGTCTGTTAAATTTTCCCAAGATTTTAAAACACTGTTTCCTATTTTATTTTTGGTTTTTTCACTTCTACTTTTTCCTTTTGTTGGATGATTAATTTTACCAATATCTAGAGCGTTTTTTTGAGCTTCACTTTTGTCTCTAATTTTAATCTGAAATTTAATAGCATCTCTTCTTACTTTATTGGCATAAGTATTATACATAATTGCTATATCTTGAAAACTTTGTTTATTAACTTCATATTCTTTACTAATCATTTCTTTTTTTTGATATTCATTTAAGTCTTTATAGTTTAGCATAATCTATTCTTTCTATAGTGTCATTTTGAATGTTTAATAGTGTCGTTTCTTTTAAATCTCTCGTTGGTATTTTGGATCTTAATACCTCTTCTAAAGAACAAACTAAATATTTCTTTTTTGCTAATATGTCATTTTTCTCTAAAAGATCATCAAAACTAAAAAATACTACATCTCCTTGGAAAAATTTCAAATATATACTAGGTAATATAGGATGTTCTTTATCTAAGATTAAATTATCATTTGTAAATACTACAAAATCTTCATAAAGATCTTTTAGGTAGTTTTTAACAATTGTTACCTTATTAACGTGTTGAGAGTTTAAAAATAAAGCTAACGTTTTATTGTGCATATTTTAATCTTGTTATAATATAAAGGTTTGAACGTAACGTTATTTTCTATCATTTGATTTATTAGTTCAAAAACAAACATATTTTTAGTTTTAGCTTGATTTTTTAAGATGTGTGCTAATTTTATAGAATCTTCTTTTTTCAAATAATAAAAGTTCTCAATTTTATTGTCCAGATCAAAAAATACATTTTCAATTTTATGATTTGTTATGATGCATCCTAATGGATTGTTATTTTTGCTAGTTACTATTTGAGAATAATTTTCATTAATTTTTAACTTTGATAAGATTAAATTATTAACAACGTATTCTCCCATATAAATTAAAACATCATCATTTAAAAAGTCTAGGGTTAAAAATAAACTGGCGCCATCATTATAAGTTTCATAATCTTTGTTGTATACAAACTTTATATCTTTTTTTAAGCTTTTTTTATTAACTTCTAAACTAGCTTCTAATTTTTTGTTGTCAAATCCATAAATATAAACTATTTTACATTTGGGAAATAAATTTTTAAATTGAATATATTGGTGCAGATAAAAAGGGGTCTTCTTGTGTTCGAATAATCCCACACATCCTTTACTCTTCATTCTCTTTTGATATTTATCTGCTAGTATAATAATGTTCATAATTTATGGTATAAGTCTTTTTTATCAAACATATTTTCATTAGAGTTAAATAGATGTCGATAAACCGTACTACTAAATAAATGAATTTTATCGTTAGAATCATTAACTATATAAAAATCTTCCAGATCATTGTAAACTTTATTATTAGCATAGTTGACTAAATCATTAATAGAGTCGCTAGAGTCTTGCACACTCAAAACAAATCTGGCCTTTTTATTATTCTTAGCAACATCATATAGTATATATTCATAAGTTAAAGAATCATCCAACATGGTTTGAATTCTCCAGGGAATATCGTTAATCATTTTATCCTGGAATATTTTTTCTATAGCATTATAGCTAAATTTTTTATCATCATCAACATATCTAATCAAAACTAGTTTAGAAGGTAAATGATCCACCTGAGAAATTTGTTCAATAATTTTTGTTAGTTTTTCAATATCTAGATCTTTAAGATTAACAACACAAACATAATTAATAGAGTTATTTTTTCTAAAAAAATCAATCTTCTCTTCCACGCTAGATTCGGCTAAATTTCTATTTTCAAACCATTTATTTTCTCTATAACCAATACATTTTTTATTATTGATTACATAAAACTCATTATCATCATCAAAAGCTTCTATAATTTCCACATTATTTTTCTTATATTTATCTATATAATCTAGATAACAATCAGTTTGAGTTAAATTATCATATTTGGCAAAAACACACTTTTTACAACAAGTATGTACAGGATTAATGGTTGTCATTTTATAAAATCTTCCTTATTGATAAGAGAACGGTCCAATCTCATTTTGTCACAGTTAATTTCATTATTTAGATAGCCCTCCAGAATCTGCACCACTTGTTGTCTGGTAATAGTACTAATACTTCCATTTTTAGCAACTAAACTCATGTTCAAATCTTTGATTAGGGTCTGTACGGCCGAAGTTTTTAACAGATCGGGGTTTTTAATAACGTGGGTGCAAATAAAACTTACAAAACTTTCATTATCTAAATCTTTTGGAACTTTAATACTATTATCAAATGTTATAGGTTCACTTGACCAAGGTTTTTTACTATTAATATCTATACTATCAAAACATTCTAACCAAACTTCATAGACCTTATCCCAAGTATAAATATCAATACATTTCTTTCTAGTTTCGATTCCTTTTTGTTTTCTAGTTTCTTCAGAATTTTTTACAAAAAAGTCATATATTAATTTAGTAGTATACTCTATATCAGGATAAACTCTATCAGCATTAGTTTCTAATTCTCTAAAAGTTCTTTTTACAGGAACTAAACTACCACCAACATTTTCTGCTATTTCTGTCATTGCACTATGATCAACAGATATTATTGGTACACCACAAGATGCTGCTTCTATTACGGGGATTCCGAATCCCTCAGTTATTGCGTACTGAATGAACAAATCAAAACAATTATAAACCTGATTTAATTGTTCGGTATTAACACCAAATGAAGAACCACTTAGAGTACATGCTCCTTTGAGGCAATTTTTGCAAGGAACTACCGATCCTTGAAACTTACTGGGAAAAAACCTTTTGCATTCTCTGCAAATATAAGTAAAATAGGTTTTGTCTAACAAACCATATTCTAACAATAGAGAGGGAATATCCCACCCGTTATCTTCTGGATAAGATGTGTGCAAATACAAATAGCTTTTATTATATAGTTCAGTATCAGAATCTTTAATACTTTCAAGATATTTTTTGTATGCCGTCATCAAATCGGGAAATAGTTTCCTTTTTTGGTTTCTCATAACAGCACCAACAATACTAACATCTTTACCGAATAAATTAATCTTGTGCTGTTTTTTATCTTCTAGTGGATAAAACTCATTAGGATTGATTCCAGCGTTGGCCGTTTTAGGAAATAGATTAATATTTTTCCCACAAGCTTCTGTTAATACTTTTCTTGCCCAATTGGTATAGGGCATAACAACATCAGCATTATTAAAAGTATATAACCATTCAGTTTTGGGCGGGCCAGAATCTGTGGCTGGCATAATTATCCAGTTAAAATATTTTTTATAAGGACTATTTTCTTGGTAGGAAAACATCCAAAAATCACGAACGTCAAAAACAATATGAGGGGTAAAGTCGGCTAAACATCGGTTGAATCTCCATGATCCAAATACATTGATGTTATTAGATCTATACTCATTAATTCTACTGTCGTTTAATGGTACAGCATTAGGATAAAATTTCCAAGGTATTTTTTTATTTTCTGGATTGTTGCCGTCTGTAAAACATGCTAGTTCTGCAACTTCATAATCAGGATGTTGAGACAGTCTAGAAAAAATCTCTCTAAGATATATGCCATATCCTGTATTTACAAAAGAAGCGTCACACGCTGTTAAAACTCTTTTTTTAGTCATATATTTTTGATTAATAGAATTCAACGCTAATAATGTTTTACCACTACTAGCGCTGAATATCTATCGTTTAGGTTAGCGTTTTTCAGAACGCCATAACTTCTTCGTTTTCTTCTGAAGGGGTATTAGGAGTCTGAACCTTTTCCTTCTTTGCGCTTTTGCTAATTCTTGCAAAATTATTTACTCTAATCTTTAGAGTATTATGCTTATGACCATCTTTTTCCCAACTGTCATTTCTTAGGCTACCTTCAATCATTACCAAATCACCTTTTCGTAAAGATGATGCGATACTTTCGGCGCCGCTATCCCATGCTTCACACTGAACAAATGTGGTAATCTTGTCCTGAGTTCCGTTAGCTTTTGTAAACTCTCTAGAAACAGCAACAGTAAAATTAACCACAGAAACATTATTTTCGCCCACTGTCCTTAGTTCCGGATCGCGAGCCAAATTACCTCTTAAAATCACAAGATTCATAATCTTCTCCTTTGTAAAAATCTAAAAACCAACTACCAATAAAATATTGTAACATACCGTCGCGAAAAGTCAAGTTTTTGCTATATAAGCTTTTTCAACAATTAGACCCTCTTTATTATTTTTTGTTCTTTTGCCCTTTACTATAATAACATTACCGGAAAATAGTATATTTTTATATTCTTTGTATTGTTCAGGGAAAAATATAATAGAATCAGCAACCCCCGAACCGTCAGAAATAGAAACAAACGCCATTTCTTGTCCTGGGTTTTGACCAGTTTTTGTTTTAGTTACATTAGCATATTCTATTTCTCCGCCCAATATAATATTATCAAATAGAACAGAATTATTAAGTTCTTTACAAGAAATATTTGTCATGCTAATATCATACATATCAACCTTGGAACAGGTTAAAGAACATCCTAGAGAGTTGTGTTCAACATCAGCTATCCATTCTGGATTATCATTTAATGAATAAGAAGGATGATTGAGCATCTCCAGAATATTTTGCACCATCTGTTTTCTATTCTTGGTCATTTTGCCAAATTCTAACAAATAGATAATATCACTTTTAACATCCTTGCTAGAGGAAACGTTTTCTATAATGAACTGTAGTTCTTTTTTAGTTAGTTCTGACACTAACTGATATTCATACAACATACTACTACGACTTTTTCTGGTAAAGTCCAAAGCCCCTGCCTCTATCAAAGCTTTACTAGCTGTAGAATTAATATTTACTAGAATTTTATACAAAATATTAATCCAATCAATATTAGCTATGTCTATATTATTTTCTGTTATTAGTTTTTGCAACTTATTAAATACAGATTCTCCAACCCCCTTAATATCTGTTAATCCAAAATAGATTTTCTCATCTTGCAAAATAAATTCTTTATTCAGTTTTCTAATATCAGGAGAAATTACATCAATATTCATTTCTCTAGAATTTTGTATTAATGCTTTAATCTCATCTTGAGGTTTTACTTTATTTTTAGCAAATTTTAGATAAGCTGCAAAAAATTCTTTGGGAAAATGAGCTTTAACATAAGCCGATAAATATGCATTAATAGCATAACTAACTCCGTGCGACTTATTAAAACTGTACCTTTGTCCCTTTTCGATCCAACCAAAAATTTGTTCTGCTTCATTTTCATTAACTATATTTTTAGTTTTGCAACCTTCTAAAAACTTAGATTTTATAATTGCCATTTTATCTGACTGTTTTTTTGCAATACAGTTATGAACACATATTCCATTAATAAATCCAAAGTGAGAATGATTGTCATCGACTTCAAAATCATATGTATTTTTTTCGATAGATTCTGTAATTTTTCTAATCTTAACATATCTATAATCGGCATCTAATGTTTCTTGTAATAAATCAGAGTTTATATGGTTGTTTAACCATCTGGCTCTATCATATGTCAAAGAACAATTATATAAAGATCCACATGTTGGAGATGTGATTAATTCGTTAACATTAATATTCTGAGTTGCTGCTCTTATAAATGTTTTAGGAACTAAAAAAGAACTATCGCGATCTGCTCTAATTCTAAAATTGTTTATTTTCTTAAGCTTAGAAGGAACGATATATTTACCGTATAGTTTACCAAATAATTTAATATTACTAGCCTTAGAAATACTCAATTTATATGATATATATGGCTCATTTTTATATTTACTATTATGCACTTGGATAGATGCAAAAATGCCGTCTCTCAACAACATCATTTGTAAATTTTGTATTATAGATAATGAAATTGAAGATATTTCTAAACTGTACTTGGATACGCTACCCTCTGCTGAAAAAAAAGAACCTATGAAAGCTGCTGATATTCTATTGGTTGATCCTGTTACTCCTTTTGGTATAGTCTTATCTCTAGATTTGGCATGGGCTATATTTTTATCCGCCCATTTTTGAGCATAGTTTTTTAAACTGATAACAAAGCAGCCGTTAGATTTGTGAACGCTAAATGATTCTTTTCCAAATCTTTTTATAAGAATATTTTTTAGTAAATTAATTATCCATGCATTTTGATTAACTATAGTAGTATTAGACCCCTTAACGTGATATCCTTCAGATAAGATATATGATATTAATATAGTTTCATCTATAGAATATCTATTTCCCCCTCCATATGCATATTTTTTAGGAAGTATAACATAATCATTATCACTTAATTTTTTTACTTCTACCCAACCTCTTTGTGTAAAAACTTTATGATTTTCTGTTAATTCTATTCTAAACCCATTGGTTGTAATAATTTCGAAAACTTTTTGAATACCAGAAAACCATACATTTTTTATCTTCTTAAATACTGTTTTATTATTTTTGTCAAGAGTTAAAATTTGAGCATTAATTTTTTTATTACATAAATCCTGTATTTTTTTGGGGCCTGTTTTGGTCATTACCAAAGAATCTTCGGCTATACACTTTCTAAGATTGTCGGCCTCCTTCAAATCGAACCCGGCAATGTCCTTTGCTATCTGCATAGCCTGTTCCTGATATATCATTTCGCCAAGAGTAGATTTTAAACTAGTTTCTAATGATGAATGAAAATAATCTATACTTTCTAAGCCATTCTTTTTATCAACATAATGATTAGTAACACTTTTGCCATCCCTAACGGCATCAAGAGCCCCAGGACGAATAATACTAATTAAAGCAGAAAGTTGTTCAATGTTCTCTGGTTTTAATTTTTTAGCCATTGTTTTACCAAGGCGTGATTCTAATTGGAAAATACCTTTAGTATTTCCTTCACCTATTAATTCCCAGGTTTTTGAACATTCAACATTTATATTCTCTATATTATAATCAAAAGTTATGGATTTATCCTGTTCGTTATAATCAAAAGAGCATCCACAACCAAACTGAAATTTTTTACTCATTTTTGACCAAAAGATCCCTTAAACTTTATTTTTTGAGATAGGTTACGATGCAATTTTAAAAACCTTATCATTATTTCGGCAGTATCTTTAACATCTTTTAAAGCGTCATGAGCACCATCTTTACTAATACCAAAATAATCTCTTAAATTATCTAGAGTATAACTTTTAAGCTCATCGTTTCCCTCAAACCAGTAAAATACCAAGTTCATAACATCCACTACATCTCTAGGATAAAATAAGTCTGTATTTCCTTCCTTATTAACATTTTTATATTTGATGCTTAATCTTTCTATAATCTTTAGATCATATCTATTAATGTTATATCCAGCGGCTATAGGAGCACTAAACTGGCTCTTTTTTGATGATCTACTATGATATTTATCCAAATAATTTGCGAAACTTTTCCAAGCTTGTTGTTGAGAAGGATATTTTTTCCAATCATTTAATACATCTTCTTTGGAACATCCTCTTACTTTAGAATGAAAATCTAATATATCTGTTGTATATTCATACTTTTCATCATTTTCTAAAACTTCAGGCTTAAAGTTAATATTAAACTCTGAGTCTTTTATAATTTCTAAACTAATAGGATCAACTATAACACAAGCTAATTGAACAGGACTACAAACTTTAGGATCTTTGTCATCCGTTTCAAAATCAAAAACACAAATCTTATTTTTATTCATCTTTGACTGTAACTTCCGTAGAAGGATCAATAAACTCTCTTTTTGAAGAGTCGTTACCCACACTACAATTCACACTTTTGCAACAACTAATTTTAATCTTTTCAATCTTAGTATATTCAACATTATTATAGGTAAAATTTTCGCCCACATTTAAATCTTCAAATTTTTTGATCATAATTTAACACCTTTCTTTAAAAGATCCGCAACACACATAATTTTATCTAATAGAGCAATTCCCAGAATGTCTAATTTAATTACTCCTAAACTTTCCAAATCTTGCATTTCCATACCAGCAATCATTTGTTCATTTTTTGAATCATATACTACCGGACATAAATCTTGTAGGGGTGTGGAGCTAATAGCTATACCAGCAGCATGTTTAGATTGATTTGTTTTTGTTCCTTCTAGTCTTATAGCCTGTTCGAATCTTTTAGCAAGTGGTCCTTGTAGTTCGTCATTTTCATCTATATAACACCATTCTTTAAGAGATTCTGATCTATTTTCTAATGCCCATCTTATAATAGAAGCTTCTCCGGTTTCTTCTTTCATTTCTTGAAGATCGTCTGATATTTTTGCTTCATCAGGAATGTGTTTGGTAATTTTATTCATTTCTTCAAAACTAACATTACCATATACTCTTAATACATCTTTTAGGGCGCCTCTTCCTTTCATAGTATTAAAAGTTACCATTTGAGAAACTTTATCATGCCCATACTTATTTTTAATGTACTCTATAATATTTTCTCTTTTTTCAATCGGAACGTCAACATCAATATCTGGCATAGAGTCTGCTCGTGCAGCATTAAAAAATCTTTCAAATAATAGATCGTATTTTATCGGATCAATTCCTGTGATACCTATTAAATATGATACTAAACAGCCAGCCGAGCTTCCTCTTCCCGGAGAAGGTAACCATTTATTTTGTTTAACATAATCTAGAACATCTCGTACTATTAGAAAATAACTGCTCAAACCCGCACCTTGTAAAACTTCTAGTTCGTATTTTATTCTATCAACATATTCAGGTTCTTTTTCTTTAGGAATTTTATCAATTATTTTTTCTTTCCACCCTTTTCTACACAATTCTCTTAAATATTCATCTGGACCAATATTGTTAGGACATTTATATTTAGGTAGTTTTGGTGAGTTCAATATGTTAAAATCTTCTATCATATCAGAAACTAGTACGGTATTTTTTATCTCTTCGTCATAATGTAAATTTTTCATCTCCTCATAAGAAGGTATATGATAATTATCAGAAGAGAAAAAACATTCTAATGGAACCTTTTCGTTGTTGTTGATTTTTCTAGCAATATCTGTGAAAGTGGTTTTTAAGTTGTTGCATAATAATACTCTTTGATCACTAGCATCTTCTTTTCTACAATAATGAGCGTCAGGAGTACATATCACCTTAACGTCCGTCAGTTTGGCTAATTCTCTAACTGCTTTTGTTAAAATTTCTTGTACGGGCAAATTATCTTTATCTATTAGCTGAGCTTCTAAAAAAACCTGATTATTAAATAATTTTTTCAGATAAAGAATATGCTCCTTACCTTTTTCTAGATAATCATCTTTTAATAGTTTATAATCTTCCAGAATAATATCAGATAGGGTTGAACCCAAATGACCTGTTATTGCTATGAGTCCGTCGCACCCTAATCTAGAGATAGTGTGGAAATCTAAACGAGGTTTATGATAATAATGTTCAGGTTTGTTGGATTCCGAAACTATTTGTAGTAGATTTTTCCATCCTGTTAAATTTTGTGCTAAAACTATAAAATGGGAAAGCTCTTTATTTTCTTTGTCTTGTTTTTTAGGATCGTCATCGCATATATAAAGTTCACAACCCAATATTGGTTTAATATTAGATTTTTTCATAGAGGAATAAAACTTAACTGCTCCTGCTATGTTACCATGATCTGTTAAAGCGCAAGCTTTTGCTCCTATTTCAGTGCATCTTGTTGCTATTTGTTCGGGTTTGCTTAAACCATCCAATAAAGAAAAATGAGATTAAGAGTGGACGTGTAAAGGCACATAATTGTGCTCCACGCCCACTATTGTTCCTTCCTGCATTTTAAGCTACTCCCGGTGGTTTGTACTTACCCACACTATACCCTTCGGCCGTATAGGTGTCAACTACATTTTTCATTCCGTTCAGTTCGATCTCATGTTTGATTTGTTCACACATGGTCATGTATTCTCCCTGTTTACAAACTTGACCGTCTCTATATTCTAGTATGGGTAATATGCTAGGATGATTTTCAAAAGTATTTTTTCCATAGTGACATAATTTAGTGCATTTCCAACTTCTAGTTAATTTAGGTTTTTTGCATTTTTTGATAGTTAAGAATTTTTTTCTCAACATTTCTTCTGTTTTAATCAAATCTTCCTTAGAGAATAAAACACTAAATGGACCTCCATCATTGATAAAATTAATAGTCACAATAACATATTCATATTGAGGATACATTTTACTAACAGCATAATGATATATCCTTAATTGGGCATCATCATATAGTTTTTCAATAGTTTTTTCTTCTCCGGTCGCCCAGTCTTTTCTTACTCCGGTTTTTAAATCGCATATCTCTAAAGTTTCATCATTAGCTTTTGCTATTAAATCTATAGTTCCTTTTATACCCAGTTTTCCCTTTAAAATTTTTCCATTAATTTCATATTCATAATCTGCCCAAGGTTTGTCTATAATAATATCAAAGTGGCCTTCGCTGCTAACTATTTCTCGGTTCCTGGGATCAAACGTACCATTGTGGCTTGTAATCATCTTATTTACGTTCTGGTGGCAGGTTTTTAAATCTTTATCTGTCCATACGTGGTGTTTAAATAGAAGCTTGTAATGCTCAAAAACTCTAGTTGTAATATCTTCTAATTTGTAGTTATTAATATCTATTGAGCCTAAAATATCATCAATATAAAACTGTTCATTATTTTGAATGGCTAATTTAATACCGGCTAATATTTCCATAACTTTGTGAGTATTAGTTCCCAAATCGGCCTTTTTACCAGAAGGACTTTTAATCCCTAGTCCATAATCGATAAAAAACTGTTGTTCGCACATACTATGGGTATTATAAGACGAACTTCTTAAGTATGTAATTATAATGATAGTATTCCTTTATTTGTTAAGAATTTTTTAATAAGCTCATTTTTTTGATCAATAGTAATATCTTCGTTATCAATTATGCAACTAAATCTATTCCAGTCATATTTATCTGGATCTAATGCGGTTTCTGGTTTAGCGTTAGAGTTGAAAGGATTTCTAGTTAACCGTATAACATAACCACCATTATCTAATATTGGATCAACCTCATCTGGAAAACGAGCATCCACAATAATAGCTAAATCTAGATTGTCTCGCTTTATCTCTTTAAGAGTTGCTTCTTCCCAAGTGTTAGTTTTCATTTGTCGAAAAATTACAGTTCCAACAAACTCCATAACTTGTCTGGCGGTCATGAATCCACTGACATCATAATCTTGATTCCAAGTCCATGAGACGTCATAACCCGGCATATCTTTCCATCGTAGTTTTGTTAAACTGTTCTTATCTTCATCACTACCATAACACTGAGCTTCTGTTAACCCCAGTAGATCTATACATACCTTCCTCTTAAGAGGATCAGCAAAACTATAAATCTTACACGATATTTTTGATCCTAGATTATAAATAAAATTTTGTATAAATTCCCCACTGGTACTTTTACCAGACTGTTTGCGTCCACTAAATGCTACTATTTTTGTCACATTATACTTTCTAATATGTTTTTAATTTCTTTATCTATTTCATCACTATTCATATCGCCCACATCATTTTGTGAAATTTGTGGAATAAATATTCGGTAGGTATTTTGACATTTTTGTTTAATTTGTTGTGCTGCTTTGATTCCAGCTTCATCATTATCCATTAACAATACCAAATTCATTGCTCCAGAACTATCTAATAAGATTTTTTGTTTATCGCTCAAGGATGATCCAAATATAGCAACGCTATTGTGTATTCCGTTTTCTTCTAATCTCCAAACATTACCAGGACTTTCCACAATAACTGCTGTGGCACTCTTGAGTATATAATCTTTAGCAAACCAGTAGTTGTAAAGATAATTTTGACTTTTAAAGTCTAGACTATGTTTCCATTTTGGATGTTTCCATGTGTCTTCTTTATCTGGACAATTTTCTTCAGAATGATGAAAAGACTTGCATCTTTCACATTTTTCAAAAATGCTTCTTGCTGTACATCCTACCATGTAACGATATTCATTATCATATATTGGAACTACAACTCTATTAAACATGGGTTTTATAGAATTTGTACACAATCCAACATCATATTTTGTTAAAACTTCAGTTGAATATTTTCTATCAACATAATATTGAGCAGGAATCTGGATGGTCCTAACTATTTGATCGCGCGTAATTTTACTGGAGGACTTTTCTATTTTTTGATTAAGATGACCAATAGTAACGGAAAAACTATTTTTTTCTTTCTCTTTCTTGGATATTTTAATAGAACTTAGATCTTGCTTTAAAAATTTTTGAATATAATCTATAGCTTCTTCAAAAGAACAACAAGAGTCTCCGGGCTTTTCCCAATTATATTTTTGATTAGATATTATTCCCCTAACAAAACCTATTACAGAAGATTTAAAGTGACTTTCACAATTATGTGTTCTACACTTCCAGTTTCCTCTATAATTTTCTCCTTCTGGATAAATGTTTACTGCGGACGGATTATCTCCTCCATGAATAGGACATTTCATGCTAAGCATTTTGGAATTAGCTTTATATTCTATACCAAAATTATCTAGCAATTTTTCTAGATTATCACACAGATTATCTCCCAATATTTTCAGTTTGCTCTGATCAATTGAACGGGATTTCGTCATCGTCATCAACTATAAATCCTTCGTCTGAATTGCTATTATTAGCGAGTTCCAATTTAGTTTTACCTTCTGTGATTTTGGCGCACCAACCCTTCATATGACAGTTAATATAATCGTTGTCATCTAATCCTCCACCATGACGACTTATTATTGGCACTAGTTTGCGATTACCATTTTTAGATCCATCTTCGGCAATTTCTTCGTCACTTTTTCTTTTGAAAATACTAAAATTGCTACATAACCAAATAATTCTATCGCTTCCACTAGCAGAGTCTGTACTTTCTTTGGTAATACCATCCCTATTCAACTGTATAAAAGCCATGATCGGCACTTTATATCTAGTTGCAAAATTATGCAAACTAGTCATCATAAATCCAAGAACTTGGTATTCTTTAAGATCTTGGCTAATTCCTGCACTATCCATAAGTTTGAGATAATCATAAAAAATAACACAATCTTTAGCTGTTCCATCATCATTTAATCCAACCTCCTTAACTAACCATCTTCTCATTATTGCTAATTGTTCTTCAAAAGGTTTGCCGGCAATACTTTTATGATACAATCTCATGGTTTTAAGTTGCTCACTAGCAATTTTAATTTTATTTTTTGTATCTGGAGATTCTGCAAACTTACCAGTTTCTATATTATTAATTTCTACTTCGCTTAACATTGCCAACAAACGATTAATATGATCTTCTCTATTCATTTCAGTATCCATATTTAATACGGGAATACCTAGAGCCGCTATATTTTTACCCATATTATCACTAATCAGGGTTTTTCCCGCCTTGGCCCTTGCTCCTATAATATTAACAGTTCCTTTTCTTAATCCTCCTCCGATACTCTTATCATAAATAGGAAAACCTGTTGGAATACCAACTTGATCCACTTTATTTTCTTCTAGATTTTTAATATAATCATCAATATCTTTACTAATATTAGTAGGATTATTATCAGCATCATTTAAAAGAGAAGAGAAGTTGAAGATACTATCTTCTGCTATTCCTAATATAGATGTGATACTTTCATTACCATTTATCTCTAGTAGCTTATCTCCAGCTTGTTCAAGCTGTTTTCTTAATAATCTTGCTATTTCTAACTTGCGTATTTTTGCCGCAAATTTTCTAACATTATCTAAACTTACTGGAAAATCTAATATTGCTCTTAAGTGTTGAGCTTCTTCTTTTTTATTGAAAAAATTAGATAAACCAATATCTTGTGCAGAAGCGTAGATACTCGCCACATCTACTATGGTTTTATGTTCATGATCAAATAAATTTTTAATACACTTATATATAACATTATTACTATCTATAGTAAAAGATGATTCTTGAATAATATCAACAGTATCAAGATATGCATCTTCTCCATACTGACAGATACCAGCCAAAACCGCCCGTTCACTAGCCGGATCACAAAGAATCATAATTTTTTATCCTGGTGAAGAACAACATTTGTTGCATTTATATCTTTCTCTACTATCAACCAAGGCGGGATTTACACTTTCTTCTTTTCCACAAACTCTGCACTTAACCTTGATTGGTTGGTATGTTCTAATTCTTTTGGTGGTGGGTTGTACTTTTAATTTTTTATCTATTTCTACATCATCTTTGTGCATTCTAAATTCTGACATACTATCAAACTTGTTATTATTCTTTTTCTTTTTAGTTTTGGTTTTGTTTTTAGTAGGAGTGTTAATTTCTATATCTTCCTCAACATCGAGATCGCTATCGTCTGACAATCCCTTTTGTAAAATAGCTATTAATTGTTTAATATCGTCTTTATCAAGTGGCATGTTTCACCTTTGTTCTTTGTATTGATAATAGTATATCGGATAAATTTTTAACATTATTAGCTAGATAAGATAATCTATCACTTCTTTGTTTAGCAAATTTTTGAATATTATTTAAAGACTGGGCCCTATCATTATGTTTTATAGCCTGATTACTTTTTTCGACATAACCATATCCTTTGTAATTATTAATTTCATCAGCTATAGTCTCTTTTACATTTTCTTCTGCCCAATTATATCGAGCAATTTCTCTATTAATAGTTCTTTGAATATGAAATGAGAATTGACCTAATCTATATGATATTTGAGCACAATCTTCGGGACTTAATTTTTCTAGAACATCTCTATTCATAGTTAAGTATTCGTTTAACTCATCTTCTGATAAAGAATCATTTTTATATTTGGGCAATCCAATAGACTTTTCGTATTCATCTAATATATCGTCCCAATATTTAACTTCTTCTTTTGTGGTTTTATGAGTCATTTAATTTTTCCATCCACTGATCAATATTTTCATCATATGATAATACTACATATTTAATATTGTTAATTTCGCACCATTCTTGTTTTTCTTTATCTCTTTTTTGAGCTTTGATAAAAGACAGCATATTGTTATGAAAAAAAGATACAAATTTATAGTGTTGTTCTCCGTGAACCTCGACGCACAGTTTTTTTAATGGCAAATAAAAATCAAGATATAAAGTTTCTGATTTTCTTAAAGGAACTGGAACCTCCTCCAAAATCTGAAGAGTAGGAAATTTTTTCGCTAGATTTTCTCTGGCCAGCAAATGGTAACTGGACCTGTTGGTTATTTTACCACGAGCCATGTTGCCTGTCAAGATCCAGTTGTGAACTACTCCATCAAGATCTTTTATTTGCATACTATTCCCATAGCATTTTTAATAGCAACTGCCAAATCTTCATAAGCTTGATGATTTTCCAGCAAATAGTTTCTCACTTTTTCTGTTCCTTGAAATTTAGGCTTATCGTCCAAAGCTGTTAGTGTATACCAAGCTCCGCCCTTATGAATAATTCCTATGTCGGAAGCTAAAGTAATAGCTTCCATATACTTATCTATTCCTTGACCATATCTTAAATAACTAGTAATAACTCCTCCGGGAGATCCTAAAGCAGAACAAACCACTTGCCATTCTACTTCTTGACCTATTTGATTACCATCAGCACTAAGAGTCCAGGGCTTGCAACTTTTAGCTCTTAGTTTAATATCAACCTGATAAGCTATGCCCGTACCTCCGCCCTCTTTATACTCTGCACCATATCCTGTTGGATTACCAATTAAATGAGTAATACCAATAACTATATTTTTATTTACAGGAATAACATTACTTACTTTTCTACAGAACTTTTTTAATAATTTAGCACCATCTGCTCTTTGCATTTTATTCATTTCGCTTGTAATTTCAGCTTCTGTACATAGAGCAGAATAAGAGTCTATTATTACTATGGATCCTGGAACCTCATTAATAATTTTTTCTGCTATTTGTAAAAACTCTTCCGCATGAAGAATTTTGCCTTCTTGACTACCTATTACATGAAATCTACTTAGGTCTAATCCTGGTATTCCTTCTAAATCTCTTTTTTTAAGCCTACCTTCGACGTTTAGATAGTACACTTCTCTAGAGTTTTTAAGATCTCCTTTATACTCCTCTTTTTGTGCAGTAGCGGCGAAATCTAGAGATACCGTGGTTTTCCCAATTTTCGGCATTCCTGTTAAAATAACAAAACTTCCTTCTGGTATTCCGCCGTTTAATAATACATCTAATGATGGACTAACTGGTATTATAACACTCTTTTTATCAACAATAGAATTGCCACTTAGAATGATATTATCGCCAAAAGTTTTATTTAGATCTTCTTTAATTGCCATTGTCAATATCCTTTAATTTAGAAAATATGTTTTTATTATTAGGGCTTTTGGACCCAAACTTTATATTTTGTGGTCTATCCATATTAACGCTAAGATTTTTATTTTCACTCTCTATCTTTTTTTGTTCTTTTTCTATGATAGATTTAAGACTAGGAGCTCTTAATGAATAAATTTTTTGACCACCCTCACTATTTAAAGCTCTTATAATAGCCTTATCAGAATAATTTTGTAGTAATTTATTAGCACTGGCTATTTGATTCCTGTAAAAAAGACTCCAAGTTTTATTTGTCCAAAATCTATAATGTAGATCGGTTTTATCTATTACTGCTTTTCTTTCACATATTAGTTCTGTAATATATTGTGCAGCGGATACTTCTTTTCCATTGGAATACTTTGAAGGATATTTATTCTTTTTCATTAATTTTATAGATATTTGGTTTTTTTACATTTATGCTATTTTTGTGATTTTTCTTTAATTCGTCACTAATCATAGAAAATTCTTTACTCATTATGGCCACTTTTTGTTTATTGTTGGTTTCTTTAATGATTAAATTTTTGGAATTCATAGGTTTTGTTTTAGTTTCTAAATTATTAGAAGGTGGATTTTCTGGCTTAACACTAGATTTTAATACTGAATTTACTTGTTTGGTTGTTAGGTTTAATTCTTTTGATATTTCCTCGTCGTTTTTTGATTGAGAATTTAACCATAAAACAGCGTACTTTTGACTTTTTGTTATTCTACTCATAATCAAGCCCTCTCTCTTTCTGCATTATTTAAATATGCTAGGTTTTTTGTGGATAAAAATTGTACATAATAATCAAATGTTTTTTGATTAACTTCGATAAACTTAGAGTTAGACCTACATACTCTATCTAAAAAGGTTTTATCTTGTTCTTGTCCATAGATACTAATGGGATTAAATAATTTTCCGTTGGTATCTTTTTTAATCATATATTTATATGTATTGTTGCTTCTTAGAATTTTTTTAGCAAGTATTTCATCAGGATATTCTGAAGATGTAAAAGTTTCTTCTTGTTCTATTTCTGGTGTTTTATTCCTATTTTTAAATACAGCATTATTTCCAACAAAAATATCTTTATCATCTATCATATTCTTTTTCTCCTTTGTTTAACTTTTGGTGTTGACCCAGGCCAGATGGTCTTGGGCGGCCTTTTAATTCTATTCATGCCCGATGGCAAAGGTTTGTCATTAGGTTCTTTGTAGTTATTATGCTTTTGATTTAAACTCTCTATCTGATCGCTACTCATCCTGTCCCTATTTCTATTTGCTAAATCTCCTAAAGTTTTTAACTCGCTATCAGATTTTTTAACGCTAGAAGATTGTGTAACGGCATCAGCAACATAATTTCTTGTGGTTTTTTTACTAGAACAAATAATGCATTTTGGTTGAGCAACATAATCCTTAATAAGAAAGAACAGTTCAAAATTTGTTCCACATTTTTCACAACTATAAGAATAATTAGGCATAATATGATTCTGGTAAATATACCTTCCACTCATCTGGTATCTGTGTCTTTATTTTACTTAGATGGTAGGTAACATGCAAGTATTTTTGACTATTAGTTGGTTTAACTGGCATATTAATTAATGGCATATTAGCTTGTTTTGGTGTTCTGCATCCCTTTTTTCTGTTGCAGTCAATACAGGATGTTGTTATATTTGTCCATCTTGTGGGAGATCCTTGAGAATAATCCCATAACGATTTGGGAATAACATGATCATAAGTTAAGTCTTTATAAGAGTATTGAGTCTTACAATATTGACAGGTATAATTGTCTCGTATAAAAATATTTTTTCTTGAAAAAACAACAGTATTGTTGGGTTGTTTTATAAACTTTTTTCTTCTAGCCACTGCTGGTATAGGATATTTTTTATTATTAGTCCCATTAATATAATCATTTTTATAAAAGTCAACTATATCTATACCGTAATTAGAATTAGCTTCATACCTCATGCTCCACATAATAGCTTTTTTCCAAGTTATTATTGATAGTGGAGTATAGTCAGCATTTAATAATAAACATTTACTATTTCTTTGTTCCATCGGTATTGTTTTTTTGTTCTTCTAGCATTTCTAGTCTATCCAAAATTTTACTAATAATTGGATTTCTTACAATATCAGCATTATCTAGTGAGGAAACCCCTATTCCTTCTATACCATAAAGAGAATTTATCATATACTGAAAACCTCCTCTAGTATGATATGGTAAATCTGATTGAGCAGCATCTCCTGTTAATACCATTTTACTATTGGAACCTATTCTTGTCAAAAGCATTTTTAACTGATCATAACTAGCATTTTGACACTCATCTGCAACTATAAAACAATTATGAAAGTTACGTCCTCTCATAAACCCCAACGGCACTATTTCTATTTTTTTATTCTCTTTGAGTTTTAAGTATTCTCCCATATTTATAAAGTTAGATATTTCATCTAATATAGGCAATAAATAAGGGTACAGCTTTTCTTCGGCAGTACCTGGAATATAACCTATAGAAGCACCAGTTTCTATAATTGGTCTAGTTATAATTATTTTTTTAACTTTGTCTTCTAATAAATATTCTATAGCAGATCCTACGGCCAACAAAGTTTTACCTGATCCTGCTGGTCCAGACAAAAAAGTAATAGAATTATTTATAATAGTATCAATAGCCTTTTGTTGATTTTCACTTCTAGCTTTTAATTTCTTTCTTGATGTTGTTCCTTGATTTTCTGGTTGTGTTTGTTGATCATTATTTTTTTTCTTTGAGTTTTTATTGTTTTTTCTCAATATATACCCTTTATCTATAAAGTAATAGTATCAATACTACAAGTATATAATACACCATACTTTATATTATATAAGGCTTTAGGTCTGGTTGTTGCCATCCTTCTGGTTTTAAAACTTTACCATCTGCGCGCTTAGTAACTTTTCCTGTTTCTGGATTTATCTTGGCAAAATTAGTTTTCATAACTTCTTTCCAAGCAGCTTCTCCATTGGCACCCATGCTATTAATAGCCCCAACTGTTACTACAATAATATCAATAAGAGCATCTAAGATTTCCACCTTATCATTAGAATCAAAAGCTTCTTGTAGCTCTTTTGTTTCTTCATTAATCAAAGTGTGATACATCTTTAGTTGGTTAGGATTCCATTCACAAACAGTCTGATCACAAGATATCATAAACTTAGTTTGGTCTTCAAATACATTTGTCATATTATTCCTCTGGTTTTATTAAGATTCGCAACTATTACAAGTTAAAATATTTCTGGTTAATTCCTGGGCAGGATTACTGCTTCTTTGATAATAGAAAGTTTTAATTCCGTTTTCCCAGCCATAGATTAATAACTCACTGACCTGTTTAGCTGGACAATTCGGAGGAATCATCAGATTGAGCGAAACTGTCTGATCAATATACTTTTGTCTTTGGATATTTTGAATCACAATTTCTTTCTGGCTAATTTCTCCAAAAGTTTTAAACACTTCTTTTTCTTCGTCGGTTAAAAAGTCTAAATGTTGAACACTACCTCCCCGAATAAGAATATCCTTCCAAATATCGTCTTGATCTTTGTTTTTAGACTTTAAAAGCTTTTTAAGATAAGGATTCTTGTATGTAAAATTACCCTTAGCTAGTTTCTTAACAAAATAGTTACTATTAAATGGCTCTATACTTGGACTAACTTGACCCAAGATTTGTGAACTACTTGTTGTGGGCGCAACAGCAAGAGTTGTTACATTACGTCGTCCATATCCCTTTAAAAGTTCTGGTTCGCCATATAGTTCTGCAAGTTCTTCTGTTGCTTTGTCTGCACGTGATCTTATAGTTTTCCAAATTTCTGTATTAAGTAATTTGGCCTGCATACTTTCAAAACCAACCATCTTACTCTGTAAAAGAGAATGCCATCCTAAAACCCCCATACCCAAAGCTCTTTGATTTTTAGCAAAATTATGGGCGGATTCCATAAATCTGATATCTTTACTTTTTTGTACAAATTCTTCGTTTACGCTATCCAAGAAATAAATCAAAGTTTCTACTGCATCAGTCTCTTTAATTTCGTCCCAGTGAAGCAGATTAAGGCTTGATAAAACGCAAACAAAACTATTCTTTTCATCCGAAGCAAGATTTATTTCGGAACAATTACCGGTCAAAATACCATTAAAATCCACCCTATGTCTTTTGGGTTCGTTAACACAATATGTGTCTGCGTTTTTTGATGCAATAATATCTACAATATAAGCCGTAGATGTTGTTAAGTCTCTATTAATTACTGTTGTTTTATCGTTGATTTGTAAATCTTTTGTTCTTTTTTCTATTTCAATATTATTGTCTAGAATATACCATTTATGTTCTGGTGTGCATGTTAAATAAGTACCATTATTTAATAGGACAGTTAATAATGTTCTATCTATTCCAGTTTTGACAATAGTAGTTTCTGACCATTCTAAACCATTAAAAACATTAATATTTTGATTTACAATAGAGGATATCCTAACATAACCGTATTCTTTTGTGTTAATAAGCGTATCTGGAGCAACACACAGATTTGATGATTTAATTTTGAGGTTGTGGTCTTTATAGGTTTGTGGGCCGTTATTATTGACAGTATCACTAAACATTATATATGGATAACCCGTCTCGAATCTTTTCTGAATAATTTTTGCCCAGATTTTTCTTTTATCTTTATCTCCACCTATCATACTTTTCATCCACTCGTCGCCTATGGTAACCCCAATACTCATATTTTGAATAGGATGACCTTCACTTCGTATTTGTAAAAACTCTTCAATGTCTGGATGTTCAACAGGAAGATATGCGGCGAAACTTCCTCTGCGAGCACTTCCCTGACTAATTACTTCTGCTGTTTTATCAAAAAGCTCCATAAAATGAACTGGGCCGCTACTTTCTCCGCCCACACTAATAGGGGCCCCTCTCTGTCTTAGATCACCGAAGTAACCGCTAGTACCACCACCTAATTTGCTCATCATGCCAACTTCTGCAACTTTATATAAAATGTCGTGCATTTGATCATTTACGTGGCTATTAAAGCAACTAATGGGCATACCTCTTTCGTTTCCGTAGTTAGTCCAGATTGGGGTTGAGAGACTGAAAAAGCCAGATGACATATAATTTTCAAACTTGTCGCTAAATCCTTTTATATTTAGAATCTTTTCTGCATTGTCGCTTATCTCTCTTATTCTTTGTTCTGGCGTTACTCCCTCTTTTAAATATCCTCTCTCTAAAAATATTCTGCTATGAGAATTGAGCCAAGAGTATCTCTTATCCTTTGTCATCTGTTATCTTCTTTCTATTGTCTAGATATTTATAATTAGAATAGGTCTTCTTCAGAAAAACTTTGAGAATTTTTACTATATTCGGTCGGTCGTGAATGAAAGAAATCTGAACTATTATTTCCTAACACTTCTTCATCAAACCATAGAGTTTTAGATACAACATCTTTATCAATTTCAAAAATAGCATCATAACCAATACTCTTAAGAGAATCATTCATTCTGTTCTTAATAAATTCTTTTAAAAGATTAGAGTTAAGTTTTTCATGATCATAGCCATTTACGATCCATTCTATAATTTGACACTCATATTTTACCGCATCTTTGGCTTCGTGCGCTATTTTATTTTGTAATTCTTCATCAAATAATTCTGGATGTTCGTTTTTGATAGTATTTATCAACTTAATACCAATCATACTGTGACAGGCTTCCTCTCTCGACGTATAATTAACTTGCTTATTGGTATCCTTAAGCATATTTTTGTATCGGCCAAAAAAACCAATAGTATAAAATTGTGAAAAAAGAGCAATGTTCTCAACAAACAAGGTAAATAGTATTAAAGAATATACAAACTGTTTTTTGTTGTTGTCATGAAATTTATGTAGATGTTTTCTTAGATAGTTGACACGCCCTTTAATAATATCTAATTGTAGAATATCATCAAAAGCACTATTCAAACCCAAAACCTCTAAGAGTCTTTCATATGCATCACCATGAATGACCTCAACGTTAGCCATTACATAACCCATATCATTTAATGATGGATGTGGTAAATTATCGCCCAATTTGGCCCAAAACTTTTTAACACTAATTTCTAATTGTCCTATAGTGCTTAAGGCTCGTGTTATTATTTGTTGTTCTTGTTCTGTTAAATTAACCTTAAAGTCTTGAACATCACTACTAAAGTTAAATTCTTTATGTGTCCAGAAGCCATTATGCATTGCTGCTATAAAATCTTGGGTCCAAGGATAATTATCAGGTTTGCGACTAATTTGCTCATCAAAAATCATAAATAAGACTCCATTATTTTTTTTTTAGTAAAGCGTACAAACCTAATATAACCAAAACTGTAAACTCTTTACCCGCTGGATTAAAATTTTCAACAAAATGTATTTGTATCAAATAAATAATGCTTAAAATATAAAAGACGGTAACTATCATAATACACCAGCATATTGTCTTAGCTATGATCCACAGAAATATATTTGTTGATCCAATAATTATCAATAGGTATTTTTACAATTTGTATTTTTGACATTGATACCAAACGCATTCTCATTTTTTGAGATTCGTCATTTTCCATAACAGAACCAATTCGATCAGCAATGATAATTTTTTTAATTCCGAAATTTATTATTCTTTGCAAACAATTGTTGCAAGGAAGTCCTGTGATGTAGATTCTAAAGGAGTGAACTGAAGAATTAGATTTTGTACAATTTAATAAACAATTTTCCTCAGCATGAATCATCCATTTTCTTTTTTCATCTCTATCATACCACGGAATTATATTATCATCAGATAGTTTAATTGGTCCGTTGTATCCTGTTCCAACAATATGATTGTCTTCATCAACCAAAACGGCTCCGTGATGAATATTAGGATCTTGAGATCTTAAAGAAACTATAAAAGAGATTAATAGAAAATATTCGTCCCATGATGGACGTTGATTAATAGTTTCGTTGAGCATAAGCTAGAGTTTACCCTTCTGATAGGGTATTATACTCTAGAAGAGATGAGAGTCAAGAGGTTGTTAGTTTATTGTACAAAACTAAACTTAAAACTCCTCCAGCAACTCCCATAACTATTCCTGATGGACTAACACTGTCATAACTACCTAATAGGTATAATACTGCTCCGCCCATGTATGAGCCAGCAACACCAATTGCTACCGTTTGAAAAAATCCCATCCGTTCTTCGCCCGGAACAATAGCTTTTGCTATACTTCCAACGAATAAACCATAAACACACCATACTAAAATATTAAACATTTGCTGCCTCCATTAGAGAGTATACTTCATCTTCCGTGAGGTTGATACCAGTTTCCATTATACTGTTTTGTAGTTGTTTACCATAAGCTTTATATTGATCCTTACTAAGATTCTTTTTCAAGACTCTTTGTAGTCGTATTCTGTTTAGCCAAGAATCTTTTAGAATTACTTCTTGAATATCTTTTTTCATTATTGACGCTGCTTCTATTTTATTTTTTAACAATTTTCTATTTGTTCTACATTCTTGAAGAACTCTAATGAGAGTCAATATAACACTTATTACCAAAATAATAGTTATGGGGTCTATACCATAGTCTTCATTTTTAGATAACTTCATATTATCAATAACTTTTTTAGCAATTTTTTCTAGCGCTGGATTAGTATTCATTGATGTTTACCTTATGTTAGCATCCACAATTTTTACATTTACAATCTTTACACTTACAATTAGCATTATCACATTTTTGAGATTTATATTCTATAGTTAACTTTTCTGCTTCTTGTTTATTTTCTGGTTCGCAGTATCCACAATCAACCATTTTTATACCGTCTCCGCTTAGGTATTTACCAGACCCATTGCAGACCGGACAATTTTTACGAGGATATTTTTTCTCATTATTTGTGTGTTTAGCTTTAATTGTTGCTCCGATCAGAGTAACTGCTGCTGTAGTAGATCCATTATATCCATAATCTGATGCTACTAAAAAACTACCTATTAATAACAGAGCTATTGTTTTATTCATCTTTTTTTCTCCATTTTGGCTTCCAAATTTTTCTATCTGGTTTTGGAACATCTATTTCCTCAACACTCTTTGGTGCTATAATTTTTAATACACCTAATATAAAACTAGCAATAATACTAATTAATCTATTTAAAGCAATTTTATCTAAAAATTTCATAAATAACTCTCAAAACCATAAGAAGGAAGTTTTTGTAATGGAAATCCGTCAAAACTACTAATAGCAAAAGCACCATTTTGTTTAAGCATCCCTGCTGCAACATCAGCGTGAATTAAAAATGACCCATCTGGAATTGGCCCCCATTCTGGATGACCTCCATCATTCCACTTGCCCCAACTATTTTGCACAAGAAACGCTGGTTCGTTGCCAGTATCATCACAAGCAATCCAAGCCATAGCGTGAGCCCAGCTACCACTAACTCTTGCAAATCCCTTGCTATCTCTTTTACTATTAAAGCCATAATTACTACAAACAGTAATACCGTAGCCATTAGCTAAAGCATCTCTAGCCTCTTCTATATTTCTAATTAAACTCGCTGTTTTCATTTTATGTTTAGCTGCTAAATCTAGAACTTTATCTGGAAGACCTCTAGAGCCCCACTTACCACCCATACTACCATTATATTTACTAAAATCAGCAATTCCTGGATAGTTTTTTCTTACTATAATTCCTCCAACCTTGGTAACAAAATCTACCGTTCTGACACAACTAGAACCTTCTCCTCCGTGCCCTCTTTGGCCATAAATTGCTTCGGTTGCACCCCTTGCTATCCAAGATTCTTTTTCTTTATGAATATCTATTTCTACGGCCCTACTAACATCACAAGCATTTCTTGTGCTGTGACTAGTACAATCTCCCAATGTTTGTCTTTCACTAAAAGCTGTTTTATCAAATTTTAATACGCTTTTATATGGTGTACTCAACTTACTTTTACCTGTGTTTTTAATTTTTTTTGATCCATCACTGAAATAAGCATATTTAGCATGCTCCATATAGTGATCGAATACGTGTGGTTCATAAATACAACCACTAAGTCCATTGCTATATATATTATATAAGTCTTTTGGTGTCATTTTAGACATAATTCACCTTATTGCTTTTTTTAAGATTATCTTCGGCCCATAATGGTTGTAAATTAGTATAATGAAAACAAATTTGTTGTTGTGATATATCTGTTAAATCAAAACTAGAGCAAGGAATGATTATGATCTACATGCCATCCGTGTTTGCCACTGTATTTCTTCTTAATTTTTCTCGATATTTTTTATTGGAATTAATTTTATCTTTATTTTTTAGTTTATTAGCTCGTATGCGAGCCATAACTTCTGGTTTTTGACGATATTCTTTAATTTTTTCTTTATTTTTTTGTCTGTACTCTTTATTTGCTATTAAAATTTTTTCTCTATTTTTTATCTTATATAGTTTGGTGGTCTCTTTTGTTTTTTCGGCATTAGCCTTTCTATAGAGTTTAGATTTTTCAGCTATCAAGAGTTTATTTTTACTATAGTATTCTTTGCGTTTTTGTTTGGTCTCCCTAGACTCATTCTGATAGCAAATTTTTCTTTTTGCTTGTATTATGTCTGCATTCTGTTGACGATATTCTTTTTGATGATTAGCTATATAATCTTTATTTTGCTGTTTGTATGCTCTTTTACATTCTTTACAGTTCCATTGTTTGCCATCCTTGGAGGCATTACATTTGCTAAAACAATCTAAAGATTTTGATTCTTTACATTTAGAGCAGATTTTAAACACTATTTACTACCTTCATTATAAGCCCAAGCTAAAGCTCTAAAAGCTTCTGCTGATTTTTTTCTTAGTTCTGAGTCTAATGGTACTATATCATTACCTATATGACCTGTGACTATCGCCTGAGCAGCATCAGATAGTCCTGGATATTTACCCTTGATATTCATTCTTAACATTGAGCCACTAAGACTGTTAGCTTGTGTAATTTCTTGTGTGGTTTTAATAACCTCATCGTCCCCATCAAGTTCAACAAGTGTTGCTAAATCCATATAAAGATCAGACAATCTGCTACAATCTTCTTTTTTATTTTTTGATGAACTAGCATTCAAAATATCTGTAAGTAATTTACAGTTTTTTCTTAGATCAAAATTTTCTGGAGGGGTGATAACAACGATATTATCAACAACGCTAGGTCTTGGTTTTACTAGAGATGTTAGATCAGGTTTAACCAAACCCACAAATATTAAAACAGCAGCAAGAATTAATAATAAACTTTTAGAATTAAGCATCTTTATTTTCCTTTGAGCAAACATTTGGACTTAGATATGGAAACATACTATCAGCAACTTCAACAGCTTTTTTACAGCCGCAAGATAATGCCAAATCTCGTGTTTCTTTCCAGCTAACAACAAGCTTAAAAAACAAGTCTTCCTTTTGGGGTGGTTTTGCTGGTGTTACATTGCTGAAAACCGAATCGATATTATATGACACAGTAGAATTTGTGGCCGCCGGAGCACCGATTCTTGGCTTAACATTAAATAAATTTTTAACATTCTCTATTAATGTACCCAACAAACTTTGTACTGGACTTAATTTATCCTTAAATAAAACCCATAATACTAAACCCACTCCAGCATATAAGGCCAAATCAATTGGTTGTAAAGAACCTGAAAACTCTTCGAAACTTTGACTATAATCTAACATTTAACTATTTCCTTTCTTTAAGAAAATGCCCGTTTCTCTAAAAATTGTTACTGTAGCGTCAATGGAGGCGCCCACCATAATCATGAGAATACTTTTAACATAACTATGTATAATAGGTTCAATGAAATTTGGCACAAAGGGTAGGTCTATTACTACAAATACTTTATCATAAAAACTATTAATATATTCTATAGCAATACTCTTTTTCTCTTTTCCTTCTAAATCTTTTGCTAAATTTTCTATTATTCTAACAGCACTAGCCGTTACTAGTTGTAAAACTTTCCAAGCTTCACTTAGGGCTATTTTTTTTACTGTTTTTAGTTGGTTTTTTAGTTCGTTGTGAACTTTTTCTAGTTCGTTTAACACTAGTTCTTTTGGGTTCATCGGTTTGTTTCTCCGTTTTTTTCATTAACTCTAAATTTTCTTGTTCTACTATTTTTTTAACTTCACTTCTTCCCTTAACATATCTATAAAAAATTAATAATTGACCACATATTAATATTATACTTTCTACAACATGACCACCCACCCCGATTAACTCTTCTTTTTGACCATGATCTGATAATACTCCGGTTAAATATAAGCCACTAAAAACGAAGCTTACAAGAGTCACCCAAAATTCACTGCTTTTCCAGCCAGCTCTCACCTTCATGCAACATCTCCACCATCGGCCCCACCACCATAATAGTAGCTTGGGTCATCAAATCTGTTGTCGTATTTGCTTTGTATATTTTCGATAGTTAAATTGTTAGAATAATAACCAAACTTTAATAGTTTGCTTCTAGATCCTGTGGGTAAGGCTGAACAAACAGCATATTCTACATTAATTGGTTTAGTGTTATCTAGTCTTAGAATGTCGTTAGCCATAAAATTTCTCCTAGCTTAGTTGTATATTTAATATTACACCATTTTAGTATTTTATATTAACTTACGAACTTGACTATTAAAACAAAGAAGGAACCACGGGTTATGATAAGGGAGCATCTAGTCTTTGAGTAAAAGAGCCGCTAGCGGCGGTAATTACTCCACTAACAGTAATATTACCACTAGTAGATACATTATTAGAACCATAATCAATGGGCATGTTTTATTCCTTATTCTGGTTCTGCTGGAGTTTCTGGAACTATAACTGTTACAGTACCATCTTGGTTCATTGTGAATTGACCAACTAAACTAACGCCTTCAGTTATAGCTTCTGGCTTGACAGTAGCAATAAGTTCTCCAAGCTTGTGATGAAGTTCAAAAACCTCTTTAGCATCAGTTCCTAACTCAAGAGCAATAGCTTCTGGAGAGGCGCCCATACCATTCTTCCAGAATACTTGTGATCCTTGATTAAAAGCTTGAACCATTTGGTTATAGGTTTGCTTGGTCATTTGAACTAGTCTATTAGCGGCCATTTTAGCTGGTGCTGGACGCTCTGGTTGAAACTCACGATCTAATATACTCATTTTAATTTCTCCATAATTCTAGGTTACTATACTTGTCTACTAAAAACTTACCTAATATTTTATCACTATCATGAGGAACAGGAATTACTTGGGGACGAATTTTGTGCAGATTTGGAATTCTGTGAACCGCTTCATCATCCTCTTGAGTGTACTGTTCAACATTATTAAAATTGTGATTGTAATAGGGCAACTCTAAATAATCATACACCATTTTGAGGGTCTGTGCGGGCTTGCTTGTTAGATCATCAAACTCCACGAATAATAGATCATTTTTAAATCCTCTACTAATACTATCCTTAACTCTATTATAGGCTAATCCCACGGGCTGACCCATACTGGCCCAAATATCACAACGACCTTCGACCGTTTGAGCTTTTAAATAATCACTACTCTCAAAATTCCACTGACTTTGGCCCGTGCTTTTTCTCCATAGTTTTTCAAAGCTACTTAATATTTCAGATAAATTTCTAACCGGTACAATTATCTTGGGAGTATTTCCCGTAACAAATTGCACCATTTCTATTAAACTTAACCAGCCACGCCCCTTGTCTACTATCAAGCTTTTATCTGTAGAGTGATAATTATTTAGCACAGAATCTAATACTCTTTTAAGTTGATCATAATTCACACCTTCTGCTTGGTGTTCAATTAATTTATCCCACTGATTTCTTATTCCAAACAAAACATCGTGACATCCGCTTGTAGCCTTACTTACGAATAGTTCTTCGTTTTGAGCTAGTATGTTACACAACAATGTGCTTCCACTTCTTGGAAGTCCGCTTATAAAGTAGAAATTTTTCATTTTTTCTCCAGTTCCTTTTTTTGGTCATCCTATAGTACCTTCAACTTATCGCGATGTCAAACTACGGAGCAGCGTAACTAACTTGGCTAATATCCACAACGGCCACCCATCTTATATTTTTCGATGCGACACCGGTTACTCTTATTTCTAATGCTTCATTAGTATCATCAGCTACCACACTAGCGCTAGCGGTACTTAAACTACTTTCTGTTCCACTTTCCGTTATAAGAGAACCTATTAGTGCTGTTCCGTTTGCTGCATTTCTTCTTATGCCACCCCTAAATATCCACCAACCACCTTCATTATCAGTATCATTATATGCGCTAAGTTTGATAGTGAAGGCCCATGTGGTTTCTGCTGGAAGTGTTAATCGTACTGATGATCCATTTAAGAAAAGAACTTGGTTTGCTGTGGCGTTTGTGGTGGCTCTTCTTGCTATTAGAACGGTGTGTTGAGAGTCTCCGTCATTAGCGAATCCTCCTGCTGAGTGACTTAGTTCACCATGTCTTGTGGCTTTTGTTTGATAGCCACCAGGAACGGTGCTGTAGGTGCCGCTGCTAGTGTTGCTTCTTCCCCCAGCCACGGTGCTGTTGGTACCGCTGCTGGTGTTGCTTCTTCCCCCAGCCACGGTGCTGTAGTTGCCGCTGCTAGTGTTGCTATTTCCCCCAGCCACGGTGCTGAAGGTGCCGCTGCTAGTGTTGTATCTTCCCCCGCCCACGGTGCTGTTGGTACCGCTGCTGGTGTTGCTTCTTCCCCCAGCCACGGTGCTGTAGTTGCCGCTGCT